>Ga0326726_10001795_pt1 | contig 19978 bp, 14 predicted proteins | sample MHFenrmetagenome_2_FD_207603 | JGI IMG/M metagenome (GOLD analysis project Ga0326726, IMG submission 207603) | Lab enriched peat soil microbial communities from Michigan Hollow, Ithaca, NY, United States - MHF15MN | ecosystem: Environmental > Terrestrial > Soil > Wetlands > Peat | place: USA... | reverse complement strand
GATGGCGAACCGGGGCTGACACGCCGAGTCCCGTGACTTTCGGGCATGGCTGGGTTCGGTGTTCGGGCTGCCGACCTGACAACGCAGTCCTTCCGGACATACCTGAAGTCGCGATCTGTGCGCCATTTTGGCGCAGAAGTCCGGTCCCGCTCTTGCCTTCTACGGGGTCCGTTCATGGCAGCGGCGCGAACACTCGACAGCGCCGCGGGCCCACAATACACCCCATCGAGGAAGCAATGGCCGACAAAGTCATTGGCATCGATCTCGGAACGACGAACTCGGTCGTCGCGGTCATGGAAGGCGGCGATCCCATCGTGATCCCGAACGCCGAAGGCGGTCGTACGACCCCGTCGGTCGTCGGTTTCACCAAGGATGGCGAGCGTCTCGTCGGCCAGGTCGCCAAGCGCCAGGCGGTGACGAACCCGCAAAACACCGTCTTCTCCATCAAGCGATTCATGGGTCGGCGGATGGGCGAAGTCCAGGACGAGATCAAGCGCGTGCCGTACAAGGTCGTGAGCGGTCAAAACGATCTTGCCGCCGTCGAAGTCCAGGGCAAGCGATACACGCCGCCCGAGATCTCGGCGATGATTCTCCAGAAGATGAAGCAGACCGCTGAAGACTACCTCGGCCACACCGTGTCCAAGGCGGTCGTCACCGTGCCCGCATACTTCAACGACGCCCAGCGCCAGGCGACGAAGGACGCCGGCAAGGTCGCGGGCCTCGATGTGCTGCGCATCATCAACGAGCCCACGGCCGCGGCTCTGGCCTATGGTCTCGACAAGAAGAAGGACGAGAAGATCGCCGTGTTCGACCTCGGCGGCGGCACGTACGACATCTCCGTCCTCGAGCTCTACGACGTCGAAGGCTCGCGCCAATTCGAGGTGAAGTCGACGAACGGCGACACGCACTTGGGCGGTGACGACTTCGACCAGCGCGTCATCGATTGGATCGTCGGCGAGTTCAAGCGCGATCAGGGCATCGACCTCTCCAAGGACCCGATGGCACTCCAGCGTCTCAAAGAAGCCGCGGAGAAGGCCAAGATGGAGCTGTCGAGTACGATGTCGACGGACATCAACCTGCCCTTCATCACGGCGGATCAGAGCGGCCCCAAGCACCTGAACTACTCGCTCACGCGGGCCAAGTTCGAGCAGCTCGTGGACGATCTGATCGCGCGCACGCTCGAGCCGATGAAGAAGGCGCTCAAGGACGCCGGGCTGGAGCCGAAGGACATCGACGAGGTGATCCTGGTCGGCGGCTCGACCCGAATTCCGAAGATCCAGACGATCGTGAAGGACTACTTCGGGAAGGAGCCCAACCGCTCGGTGAACCCGGACGAAGTCGTGGCGATCGGCGCGGCCATTCAGGGCGCGGTGCTGACCGGCGAGCAGAAGGACGTGCTCTTGCTCGACGTCACGCCGTTGTCGCTTGGAATCGAGACGCTCGGTGGAGTAACGACCGTGCTCATTCCGAGGAACACGACGATCCCGACGAAGAAGAGCGAGACGTTCTCGACGGCGGACGACAACCAGACGACGGTCGAGATCCATGTGCTGCAAGGTGAGCGGGACATGGCGAGGGACAACCGCACCATCGGCAAGTTCCAGCTCACCGGAATTCCGCCGGCTGCGCGCGGCATGCCGCAGATCGAAGTGACGTTCGACATCGATGCGAATGGCATCCTGCATGTCTCCGCGAAGGACAAGGCGACGGGCAAGGAGCAGAAGATCCGCATCGAAGCGTCGAGCGGGCTCTCCGACTCGGACATCGACAAGATGGTGAAGGACGCCGAGAAGAACGCGGCGGAGGACAAGAAGCGCCGGGAGGAGATCGACACGCGCAATCGGCTCGACAGCTTGACGTACGAGGTCGAGAAGAACGCGAAGGAGTGGTCCGACAAGCTGGCGCCCGAGCTCAAGGCGAAGCTGGACGCGGCGGTGGAGCGCGCCCGCAAAGCGCTCCGCGGCGACGACCTGGCCGAGATTCGCTCCGCGCAGGAAGAGCTGCACCGCGTGTTCAGCGAGGCCGGGCAGTCGTTCTACGCCCAGAGTCAGAGCGCGGGACCGAGCGGCGGCGAATCGGGCGGCCCGACCGCCGGCGCCGGGGCTGGCGCGGGAGCCGGTGCGGGCGCCGCGGGCAAGCCGCCGGAAGATGTCGTCGAAGCGGACTACGAGATCGTCGACGAAAGCAAGAAGTAAGGTTTTCTTCACGGCCGGCCCGCGGTGGAAACCGCGGGCCGGTTCGTGCGTGTCATAGTAGAGGCACGAGCGCTGAAACTTGCGTTATCGCTCTGGGTACCACATAAGTCAACATCCTCCAAGAGGTAGGTTCGTCCATGTCGAATCGGTATTATCGTGCGCGATTCGGTGCCGCGATCGTGGTCGCGTTCCTCTGCGGCCTCGTCTTCGCTTCGGGCTTCGATCTCACGCACTTTGGGTGGGCGCAGCAGCGCGTCACCTCCACCAAGCCCGCGCCGGCACAGATCGCTTCGGCCGCGGAAACCGAGACGGCGTTCGAGGCAGTCGCCGATCATGCGCGCCCGGCCGTAGTCTCCATTGAAGTCGAGAAGTTCGCCAAGACTCGCCCCGCGGCGCAGCAGCAGCGGCGCGGCCGCAATGGCCAGCAGCTCCCGCCAGGGATCGAAGACTTTTTCCGTCAGTTCGACAACCAGCCGTCCGACCAGCCCGAAGAGGCAAGCGGCTCAGGCTTCATCGTGTCGCCCGACGGCTACATCCTGACGAACAATCACGTCGTCGCCGACGCCGACAAGGTGACGGTCACGCTGTACGACAAGCGCACCTTCGAGGCGAAGGTCATCGGACGCGATCCGACGACCGACGTCGCCGTAGTGAAGATCGAAGACAAGAACCTGCCGACGCTGTCGCTCGGCGACGACGCCGGCGCGCGCGTCGGCCAGTGGGTGCTCGCGATCGGCAATCCGCTCCAGCTGAACTTCACCGTCACGGCGGGCATCGTCAGCGCCAAGGGCCGCAACCAGTCGGGCCTGCTCAATCCGCGCGGCGACAACCCGTACGCGATCACCGACTACATCCAGACGGACGCCGCGATCAACCCGGGCAACTCGGGTGGTCCACTGCTCAACATCCACGGCGACGTCATCGGCATCAACAGCGCGATCGCCAGCGGCACCGGCTACTACGCCGGCTACGGCTTCGCGATTCCGATCACGCTCGCCAAGCAGGTGATGGACGACCTGATCAAGTACGGCAAGATCAAGCGTGCGGTGGTCGGCGTAGTGCTCAACGAAGTCAACGCGACCGACGCCCGTGCCGCGGGTCTCTCGCAGGTGGGCGGCGCCAAGGTCGGCGGGTTCAACCCCGAGTCGAACAGCCCGGCCGAGAAAGCGGGCATCGAGATCGGCGACGTGATCGTCGGAGCCGGCGGCAAGCAGATCGACCAGGTGAGCACGCTCCAGCGCATCATCCGCGGATTCAAGCCCGGTGACGTGGTCGACCTCGACGTCATGCGCTTCGGCCAGAAGAAGTCGTTCAAGGTCAAGCTCGCCGAGCCCGCCGACGCGGGCACGACGGTGGCCGACAACGAGGACGATCGCGGCACCAACATCAAGGACGACAACACCGGCCGCGCGAACGACAAGCTCGGCATCACGGTGGGTCCGGTCACCAGCGAGATCCTGCGTCAGGCGAACGTCGCCGCGCCGTATCGCAATGGCGTCCTGATCACGAGGGTGTCGCCGCGGGGTCCCGCGTGGCACGCGCTCCTCGACAACGAGATCATCGTGTCCGAGCTGTACCCGGCGAAGAAGGACATCAAGTCCGCGGACGATCTGCAGCAGGCCGTCTCGGGCCTCAAGTCGGGCGACGTGATCGAGCTCAAGGTCTACAACATCGGCTCGGGACAGACCCGGGCAGTGAGCATTCAGGTCGCGCGATAGGTTGGCGACCGGTGGCAGATGAAAACGGGAGTCGCCACTCGCGACTCCCGTTTTCTTTTCTAGCCGCCTACCTCGAGTAGATGAATCGCTTCCCGGTGTAGATGATCGTGAGCGTGTTGCCCGTCACCGAGCCCGGGAAGGTGACCGATCCGCCCTGCGTCATAACGAAGTTGATCTGCCCGTTCGCGATCGCGTAGGTGCCGGCGACGACCGTGTACTGCGTCGTCGTCGAGTTGTCGAACAGGTTCGTCACGAAGTACTTCGTCGTCTCCGTCCACGTGTTGGTCGCGGTGATCGCCACCGTGTCGGCCACGAGCGTCCAGTCTGCCGTCGATGTCACGAACGCGGGAAATGGCGGCGCTGTCCCGTTGGCTGAGATGAGGTTGAAGGTCCCGACAACGTCGGTGCTCGTTGGCAACAAGCTCACGTCTGCGGCGGGCTCGGTGCTCGAGCCGCACCCGGCGACCACGGCGGCGAGCATGAGGCAATACAGCGCGCGCATGAGGATAACCTCACGGTTCGAGGGGAAGGCGGGGAATGCGAGAGGGGGGACTCGAACCCCCAAGCCTTTCGGCGCCAGATCCTAAGTCTGGTGCGTCTGCCAGTTCCGCCACTCTCGCGTCGCTCAAGAGCATAACGACCGGGGAGCGAACCCGGTAATTCGAAGAAAAGTTTGAGTCCGCCTCGCGCTTACAAACGCGGCGCAGTCAAAAGGCATATCCCACGACGAACCGTGCCGTGAGATAGGCTCGCGCCAGATCCACCTTGCGGCGCTCGTCCGCGCCGGCGAGCACCCGTTTCGCCCCCACGCCCGTCCCGACGATGAACCGACGGCTCGGCCCGATCAGCCAGTTGTAATCGCCGAGGATGCCGACGGTCGCCGCGTTGATCGCCACACGCGTGCCGGACGAATCGCGCGCGCTGTACCGGAGCAGACCGCCGCTGAGCCCGAACGACAGGCCCCGCAGGACGACCTCGCCGGGGTAGTACCGCAGATTGAAATCGCCGCTCGTGTAGCGGTTACCGTCCACGACCGTGTACGACCCCACGCCGCCGATCGTGACGCCAGGCGCAACGCCGCTTTCCACCTCGAGCGATCCGAAGTCGAACACGACGATCGACGGATTGAAGGCGACGTACGTGCGGGTGGGAATGGGAATCAGTGTTCCCTGTCGCCCAACCGGCACGGACCCCTGCCCAGGGGCTTGTGCACCGACGGATCGAACGACCACCGCGACGACCACGAGCCACACCACACGCGCCAACCGCATCCGGGAATCTCCTCCGCGAGTCTGCATTCCATTCTAATGCCCCGCACGACTACCTTTCCTTTCATGAACATCGAGATCACGCCCAAGAAGTCCGAGGGGCTCGAGCGATTGATCGAGGTCAAGGTGCCGGTCGAGGCGGTTCGTGACGCCGAAGACAACGCCGCGCGCCGCTACGCCACGAGCGTCCGGCTTCCGGGGTTCCGACCGGGAAAGGCTCCCCCGGCGATGGTCAAGAAGCGTTTCAAGGACGCCATCCGGCAGCAGGTCATCGAGACGTTGGTGCAGGAGGCGTTTCAGGAAGTGATGACGCGCGAGCAGTTCAAGGTCGCATCGCAGCCGCATGTGCACGACCTGAAGTTCGAGGAGGGCGAGCCCCTGAGCTTCGAGTTGCACGTCGAGATTCGCCCGCAGCTCGAGCTCGCGCGCACGCAGGGCTTCCGCGTCACGCGGACGCAGCAGTCCGTCGCGGATGACAGCGTTCGCGAGCAGGTCGAGCAAATGCGCGAACAGAAGGCCACCTGGACGCCGGTCGAGGAGAAGGCATCACCCGGTGACATGGTCCGCGTCCAGCTCTCCACCGCGGACGAATCGGGAGCGTTCCCCGAGGCCCGCGAGTACCCGCTGGTGCTCGGCAGCGGCCAAGCCATCGCCGGCGTCGAAGAGCTGATCATGGAGCTCCGCCCGAGCGAGTCGGCGGAGCGGGCGGTCCGGTGGCCCGAGGACTTCCCCGACGAAGCGCAGCGCGGGAAGACGAAGCCTGTTCGCGTGACGCTGCTCGACGTGAAGCGCAAGGCGCTCCCGCCCCTCGACGACGCGTTCGCGCGTGAGGTCGGCGACTTCGAGTCCCTCGATGCGCTGATGAGCACCGTCCGAAAAGACCTCGAGGAGCACGCGACGCGCGAGGCCGACGCCGGCGTGCGCCAGCAGCTCGTCGATCAAATCGCGGCCGCCAATCCCTTCGACGTGCCGCCGAGCTGGGTGAACCAGGTCGTCGACGGGTACCTCCAGGCGTACCAGGTTCCCGAGGAGGAGCGCGACCGCTTCCGCGGCGAGTTCCGGCCGATCGCCGAACGCCAGGTCCGGCGTGACCTGATCATCGAAACGATCGCCGAGCGCGAAAACCTGAAGGCGACCGAGGCCGACATCGACACACGGGTCGCCGAGGTGGCGAGCAAGCGCGGCGCCGATCCAGGACAGGTCTATGCGTCGCTCCAGAAGGCCGGCCGGCTCCGCGAGATCGAGCAGAGCATCACGGAAGAGAAGGTCTTCACGTGGTTGATGGGAAGGAACGAAGTCGCGTGAGGCGATCATCCCGAGCCCTTCAGTTGTCATCCCGAGCGCAGCGAGGGATCTGCTGTAGCGTCACGCGTTCAAGCACCTGAGTTTTCCCGAACAGCCCTACGCCATTCGCCTCTCACCACAATGCCTACGATTTACCCACCGTACGTAATCGAGCGCTCGCCCCGCGGCGAGCGCAGCTACGACATCTTCAGCCGCCTGCTGATGGACCGCATCATCTTCCTCGGCACGCCCGTGAACGATGACGTCGCGAACATCATCATCGCGCAGATGCTCTTTCTCGAGGCAGACAACCCGGATCGAGACATCTTCCTGTACATCAATTCCCCGGGGGGCAGCGTGTCGGCCGGCCTCGCGATCTACGACACCATGCAGTACATGAAATCCCCGGTGAACACGATCTGCATGGGGCTCGCCGCCAGCATGGGCGCGTTCCTGCTCGCGGCGGGACGCAAGGGCCGCCGGTCGGCGCTTCCCCATTCGCGAATCATGATTCACCAACCCTCACAGTCCGGTGGGGGCGGTACGGCATCGGACATCGAGATCCAGGCCAAGGAGATCCTCTACCTTCGCGCCAAGATGAACGAGCTGCTCTCCAAACACACCGGCCAAGCCATCGAACGGATCGAGCGCGACACGGACCGCGACCGCTATCTGTCGGCTGAGGAGTCCAAAGAGTATGGGCTCGTGGACCATGTCATCTCGAATCGTGGCGAAATAGTTGAGCCAACGGCCCTTCAAGCCGTTACTAAGTAAAGGGCGGCTGGCGGTCGTTTTGGGGGGCTAAAGCCAACGCCCGGAACGCCGTACGGGGCGACCGGGTGTGAAAAACCTTCACGATCCTCAGTCGTCTCTTGCTTGGCCGGTGCCGGGCCTTTAATTCTTTCGGTACCCTTCCCCTGCCGGTCTCTTCCCCCCGGCCGAAAGCCGCGAACGATCGGCGGTTTGGGCGTCCGCATCACCCGTGTTGAGTGAGCTGTCATGTCGCACGACAAACACCTGCGCTGCTCGTTCTGCGGAAAGTCCAAGGACTCGGTCCGGAAGTTCATCTCCGGCCCTTCCGTCTACATCTGCAACGAGTGCATCGCGCTCTGCAACGAGATCCTCGCCGAGGACGAAGAGCGCGAGGTTGCGGAGGCGATTACTCAGGTCCCGACGCCGCAGGAGATCAAGGACACCCTCGACCAGTACGTGATCGGGCAGGAGAAGGCCAAGAAGGCCCTCTCGGTGGCGGTCTACAACCACTACAAGCGCATCAACTCGGCGACGCTCCGCGATGACGACGTGGAGCTCGACAAGTCCAACATTCTGCTGATCGGTCCGACGGGCGTGGGCAAGACGCTCCTCGCCCAGACGCTCGCCCGCATCCTGGACGTGCCGTTCACGATCGCCGACGCCACCACGCTCACCGAAGCGGGCTATGTCGGCGAAGACGTCGAGAACATTCTCGTGCGTCTGCTCCAGGCCGGTGACTTCAACGTCGCGGAGTGCGAGCGGGGCATCGTCTACATCGACGAGATCGACAAGATCGCCCGCAAGTCGGAGAATCCGAGCATCACGCGCGACGTCTCCGGCGAGGGCGTGCAACAGGCGCTCCTCAAGATCCTCGAGGGTACGGTCGCGTCCGTTCCCCCGCAGGGCGGCCGCAAGCATCCGCAGCAGGAGTACATCCAGATCAACACCAAGGACATCCTGTTCATCTGCGGCGGCGCGTTCGACGGACTCGAGAAGATCATCGAGCAACGCATTGGCCGGCGGCAGATCGGCTTCAACAAGGCCGACGACGCCCGCACGCCCAAGCAGGCGAAGAACCCATTCGCCGAGGTCGAGCCGGACGACCTGCTCCGCTTCGGGCTCATCCCTGAGCTCGTTGGCCGTCTTCCGGTCGCGGTCGCTCTTGAGGCGCTCGATGAGGATTCGCTCGTCCGCATCCTGAAGGAGCCGAAGAACGCGCTCACCAAGCAATACGCCAAGCTGTTCGAGCTCGAGGAAGTGAAGCTGACCTTCGAGGACACCGCCCTCCGCGCCGTCGCCAGCAAGGCGCTCAAGCGCGGCACCGGCGCCCGCGGTCTCCGCGCAATCCTCGAGGAGCTGCTCACCGAGGTGATGTTCGATCTCCCCACCCGCGAGGACGTCGAAGAGGTGAAGGTCACCGAGGCGTCCGTGCTGAACGGGACCGCGCCGCTCCTCGAGATCTCGCCGCAGCGGAAGAAGAAAGAAGCGTAAACGCACAAAGAAGGAACCCCGCCGAAAGCGGGGTTCTTTTTTTCTCCGTGCCACGCGTGGGGGAACTCTCGCCTCTCGCCTCTCGGGCGAGCCCAGTATCTTTCGGCATGGCTTCAGACCGCCAACCCCGCCGCCCCCCGGTCCTTCCGCTCCGCGACGTCGTCGTCTTCCCATACGTCGCGATGCCGTTGCTCGTCGGTCGACCGGCGTCGCTTGCCGCGATCGAGGCTGCGGCCGGTGAAGACGGGACGCTGTTCCTCGTGTCGCAGCGCAGCGCCGACATGGAGGAGCCCGCGGCGGGAGACCTGAACCGCGTCGGCGTCGTGGCGCGCATCGTCCAGGCCACGCGTCAAGCCAACGGCACCGCCCGGATTCTCGTGGAGGGCATGTCGCGCGCGAAGGTCACGCGCTACGTGCCCGCCTCGGGCTTCCTGCGCGCCGCGCTGAACGACGAGGTGGAGACCGAGATCGAGGACCCGGCGGCGCTCAACGTGCTCGCGCGGCGAGTGCTCGCGCTGTTCGAGGAATACGTCGCGCTGCATCGCCGGATCCCGAACGAGGTCGTCGCGCTCGTGCAGGGCGCCGACTCCGTCGCCCGGCAGGCGTACGGAATCGCGGCGCACCTCGCGGTTCGCGTCGAGGCGCGGCAGTCGCTTCTCGAAGCGCCCGGCGTCCCGCAGCTGCTGGAGTCGCTGAGCCAGGTGCTCGGCGCCGAGATCGAGCTGCTCCGGCTCGAGCGAAAGCTCGACGAGGAGGTCCGCGGATCCCTCTTCCAGAATCAGCGCGAGTTCTACCTGCAGGAACAGCTCAAGGCCATTCACCGCGAGCTGGGCCAGGACGAGACCGACGACGTCGGCGAATTGGAGCGCCAGATCGAGGCGCGCAAGCTGCCCGACGTGGTGAAGACGCGCGCGCTGCGCGAGGTGCGCAAGCTGCGCCGCATGTCGCCCCTGTCGCCCGAATCGACGGTGGCGCGCAACTTCGTCGACTGGATTCTCGCCCTGCCGTGGACCGAGCGCACCGATGACGTGCTCGATGTGCCGCACGCGCGGCGCATCCTCGACGAGGACCACTACGGCCTCGAGGAGGTGAAGGACCGCATCCTCGACTACATCGGCGTCCTCTCGCTCGTCGAGCGAATGGAGGGCCCGATCCTGTGTCTCGTCGGACCGCCGGGCGTCGGCAAGACGTCGCTCGGCAGGTCCATCGCGCGAGCACTCGGGCGCAAGTTCGTCCGCATGTCGCTGGGCGGTGTGCGCGACGAGGCCGAGATCCGCGGACATCGCCGCACGTACATCGGGTCGATGCCGGGACGCGTGATTCAGGCGATGCGCCGCGCGGAGGTCGTGAATCCGGTCATCCTGCTCGACGAGATCGACAAGCTCGGACAGGACTACCGCGGCGATCCGTCGGCCGCGCTGCTCGAGGTGCTCGATCCCGAGCAGAACCGCGCCTTCAACGACCACTACCTCGAGGTCGACTACGATCTCTCGCAAGTGCTCTTCCTGACCACGGCGAACTATCTGCCGCAGGTCCCGGAGCCGCTGCGCGACCGCATGGAGATCATCCGCCTCTCCGGCTACGTCGACCAGGAGAAGTTCGCGATCGCGCGCCAGTTCCTCGTGCCGAAGCAGCTCAAGCTCAACGGCCTCGACGCCGATCGCGTCGAATGGGACGCGGACGTCGTTCCGGCGATCGTCCATCAGTACACCCGCGAGGCGGGTGTTCGTGAGCTGGAGCGGCGCCTGAGCCGCATTGCGCGCAAGCTGGCGCGTCGCCGCGCCGAGGCCCGCGACCTCCGGGCGCCGGCGGAGGGCGAGCCGCCCCCGGCAAAGTCGCGCGTGCGCGCGGCGGACCTGAAAGAGCTGCTCGGCGTGCCGCCCTACGACCCGTCGCTGCTCAATCTCGATCACAAGGTCGGCGTCGCCACGGGGCTCGCCTACACGAGCGTGGGCGGCGAGGTCCTCGAGATCGAGGTGGCGGCGATCGGCGGGCGCGGCAAAGTGCAGCTCACCGGTACGCTCGGCGACGTAATGAAGGAGTCGGCGAGCGCCGCCTTGAGCTACGCGCGCGCGCGCGCGACGACGCTGGGCATCGATCGCGACTTCCATCGCAGTCGCGATCTGCACGTACACATCCCGTCGGGCGGGACGCCGAAGGACGGGCCGTCGGCCGGCATCGCCATCGCGACCGCGATCATCAGCGCACTCACGGGGATTCCGGTGCGCGGCGACGTCGCGATGACGGGCGAGATCACGCTGCGCGGTCGGGTGCTGCCGATCGGCGGCCTCAAAGAGAAGGCGGTCGCCGCGCACCGCAACAGCGTGCGGCACGTGTTGATTCCGTACCAGAACTCTCGCGATGTCGAGGAGCTCCCGGAGGACGTGCGCTCCGGCATCACCTTCCATCCCGTCAAGACGATGGACGAGGTGCTCGCGCTCGCGCTGGTCCACACGGATTTCGCGACCGAAGTGCCGGCGATCGCGCCGCACTGAGGCCCATGGCGCCCGACAATCCGCTCGTCATCAAGACGCTCGAGTTCCTGGGAGGCATGGCGAGCCCGGGCGGCTGGCGGCCCGACCCCACGCTCCCCGAGATCGCGTTCGCCGGCCGCTCGAACGTCGGCAAATCGTCGCTCCTGAACAAGCTGATTCACCGGCGGAAGTTCGCGCGCGTCAGCAACACGCCCGGGCGCACGCGCGAGGTCAACTTCTTCAAGGTGAACGACGCGTTCGTCTTCGTGGACCTGCCGGGCTACGGCTACGCGCGTATCTCGAAGGAGCGGCGCGCGGGGTGGAAGCCGCTCATCGAGAGCTACCTCGGGTCGAGCCCGCAGCTTCGCGGCATCGTCCACCTGCTCGACGTGCGGCACGATCCGACGAACGACGACCGCCAGATGCTCGATTTTCTCGGCGACCTCGGCGTGCCGACGATCGTCGTACTCACGAAGATCGACAAGCTCACGAGCACGCAGCGCGCGCGTCGCGTCCCCGAGCTCCTGGGCGAGTTGGGACTCGACGCCGATCAAGTCGTGGTTTTCAGCGCGGTCACGGGCGAAGGGCGCAATGAGCTCGCCGAAGCGATCGACGAACTGCTCGCGCAGCCGTCGTGGCGGGCGGCCTCGTGAGCCTGACGCGCCGCGGGTGCGTGCTGCTCGTGGCCGCAGCGGCGTGCGGCGGATCGCCGCCCGCCACGGGCTCCCCCGTCCCCGTGACGCCCGCCGCGGCGGCCCCGCGCAATGCGCCGCCGCGCGACGCCACGGACGCGGCCCTCGTCCCCCCGGGCCTGGGAACGCTCAAGCAGGAGGACATCTCGATCGTGCTGGAGGCGAATGGCGTTCGGATCGCGGCGATCCCGCTCGACGAATCGGTGATCCGCACCCTCGCCCCGGATTCGTACCGCAGCCTGCACTCCCGCGTCGAGGAGAACCGCCGCGTCATCGCGCAACGTGCGTCGATGCACGCCATTCGGGATCCACGGGTCTGGTACGTCCGGTACGACGGTCTCATGCCCGACGCGCGGTTCGTGCCGACCGATCTTACCGTGACGTCGGGTGGCCGCGATTTTCGTCCCGTTGACGTCGTGCCCCTCACGTCGGGATTCGGCGAGGAGCGGCTACAGCCCCGCGAGACGCAGCGCGGCCTGCTCATCTTCGAGGAAGGCGTCGACGTCGCCCAGCCGCTGGTCGTGAGCGTGGGCACGGTGCGGAACGCCGATTGGGACCTCGGGAGCGGCGGCATCCTCCGCAAGCTCGACACCGAGCGGTCGAGCATTCGCGGCCGTTCGACCCCGCATCCGGAACCGCCTTCCCGGCCTCGTTAACGTACGACGATGCCGTATCTTCCTCTGCGAAAAATTGCCGAGCGACCGACACGGACCGTCGCCACCGAGTGGCTCGAGTCGCTCAGTCACGCCATCGCGGACACGGCCACGGACCGGCCGCGTCTCTGTCGCGAGACGCTGACGTCGCTCTACTATCCCGAGTTCGCGCAGAATTGGGAGACCGCCGTTGAGGACGCGTCACTGCCGGCGGCGACGCGCCTCGCGCTCGCGTCGATGGATCCGCGGCACATCACGCTCGAGCCCGAGTATTACGGCGAGTGCGACGATGAGAAGTTCCAACGCGTGAAGCCGCTGCTGTGGCTCTGGTATTCGTTCGATCGCAGCCCGGCGGGCGCGCAGAACGTGTGGCTCGGCGTGGAGCTCCGGCGCATCCTGGCGAAGCACATCTTCAAGCGGTGCGGCGAGAACTTCAAGGCGTTCCAATCGGTCGAGTTCTCGTTCGGCTACAACATGGAGGTCGGCGACAACGTCGTCGTCCACCGCCATGTGCTGCTCGACGACCGCGGGTGCATCATCCTCGGCAACAACGTCTCGATCAGCGATTACGCGAACATCTACAGCCACACGCACAGCATCGTCGAACAGCGTGACGTCACGAACGCCACGACGGTGATCGACGACGGCGTTCGCGTCACCTACCACGCGACGGTGCTGGCGGGCGTTCATGTCCACGAGCAGGGCATGGTGGGCGCGATGGCGGTCGCCACGAAGGACGTGCGTCCCTACCACGTGTACGTCGGGATCCCGGCGAAGAGTGTGCGCGTGAAGCCGAACGCGCCGGCGGCCGCGAACGTGCTCCGGACGAGCATCGACCGCGAAGGCCGCTGAGCGGCTTGAGCTGAGCAGCCTCAGAGGACCCGCATCACATCGTCGACCGCGCCTGCGTCGCCCGTGGCCAGCAGCTCCACGGCCTCGCGAAGCGACGCGCGCTCCGACGGAAACCCGAACCGTCCGAGCGCCTGGTCGACGCTCAGCCACTCGGCGGCATCGTGCTCGTCCGCGATGACGACGTCCGCCGGCTCGTCGACGAACGCGACGAACACGATGGCCAGCTGTACGACGCGAGCGCGATGCAGATAGAACGGCTGCACGCGAAGGTTGTAGAGTCGCGCGACCGACAGTCCCGCTTCCTCTCGGACCTCGCGGACCGCCGCGTCCGCGGGTTCTTCCCCCGCCTCGATGTGGCCGTGGACGATCTCCCAGGCCCCGGGACATCGCGTGTTCGCCGTGCGCCGCAGGGCGAGCACCCGCCATCCCGCGGCCAGCGGCCGCACGACGACCACGTCGATCGTCCCCGCTTCGGTCTGCGTCATGTGCCGAAAGCTACGCCGCCGAGCCGCGAATCGCGCGAGGTGATGATCGAGATCCTCGAGTATGCGAAGCGCGGCGCCGTCGAATGCATCGTCGCGCGGACGCGGCGCCACGACGCGCGCCGGCTCCGACACGACGCGCGGCTCGTCGTCCGGCGTCGCCACACGCAAAACCTCTTCGACCGTCGTCCGTCCTTCGGCGGAGTGCACGAGCCCTGACTTCCACAGACTCCGCATCCCGTCGGCCCGCGCGGCCTCGGCGATTCGCTCGGTGGACTCGCCGGCCGCGACGCGCCGCTCGAATTCCGGCGAGCCGATGAGCACCTCGACGAGCGCAAGACGGCCGTGGAATCCCGAGCCGCCGCACGACGCACAGCCGCGCGCCTCGCCCGCGCACGCGACGCACACGCGGCGCACGAGCCGCTGCGCGAGCACTCCCTTCACCGCCGTCGCGATCTTGTAGCTCGCCACGCCGATATCGATGAGCCGCGTCACGGCGCTCGGCGCGTCGTTCGTGTGCAGCGTCGAGAGGACGAGGTGACCCGTAAGGGAGGCCTGGATCGCGATCTCCGCCGTTTCGCGATCGCGAATCTCGCCGATCAGCACGACGTCCGGATCTTGCCGCATGATCGAGCGGAGCGCTGAGGCGAACGTCAGCCCCGCCTTCTCGTTCACCTGTACCTGCACGATGCCGGGCAGGCGATACTCGATCGGATCCTCGACCGTCACGATGTTGACGCCGCGCTCCTTGAGCCGCCGGAGCGCGGCATACAGCGTGGTCGTCTTGCCGGAACCGGTTGGTCCGGTGACGAGGATCAGTCCTTCGCGTGATTGGAGGAGCCGCTCGATCCGTTCGAGCTCGTCGGGTTGGAAGCCCATGTTCTCGAGTAGCAGCACACTCGATCGCCCGTCGAGCACACGGATGACGACCTTCTCCCCGTGCGACGCCGGCAGCGTCGACACGCGGAGATCCACGGCGACGCCGTTGATCGCGACCCGGGCGCGACCGTCTTGCGGCCGCAGCCGGTCGGCGATGTCGAGCCCCGAGAGAATCTTGATTCGCGAGACGAGCGCCGGTCCTACCGCGCGCGGCAGCGTGCGCGCAAGCGCCAGGACACCGTCGATTCGATGCCGGACGGCGATGCCGTTCTCTTCGGGCTCGATGTGGATGTCGCTCGCGCGTCCCGCGATGCCGCCGGCCAGGACCTCGTCGACGAGCAGCGTGACGGTGGACGCGCCGCCGTCTTCACCGTGCGAGGGCGGCGCCGACTCGTGGCCGTTGTCGAGGTGTTGCACCTCGAGCAGCGACTCGGGCTGTTTCGTCGCTCCGTCACCGCGATAGACCTCGTCGATGCGTTCGTCGATCTCGTGCGCATCGGCGAGCGCGAGCCGCACGTGGCGGCCCGTCGCAAATCCGAGCGTCCGCTCGCAATCGACGTCGAGGGGATCCGCGGTGGCGATGAGGAGATCCTGCTCGGTCGCGTCGAGCGGCACGACGTGGAATCGCCGCGCCCAGCGCTCGGGCACGAGCCCGACCGCGTGGGCGGAGATCCTCGACAGGTCGGCGATGGGCAACCGAAAGCGCTGCGCCAGCGCGCGGACGTCGGCGATCGGCGGGTTGGGAATCGGGGCGCGCGTCGTCATGCGCGCATGATGCGACACTTCGGGCGCCGAGCATCATCGGGCGATTGCCGGTCGGCGCGAACGGTTGCCGCTCGCGCGGGTCATCCCGAGCGAAGCGAGGGACCTGCAGTTGCTACATGATGCTCCAGAACTCGCGGCTCACATCCACGTTGAACGTCCATCGCCCGCCGCGGGCAACGCCGCGTGCCACCTGAAAGCGCAACAGGTCGAACGGCGTCAGATACGCAGCGCCGAATGCGGGACGGAAGCCGCCGGTCTGCTCGTTGCAGCCAAATCGCGACTGGCCGAGGGGTGCGGTGACGAACACACCCGACGGCGGCGGCACGCAAATGAGCGCTGTGTAGCTCGTCGCGCCCACCACGTGCGCGAACGGCGCAAACGAGCCGCGCCCGGGCACGTGCCCGAAGCGCCCCAGCGAAAACGGTATGAACGGCGCGGGGATCCTGAGCTCGACGTGCTCGCTGAAACCGCCGCGTGTGACGATCGAGTGATAGTCGTAGCCGGGCGCCGACACTGGACCGCCGAAGTAGACGAGCTCCGCCGGTGGATCGATCAGGCCATTCGGCTGCGTGATGATCGCCCCGGATGGCCCTCGTGTTGTCGCCACGCCGGCCGCGGTCGTGGCCGTGACGAGCCGATAGTCGCCGAAGGGACGTTCGATGTTGACCGTCGCCGCCGCGCGCAGCGTTCTCAAATCGCCGGCGCCGAACGCGCTGTTCGGCGGGACGACGATGTACGGAAACGTGCCGCGAAATTCCGCGCGCACCGTGAGCTCGGTGCCCCCGAGCCACAGCGCGGGTGCGCGATTCAACTCGAACGAGTACCGGCCTGCATGGTAGTCGTTCGCCGGAATCGTCGGACCGAACGCTCCCGTGACGGGCGTCGCGTTGACGCCGAGCGCCGATTGCCACTCGTACGACGCCGTGAATCGCGGATTGAATCCCTTCACCGCCGGAAAGTCGGCCGACGCACCCACCGCGCGAACGAGGTACGGATCGGTGTAGTCGCTCCCGAATTCCTGCGCCGCCAGACTGTTCACCGCCGTCGAGCGTTCCGCGACGTCGCCCACGTCGCGGAAGTCGCGCAGCCCGAAGATGCGAATCGTCACCCCGTTCGCCCGCGCCATGCTCACCGACAGCGCGCCCTTCACCGTTTCGTCGTCGAGCCCGTACCGCGCTCGCGCGTTCGCCGAGACGCCGAAGCCGAACTGCTTCGCGACGCCGCCCCCGAGCCCCAGGCCCTCCACCCGGTCGAAGCGCACGAAGTCGGATACGTTGCGCGCCGAGACACGCGCCTTCTCCGACCGCTCGAGGGCGCGCGCGCGCACGAGCTCGCGCGCTTCGGCCCGCACGCGTTGAATCTCCGGGTCGGTCACCGCCCGCACGTCGGGAGGGAGGGAGTCCAGCACCTTGCCCGTCCACGGATACTGCTTCAGCTGCTCCGGCGAGGCCTGCACGATCTCCGGCCCCATGAACACCGTCGGCGCGAGATTGAGATTGAACCGGTAGTCGCTGATCTCCCATCGCCCGCGGATGATGCCGCGCACCGGATAGTCGAGCCACTGCCCGTTCCGCCTGATCTCGATCTCCTGCCGGCTCGGCAGCCAGAACTTGCCGGCGACCAGCCGGTTCTCCAGCACGATCGACAGCTCCTCGAGCGCTTCGTCGAGAAACGCGGCATGCGTGAAGCTTAGATTCATCCGGACGATCTGCGCCGAGGCCGGATCGATGTACAGGGCTCCGACCACGCGCGCCTGGCGGTCGTCCTTCGGACGAACCTTGATCTCGTACACGCGAATGCGCTGCGACGCCGCGCCGATCGCGAAGCTGTCCGTGATCGCGAAGTCGTAGAAGCCCGTCCCGGGCGGCGAGACGGGATGCGGCACGTCGCGCACCTCGTCGCCTTCGCCGACGCGGATGAGATTCGGAAAGTTGTTCTGGACGATGCCCAGGTGATCGCGGTGGTACGCGATGTCGGTCGGCAAGAGCAGCGTGTCCCGCCGGCCGATGATGCGCTGCTTGCTCTGGTTGGGCGCGTGCCAGTAAACTTCCAGCTCCAGCTCGTCGGCCTTCAGCAGTTTTGGCGGCGTGGGAAACCCTTCGCCGAGCTGCGCGAGGAAGTTTACGTAGCCGTGCGCGCTGGCACGGTAGTCGACGAGGCCGGTGTCGGCGAGCTGCTGGGCGCGACGCTGCACGGCTCGATCGATCAGCGTGCGGACCAGCGAGTCGTTCCACACTTGTGCGCTCGCCGCACGCGCGAGACAGATGAAACCGAGTACACGACATGCGGCGCGGCACGCCGCGACCAATCGACGCCAACACGCGGCGCGCCGCGCCGCGGGGAATTCATTCATGATCGCCGAATATCGTGGGGTGGCACGGGGCGAGCAACCCGGCGTGCCCCGCACCCATCCCATCCGCGGCAACGTGAGCGCCGCTGCCGCATGAGCGTCAACGAATTTCGCGCGCGCGCCGCGCGAGGCGCCCCGGGCCGCGCGCGGCTCGTCCCCGTGTGGCGCGACGTCCTGCTCGACACCGAGACGCCGGTCGCCGCGTTCGCCAAGCTCCGCGGTGGTCCCTTCGCGTTTCTCCTCGAGTCCGCCCCGGCGGGCGGCGAAACGTGGGCCCGCTACACCTTCATGGGCGCATCGCCGCGCTCGGCGTGGAAGCTGGCCGATGGCGTCGTGCGTGACTGGACGCCCGATCGCGGCTGGCACAACGACCGGCGCCCCGCGGACCCGCTCGCCGATCTCGAGGCGCTGCTCACCGACTGCGAGCCTGTCGACGCGCCGGAGATCGGCGAGTTCTGGAGCGGCGCCGTCGGCTACTTCGGCTACGACGTCGCGCGCGTCATCGAGCGCTTGCCCACGCCGCCGGCCCGCGGTGTGGACGTGCCCGACGCGCTCTTCGTCTTCACCGACGCACTCGTGATCTTCGACAACTTGCGGTCGCAGGCGCGCGTCGTGGCCGCGGCACGCGTCGCGGCGAACGCGTCGGACGCCGCGCTCCGCGAGGCATACGACTGCGCGATGCGCTCGGTCAACGCCACCGTCGAGCGGCTGCGCGGCCCCTCGGCGCTCGCGCCACTCGACCTCGATCCCGCCGCGCAGCCCGCCGAGGGGCATTCGCGCTACGAGAAGGCCAAGTTCCTCGCCGACGTCGAGCGCATCCGCGAGTACATCATCGCCGGCGACGCGTTCCAGGTGCAGCTCGCCCGGCGCATCGACGTGCCCTTCGATTTCTCCTCCACCGATCTGTATCGGGCGCTCCGCGTCATCAATCCGTCGCCGTACATGTACCACCTCGTGCTCGACGGCGTCGAGATCGTCGGCAGCTCGCCGGAGCTGCTCGTCCGCGTCAACACGTCGGGCACCGTCACGCTCCGCCCGATCGCCGGTACGCGGCGCCGCGGCCGAAGCGCCGAGGACGACGACCGCATGATGGCCGAGCTGATCGCGGACGAAAAGGAGCGCGCCGAGCATCTCATGCTGGTGGACCTCGGGCGCAACGATGTCGGTCGCATCGCGAAATACGGCACCGTTCGGGTCACGGACCTCATGGTGGTCGAGCGCTACTCGCACGTCCTCCATCTCGTGAGCCAGGTGGACGGCGAGCTGCGCGACGGGCTCACCGCCATGGACGCGTTCCGCGCCAGCTTCCCGGCGGGCACGCTCACCGGCGCGCCGAAAGTGCGCGCGATGGAGATCATCGACGAGATGGAGCCCGAGCGCCGCGGCCCCTACGGCGGCGCCGTCGGCTACATCGCCGCGGGCGTCAAGCGCATGGACCTGGCGATCACGATCCGCACGTGCGTCATCGCGAACGGCGTCGCGTCCGTGCAATCCGCCGCGGGCGTCGTCTACGACTCGATCCCCGAGCGCGAATTCCTCGAGCACCAGAACAAGGCCCGCGCGCTTCTCACCGCCATCGGCCAGGTCCGCCGCTAGCCACTCCGCCGTTTCCCTCTTTCCCGCTTCCCCCTTCCCTCCCCCGCCATAGCTTTATCGCGTGCCCTTCAAGCTCACGTCCACCGACGGCGTTCACAGCTTCGAGCTCCGAACCGGCGCCACTCTCGTCGTTGGACGCGCCCCGAATAGCGACATCCCCGTCATCGACCCGACCATCTCGCGCCGCCACGCCGAGGTGGAGTGCGGCGACACGGGCGTCACGATTCGCGATCTCGGGTCCAGCAACGGAACGTTCGTCAACGGGGCGCGCGTCGAGGCGTCACCCGTCGTCGTCGGCGACGTCGTCACGTTCGGCAAGGTCGCGTTTCGGCTCTCTCAGGTCGCCACCACCCTCGCGCCCTCGCCGTCCGCGGCGCCCACCGGCGCGACGATCGTGCGGCAGCTCCCCGTCCGCGATCCGAGCGCGTCGCTGCCCGGACGACTCGGCACGCCGGCCGCCCCGAGCGCGCAGGCCCCGTCAGAGGTCGACAAGAGCCGTGAGAAGCTGGCCAAGCTGCTCGAGGTC
>Ga0326726_10001794_pt1 | contig 19978 bp, 16 predicted proteins | sample MHFenrmetagenome_2_FD_207603 | JGI IMG/M metagenome (GOLD analysis project Ga0326726, IMG submission 207603) | Lab enriched peat soil microbial communities from Michigan Hollow, Ithaca, NY, United States - MHF15MN | ecosystem: Environmental > Terrestrial > Soil > Wetlands > Peat | place: USA... | reverse complement strand
AAGGCACGGCCTAAAGCCAGCGACACGACAGCGGCTGTAAACTCTGTGCAACCAATGCCGGGCTAGGCGTCGTAGGTCTATGAGCCAGAAGCAGGTAACACTGGCGGCCGAGGTCAGGCCCCAGCCCGGGAGACGCCTGTATGGGCGATGAGCTCGAAGAACTGTACCGGACCACCTACGCCACCGTGGTCCGCTTCCTCTACCGCAAGGTATGGGATGCGGACCGGGCCCACGACCTGGCCCAGGAGGTCTTCATCCGGGCGATGGCGCACCGGCCGGAAAAGCCTCGAGCCTGGATCTTTGCCGTCGCCGCCAATCTCGCCCGGGACGAGGCCCGCGCGGCGGTTCGCCGGAAGCGGCACCTGACGCTCCTCAAGGAAGACCCGGCGACCATGCCGTCCTGCCCTCCGCCCGCGGACGAGATGGTGGAGGAGGACGAGCGGCGCGCCAAGGTGGACGAGGCGCTGGCAACACTCACCAAGCGTGACCGGGAGGTTCTCCTCCTGTGGGACGCGGGCCTGAGCTATCCCGAGATCGCCCAGCAGACCGGGCTGGCCGTTGGCGCTGTGGGCACGACGCTGGCACGGGCCCGGAAGCGGCTGGTTGACGCATACGATCGCAGCGAGCAGGAGAACCGTGCGGCACATTCCTGAGGACGAACTCCACGCGTATCTGGACCAGGCGCTGAGCCGGTCGCAGTGCGTCGAAATCGAGCGGCACCTCGCCCGCTGTCCCCGTTGCCAGGCGCAGCGGGACGACATTGCCGCGCTTCGTGACCGGACCACCGCGCTGCTGGCGCGGGTCGGGCCACCCCCGATCATCCCCCCGGCGTTCGAGACCATCATGGCCCGGGCGGCCGCGCGCGAGCACCGGCGCTGGCGCTGGGTAAGCACCGGGGCCTGGGCGGCGAGCGTCGGTGTCGTGCTGTTCCTGGGCTGGTGGATGAGCGATCACCTGTTCCGAGTCGAGCCCCAGAGCATCGCGACCGCCACTCCGACCACGCCGAAGGCCACCGACGCCGCGCCGGTAGCAGTGCTGCCTTCGCCGGCGTCAACCCGGCCGAATCCGGTAGCTCCGAAGCCCAGACCCAAGGCCGTTCCCCTGCAGCTGGTCCGTGCCTCCCGGCCGGTTGGGACTGAGGCGGCAGCGGCGACCGGTTTCGCCCTCGCCACGGAAACCGACCCGCAGACCTCGTCCGACGGTGCTGCGCCGGACCGGCTCACGCTGGCTTCGACCCCGCTCGAAATGAACGATCTGGTCGCGCAGCCGGTGGGTGACATTCCCGGTCTCAACGGGTTGTGGCGCACGATCGTCCCGGACGAGGAGGCGGCTGATCGCCGCGGCGACATCGCCCTGGTGCCCGGCCTGCCGGTGGTCCAGATGCGGGTGCAGCCCGGCACCGCAGGTCAGGATGTGACGGCCGTGGACCAGATGCTCGAGTCCGGAGAGGTGATCCGCACCATCTCGGGGCCGGCCGCACGGGTCGTTACCCTGGTTGACGAGGAGGCCGTGGCCGATTCCGCCAATCTGCGCATCGCCGGGGGTTCGACCGACCACATGACGGTCACCATCCGCCAGGCCGACCGGATGGTCGCGGTGACCGGCCCTGCCCAGGCGCTGGGGTCGTTGCTTGCGCGGGTGAACATCAAGAACGCGAAGCGGCGGTACTAGGCGGGAAGGCGGGAGATGGAGCGACGAAGGGGTGGGCCCAGTCTCGGAGCCCACCCCTTCGATTTGCTTACCGTCCGGCCGTCCGGCCGTCCGCCGGTCCGCCCTACCGCCTCCCATGCCTCCGCTCCAGCACATCCGGCGAGATGTAATCGGCGTCGGTTTCCTCGTGCTCGAACTCGCCGGAAACCTCGGCCAGTCCATGGCCCCGTTCCCGGTCGAGGGTGATCTCGGCAAGGCGCGGCGAGACCATGGGGAAGGTGCGGGCGAAGAGCGCGTAGGCGAGCAGGAAGAGCCCGAGGAAGAGCGCGGTGGGTCCGACCTCCGGGAGTCCGAACACCGGGCCCGCCTCCCGAGTGACCGAGGGGAGCACCATCAGATACCGCTCCAGCCACAGCGAGCCGAGGCTGATGGCCGAGAACAGGCCGAGGGTGATCGGGTTCTTCTTGGGCGCGACCCCCAGGAGGCCGATGAACGGGATGACGAACATCCCGAGGAAGACAGCCGAGCCGATCGGCCGCCAGGGGCCCCACAGCCGGGCGAACACGAACCCGGTCTCCTCCGGCAGGTTGCCGTACCAGATGACCAGGAACTGCGACCACATCAGGTAGGTCCAGAACACCGAGAAGCCGAAGATGAGCTTGCCCAGGTCGTGGCGCTGCTTGGGCGAGATGAACTCGCTGATTCCGATCTCGTGGCGGCCGTACAGCAACAGCAGGGCCAGGAGGGTGTGGGCTCCCAGGAAGGAGCCCATGAAGTACCAGCCGCCGAAGAGATTGGAGAACCAGTGCGGCTGGAGCGCCATCATGGTGTCGAACGCCACCATGGTAGCCACGATCGCGTACACCACCACGTAGATCGGTGCCAGCGTTCTGATCTTCGCGTCCTGGCGGGCCAGGGTCTCCGGTGCGCCGTCGAACCCGGCCGACCAGGCTTGGAACAGCCGCTGCCGTCCGCCACTCACCAGCCCGGCGGTCTCGTACAGATCGGGAACCAGGTCGGCCTGAACCAGCCGGAACCCGAGGTAGAAGAGCAGGCTCAATCCGACCGCGAGCCGGCCGAACATGAACCCGTGGGACAGCCAGATCTCCTTCCCGTGACCCAGTCCGTGCATCTCGGGGAAGATGTGGGAGTAGCCGACGGTGAAGATGAGCAGGAATCCGACGAGCGATACCGGGAAGAAGAAAAAGGGCGCCGCCTCGGCGAAGCGGATCATCAGGCCGGACCACTTGGAGTTGGTGACCTTCTGCACCGCCACGAAGGCGAAGCTGCCGGAGGCGAGACCGGTGAAGAACACCCAGTTCACATGGAACAGGTGCCACGCCCGGTCGGCATTATCCCCGCCCAGGGCCAGCAGGAAGAGCACCGCGCCCACCAGCGCCAGCGCGATCCCCAGGCCGAAGAACACTCCGTAGCGGCCGGTCACCGAGCGGGCCGCGAGTTTGTCGCGCACGAGGGTGGTGCCCATCAGTTGGTCCCTCCGGGCGCGGCCGGGGCCGCCGGCGCCGCCGCGGCCTGGAGCTGCCGCACGTAGTTCACGATCTCCCAGCGTACCGGCCCGCGAACCTTGTCGCCATACTTGGGCATGACCCCCCGGCCGTAGCGAATGATCGAGTAGAGATAGCCGTCGCTCAGAGCGCGGGCACGATCGGTGATCAGCGGGAGGGCCGCGAGTTGCACTCCCACCTTGCCGTCGCCCGCACCGGTCTGCCCGTGGCAGACGGCGCAATAGGTGTGGAACAGCGTATCGCCCACCGCCGAGGCCGGCTGGCCGGCGAGCGGGTTGACCAGCTTGTCCGCGGTGGTGGTGTTGAGCACGCTCCACTCCGCGCTCCAGTCGGCCTCGCCGCCGCTCACCGGCACGGTGCCGGGCACGGTGTTGCGGGGGATATCGGCGCGCTGGTAGGGATAGACCGTGGGCTGGGTGATCATGGCGTCGAACCACGGCACCAGGTGCATGAAGTCGTCCGGGCCGGGAACGTCATTGTAGTAGAAATCGCACCCGGTGGTGCCGAGGGCCGCCAGCAGGGCGGCGAGGAGCGGGAGGCGGCTACGCCGCATGACGCACCTCCACGGATCCGGCCTCGCGCAGCATTCGCTCCACCACCGGGGCATCGCTCGAGCCGCAGGGCACGAAGATCCCGATCCGGTCGTCCGAAAAGCTCGGGTCGTAGGCCAGCCCGGTGGTCGGCTTGGTAAGCGACATGATCACCAGCCCGGCGACCGTGCTGAGGGCGCCCAGCAGCACCATCAGCTCGAACATGAACACCACGTAGGGGGGCACGGTGGCGATCGGCTTGCCGCCCACCAGGAGCGGCCAGTCGAGCGACATCCAGTAGGTCATGCCGATCCCGGCGGCAACGCCGGTGACGCCGCCGATCAGGGTGAACAGGCGGACCGGACTGTTCTCGATTCCCAGGGCGTGCTCCAGCTCGTGGTTGGGCGAGGCGGAGTAGACCGTGAAGTCCTTCCGCCCCTGCGCCCGCAGCGCGCCGATGGCGTCACAGGCCGCGTCGATATGCTGGAACGCGGCGAGGACGCCGGGGACCATCTTGCCCATCAGTGACCTCCTTTCCGGAGGCGGGGCATCGGGATCAGCTCCTTCAGCTCCTGGATCGCCACCACCGGGAAGCTCCGGGCAAAGAGCAGGAACCACATCCCGAACCAGCCGAAGGAGCCGGCCAGAATGCCCCAGTCGGCCCAGGTGGGGTTCATCTGGGACCAGGCGTACGGCAGGAAGTCGTTGCTCAGGGACGAGGTAATGATGACATAGCGCTCGAACCACATCCCGACGTTGATGAAGACCGAGATGACGAAGAGCGCGGTGAGATTAGTGCGGATCTTCCGGAACCAGAACAGCTGGGACACGAAGGCGTTGCAGATGATCATGGTCCAGCCGCCCCACCAGGCCGGCCCGAACGCCCGGCGCCAGAACGTGGTCTGCTCGTAGGTGTTGCCGCTGTACCAGCCGACGAAATACTCCATCGCGTAGGCGTAGAACAGGATGGAGCCGGTCAGCAGGGTCAGCTTGGCCAGGTTGTCGAAGTGGTACTCGGTGATCATGTGCTCCAGCTTGAGCGCCTTGCGGAGCGGGATCATCAGCGTCAACACCATGCCGACGCCGGAGTAGATCGCCCCGGCGACGAAGTAGGGCGCGAAGATGGTGCCATGCCAGCCGGGGACGATGGACATCGCGAAGTCCCAGGACACCACCGAGTGCACCGACAGCACCAGTGGGGTGGCCAGCGCCGCGAGGTAGAGGTACGCCCGACTGTAGTGCCGCCACTGGTTGTCGGTACCCTTCCAGCCCAGGGAGAAGATGCTGTACACCTTCTGCCGCCATCCGGTCACCAGGTCGCGCGCCGCGGCGACGTCCGGCACCAGGCCCACACACAGGAAGGTGGCCGAGACGGTGAAGTAGGTGGAGATGGCGAAGACGTCCCACACCAGCGGCGACTTGAAGTTGGGCCACAGCCAGCGCTGGTTCGGATAGGGCAGCAGCCAGTAGAAGAACCACTGGCGCCCGATGTGGATGATGGGGAACAGCGCCGCCGTCATGACCGCGAACACCGTCATCGCTTCGGTGGCACGGTAGACCGCGGTGCGCCACGGCGAGCGGAACAGGAACAGGATCGCGGAGATCAGGGTTCCAGCGTGACCGATGCCGATCCAGAACACGAAGGTCGTGATGTAGACCGACCAGAAGATCGGCGGGGTGTACCCGGCCAGTCCCAGCCCGTCCTTGAGCAGCAGGATGAAGGTCACCAGCCCGACCAGGAACAGCGCGACGATCGCTCCGGTGAGCAGGTAGTAGCCCCGTCCCGCGGTCCCCAGGGTATTGACGACGTCCCGGGTGACCTCGTGCTGGGTCTGGGTGGGTGTGCTCGGGTCGCGCGCGATGACGGCCATCGGTCAGGCCTCCGCGCGGTGCAGGACCTTGGCCAGATAGGTCACGGCTGGACGCACGTTCAGGTCCTCGAGTATGTGATAGCCACGGTGGTCTTCCCGGAGGCGGCTGACCTGGCTGGCGGGGTCCTTGGTGTCTCCGAAGACGATCGCGCCGGAGGGGCAGGCCTGGGCGCAGGCGGTGACGATCTCGCCATCCTTGAGCTTGCGGTCCTCCAGCCGGGCCTGGTTCTGGGCCCCGCGGATCCGCTGGACGCAGAAGGTGCACTTCTCCATCACCCCGCGGGCCCGCACCGTCACGTCGGGGTTGAGCCCGAGGTTGAGCGGCTCGGGGAAGGCCCGCTGGTTGTACGCGTACCAGTTGAAGTAGCGGACCTTGTAGGGGCAGTTGTTGGCGCAGTAGCGGGTGCCGACGCAACGATTGTACACCTGCCCGTTGAGTCCATCGGGGGTGTGGTAGGCGGCGTAGACCGGGCAGACCGGCTCGCACGGCGCGTTGTCACAGTGCTGGCACAGCATCGGAACGAACCGGGCCTCCAGCGGCTCGCCGTACTCGCCGCCCTCCCAGTACCGCTCGATCCGCATCCAGGTCATCTCGCGGCCGCGCACGATTTCGGCCTCGCCCACCCACGGGATGTTGTTTTCGGCATAGCAGGCGGTGGTGCAGGCGGAGCACCCGGTGCAGCGGGCCAGATCGATGACCATGCCCCATTGCGGCAGATCTTCGACGGCGTACCCCCCGCGCTTGCGCTTCTCCAGCTGGCTCTCGCGGAAGCCCTTGATCGCCTCCACCTCGCGGTCGGTGTTGACCTCGTGCTCCTCGTGCCCTTCCTCCCGGGCGGCGAGGGCGGGAGTCAGCCCTTTCTTGGCCTGGTCCAGGGTCATCGCGTCGGCGATGCCGCGGCCCAGCTGCCGGGTGGTCCCCTCGGTCTTGGCGACCTTATGGAACCTGCGGGTGCGGGTGAGGGTCACGCGGGTGGCAAAGTAGGGCAGGAAACCCCTGCTCTCCTTGCTGTCGAGCAGATCGAGCGCGTTGACTCCGCGACCGGTGGCGAAATCGCCATAGGAGGTATGCCCGAGACCCAGCGGCACCGCCACCACATCGGGATGGATCCCCTGATACACGCAGACCGGCGCTTCGATGGTCCCGTGCGGCGAGGTGAGCTGGACCACCTCCCCCTCGCGCACGTCCAGCCGCGCCGCCGTCTCCGGATGCAGCTCCACCCAGGAGTGCCACGTGATCTTGGTGACCGGGTCCGACAGCTCCAGCAGCCACGGCCGGTTGGCGAACCGGCCGTCACCCATCACCGATGCGACCGGGGTGAACCAGAAGCCCGACTCGCCCGCCTCGCCGTCGAAGGCCGGCGCGGTGAAGCCCACCTGCGCCGCGCCCGGCGCCAGCCGCACGGGGGTGACCGGAGCGTCGCTGTAGAGACCACCCCGCTGCAGCGCGTCCCGCCAGGCCGCCTCGCCACCCACCGACTTGAGCCATTGGGCCTTGAGATGGGCCTCCCACGAAGGGGCGTTGAACGAGGCCAGCGCCCCGCCGACCTTCTGGGCCACCTTGAGCAGTATCTCGCCCGTTGCCTGGGTCTTGAACACCGGTTCCATGACCGGCTGGAGCAGGCCAGTGACCCCCCGGCGGGGCCGCAGATCGTCCCATCGCTCGAGGGCATGGTGGTTGGGGAGCAGCAGGTCGCACTGCGCCGAGGTCTCGTCCAGGTAGAGCGAGGTGGAGACCTTGAACCCTGCCTTCTTGAACGTCGCCTCGAAGCCCGCGGCCCTGGGCAGGGAGTAGGCGGGGTTCGACTCGTGCACGATGGCGACCTGAGCCTCGCCCCGGTCGATCGCCGCGAGCAGGCCAAGCAGCGCCGCGTAGCCGTCACCGGTATCCTGGTCGGCGCCGTACCTCACGGTCCGGCCCACGTTTCCGGCTACATAGTTGAGCAGGTTGACCGCGGCGCACACCTCCACCGCGCCACGGTGCTGGCTCGACACACCGCCGGCGACGGCGAGACCCGGCTGGGCCCCGGCGAACTCCCGGGCAATGCGGCGGACGATCTCCGCGCCAACGCCGCTGTCCTGCTGGGCCTTCTCGGGGGTGTGGCTCGCCAGCATGCCGCGCAGGCCGTTCGCGTCGGCCGGATTCACGCTCCGCTCGGAGAGAATCACGTTGGCCATCGCCAGCGCGATCACCGCTTCGCTGCCAGGCTTGAGGGCGTGCCACTCGTCGGCGTTGAGTCCGGTGAGCGACATCCTGGGCGCGAACATCACGTGCTTGGCCATCTCCCCGCTGGAGAAGCCGTGTGATTCCGCGAAGCCCCGCTGGTGCTCCACCGGCGAGATCCAGCTCTCCAGGAAGTCGGCGCCGAAGGAGACGATGTACTTCGCCGCGGCGAAGTCGTACGCCGGCACCTCGGCCAGGCCGAAGACCTGCTGGCTGGCCGCCCGCACCGGCTCGAACCCGAACGGCTGGTAGCGGACCATCTTGCCACCGAGGGCCTGGGTCCAGGCGGCAAGCAGATCGGAAAACGTCCCGCGCCCCGCGCCGGAGATCACCGCGACCTTGCCACCGGCGCCCTGCAGCCTGCCGGCCAGCAGGGCGATCCCCTCGTCCCAGGTGATGTCCTTGAAGCTGCCGTCCCCCTGGCGTGCCATCGGGCCCTTGATGCGGCCCGGGTTATACAGCCCCTGCAGGGCCGACTGCCCATGGGCGCAGAGCTTCCCGGCGTTGACCGGATGGTTCGGGTTTCCCTCCAGCTTGATAGCCCGGGCCTCCCGGGTCTTCACGTGAAGACCGCAGCCGGCCGAGCACTCGGTACAGGTACTGGCGTACCAGGTCGGAATCCCCGGGACCTGGTCTTCGGACTGGACCAGATAGGGGATGAGCTTCTCGACCCTGCTGGTGGAGCAGCCGGAGACCACCGCAGCGCCGGCGCCGGTGACGCCGAGGACTTTGAGGAACCCGCGGCGGTCGAGACCTTCAGGGATGGATTCGTCAGGCATTGAACAGGCCTTTGGCCGTTGGCCGTTGGCTCTCACCGTGAGCCGTCCGCCGCCGCTGGTGGCACAATGCCACCAGCCAGCGGCCAACGGCCAACGGCTAGTAGTGACACGCCGTGCAGTCGCGGTTCACGTTGCGCTGCAGATGGCACGTGACGCAGAAACCCATGTTGTTGATGTTCTGGACCTTGAAGACCTGGGGCATGCGGGCGACGTCGCCGTGACAGCTCTGGCAGGCGTTGGGGCCCAGCAGCTTGATGTGGCGCATATGCGGGAAGTGCACATGCCGCGCCACGCTGTGAACCCGCACCCACTCGATAGGCTGCTTGTTGTTCCACCCGTCGCGCAACTTCTTGATCTCGGCCTTGTGGCTCGAATCAGAGCCCCCGATCACCAGGTGGCAACCCATGCAGGTCTGCATGCTCGGGATGCCCGGCTCGCTGGATTCGGCGACCGAGTAGTGGCAGTACTGGCAGGGCGTCTTGTAGACCCCGACGTGAATGTCGTGCCGGAAGAAGATCGGCTGGCGGGGTCCCTTGAGGTTGGCGGTGTCGCCCGGGGCGAGCACCCACGCAACGAGGGAATCGGGCTTCGCCGGCGTCTGCGCGCTGCTCGTGGAACTCCGGAACGCCAGAGCCAGAGTGAGGGCCAGCGCCAGTGAACCGACTCCGAGAAGTGCCAGGTTACGCATGGTTTCTCGCGGCCGCGGGGCGACAGAACCCGCGTGGTTCTGGGGGGTTACTGATTGTGAATTGTTTCACGAGTGGCAAGCCGTTGGGCGACAATTATACTCGCAGACTTCAATTGCACAAACTTCCAGAATCCCCTTTTCCGACAAAATGAGTCTGAATTATCAGCTGACCAGCGACCGCCGCCCCGTCCCGGCACCCGGCGTTTCCGCCACCAGCCAGGCCAGTTTCCGCCTGACAAAGCTGAGGAAGGCGTCCGCCGCCTTCTGATCGCCGACGTCGAGCGCGCACCAGCGTACCGGCCCTGTGCGCTGCGCGCTCCGGATGGCGGAGGCGATGGACGCGGGGAGCCGCGGCACGGCCAGCGCCTTGGGCTCCTCCTGGTCGGCGATGGTAAAGGTGATCGCAGGCCCGCTGTGCATCACGTGTACCCAGCAGAGCTTGCGGTGCCCAACCGCGAACTCCCAGGTCCAGTGCCACGAAGGCCCCATGTACTTCACGTGTTCTGTGACGCCGGGAAGCTTGAGCAGCCCTTCGCGCAGCCGGCGGAAGCGCGCCGCGGAAGCGGTGGGAAGGTCCTTGTAGGGAGCCGATGGCTTGGGTTCCTGGCGGGCGTTGGGGTACAGGTTGGTAGCCCAGTATGCGGCGGATCGCCCCACGGGTGCGGCTCCCTCGGAAAGTGGGAATCAAGGCGCGGGTAAAACTAACGGACACCGGGGGCATCCTCCAAGCGCCGAAAGTGCGCCGATCGGTCAGGCCTCGCCTTCCTGTGCCGCCGCCCCCCCACCCCCGACCCCGGACGCCTCCGGCGGGAGCCGCACCCCGCTGCGCTCGAGGAACCGGACGACCTCGATCCCCATGGCCCTGACCAGCGAGGCCTCGCGCCCATCGAGATCAGCCCGGAAGAGGACCTCCCGCCAGGATCGCATCACGTGATCGGCTTGCCGGGTCTTGAAGAAGTCGATGGCCCACAGGGCCCGCTGCCAGTCCGCGAACAGCCGCTCCAGCAACTCCTTCGAGGCGGGATCAGCCGGCTTCCGGGGCGGCTTGATGGGCCGCCGCTCCCCGCCCCGCGCCAGCATGGTCTCGTAGCACATGATGGCCACGGCCTGGGCCAGGTTGAGCGACTTGTACTCCGGATTGGTCGGGATGCTGACCAGGGCATGGCACTGGTCCAGCTCCTCGTTGGAGAGCCCCTTGTCTTCCCGGCCGGCGACGAACGCCACCGGCCCGTCCTCGGCCCGGGTCGCCAGCTCAGCCGCCGCGGGCCCGGGTCGGTACACGGTACGCTTGGCGGTCCGCTCCCGGGCAGTGAGCGCCACGGTCCAGATGCAGTCGGCCACCGCGTCCGCCAGTGTCGGATGAATGGTGATCCGCTCGATCAAATCGGCCGTGTTGTGCGCGATGCCCTCGATTCTCCACGGGTCGAAGATCTCCGGCGCCACCAGCCGGAGCTGCGACAGGCCGAAGTTCTTCGCGATCCGGACCGCGCTGCCGATGTTGACGATGTCCTGGGGGGCGACGAGGATCAGGATCGGGGCTGGAGGAGAGGACATGGCTCTAAGATAGTTCCGGGTTCCGAGTTCCGAGTGTGGCGCCGCACAGCTGTGCGGCGCCTACGCGGAACTCGGAACTCTGCACGCTAGCCCGGCACCACCTGTCCCAGCACCTCGGTGAGATCCCGCAGGGTGAACGGTTTGGACAACACCGGCCGGGCGGCCTCCTGCAGGAAGCGGGACGCCTCCGGCGAGAGCACATCGCCGGTCATGAAGATCAGTCGCTCCACGGCGGGCGAGGCCGTCGCCTGCAGCCGGCGATAGAACTCGTGGCCGCTCATCCCCGGCATGCGCAGATCGCAGAGCACCACGGCGTAGTCCCCCTCCCCCAGCAGCCGCAGTCCCTCGTCGCCCGAGTCCGCCAGGTCCACCTGCCAGCCGGTCCGAGTCAGGAACCGGGAGATGCTGCGGCGGATGTCGGGCTCATCATCCACCAGGAGGATCCGCCCGCGGCTGGCGCCATCGAGCGGGGCCGGTGTCGGCCGGGCGAGCTCCTCGGTTGGCGGACGCTGGCTCCCCTCGAGGAGGGGCAGCTCCACCGTGAAGCGCGCGCCGCCTCCGGGCCGCTCCGCCGCGGCAATCCGCCCGTGGTGGTCGGCCACGATTCCGGCGCTCACCGAAAGGCCGAGCCCGGTTCCCTCACCTTCCGGCTTGGTAGTGTAGAACGGATCGAACACCCGGCTCAGCAACTCTGGCGGGATGCCGGGTCCGTCGTCTTCGACCGTGATGACCGCCTGGCCCTCGGCAACCGCCAGGCGGATCCAGAGGTGGCCGCGGCCCCGGTGCGATCGTATGGCATGCTCGGCATTCACCAGCAGATTCATCAGGACCTGCTGCAGATTCACCGTATTGCCGGAGACCAGCACCGGTTCGGGCGGGAGCACTACCTCGACCTCGATCTGCTGGTTGAGCAGCTGGTTGCGACGGAGGGCGAGGGCCCCGCGGACCGCCTCGCGCAGATCGATGACCGCCCGGGCCAGGCCCTGGCCCCTGACGTAGGTCAGCAGATTGCGGACGATCTGGGCCGCGCGATCGGTCTCGGTCTTGATGGCGGTGAGGGTCTCCAGCTGTGAGGGGTCCTTTGCCTCACTCAACAGCATTTCCATGTTGACCAGGATGCTGGCCAGCGGATTGTTGATCTCGTGGGCCATGCCGCCGACCAGCTGCCCGATCGCGGACATCTTCTCCGTCTGCAGGAGCTGGGACTGTACCCTGCGCTGATCGGTGACATCCCGCACGATCGCCAGTACCGCGGTGGTGCGCCCGTCCTCCACCAGGGGCGAGATGCTCATGGCCACCACCCCGCGCTCGGCGTCGGGCCGGCGCAGCCAGGCCTCGAAGGCGCACGACTCCCCGGTCATGGCCCGGGTGATCTGCTCGGCCACCATCGCGGGGCTCTCCAGCGGCAGCGCGACGTCCCACCGCGCCCCGACCACGGCCTGGGCGCGCACATCCCATAGTCGTTCCGCCGCCTCGTTGAACGAGGTGATGATGCCCTGCCGGTCCAGCGTGAAGATCGCGTCGGTCGCAGCGGAAAACAGCCGGCGGTACTGCTCCTCGGATTTTCGCAGCGCTTCGCCCGCCTTGGCCGTCTGGTAGCCGGCGCCGGCATGATCGGCGATCTGGGCCAGCCGCTCGACTTCGGCCACTGCGAAGGAGGCTCCCGCCGGGCGACTCAGCTCCAGCACCGCCACGATGCGGTTCTCGCACCAGACGGGCACCGCTGCGAGCGCGACGCCCCCCGCCTCGCTGGCCACGGCGGTGATTCGGGGATCCTGGTCCAGCCTCGCCGAGATGAAGACGGCGCCGAGCTCATCCTGCATCCAGCCCGCGACTGAGCCGGCGACCGGCAGCGGCTCGCCCAGGCCGCGGGCGGCCTGCCCACGTCCCGCCACCCGCAATTGGGTACCATCGCCGGGGAGAAAGGCCACTGTTGCCGCCAGACCGCCGATGCCCTGGAAGGCCGCATCGGCCGCCAGCTCGAAGACCTGGCCGGGCCGGGCCGAGGGATCGGTCGCTGTGCGCGCCATCTGTCTCAGCCATTCGGCGGTAATCCGCTGGCGCCGTTCCTCCTCCAGACTCTCCAGGTTCTCCAGCGTCACCCCGAGCTGCTGGGCCACGATCTCGAGGATCCGCACATCCTCGAGCTCGAAGGCGTGGTCGTGCGCCTCATCCTCTATGGCGACGACGCCCGCCATGGTGCCACGGGTCCTGAGCGGCACGGCGGCGATGCAGCGGGGAGAAGTGTCCAGGGCGAGGCCCATCGTGGCCGCCTCCTCCGAGGCCGCCTGCGGCAGGAAATGGGTGCGGCCGGTCCGCCAGACCTCCTCCAGCAGGCCCTTGCCGAGCGGCCGGCGGAAACCGTCCCGGACCTCGCTTCCGCGGCGGTACACCGGGAAGGTGAACTCCTGCCACACCTCGTCGACCAGCCCGATGCGCACGGTCCCTACGCCGAGCGCCCGGCGGAGCATGTCCGCCGCCTGGCTCATGGCGTCTGCGGGCCGCAGCGACTGGTGCAGATTGGCGGAAACCTCCGCGACCGACCGTATGCGGTCGGCGTACTGGCTGACCCGTACGTTGGCGATACGGGAGAGGAGGGCCAGCTCGGTGATCTCGGTCAGCCGGCGGAGCAGGCGCTCCTGATGCAGGTCGAACGGGCTCCCGCGACGGATGACCTGGAGGCACCCCGGATGATCCGTGACCTGGCCGAGCTGGGCGGCGAGCAGGTAGCCCTGGCCCTCGGGCAGGGTGCAGTGGTGGGTGACGTCGCGGGGTAAGAGGTCATGCCCGCAGAGGAGTCGGGCGCCCGGGAGCGGAGCCTGCGTGAGGAGGGCGAGGTCGCCGTCCACGGCGGTGACCGCAACGTGACGCTGGACCACCTCGCTCAGCCTGGCCCCGTCGGCCTGCAGCGCGCGGCGCAGCTCGGCAACGATGGCGCGGCGCAACGCCGGGGTATCCTCGGCGGCCGCCAGCGCGCCGGCCACCTGGGTGGCGAGACGTCCTTCGTCCACGTGCCGGTCGGAGGCGGCGGCGAGTCTGGCCTCGCTGAGGGCCGCAGTGGCATGGATGGCAAAGCGGAGCAGCGCGTCCCGGTCGGCCTCCGCAAACCGGGCCGGCGCCTCGTCGGCGACGGTGAGCACTCCGACCACCTGCTCCAGCCGGCGCAGCGGCACCGAGACCAGCGAGCGGATCCAGGCGGAGGGCGACCCCGGCCCGGAATCGGTGGTCCAGTCGCTGGCCAGCACGCCCTCGATCGAATCCAGCGCCAGGCCCTCGAAGCCGAAATCGCGTGAGCGGCGCCGGCCGACGTCGCCGGCGAATCGACCGGTGGCCGCCTGGCATACCAGGTCCTCCCCCTCGACCGCGGAGATCCGAGCCGAGCCGGCCTCCAGCATGGCTGCCGCGGTTCGGACCAGCTCGATCCAGGTATCCGACTCCTCCAGTCGACCGGCGGCGAGCAGTGCCACGCGGGCGGTGGCGCGAACCTCGAGCATCGTGCGTGACTCTGTCACGGGGGCTGCGGCAGGGCCGCCCCACAACCCCGCCGCCACGGTGGCGAGCCGATTGAGGCTGGTCGCGTCGGTCCGGCTGAAGTGACCCAGATGACGATGGTAGAGCACCAGGACGGCCGCCGGTCTGCCATCGAGGGCCACCGGCGCGGCCATCACGTCGACGGTGCGCTCATCCTGCCACAGGGCGGCCTGCCGGCCGCGCGGCGGTGGCTCGGGGCCGGTGACGAGCCGGGCACGGTACCAGGCCTCTCCGGCCACGGTACCCTCGAGCGACACCTGCTCCTCGGGGGCGGGGGCGTTTGCCCCGCGAGTCTGCAGTACGCGGAGGTGATTGCCATCGGGGACGAGCAGAGCAGCGGCAGTGGCGGCGGTGGCCTGCAAGGCGAGATCGAGAAGGGCGCCCAACTCGTCCGCATCGGCCAGAAGCGGCTCGGGGAGGACGGTCAGGATCCCAGCAGGTCTTGAGGCGGCAGGAGGACCGGCCATCAACGCTCCGGGGTCCGGTGGCAGCAGCGCCCACCCTTCCCTCGCGGCCCGACAAGGGGTTCGGGACCGACCGGACGGAATCTAGACACTGCCCCGGCTGCGACTCAAGCCTCCGCTACATCTCCCCGAGGAAGGAAGTGTCGTGCCGCTTGGCCTTGAGCGCACTGGCGAAGGCGCCCTTCTCCGTGGAGCGGAGGTAGGCCTCCTTGGGCTCGACCTGCTTCTGGTCTACCAGCTCGAGCAGGGCGTCGTTCAGGGTCACCATCCCGGCCTTACGGTTGGTCTGCATGATGGAGGGGACCTGGAAGGTCTTGCCTTCGCGGATCAGGTTCGACACGGCGGGGATGGTGAGCAGCACTTCCTTCGCGGCGACCCGGCCGCCGCCGACCCGGCGGCACAGCACCTGGGCAATGACCCCCTTGAGCGATTCCGCCAGCATCACCCGGACCTGCGACTGCCGGTCGACCGGGAACTGGTCGATGATCCGGTCGATGGTCGAGGCGGCGGTGGTAGTGTGCAGGGTGCCGAAGACCAGGTGCCCCGTCTCTGCCGTCTCGATGGCGATGGAGACGGTTTCCAGGTCGCGCATTTCCCCCACCATGATGATGTCCGGGTCCTCCCTGAGCGCGGCCCGGAGCGCGGCCTTGAACGAGCGGCTGTGCTGCCCCACCTGGCGCTGGGTCACCACGCACTTCTTGGGCGGGTGCACGAACTCGATCGGGTCCTCGATGGTGAGGATGTGGTCGGTGCGATTGCGGTTGACGAGGTCGACCATCGCCGCCAGCGTGGTGGACTTGCCCGAGCCGGTCGGCCCGGTGACCAGGACCAGGCCCTTGGTCAGCCAGCACAGTTTCTGGACCTCGGGCGAGAGCCCCAGCTCCTCGGCGGTGCGGATCCTGGATGGGATCACCCGGAACACGCCCATCGGGCCGCGGCGTTCCTGGGCCGCGTTGCAGCGGAAGCGCGCGACCCCGGTGACCTCGTGGGCCCAGTCGGCGTCACCGGTGTCCCGGAACGTCGTCTGGTCCGCCGGGGACATGATGCTGATCAGCATGTCCTCCAGCGTCCCGGCCTCCAGCACCTGACCCTCATGCCGCACCAACTCGCCATCCCGCCGGAGGATGGGCTGCTCGCCGGTGCGCAGGTGCAGGTCCGAGGCGTCCACCTCGACTGTCACGCGGAGAAGCGCCTCGACCATCGCCTTGGCGCCGCCGAGATCGCGGGCGGCGACCACCGTCCGGCTCGCGGCCGGTGCCGGCGCGGCCGCCGGACCAGGAGGGGACTCGGGGACCGCCGACTCCGGGCGGATGACCACCCGTGGTCCGTCGCTCTCCGGAATGAACTCGATGCTGACCGGGCCGCTCGGGGCGGAATACCTGAATGAGGCCGGCACGGCGCCGTTCAGCCGCTCCTGCTCCCCGGCTGCCACCACCTCACGGACCAGCGCCAGAATCTGGGGCGGGGCCAGGGGGTCACGCATGACCGGCCGCGGGCCACCGTCGAGCAACAGGCTGGCGGGCCGGCCCGGAGCGAGGATCAGCCCCTGGGCCTTGTGGTCGAACAATGCCTGGATGAATCGATCGAGTCTTGCCACGGAGGATTCAGCTCACCGGTCGGACGGCGCGTACGAAGCGCCGGTTGAGACAGCAGGTGCCTTCGTTGGTGTGCAGCGAGAAGAAGCGCTCCCGCCCGTTGAGGAAGTCGAGCGCACGGGCCCGGGCCGGCGGCAGCTCGCTCACCGCTTCGCCGCGGTACTCGGCCCCGCCGGTCATCATCACCTCCAGCGGGATGTGGCGCGCGACCGTCTCTCGCTCGGGCTCGGCCTCGGGGACCACCTCGCGGTACAGCAGGGCCGCGACCTGCTCCTTGGACACGAATACCACCTCCCCCGTCGGCAGGCTCATGACGAAAAAGGTCTCCTCGCGGTTGAGTAGCTCGAGCGGTGTCTCGGGTCCATCCCGCCACGCCACCCGGGGCTGCAGGTGCAGGTCGCCGTGAATCACCATTCCTTCGGCGAGGGTGACCCTGGCGGAGAGTCTGGTGGTTGCGGCCCAGTCGGTCATCATCCTCTGATCTCGACACCGGCGCGCTGTTCCTGAAGCCGAATCGCCTCCAGGTAATCCGCCTGCTCGCCTAAAGTCGCCCGCGCGTCGTGGAGCTGCTCACAGGTCAGGTGCAGGAGGGGGGAATCCACGCCCTGGCTATCCAGGAACCGCACCGCGATACCCACGTCCTTGTCGAGCAGGGCCAGCCGGAAGGTGTTGGGCCACGCCCCGGTCAGCACCCGGTCGGGCACCAGCGCCTCGGTGACGAACGATCGTCCGGACGAGGCGTTCAGCACCTCCAGCGCCTTCCGCGCGGGGACGCCGGCCTTGACCAGCGCGGTGAACCCCTCACCGAAGGCCAGGATGTTCACGGCGAGGAGGGCGTTGTTCACCGCCTTCATGGCGCTGCCAGCCCCGACCGGACCGAGGTGCTCGATCCGCTTGCCGAAGGCGGCGAGCACCGGCCGCGCCCGTTCGAAGGTCGCCTGATCCGCACCGACCATCACCGTCAGGGTGCCTGCCTGTGCCCCGTTGGTGCCACCGCTCACCGGACAGTCGGCAAAGGCGACGCCGCGCTCCGCCAGCCGCCGGGCGATCCGCTGGGCCGATTCGGGGTCGCCCGAAGTGCAGTCCAGGAAAAGCGCCCCGCCCGGCAGCGCGGCGAGGAGCCCGTCAGGCCCATCCAGCAGCGCCTCCACCTCCCGCGAGGTCGGCAGGCAGGTGACCACCACTTCGGCACCCTCCACCGCCTGGCGCGGCGTTGCAGCCACACGGCCGCCCTGGGCCTCGACGAACTGGTCGGCGGTCGCCCGGGTCCGGTTCCACACCGTCAGTTGATTGCCCCGCGCCAGGTGGCCAGCCATCGGCCGGCCGATCGCGCCAAGACCAAGGAAGGCGATTCTCACGCTCGGTCCCCCGACCTCACTCCGGCGTTGCGCTGCCCCAGCTCCCGGTCGAGCATCACCAGCGCGGCCTGGTTGTCTCCCACCCGGCGGACGCTCTCCAGCACCTGGGCCGAACTCTTCTCCTCTTCCACCTGCTCGGTGATGAACCACTCGAGGAACACCTGGCTGGCAAAGTCGCGATCGGTCTGGGCCAGACCGTAGAGATCATCGATGCTCTTGGTCACCCCCTGTTCGTGCCGCTTCACGTGCTCGAACACCTCGAGCGACGACTTGAACTCCGTGGTCGGCCCGGAGAGCGGCTGGAGCTTTACCCGGCAGCCCCGGTCGATGAGGTGATCGAGGATCTTCATCGCGTGGCCGGACTCTTCCCGGGCCTGGACCCGGAGCCAGCCGGCGAAGCCCGGGAGATTCTGATCTTCCATCCACGCTGCCATCGAGAGGTAGACGTAGGCGGACTCGAATTCCTTGCGAATCTGATCGTTCATTGCCTTCTGCAGGGCTTTGCTTGGCGTCATGACGTCGCTCCATCCGGGGAGTGAGAGAGTGTGAAGGGTATAAGATGGCTGGCGGGTCGGGTAGTATAGGGATGGACAGGAACCGTGAGCCATCGGCTGAGCCGTGAGCCGCGAGCCCCTAACCATTGGAGGCGGGGGTCCGCACGGTCCCCCGCCTTCAGGTAGCTTTCTCTCATGGCTCGGAACACCCGGCTCAGAGCGCCTCGCGCGTAGCCCGATGGCGCCCCGCATCCTGCATGTGGATCTCGACGCGTTCTTCGTCGAAGTCTGTCGCCGACACCATCCCGAGCTTCGCGACCTCGAGCTCCTGGTGGTCGGAGGAGAGCGCGAGTCCCGCGGGGTGGTGCAATCAGCATCGTACGGGGCACGCAAGTTCGGGGTCCGCTCCGGGATGCCGATCGCGCAGGCCGCGCGGCTGTGCCCCGGCGCCACGTTCTTCAAGGGAGAGTTCGCCCACTACCGGGACGCCTCCCGGGCGGTGCGCCAGGTGCTGGCGCGACTTGCCCCGGCGGTGATCATGGCCTCGCTGGACGAGGCCTACCTGGACTACGGCGGGACGGAGCGGCTCCACCCGGTGTCCTTGCTTCCGGTGGCGGAGCGTCTCCGTCAGGAGGTGACTCGGGAGACCGGACTCGACTCCAGCATAGGAATCGGTCCCAACCGGATGATCGCCAAGCTCGCCTCGGACTTTGCCAAGCCGCGGGGGATCTGCGAGGTGCGCGCCGGATGGGAAGAGGGGTTCGTCGCCGGTCTCGAGCTCAAGGCCCTGCCGGGCATCGGGCCCCGCACCGCGCTCAAGCTCAAGCAGGTGGGTTTGACCGAGGTGGTCCAGGTGCAGCGGATGAGTGAGACCGAGCTGGCCAGGCTGATCGGCGACTATGCCCGGGAACTCAAGTGGCGGGCTCACGGTCACGGGTCCGCCGCGCTCAACCCGGGACGGCTGGCGCGCTCGGTCAGCCGGGAGACCACGCTGGCGCGGGACACCACGGACCCGCAGTACCTGGACGGATTGCTGGTGCGATTCGTCAGTCTGGTGGCGGCGCAGCTCCGCGAGGAAGGACTGGTGGCCCGGACCGTACAGCTCAAGCTTCGCCACAGCGACTTCCATACGGTCACCCGCCGCCTCACCCTGCGGACGGCCACCGATCTGGACCCGGAGCTGCTGGTGCCGGCGAGAGTGCTCTTCCAGCCCGCGTTCGAGGAGGTACGCCGGCGGCGCCAGGGGGTACGACTGATTGGAGTCGCAGCCACCAACCTGTGCCAGGCCGCACCGGCGGATCTGTTCGAGCCGCCGGCGCGTACTCGTTTGAGGGAATTGACGGCAGCGATCGATCAGGCGCGCAAGAAGTTCGGCTTCGAGGCGGTGGCCCCGGGCTCAGCCATGCGCCTCAAGAAGCGCAAGGAGCAACAATGATCGTGCTGAGGAGTGGGTTGGTGCTTGTCCTGCTGCTGGGCGTCAGCTGGCGGGCGCTGCCGGCCCAGGTGCTGGAGGAGCGTACGGCCGAATGCGACAAGGGCGACGTCGCCGCCTGTCGCGACGCGGGTGCGCAGTACGAGCTGAGGGCCGACTACGAGCGGGCCGCCGGCTACTACCAGATGGCCTGCGACGGGCACCAGGGCGTGGCCTGCGCCAACCTGGCCCGGCTGGTCGCCCGGGGCGTCAGGCCACCTCCGTTCGGCTCGGCCGACCCCA
>Ga0326726_10001793_pt1 | contig 19979 bp, 17 predicted proteins | sample MHFenrmetagenome_2_FD_207603 | JGI IMG/M metagenome (GOLD analysis project Ga0326726, IMG submission 207603) | Lab enriched peat soil microbial communities from Michigan Hollow, Ithaca, NY, United States - MHF15MN | ecosystem: Environmental > Terrestrial > Soil > Wetlands > Peat | place: USA... | reverse complement strand
AATGGAGCACCGAGTACAAAACCCCATCCAGAAACCAAAAGGTGACCCCTGTTAGTTTTTTTCTTGAGAAAATCTCCCAGCCAGCCGCCTATCAGGGTGCCGGTTACACCTGCAAGTACTGTGATGCCGCCAAAAAAGGTGTTAGCTTGAGCCAAATCAAGTTTGTGAATACGATATAGAAAGGTAGGAACCCACTGAGCCAGACCTCCCATTGCAAAGGTCATTGCCGTCATTGCCAATGTATTGATTATATATGGTCGATTAGAAAACAGCGACCTGTAGCCTATCCTACTCTGCCACACATCTCTTAAAACTTTCTCCTCTCTACCGCCACGTTCCGGTTCATGGAGGAGCCATAAAGGGATCACGAGAAGAAGGCCAGGTATGCCAACTATTAGAAATGCTGCTGGCCAGCCAAATTTTTGCCCGAGAATCCCGCCAAGGAGATAGCCCAAGGCACTACCAACAGGAATTGCAAGATAAAAACAAGAAAGCACCCACCCCCGTTTCTCTTTTGGAAAATAGTCTGCCAGAAGTGCCGGAGATACTGTACCGAAGCTTGCTTCACCAACCCCTACCGAAACTCGAGCCAATAGAAGTGTGAAATAGCGGGAAGCGAAGCAAGCTAATGATGTGGCCACACTCCAGATAGCCAAGCCAGCTGACGCAAGTTTCACACGGCTCATACTATCGCCCAATAAACCGAATGCAGGCGCCGATAACATGTAGCAAACCATGAAGGCACTACCTAGAAAGCCGAGAGCTGTATCTGTAAGCCCGAAATCATCTTTAATAAGTGGAAAAACAGCATATATGATCTGCCTGTCGATGTAATTCAAAAGATTAACAGTAAGTAGAATAAGAAGGGCATAGTGGCCATATTTGTCCAAGGATGAAGTATTCATTAAAGTGTTAATTTCATCTATGCGTTATCAGGTTAAACTTTATCTCAATATTTATGCAGAATATAGATTAGAGGAACTTTTAGCACGAAGATTGTCAAGATACAAATTATTACGTGATTATGCGTATCCCCAAAGATCATGCCCTGGGGAATATTGAAAGGCTTACTGCATCTGAAAATCTTTTTTTGACATGTCCATATATGTAATAAAAAATGATGTTATAATACTACATACACAGCCGATGATTGAAATCATTTTTTGATAAAACCATATTTGATAAATTGGTGAAATATCTAATTTAATCAATACCAAATTTGTATAAAATATGACTATAGGAAGTAAGATAAAAGCAGCAAGAAGGACGGCCGATATAAAAATAAGATTTCTTTTTAAAAATTTGGCAACAAATTGCCCCACCCATTGAATAGTTACCAACTTCTTGATTCTTTGTTCTATCTCATCCAATTCCTGAGATAACAATTGTTTATCCTTAAAGGTTTTTATAAGTTCATCAGGTGGACTGGTCTCGAGTTTCCGCCAAATTTCATTGATCTTTTGTTGAATAATGACTAATTTATAATTGATTTGCTCAATCAAATTTCTGTATGGATAAATGGACGCAAACTTTAAATAAATTCTTAATCGATGTTTCAATTTCAAAAAGTCTTCGTAGAGTTTCTTTTTATCCTCCTCTATTGTTCGATGGACAGTCTTCGCAATTGAAATACCAGAATAAATTACATCAAGATATCCATAGTAACTATCAGTTTCTGTTAATTTATTAATCTCCAACCATGATTCTTTAGCTTTTTTAAGAGTCATCTCCTCACTGGTGAAGATTTCTCCCCACCTTTTCAATTCCACCTCATTCTCACGTATAACCCGCTTTGCATCATTCCTCGTATTATTCAATAGTTCTTTTAACTCGGGGTCAATAATATCCCTGAATTCTTTAAGATCCGGATCGAGCAATGCATATATATAATATTCTCTGTTTTGTTGTATAAGATTCATAAGTTTCTGGAGGGGCTCATTTATACCTCCCTGATGAAATTGCAGCACTATATCAAGATATACGGCGTCCGCACAATGAGGATTGATTTCCATTATGTCCCTTATCTTCGCTGATGCCTTTCCGATATTATTGTTCAACGCGTAAATTCGGAAAAGAAGAAAAAGGAGAAAGATCTTTTCAGGATCAGTTTCGGCATGATTCAATGCTTCAGAGAAATAATGCTCGGCGAGAGGGATGTTGCTTCGTTCTATATTCAGGAACCCCAATGTGCAATATACTTTATAGTCATTTAGATTTCTAATCAAAGAATTTTCGAGTAGGGATTCTGCCTTTGCTAGATTTGAGACTCGTATACAGTCCTGAGCAACCCACATAATACCACTTCTGTTTCCCTCACACATTCTCCCTCTTACATTATCCCACGTCTTTTCCTTTGTACCCCATATCGTTCTCAAGAACCTAATCTGAAATATTCTTTTGAGATCATAGAATACCTGATGAGCGAGCAATAAATCACCGTTATTATTGTCATCATGTCTTTCTTCAAAGTTGGAACTGAATCCCGTCAGATAATGTGAATATATTCTTTTAATTTCCTCTACAGATTTATAGCCTATCCTCTTTATTGAATTTGTTATCTCTGGCAAACGCTTTGAGGGACAGTTGCCTATCGTGTGCTTTTTACTTCCGCAGTAGTAACATGGAGGATTATCGCCATCTACTAGGGCCTCATGGCAAGGTAAAGGATATGACTCTTCCAATACTTGTTCTGGCTTTAGAATAAGTTTAAAAAAGGAACTTGACTCATTTTTATCTACGGTAAATGAAGTTATAGATGAACACTGTGTCTTTAACCTGTCGTATGCGTCGGATGAAATATAGATCTCATCTGCCTCAATTTCTTCCCATGAGATATGCAAGTCCTGAAGATCAAGCTTGTCAGCTTTGAGATAGAAACCCGAGTCAATAACTACATATACTGGTAAGAAGGATGTCGCTTTTTCTTCTTTACAGTTATCCCGTAAATAAGACATTACATCTTCAGCTACATCCAAGACAGATTTGTCTTGTTTCATGATTAAGATGATAGTCCTATCGGAAAGAATTTCCTCCTTTTCAGTTTTGTCACGCCACAGATCATTTTTTGTCTTTGTTAGATTGTTCCATACTTTCTTAAAACTATCTCCAGACAACTCCCAAATAGGTTTTATATAAAGTATAGTTGTCATGATGGGCTCAAAACTAGTTGTTTCATCCCAGGTCACGCGATATACGATAAGCCCATCTGGAACATTTTTTCTTTTAGAGAGATCAATCAACTCGAACTGCAATTGTTCTAAATCATTGATTGTGTCATAGACTTCTTGAGAGATATAGATCTGATCAGCTTCAGCAAGAGGTGTCAGCTTGGCAGCTACGTTAACAACATCACCATAAATATCATTCTCTTCTAAAATGCCATACCCAAAATGAACACTTATTCTTATATGAACCTGCTCTGATACATTTCTCACCTGATTAAATTCTGAATAATTTTGCTGAATATTTATAGCTGATTTAAGTGCATCTTTAGGATCTACAAAGTAAGCCATTATTGAATCGCCAAGGCTTTTTATAACACTGCCTCTGAATTCATTAATTATCTTAGCAGATATATCATGATGCCTTCTCAACATAAGCCGACCTGCTAGGTCTCCATGCGCTTTGAAATACTTCGTTGAGCCTACAATATCCGTGAAGAGTACTGTGATTTTTTTGACACTTTCGTTAGGCTGATTATCGAGATGCATTTTATGAATGTATTGGTTTGACATAATTTCTATAATGTCATCGTTCATAATTATCCTACTAATCATTATCGACAATATTCACTTAAGCTTTAATAATATTTTATGTTTTCTGACAATTTAACCTTTCGTATTCGATCTATAGTATGTTCTCAAAGTTAATTAATGCGGCTTATTTAATATTTCTTCTTGCTATGAAAATAGTGCGTGGGATGACGTAATGTTTCCCAATTGTGAGAATGTATGTTTTTACCTGCAAAAATACTATTAATAAACTATGAAGAAAGTAAACTTGATTTATTGTTATAATAAACCAAAAAATCAGAGAATTCCTTCGCCATTATTTTGCATTTGTTTGTTCAAGCGGGAATATTTGAAGTTTGAAAGGTTACACGGCTGACAGAATTCACAACCATTAAGTCGATGGCGTTGTGAGAAAGGACTAAGGAAAAATGGGTACCAGTAATAAGAATAGTAATTGGACTCCTAATAAACAAAAATTAACACCTTGCATATGCCCCAGATGTAAGACTAAACATGCAAAGCTGTTATTCTGGACCGGGAAGATACCGGCACTAAAATTTTGTCAAGCCTGTGAGCAAATTGCAGAGCGTGATTACACACCAGAGACTTATACACTGGGTTATAGAGATATAGATGAACTCATATCAAATTGAGCTATTCTCGAAGGTTCTTTTAGATTCAGCGAGTATTACCCGACGAGTAAAAAAGGGCACGATTGAATCGTAATCCTTTATAAAATGGTCGGGGCGGGAGGATTTGAACCTCCGACATCCTGCTCCCAAAGCAGGCGCGCTACCGGGCTGCGCTACGCCCCGTTTTCTGTACAATAATTTACCTTAAAAAAACCTTGCGCTTGTAAGCTTCTTTGAATTTATCAACAGCCTGCGCCCTGTGACTGATTTTGTTTTTCATATTCGGTGAAAGCTGTGCTACTGTTAATCCTAGTTCAGGCAGAAAAAATACTGGATCATAGCCAAAGCCTGCATCACCAATGGGTTTATCATTTATGATTCCATTCAAAACCCCCTCAAATTCCCAATGTTTTCCATCCGATCTATATAGGACAAGTACGCATCTGAAAGAAGCGCCTCTTTTTTCTATGGGTACACCTTCCAAACTCTCAAGTAGTTTCTTTATATTGCTGCTATCTGTTGCATCACGTCCCGAATACCTTGCGGAGTAAATGCCCGGTTCTCCACCTAAATATTTCACTTCCAGCCCGGAATCGTCCGAAAGAACCATTTCACCTGTATGTTCTGAAATAATCTTAGCCTTTTTAAGAGCGTTCTCGAAAAATGACTTGCCATCTTCTTTGATTTCAGGGAGATTCTTATAGTCATTAAGCGAAAGAATCTCTATTTTCAAATCTTCAAGCATAGCTTTAACTTCTTTTATCTTTCCATCGTTTTTTGTGGCTAATATGATTCGCCTCAAGTTAATTTCCCTAGTATCTCAATCTGTTTTTTTGTAATCTCCGCAATACCGTAAATGGCAAGATCAGTCATTTTATCGAACATATCACGGTTGAATGGAACTTCTTCAGCTGTCCCTTGAACCTCTATAAAGAGTCCATTTCCTGTCATAATATAATTCATATCTACTTCCGCCCTGGAATCTTCTTCATATTCCAAATCTAGATTAAGTTGGCCATCAACTACACCAACACTTACAGCGGATACATAATCTTCTATCGGGACCTTACTGACTGTCCCTTTTTGTTTCAATTTTCTAAAAAGATCAACTAAAGCAACAAATGCACCTGTTATTGAGGCTGTTCTCGTACCGCCATCTGCTTGGACCACATCACAATCTATATAAATCGTTTTTTCGCCGAACATTTTTAAATCAGTCACGGCCCGCAATGATCTGCCTATTATTCTTTGAATTTCATGCGTCCTGCCGCTAACTCTACCTCTTGTTGACTCTCGAGGTGTGCGAATCTGAGTAGCCATAGGAATCATAGAATACTCAGCAGTCAGCCAACCCTTGCCTGTATTTTTTAAAAAGGCTGGTACCTTATCCTCGATGGAAGCCGTACAAATGACCTTTGTATTACCCATTTCAATGAGGACAGCCCCATCAGGATATTTCAAATAATCCCTTGTAATTTTCAATTCTCGAATTTCATTCCATCCACGACCATTAGTCCTCATGATCGTCATATCCCCCGAATTTATATATTTCCGTATATTCTGAATTCAGAAACTGGATTACATCTCAAATATTAGCAAAATAGCGCTGAACAAAGAAAGCTTCGGATGCTAAAGTACATTGATTCTCAGTATGAGATCTAAATAGGAGTAAGCCATATAACCCGCCCAGTATTTGATACAGGAAAGGATTACGCGCAACTAAGCATATGAAATTTTATGACTCTGTCAAAAATAGTCTTTTATGCTCTGAGATAATGCATGGGCAACAGCATTCTGTGTATTTCCGTCCATTATTTTTTTTCTATCGTCCGGATTAGTAGCAAAGCCTATTTCCACGACAACTGCTGGTATTGATAAACCTTCAATGACTGGTACGGAGGCATCCCGCAGCCCCCTGCTTTTTCTTGGAAATACACTACTCATATTTTTTTGTATCAACTGAGATAATCTCACAGATTCGTTCAAATATTTGTTTCTCGCCATATCTTTGAGAATTTCTTTTGAATCACTTTGTTCTTCTGAAGCAGTCTTAAATCCCGGAAAATATAATTCGTATCCAGTGGACATTTTACCAAATCCTGCATTAACATGAATGCTAACCAACACCTGTGATCGTGATGACATTATAATCTTTTTTCTTTCGGACAGTGATACATCCTTATCGGAAGATCTTGTCAGCTGTACCTGGACATTTCCAGCTTTATCCAATTCTTTTTTTAATAATAAAGAAATGGCAAGGGTTATATTTTTTTCATATTCCTTATCAGTTAATTTGACACCAAAATCCGTTCCGCCGTGCGCCGGGTCTATTACAACCAGATGCTTACCATGAGATGTTTGGGCCGCCGCGTTGGGAAGCAGACAAATCACCAACACTAAAAATATAAAAATGATCTTCACAGGCCAGAGATTCATCTTAGATATATTATCCTTTTGAAGGTCTGCGTTTCATACAGCAAACATGCCTTTACTGTCAATGAATAAACAAGATCTTTGGAAACTTACTCTCTTTGAGGGCACTCATTTCAAATTCCATTTTGATTTCTTGTTTGATTAATCTTATCGTCCGTCTTCGATAGATTAAAATGTAAAAGATTATAATGAACTTATTCCATATTATCCACGCTATTGGTGGGATAATAATTATTCTCACCTTCACAATTTCTCGTTATTTACGATTTCCTGACTCTCTCAACTGAAATGACGCTTTTAAGTTTTTTTATCGCAATAAGTACTTTGTTGAACTGTTGTAGATCATTGACGTCCAATTTAAAACTTAATATTGCTTGCATATCCGCAGGTCTTGTATCGACTTCGGCGTGACTGATATTAATATCTAATGATGATATAACCGTACTGACTTCAGCAAGCAGTCCTTTCTTGTCCCGACATGCAACTCTCATATTCACCGGGTAAGTCTGCTTTTCTTTGATATTCCACTGGACATCTACAATTCTTTCCAGATCCAGTTTCTCAGCAGTTGGGCAATTGGCCGTATGTATGGTAACTCCCCTTCCCCGTGAGATATAACCTAAAATTTCGTCCCCCGGAATTGGATTGCAGCATCTTGCAAACCTGACCATGATGTCTTCTATCCCTGTTATGGAAATACCCACGGCTGAGGATATACTTCTCTTCTTCTCTTCCTTTACAGGGCTTGTTTCGTCTGTCTTTATCTCCTCTACCGGTACAAATTGATTGATAATCCGCTTTGCTGATACCTTTCCATATCCGACAATTGCCATCAGGTCATCAATTGAACTAATTGAATATTCAGTGTAAATCTTTTTTATATCTTCAGACTTGATGATTTGATTAAATTTAAGATGGTGTTTTTTAGCTTCTTTTTCCAGCAGGTCTTTACCAAGCGTAATACTTTTTTTTCTCTCTTCTGTTTTTACCCAGTTCCTGATTTTCGATATGGCTCTCGATGTTACCGCATATTTCACCCAATCTTTGCTGGGATGATGCCCCGCCTGTGTAATGATCTCAACAGTATCACCATTCTGCAGTTCATACTTGAGTGGAACTATGCTCCTGTTAACCTTAGCTCCAATACATTGATTTCCTACATCAGTGTGAATGCTGTATGCAAAATCAATTGGTGTTGCTCCTTTGGGAAAGGACCTTACATCTCCTTGTGGTGTGAATACGTAGACCTCATCCGGGAAAAGAGCCATTTTAAGGTTAGACATGAATTCCCTCGGATTTTTAAGTTCCTGTTGAACCTCTAGTAAGTCTCTCAATTTTTTTATCTGATCATCTTCATCACTTATATATGACCGCCCCTCTTTATACCGCCAGTGTGCGGCAATACCTCCCTCAGCCCATTCGTGCATGACCCTGTTTCTAATCTGAATTTCCACTCTTTCACCATAGGGTCCGATCACTGTTGTGTGCAAAGCGCGATAGTTGTTTGCTTTAGGCATAGCAATATAATCTTTAAAACGTCCGGGGACAGGCTTCCAGAGGGCATGTACAACGCTGAGAGCCTCATAGCATTCACTTTCCCTGTCCGTATCAAGGATAATTCTGAAGGCAATCAGGTCATATACTTGGTCTAGGTTTAGATGCTGTTCTTCCATTTTTTTGTAAATGCCGTATAAATGCTTTGCTCTCCCCTCAACCTCACCCTTCAGTCCGAATACATCAATCTCGTTTTGTATAATGTTTTTCACTTCTTTAGTATATTGTTCTCTTTCCTTTTCTTTCTTAGCAAGAACGCCGGACAGCTCATTATAAGCTTCAGGATGAAGATAGCAGAATGCCAGATCTTCCAATTCTACTTTCATACGGTTAATTCCAAGACGATTTGCTAAAGGGGCATATAGTTCGAGTGTTTCTTCAGCAATAAATTTCTGTTTTTCCGGGGGTTGAAACTCAAGAGTCCTCATATTATGCACTCTGTCGGCGAGTCTCACCAAAAGGATCCTGATATCCGAAGACATCGCCAGAATCATCTTCCTGAAATTTTCCGCCTGATGTTCGACCATGCTCCCATAAGTGATCCTGCTTATTTTCGTCAATCCTTCAACAAGAAAAGCTATCTCCTTGCCAAAGGCCTTCTCTATTTGCTCAGGTGTAGCCAGAGTATCTTCCACCGTATCATGAAGTAAGCCTGTCACAATTGTCGCCGCATCAAGTTTCATATCGGCTAGTATGCCTGCTACTTCCACAAGATGAGTGAGATAAGGCTCTCCGGACAAACGTACCTGACCCTGATGAACAGAGGCGGAAAAGATGTATGCTTTTTCTATCAGCTCCTGTTCTTCCGAAGAAAGATAGGACTGGGTTTTATCCAGTATATCTGTAATGCGCAGCATGGATTTTACATGCCTTCACTGATATAATTTATTATAAAATCCTTTACCATGTCCATTGCCAGAATTTTAACCTCGCCCGATCTTCTTAGCTTGACTTCCATCTTTCCATCGCTTAACGATTTTTGACCAATCGTAATTCTAAGTGGAATTCCGATAAGATCTGCATCTTTAAATTTCACCCCTGCCCTTTCATCCCTATCATCGAGAATTACTTCAATACCTTTTTCTAATAGTGTCTTATACAAATCTTCCGATATCCTCTTAATGCCTTCATCATTAACGTTCACAGGGGTAATGATCACATGATAAGGAGCCATCGGCATGGGCCAGATGATACCATTTTTATCATGGTTCTGTTCTATGGCTGCCGCCACGGTTCTTCCAACGCCGATACCATAACATCCCATTACCATGTACTGCTCCTTGCCATTTTTATCTAGATATGTGGCGTTCATTGCTTTGCTGTACTTTATACCAAGTTTGAAAACATGACCGACTTCAATGCCTCGTGCGAATTTGAGAGATGAACCGCATCGAGGACATAAATCCGTATCCACAGCAATTCTTAAATCAGCAAATGTGTTTACGGACAAATCTCTTTCAATATTTACGTTGTTCAGATGATAATCCTCTTTATTCGCGCCCATTACAAAGTTCTTCATATTCATGAGAGAATAATCTGCGATGATTTTTGCTTTTATCCCGACAGCTCCGGCAAACCCACGAGGCGCGCCGGTCACGACATAAATCATCTTTTCATCCGCCATTTCCAGAACATCACAATTCAAAAAGTTTTTAACTTTTATTTCATTGAGTTCCTTATCCCCTCTCACGAGAACCGCAACCGGAATATCGTCCGCGCTATAGATCATGGTTTTTACCACATCCGCCGGAGATACATGGAGAAACTCAGTAACCTCCTCGATGCTTTTTATATTCGGTGTATGAACCAATTCAAGAGGAAGAAATTCTTCACCACTAATATGTCGTTTCTCAGGCAAAGCAATCTCGGCTTTTTCGAGATTTGCCGCATATTCACAATTGCTGCAAAAGCAGAGGGCGTCTTCACCGGTTTCTGCCATAACCATAAATTCATGTGAAAAGCTTCCTCCGATACTGCCTGTATCAGCCTCCACAGCCCTGAACTTAAGACCACACCGTTCAAATACCTTACTGTAAGCATCAAACATCTTTTTATAGCTGATGTCGACACCCTCTTCATTGGTATCGAAACTATAGGCATCTTTCATACTGAATTCCCTGCACCTCATAACCCCAAATCTCGGCCGTATCTCATCACGAAATTTTGTCTGGATCTGATAAAGATTTTGGGGGAGATGCCTGTAGGTCTTGATTTCATTCCTCACAAGATCGGTGATGACCTCCTCATGAGTCGGGCCCAGACAACACTCTCTATCATTGCGATCCCTGAATCTCAGGAGTTCTTTACCATAATGGCTCCAACGGCCGGATTCCTCCCATAATTCACGGGGCTGCACCGTCGGCATAAAAACCTCCTGGGCGCCAGATCTGTTCATCTCCTCGCGTATTATCCTTTCCAGTTTTTGCATGACCCGGTATCCTAAAGGAAGGTATGAATAGATGCCGCTTGTCAACTTTCTTATCATTCCCGCCCTTATCATGAGCTGATGGCTTATAATCTCCGCATCTGAAGGCACTTCTCTTATTGTGGGCAAGAACATCTCCGAATATCGCATTATGTCTCCTTCCTTTCAGCAATCATTGAATAAATTTCATCGAGCAGAGTTGCCATAAATTCTTGTTCCTTTATTTTTCTAATTATTTTACCTTTTTTAAAAAGTAGACCGTAACCGCGGCCTCCGGCAATTCCTATATCCGCCTCAGCAGCCTCTCCCGGTCCGTTTACGACACATCCCATCAAAGCAATTTTTAAATGCTCCTTCATTCCCGTCAACTTTGCCTCAACTTCCCGGGTCAGTTTGAATAGGTCTATTTCACAACGACCACAGGTGGGACACGATATGATGTCCGGTCCAACTTTTCTGATATCCATGGCCCTTAGGATCCCATAAGCCACGCGAATTTCTGAAACAGGATCCCCTGTGACCGAAACTCTGATCGTGTCGCCTATCCCCTCATTTAGAAGGATGCCCATTCCAATGGAAGATTTAATGGCGGCATTAACTATACTCCCTGCCTCCGTAACACCCAGGTGAAGTGGGTAGTCAGATTTGCTCGATAATTCCCGGTAGGCTTCAACCATCGTGGTCACGTCTGATGATTTGACGGATAATTTTATTGCCCCACAGCCAGCCTTTTTGAGGAAAGCGAGGCTTCTCAATGCACTCTCCACCATAGCAGCTGCAGTAGGTCCTCCATATTTTTTTAATAAATCTTTCTCAAGAGAACCTGCATTGATGCCAATCCGAATCACGGTCCCTCGCGATTTCGCAGATTCAGCAATCTTTAACATTTTTTCCTTGCTGATATTTCCCGGGTTGATCCTTATTCCATCGACACCGCTCCTTATTGCTTCAATAGCAAGGCGATAATTAAAATGGATATCAGCAATGAGAGGAATAGTTATTTGCTTTTTGATGTCGGAGAGTGCGGCAGCCGCTTCATCATCGGGAACAGCAACCCTGACTATCTCGCATCCCGCATCCTCAAGTTGTTTTATTTGCCTGACGGTTGACCTAATATCCCTTGTATCTGTACAGGTCATAGATTGAACTGCAACAGGGGCGTTCCCACCGATCTGGACATTTCCGAGAAAAACAGGTCTAGTTTTTTTTCTTTTTATAAACGTTTCCAAAATTATGCACCACAAACATATAATAATCTATATCATGAAGAGGTGATTGTAATCAACGTGTAATCCCCTACGGTTCCAGCGCGTTAGTGACAACTCCGCATTTGAACAGTCATGTCAGGAAGTTCTTCCCGTAATCACTCCTGTGTGGTGCGGATAAATGTATATTGTGAAAATATATCCTTGTCAGATGCCGTCGCCTGCAAATACGGGAAGTGCACTAAGGGATTAACAAAGGAGATTTTAAAAAAAGGAACATTCCGGCCTTATGAAAGATTCATAACGGCATTTTTTATCCTTTCCAGTCCTTCTTCAATATTCTTTAAAGAAGTGGCATAGGAAAGACGAATATGATTGTCGTGACCAAAGTCAACCCCTGGAACGACGGCGACATTGGCCTCATCCAGAAGGTATGCCGTAAAATCAGATGAATTGGATATGACAATACCCCGGTACGATCTGCCAAATAAAGCTGAAACGTCGGGAAAAACATAAAAAGCCCCCTGAGGAAGCATGCAGCTGATGCCCGGAATGGCATTCAATTTTTCTACGATAGTATTTCTTCTCTTTCTAAATTCTTCAACCATTTCTGTTACACTATTCTGAGGTCCATTCAGAGCCTCTACAGCTGCTTTTTGAGCTATTGACGTAGGATTAGATGTGTTTTGACTTTGAAGTTTCGTCACAGCAGCAATAATCTCTTCAGGACCGGCAGCATAACCAATTCTCCAGCCAGTCATCGAGTATGCTTTTGAAACCCCATTTACCACTACTGTCATCTTTTTCAAATCTTTGCTGAGGGACGCAATGTTCATAAATGGCTTACCATCATATATAATCTTTTCATAAACATCATCCGATAACACCAGTATGCCTTTCCTTAGTATGACTTCTGCGAGGGCTTCCAGTTCAGAGGCGGTATATACCACGCCGGCAGGGTTCGATGGGCTGTTTATAATAACGGCTCTTGTATTTCTTGTGATGGCTTCTTCTAATTGCTTCGGTTCTAATTTAAACCCTTGTGATTCGGTCGTCTTGAGAATGACAGGCTTGGCACCTGATAGAACAACCATATCAAGATACGAAACCCAATAAGGAGAGGGAATAATCACCTCATCGCCTTCCTCAAACAGGACCTGATTTAAATTATAAAGGGTATGTTTCGCCCCGCATGAGACGACTATCTGTGATCTGCCGTAATCTAAGTGATTGTCCTCAAGCAACTTACGTATGATCGCGTCTTTCAATTCAACAATCCCGTCAACGGGAGTATATTTTGTAAATCCCTCTTCAATTGCCCTGATGGCTGCCATTTTGATATGGACAGGAGTATCAAAATCAGGTTCTCCTGCGCCAAAGCCTATTATATCCCTACCCTCAGCCTGAAGCGCATTGGCCTTGACAGTAATTGCAAGTGTCGGTGATGGTTTAATTGCTAATATTCTTGATGATAGCTTCATTATTTTAATTCTCTTATCCTGTATTTATCCCTTAACCTCCGGCACACTATATCCGGTACGAGCCCTTCTACAGAACCTCCCAGACTGGCCGCTTCTTTGATAATCTGAGAACTGGTGAAAAACCATTCGTAGCTCGTCATAAGGAAAACAGTTTCGACATTCCTATTGAGCCTTCGATTAATTAAAGCGAGTTGAAATTCATATTCAAAGTCAGACAGGGCCCGCAGCCCTCTCAATATGATACTTGCGCCAGATTCCTTGACATAATCAACAAGAAGCCCATCAGCGCTATCGACCCGTACTCTTTCATAGTCCTTTATAGCTTCCTTTACCAATTCCATCCTCTCCTCAACAGAAAAGAGATAAGTCGGCTTATTTGGGTTATAGGCAATGAGGACAATAATTTCATCAAACATTTTCAAGCCTCTGTTTATAAGGTCAACATGGCCATTGGTGATAGGATCAAACGATCCGGGATACACAGCTATTTTTTTCATATATATTTCTTTTATTCCCTTCCCGTTATTTTTAAAAAAGAAAGAAGTGTATCTCCATATCTTCTCTGATCTGTCAATACAAAATTACCCATATACTGTCCAAGAACATCCTCCCTTTTTGAATGCTGAATTATCAGAACCCCATTCTTAGAAATCACATTCCCTTCACCGAGACATTTGAAAATTTCCCTGATAAAACCCTTCTCGTATGGTGGATCAGCAAACAGAAAATCAAAACTATCCCCATTTCTCTGGAGCTGGCGCATTCCTTTTTCTACCCATGTAACTAAAACTTCACATTTATCAGCGAATCCCAACTCCCTGATGTTCCTCTTTATGGCATTCGCCATGACGGCATTTTTTTCAATAAAAACAACTTTCGCAGCTCCCCGGCTTAAAGCTTCCACTCCTACATTTCCGCTACCCGCGAAAAGATCAAGGAATGACTTTCCGGAAAGTGTATGAAATATATTGAAAAGTGATTCCTTGATCCCATCAGAGGTTGGCCTTAAATTACTTTTTTTTGGTGAATAAAGATGTTTCCCCTTGGCATCACCTCCAATAACTCTCATAGGTAGTCCCTGACAAGAATTTCGGCGATCTGTACAGCATTCAGTGCTGCACCCTTCCTCACATTGTCTGAAACAACCCACAAATTGATACCATTTTTTATAGACTCATCTTCCCTGATCCGCCCTACAAACGTGTCATCCTTTCCTGCTGCATCAATTGGAAGAGGATATATATTTCTCCCAGGATCATCCATCACTTTTACTCCCGGCGCATCAGAAAGGATTCCTCTCGTACGTTCCGCAGTAAGCTTTCTTTCTGTCTCGATATTGACGGACTCTGAATGGCCATAGAGAACGGGTACTCTTACTGTAGTGGCTGTTATTGCTATTGATGTATCGTTGAGAATCTTCTTTGTTTCATTTACCATCTTCATTTCTTCTTTTGTATAGGCGTTGTCTAGAAAGACATCAATATGGGGAAGACAGTTGAAGGCTATTCTGTGTGGATATACACTCACCTTGGGGTCATGGCTACTTAAAAGAGCCCTTGTCTGCTCAATCAGTTCTTCAATGGCTTTCTTGCCTGTTCCTGACACGGCCTGATATGTAGATACGACCACTCGCTTAATCTTGGCCGCATCGTGTATCGGTTTGAGGACTACAACCATTTGAATGGTAGAACAATTTGGATTTGCAATAATCCCTCTATTTCTGTACATGCTGATCGTTTCGGGATTTACTTCAGGTACTACCAGGGGAATATCTGGTTCCATCCTGAATGCGCTCGTGTTATCAATCACTACACATCCAGATGACGCGGCGATTGGGGCAAACCTCTGACTGATACTTCCACCAGCCGAAAAAAGCCCTATATCAATTCCTGAAAACGAATTTTCAGTTAAAAGTTGAATAGGAATTGACTTCCCGTTAAATTCGAGTTCTTTGCCGATTGAACGTTCTGAAGCAAGGAGCGTTATACTACCAACGGGAAATTTTCTTTCTTCCAGAATCTTAACCATCTCATTCCCGACAGCACCTGTAGCACCCACAACAGCAACGTTATACTCCTTCACGACACTATCCTTCCCGGTAAAATTTTACGCGCGTAATATTTATAATTACGAAATACATTAATCCCCATACTCGTCTTGACTACTTTTTGGGCATTCGATTAACAAGCAATTGTGCTCTTTTAGACTTTATTTCTGTGTATGCCTTTTTCCCTACTTTAATTACTGCCCATGCTGGTCCTGACAGGCTATAACCGAATGAAAAGGTAAACATCATAATCTGAGGTTCTGCAATAACTATTATCATGATAAATACGATCAAAACAAAAGACATGAAGGGCTTTCTTGAAAAAAAGTTAAGGTCTTTGAAACTATAATATTTGATATTGCTGACCATCAGCAATGATAAGACAATCACACCTATCAATATTGATAGATCATTAAATTTACCTTCTCCCCCTAAATAGTAGAAAAGCAAAACACCGGTTGCAACGACGGCAGCTGCGCCGGGTATTGGGAGTCCATTAAAAACCTTGCTTTCAATCAAGCCTATCTGAATATTGAATCTTGCCAGCCGTAGTGCTCCACAGACCACAAAAAGAAATGCTGCAAGCCACCCCCATTTCCCTAATATTGACAATGACCATGTATAGGCGAGAATGGCTGGTGCGACACCAAAGGCCACCAGATCTGACAGTGAATCATATTCAGAACCAAATTTGCTGGTCGTGTTTGTCATCCTTGCAATCCTGCCATCCAGACCATCTAGGACGAAAGCGATCAAAACGGGTACTGCTGCAAGCCAATAATCCCCCTTCATGGAAGCGATTACAGAATAGAATCCACAAAAAAGGCTTCCCGTTGTAAAAAGGTTCGGCAATATATATATCCCTTTCTTAACACGCTCTCTTTTTAATGTGGCATTCTTTTTCATTTTAGCCATCCTATCAGTGTCTCTCCAGCCTTGACCTTATCACCTACTCTTACAGATGTTGTCGAATCGGAAGGCAGAAAGACTTCAAGACGCGAACCGAATCGTATAAGACCGAATCGTTCGCCTTTGCAAACATTCATTCCTTCTTTAATCCAGCACTCAATCCTTCTTGCTATTAATCCTGCTATCTGTACCGTTAAAATTTCTTTCCCATCATCTGTTTTAATAAGAATTGAATTCCTCTCATTGGACAATGATGCTTTATCTAAATCGGCTGAAAAAAAATCCCCTTTATTGTAATACACCCCCTTCACCAGTCCGGAATAAGGCATACGGTTGACATGAACATTAAATATATTCATGAATATACTGACTTTCTTGGATGGACCTTTTAGCAAGTCATTTTTCACAATATCTTCAATCTTTATAATTTCCCCATCTGCCGGAGATACAACGGCTTTATTGTCATCAGGTGTATTTCGCTGTGGATTTCTGAAAAACCAGGTCACAAAGGCTGTAACGATAAAAAATAGGAACGTTAGCCATGTGAAACCAAAAAAGGCAAAAACAATAGTGAACACACCGAGTGGTATAATAAATGGAAGACCTTCGCGGACTATGATGCTTTCATGATTCATTTATATAAAACAATGTGTAATCTCTTTAAAGGCCTTTATGCTGAGCTTTTATTCGTCTGGCTGCGGTATTTTGCAAGTATTTTATAGATCTGCTCTTTCACACGGAGTTTCCTTTTTTGCAATGTCTTCCTTTCAATTTCTTCTTCTGCTGTAAGGTAGATACGCTTGTTAAAATTTTCAAGATCCGACTCAAGTTTCTCATGATCTTCAATGTATCTTCTCAGTTCCTCATCCTGGTGAATATATTTTTTGGTCAAGAACTCATCGGCCTCTTCCATGCACGTCACCTCCGAGCGTTATTTTTATAATAAATGGAAACACATGTCAACATTTCATATTCCTTCAACCACTGTGACTTTTCCGGCCGATCAGTAAAAAAAGATTCATTTTACGAGTGCTTCATTTCTGCTTCAGAAGGGCGGAGATACATGGGTGTAAATGTAATGAGATCTAGCACATCTCCCTCAAAATATTTTATTTTACCTAAAAGACCTACTGCAGCCGCTCGCACATAATGATTGCACGCGGATGCAAAATACGATCTACCCGGTAATATGCCGCATATAAGCCCTGCATATTTTATAGCCCCATCACCCACAAATATGGTCTCTTCACCAATAGACTGTAAAAACTCTTCGATGTCTGTCACCTTTTCATTTCCTGTCTTTTCCAGTACATTATCATGCCCAGTCCTATAGAGTGCCGTATACACCTGGTTTTTTTTCGCATCCAAAATAGGGCAGATCAACATATTTGAACCAATGAGATTAAAAGCCAAGGCATCCAGCGTTGACACGCCAACAACCGGTTTGCCTGCTGCCAGGGCTAGTCCCTTCACGGTACTTGCGCCAACTCGAAGCCCTGTAAAAGACCCTGGCCCTATTGTGCACACGAAAAGATCTATGCTGCTTGGCTCTATACACGAAAGCCTGCACAAATCATATAAGGCAGGCAACAAAACAATTGAATGGTTTACTCCGAGATTTATAAAAATCTCTGACAGTATCTCATCATTTTTAAGAAGTGAAATGCTTGCCGTTCTGGTAGAGGTATCAATTGCCAAAATCAACATAACTATCTGTTGAAAATCTTGTTTATATCATCAAGAAAATTTATATTGAGTCTTTCTATGTCCATAATAAAAACAAATATCATGAGAATAATCAGGATGACGAAGCCAATCTGTTGGGCCATCTCTCTCCATTTAATATTGATTTCCCTGCCGGTTATCGCTTCTATGAGATAGAATAGAAGATGACCTCCATCAAGGATAGGAATAGGAAAGAGATTAAGTATGGCGAGATTTATACTTAACAAAGCCATAAACAACATAAAAGGTATAATGCCCTCCTTAACTTGAGCCCCGGCAATTTGGGCGATAAGAATAGGGCCACCAAGTGTTCTCGGAGAAACGACGCCTTCTAAAATCTTAACAACACTCAATACAGTCAATTTGCTTATAAACCACGTTTGTTTCAGGCTTGTCCAGAAGGCCATCAATGGATTCATTCTCTGAATTACTGTATGTTGCGATGAAGGACTGACACCTATCATATAGGACTCAATCTCTTCCCCGAAGATATTCTGATTCTTTAACAATGCCGGCTTCAGTGAGACATCCCTTATTTGCCCATCTCGATTAATTGCGATATTTAATTCCTTACCATTACTTTTAGTGATAATTTCCTTAATCTCTTCCCATCGTGAAATCTCTCTTCCATCGATAGCCGTGATGACGTCTCCTTCCCTAATGCCGGCTCTAAAAGCCGGACCACCCTCCTGTACCCCGCCAATAGTTGTAGTTAGAGCGGGAACACCCGCCATATAGACAATAGTGAAAATTACAATAGCCAGCAGAAAATTAAAAATCGGACCCGCAGCAACGATGGCTATTCTCTTTGCAACCGATTGTTTCAGGAAAGATCTTTTCTCATCTCTCTCAGAAAGTTCCTCACCCGCTGATTCTCCAAGAAGCTTCACATAGCCCCCAAGAGGTATCATAGAAATAAGATATTCCGTTTCCCCTACCTTTTTTCCTATCAATCTTGGCCCAAATCCGAGGGAAAATTTCAGTACGCCAACACCCGAATATTTAGCGACCAGAAAATGACCAACTTCATGTGCAAAAATAAGAACACCAAGTAAAATTATGAGAGATACTATGCTTACACCTATCACGATAAAATGTTTATCCTTTCAATGATTTTTTTGGCACTGCCCCTAGCCCAGAGATCCGCTTCAAAAATTTCTTCAAGCGTAAAAAACTCCTTTGGCTGATGACGGGCAATTACTCCTTCTATAATTTTCGATATATCCGTAAACTTAACAATTTCTTCTAAGAATGCCTCCACTGCCACTTCATTCGCTGCATTTAGAACTGCCGGCATAGTTCCTCCCACCTTCCCTGCCTCATAAGCAAGTTTCAGGCTTGGAAATTTCTCAAAATCAGGTCTGAAGAATTCAATGATGCCAGCAGTTAACAAATCAAGAAAAGGCTCCGAACGGGGAAGCCTTTCGGGAAATGAAAGTGCATAGGCTATGGGGATCCTCATATCCGGCACACCAAGTTGCGCTATTACCGATCCATCAACATATTCCACCATGGAATGAACTATACTCTGCGGATGAATATGCACCTCAATATTGTCTATTGGTATAGAAAATAACCAGCTTGCCTCAATCACCTCAAGACCCTTATTCATCATTGAAGCAGAATCGATGGTAATTTTCCGTCCCATCCGCCAGTTTGGATGTTTCAATGCGCTGGCAGGTTTCACATCTGCAAGTTTTTCTTTTGATAAATGGAAAAATGGGCCACCTGATGCAGTTAGAATAATCCGCCTTATATCTTTACGGCTGTGGCCATCGATGCATTGAAAGATTGCACTGTGCTCGCTGTCTACCGGCAATATCCTTACACCTTTTTC
>Ga0326726_10001792_pt1 | contig 20000 bp, 15 predicted proteins | sample MHFenrmetagenome_2_FD_207603 | JGI IMG/M metagenome (GOLD analysis project Ga0326726, IMG submission 207603) | Lab enriched peat soil microbial communities from Michigan Hollow, Ithaca, NY, United States - MHF15MN | ecosystem: Environmental > Terrestrial > Soil > Wetlands > Peat | place: USA... | reverse complement strand
CTGACTTCGAACATTGCCGGAGATCGCATCTTCGCAGCAGCCGGGAGCACGTGCCTCTCAACAACAATCCCATCGCAGGGTGTGTGGCACCCGGCGGGGGTCGGGTTGACGGGAGGAGAAGTACGATATCTGATTACCGATCCCGATCTCCCTGCTGTACTGTATGCAACAACGCCCGCGGACATCTACGCATCAAGCGACGGTGGAACCTCCTGGGCTTCCATTGCACGCTCACTGCGAATGTCTCCCGTCCTCTTTGAGCCGCACCCAACCATCAAAACTCGAGTGTTCGCCACGAGTGAACAGGGGATCTTTGTTTCCACGGACAGAGGAACAAGCTGGATTCAGTCGAAGCCTCTGACCAGCCGATGGAATGTGAAATCAATGAGCTTCAGCCCGACAAATGCCGGGGTCATCGTCGCTGCGACCTCGGCAAACGGTGTGCTGGTTTCATCGGACGGCGGCTTCACCTGGGAAGCTTCACGGTACGGCCTCCCGGCGACTCCTCTTGCTCTCGTCACGTTCGACGACAAAGATCCCGACGTTTTGTACGCGTTTACCGAGAGAGGCGGAAGCTTCCGGTCGATCAACAAAGGCGTTGAGTGGAACGTCTACACCCCGCCGTGGGCGAACGCGGACAGGGCGGTCTTCGCATGTGACAGGGAGCAGCCAAGCAGTGTTGTTGCTCTCGTTAATAACAAAAGTCTTTACTTCACCCCCTCCGGGGGAGGGACCTGGTTCCCTCTGACGGAGCAGCAAATCCCCGCGCAGGTGATAACGCTCCAGTGGAATGCTGTCGCAGGGATCATCGTTGCGGGCACGTTGGACAAGGGTGTCTACTGGATTAGCGTTGGCACCAAGATCAATGATTTCCTCGGCGAGTAGTCACCCAAAGGAATGACATCCATGCCCTCCCCTCACGTCTTGTTGACACGGGAAGAAGGATACGCCATTGTCAGGCTCAACCGTCCCGAGGTCTTGAATGCCCTCAACGCAGCCCTCATGGAAAACCTCGTTGAAAGCCTGGAGGAGCTCGACCGGGACCCGAAGATCAGGTGCATCATCCTGACCGGGAATGAAGAAGCCTTTGCCGCAGGAGCTGATATCGCGGAAATGGCGCGCGCAACAACCGTCGAGATGGTTATGCGGGATCAATTCTCCCTATGGGATCGCATCCGGAATATCAAGTCACCACTTGTCGCCGCCGTCAGCGGATTTGCCCTCGGCGGAGGTTGCGAGCTTGCAATGACCTGCGACATCATTCTCTCCGCTGAGACTGCCCGCTTTGGCCAGCCGGAGATCAACATAGGTGTGATTCCTGGCGCCGGAGGGACGCAAAGGTTGACGCGGGCTGTGGGCAAGGCGAGGGCAATGGAAATGGTGCTCACCGGAAGAATGATCACCGCGGAAGAAGCACTACGCATGGGACTCATCAACAGGATCGTCCCGGTTGAATCATTGCTGGACGAGGCGCAAACGCTGGCAAAGGAGATCGCTTCAAAACCTCCCCTTGCAGTCCGCTTGGCGAAGGAAGCAATTCTGAAATCCATGGACGGCTCGCTGGAAGCCGGGCTGGAGTTTGAGCGCAAGAATTTCTACATGCTCTTTGCCACCGAAGACCAGAAAGAGGGGATGAAGGCGTTCACGGAGAAACGGAAGGCCGAGTGGAGAGGACGATAGAGCATTTTGAAATTTGAATTTTGGATTTTGGATTGATGAGGCATTGCGGAGTTCGGATTGTGGATTGCGGACTGGATATTTCTTTCCTCAATCTCAATCTGATTTTTAGATTGCGGACTGAAATATATCTTTCCTTAATCTCAATCAGCCCCTTTGATTGCGGCAATGATTGATAACTTGAAGGCCGGTTCATGAATTCGTATTCGACGCTTCTGACGGAAAGCGATGCGGGAGTATTGACAATCTCGCTCAACAGACCGGAGAGCTATAACGCCTTCAACGAGCAAATGAAGAAAGACCTCCTCGATGCGTTCAAAGAGGCGGAGAATGATTCGTCGGTCCGATGCATCGTGATCCGCGGAACCGGAGACAAGGCATTTTGCTCGGGTCAGGATCTCAAGGAACATGCAGGATCTCATCGCTCGTTAAAAGAATCATTGGAGAAGGCTTATAACCCTCTTATCAGAAGAATCCGAACCCTGGAGAAGCCGGTTATTGCCATGATCAACGGAGTTGCAGCCGGGGCGGGCTGCAGCCTTGCGCTTGCATGCGATATGCGGATCATGGCATCGACGGCAAAACTCATCGAGGTGTTTGTGCGCATCGGATTGGTTCCCGATTCGGGTGCCCATTGGTTTCTCCCCAGGTTGGTGGGCCCTGCCCGCGCGTTCGAATATGCAGCAACGGGACGCGACATCACGGCGGAAGAGGCCGAACGGGTTGGACTGGTTAATCGCGTCGTATCACCGGAGAACCTGGTCGAAGCGACCACGACGATTGCCAGGGAGCTCGCAGCAGGACCAACACGAGCAATCGGTCTCATAAAAAGGACGCTGAACAAGGGTATGGTCAGCGATCTCGATACGCTCCTGGGCTATGAGGCGCAGATTCAGCAGATTGCCTCGCGAACGGGGGACCACCGCGAGGGCGTTGCCGCCTTTCTCCAAAAACGCAAGCCAAACTTCAAGGGATCGTAGATTGACAATCGGAGGTTTTCTTTCTATACTGCGCGAAAGAGCCACTTCGGTTCTGAGAATTGAAGGAGCGAGAGCATGAGGACCCCGCCGGGAGCGAAACTTTCTGCTGAAGCGCGCGAATCCGCAATGAAGTCGAAACTGGAACACAAAGAGTCCATCGAGACCGTCGATGAGATGAGCGATGAGTATTTCGACCTTCTCACGAACCTCATGACGCAACAGGCGGACTCTGAGCTCGCCGGCGGGTTCGGCTACGTTCCGTGGATCATGCAGGCACCGACGACCGAGGAAAAACTGGTTGTGTCACAAATCGTGAGAGACGAGGTCCGGCACGGGAGAGCGATGTACCGGCTTCTTGAGGACATCGGGATCCCCGTCGACGAGTACGTGGAACAATTTGATTTCACGTACCGCGTTGAAGGAAAGACCGATCTCGGCGCAACCCGCGCAGGGACGGACAAGCGGGTCAATATCTTCTATTACCCGATCGACTCGTGGCCGGATTTCGTCATGTTCAACTTCCTGATGGACCGGGGAGCCGGGCATCAGCTTGAGGATGTCAAGATATCTTCGTACGGACCCTGGCGACGGGAAATCGACCGCATTTTCAAAGAAGAACAAACCCACATCGCGCACGGCGACTACTGGGTGAAGCGGCTTGCTCTCAATCCCCGTACGCGGGACGGTATCCAGGCCTCGCTCAACCGCTGGTGGCCCCGTGTGATGGCGATCTTTGGCCGGCCGGGCTCACGGAAGAATCAGAGATATTGCGCACTGAGACTCAAAGCCCGGGACAACCATGAGGTTCGCCTCGCCTTTGAGAAAGAAGTACGGGAAAGAACGGATGCCTGGGGGCTGACCATTCCTCCGTGGACTCCGGATTGGGAAAAAGTCCCAGAAGACGCTGTTATTTCCGGCTGACCCTCCTTCCTCACGTTTCACCCTTCGATTCGCGATGTCCGATACTTTGCGTGAAGGGGAAATGCAATGACCTCCACAATCGGCGTCATCGGTTCCGGCACCATGGGGAGCGGCATTGCCGAACTGGCAGCCCTCGCCGGCTTTGATGTCATCCTCAATGACATCTCTTCAGACGCATTGCGCAGCGCGATGCTTCGCATCAAGGCCGAACTTCAGAAGAGCGTGGAAAAAGGTGAGACGACCGCAATCGAAGCTACCGAGACGCTGACGCACATCCGGCCCCGGCATGCATTCAACGACCTCGGTGCGGCTGACGTCATTATCGAAGCCGTCGCTGAGGACCTCCCGATGAAAAAAGACATCTTCCGCCGGCTGGATCTTATCGTCGCACCGGGTGCAATACTCGCCACGAACACCTCTTCCCTTTCCGTGTCGGATATCGCAGCCACCACAAACACTCCCGATTCTGTCGTCGGCATGCATTTCTTCAATCCTCCGACGCGCATGAAACTGGTGGAGATTGTCCGCGGAGCTCAGACTTCCGATGAAACGATCTCAAAGGTACGCGAACTTGCCCTGGCGATGGGAAAGACACCGGTGTTCTGCCGTGACACACCGGGGTTCATCGTCAACCGCGTTGCAAGGCTGTTCTACGGAGAGGCTCTCCGGCTTCTCGGTGAGGGAGTCGCAGAGGTGCCGGAAATAGACCGGATCGTCAGGGAGAGCTGCGGATTCAGGATGGGACCCTTCGAGCTTATGGACCTCATCGGGATTGACGTGAACTACGCGGTGACCAGGTCCGTGTACGAACAGTTTTCCCGGGAACCGCGGTTTGAACCGCACCCGATTCAGCGTCGCATGGTCAGAGCAGGGACACTTGGCAGGAAAACCAAAAAAGGGTTCTACCCCTACGACTGATCGAAAGGCTTCCCCGGCAGCAACGGGGGTTTCGATCATTGGCGAAGAATCGCTTGTCAGGGAATATGCCACCTCCTGCGCCGCTTGCGGCATGGAGGTGACGCTCCTTTCGTCCGACAACCAGTCTTTTGCGGGAAAGCCCCCGCACGGAGTGAGACGCACCGGGAAGCCACCGGCTTCAACAGCCATCGCACTGGAACTCACCAACACTTCCCGGCCCGACAAAAAGGAGAATCTTCGCAGCCTGGACGCCCTGTTGCCTCCCTCGGCGCTCATCCTCTCATCCTCTGTCGCAGTAACGCTCAAGACCCAATCGGCATGGGTTCGTCACCCCGAGCGGCTTGCCGGAATTGCGGCTCTGCCGACCTTTCTTGAGGGACGCCTTGTTGAAGTCATCCTACCTCCACGCGCGTCAGCGGACTCCCTGGAACGTCTGAAGAAATTCTTCGGTGCCCTGGGAAAGGAGACCGCTGTGGTCAAGGATTCGCCCGGCATGGTCATGCCCCGCATCCTGACGATGATCATCAACGAGGCCTGGTTCGCACTTGCCGACGAGACCGCTTCGGCGACGGATATAGATACTGCGATGAAGCTCGGCACTAACTATCCTCACGGTCCTCTCGCCTGGGGAGAGCGAATCGGTCTTGCCCACGTTCATGCAGTCATCGAGGGGCTTCATCGGGGGTTCCGGGAGGAGCGCTACTGCGTTGCCCCCCTCCTCCGGCGCGCTGCCTCAGCCGCACATCCGGAATAGCTCCTCCCCGAACAACAGCGGCCTGTCCCATATCGTTGGACAATGCCTATTTCTCTGGTTATATTTATTCGAGAAGAAGTGTTCACGCAACGAAGAACACCGTTACCGGAGCCCTATGAAACAAGTCTGGAGTTTTGCAGTTGCCGCTCTGTGGCTCGCCGCATCCACCGGCACCGCCCAGCCCCGCCTGGCAGTCCAGGAAGGTGCACAGTTTGACCTTGGGAAGGTCTTCCGCGGGACACAGGTCGAACGGACCCTCACACTGAAAAACACCGGAACTGATACCCTGATCATCGAACACGTCAACACGTCGTGCGGCTGTACGGGCACCATTCTGAAGAACAACAGGATCCCCCCGGGAGGCACCACACCTCTTCAGATAAAGTTTGATTCGAAAAACTTCACTGGAAACGTTCATAAGAGTGTCGGCGTTTACTCCAATGGGGGGGAAGGTGGTTTGACGAGAATAGAATTCACCGCTTCGGTCTTCGAAGAGATTGGAATCGAACCGCAGACCATCATGTTTACCGACGCCGAAGTCTCCCGGAAAAGCGAGACAAAGCTCACAGTGACGAACAACGGGGCAACACCGCTCCTCCTTACTGGCTACCGTTCCACACTCAAAGAGTTAACCGTCACACTTCCCCACGAAGCCATTCCCCCCGGTGGTTCTTCCACCCTTCCGGTCGTCTTCTCCCCGACAGCGAAGATGCCGGTCTTCAGCGAAGGCGTGTTCATCACGACGAACAACGAACACATGCCGGAGGTCTACATAAAAGTGTTCGGCAGCGCCAAAGAGTTCAAATTCGAGTGACGGTACACGCCAGCGATGTCTGAACCTCACGACGTTGTGATCGTACGTGCACTCCGCACGCCCATCGGAAAGTACGGCGGAGCCCTTCGTCACGTGCGACCCGATGATCTCAGCAGCACTGTCCTGGCCGCACTGGTACGCGGGATCGGCATCGATGCAGGAAGTGTTGATGACGTCATCTGGGGCTGTGCAAACCAGGCCGGCGAGGATAACCGCAATGTCGCCCGCATGGCACTCTTGCTGGCTGGGTTCCCGCACTCCGTCCCGGGTGTCACGGTCAACCGCCTCTGCGGTTCGAGCCTGGAGGCAATTGTGCAGGCAGCTCGGGCAATTCGGTGCGGTGATGCGAGCGTGGTGATTGCGGGAGGCGTTGAGAGTATGAGCCGGGCACCGTATGCTCTCCCCAAGCAGAATTCCGGTTCTTTCGGGAACGTGGTCGCCTACGATACAGCCCTCGGATGGCGCTTTCCGAACCCCAGAATGAGCGAGCTTTTTCCGCTCGAGAGCATGGGAGAAACGGCGGAGAATATCGCGCAGGAGTACAGTATAAGCAGAGAAGAACAGGACCGATTCGCATTGGAGAGCCATCGCAGGGCCGTGAGCGCACAGGAGTCGGGCGCATTTGAAGCAGAGGTCATCCCGGTTGATGCACCTCACGGAAAGAAAGGGACCGTCAGTCTATCGTCCGACGAAGGTCCGCGGCGGGACACAAGCCTGGAGAAGCTTGCAGGTCTGAAGCCCGTTTTTCGCGAGGGTGGAACCGTCACCGCCGGAAATTCCTCCGGGCTGAACGACGGCGCATCGGGAGTATTGTTGATGAGCGCTGCGAAGGCACGCTCGGTAGGAATCCAGCCGCTCGCCCGCATACGGTCCTCAGGGATCGCAGGGGTCGATCCGCGATTCATGGGACTCGGGCCGATCCCGGCGTCGAACGCCGCCCTGCAGAAGGCCGGGTTGGGGGTCGGGGACATGGATGTCATTGAGCTCAACGAGGCCTTTGCGTCTCAGGCGATTGCCGTCATGCGCGATCTTCGTTTACGCCCGGAACGAACCAATCCCAACGGCGGCGCCATCGCACTCGGACATCCTCTCGGGTGCAGCGGCGCCCGTATCCTGACAACCCTGGTGCACGAGATGAAACGGCGTGAAGCCCGGCTTGGACTTGCCACCATGTGTATCGGCGTTGGTCAGGGAATCTCACTTATTGTAGAACGCGCAACATGACACTCACAAAGAGGAGGTGCAGGTGATCCGGAACTCTGACGTGCGGCTGAAACGGAGTCGTATCTCGTTTGCGTACCTGGTCCCCCTGAGCGTCCTGTTCTCGGGCGTCGCTTGTAAGAGCAGCGGAGCTGGAGACGTGCAGGCAACGGTCGAGCTCGAACAGGCGTTCCCCCGCCTCAGCTTTGTCCGGCCGCTCGACCTGGAGGAACCAGGAGACGGATCCCATCGGTTGTTCGTCGTTGAGCAGGCAGGGCGAATTTCGGTGTTCCCAAATGATCCCGCAGCGGCCTCGGCAAAACTCTTTCTGGATATTCGCGATCGGGTCGATGACTCCGGCAACGAGATGGGCCTCCTCGGCCTTGCCTTCGATCCCGACTATGAACGCACCGGTCAGTTCTATGTAAATTATACTGCCGGGAATCCGCGAAGAACAGTCATTGCCCGGTACTCCGTCAGCGCAACGAATCCGGATTCGGCCGACGCGGGGAGCGAATTAATTTTGCTGGAGTTCGATCAACCCTTCGAGAATCACAACGGCGGACGCGTCATGTTCGGTCCCGACGGATTTCTTTACATCGGGACCGGGGATGGAGGCTCCGCAGGTGATCCCAATAGCAACGGTCAGAATCTGAACGTCTTGCTCGGAAAAATCCTTCGCATCGACGTCAAGAATCCTTCCGGCGGATTGAAGTATGGAATTCCGCCCGACAATCCCTTTGTGAACACCGGACACCGGGGAGAGATCTGGGCATACGGACTTCGAAACCCGTGGCGATTCAGTTACGATCCTCCTTCCGGCAGGTTGTGGGCCGGAGACGTGGGTCAGGATGCCATTGAGGAAGTCGACATTATCGAGAAGGGGAAGAACTACGGGTGGAACATCATGGAGGGAAACTCGTGCTTCAAACCTTCTTCAGGATGTGACACAACCGGATTGACGCGCCCGGTCTCGCAGTACACCCATGCCCTCGGTGTTTCCATTACCGGCGGGTTTGTGTATCGGGGGGCGCGGAGGCCGGAGCTTACCGGTGCATACATTTATGCCGACTATGGCAGTGGCCGGATCTGGGCTCTCCGGGTAGAAGGCGCCGCCGCGCCGGTCAACACGGAATTGACCGTCAGCGGGCTGCCCATCGCATCGTTCGGTGTGGACGAGACCCGCGAGCTGTACATTTGCTCGTTCGACGGGAAAATCTATCGATTCAAGTAATTGGAATCGGACACGGGCGTGAGCGCCCGGGTCTCCCCCGCAACGAACTAAACCCCGTGCCCGGCTGTTTTGTCTAAATGATTATGGACTTCACCCCTAACGCTTCGCTATGACTTCTACCCGCAGGTATCTCGCCATCGGGATACCTCTGCTGCTCATCGTTGCCCTCGCCCTGTACAGGATTCTCTCAGCCAATACGTCGGGAGAACAGCGCCGCCAGAATCTTCCTCTCGTGAAACTCGAGGCCCCCACGCGCGCCACCGTGACCGCGACTCTCCAATTCTCGGGTGACGTCGTTGCGCTCCAGCAGGCCAGCATCTATGCGAAAGTGGGCGGCAATCTCGAACGCATCTTCGTGGACATCGGTACGCCGGTGAGAAGCGGACAGGTTCTTGCACTTATTGATACGACGGAGCTTCACCAGCAATATCAGCAGGCACAGGCAACGTACGAGAACGCCCGCGTCAATTTCAGGCGCTCCAGGGAACTGTCCGACCAGAACCTGGTCGCCCGGCAGGACCTTGATAATGCCGAGACGGCCTTCAAGATCGCATCGGCGGCATTTGAAGGCGCGAAAACCAGACTCAGCTATGCCAGAATCACCGCCCCGTTCTCCGGATTCATAACTCGGCGCTTTCTCGACCGCGGTGCCCTGGTAACGCAAAACACCACGACACTATTCATGCTCATGGATCTCGACAACATGAAGGTGGTCATCAACGTTCTCGAAAAAGACATTCCTGTCGTCACCCCGGGTAAGGAAGCCATGATTCGCGTCGATGCATATCCGGGCAGAAAGTTCCCCGGGAAAGTGACGCGCCTCAGCCGGGCGGTCGATCCCGGCACGCGAACCATGGCCGTGGAAATCAACATTCCCAACAATGACCACGCACTCACGCCCGGGATGTTTGCAAACGTTGACCTCATCATCGACACGCACCCCAACGCACTCACCATCCCGAGCAACGCAATTCTCAGGGACGACGAAGGCTATTACATTTATACGGTCCAGAATGACACTGCCCGGCGCGTTCGCGTCACGACGGGGAGTGAGGAAGCCTCACGGCTGGAAATACGTTCCGGGCTCGACTCAATACCATTGGTTATTACCACGGGGCAACAATTCGTGCGGAACGGTGGTCCTGTTCTTGTGCAAAAGTAAGGTTCTATTTCTATGTGGCTCACGCGTTTAGCTCTTCGCTACCCGATCTCAACGTTCCTCTTTGCGATGACGATTCTGGTGTTCGGAATCGTCTCCTTCTCACAACTCCCGGTTGATCTTCTTCCCAACATTGCGATCCCTGTCGTCAGCGCTGTGACATTCTACAATGGAGCCGGCCCCCTCGATATGGAGCAGTCGATCACACGTCTCGTCGAGCGATCGGTCAGCTCCGTCACCGATGTCGACTACGTGCAATCGTCAACCCGGGAAGGCGTTTCTCTTGTCCGCGTCAACTTCAACTGGAGCGCAAATCTCGATGCCGGGATGGTGGACGTTGTCCAGAGGGTGAACCGCATTCTGAATCAGATGCCGGCGGGTGTTTCCCAGCCAATCGTCGTCAGATTCGACATCACCAGTATTCCGGTCTGCAACATCGCTGTTTCGGCAGACATGGACGAGCGGGACCTGTACGATCTTGCATTCAACGTCATTGAACCACAGATCGAACACGTTCCGGGCGTGGCGTCAGCGCAGGTCCTCGGTGGGCGTATCCGCGAAATACACGTGACCCTCGACAGACAAAGACTGGAAGCCCTCGAGATTCCAGTCCAATCTGTGCTGAACGCCGTCGCGAACGCGAATATCATCATCCCGTCAGGCGATCTGAAGACGGGGAAGTTCGACTACTCCCTCAAAACCGAGAGCAGATTTAACGTCGTCCGGCCGATGGAAAACATCGTAATCAAGTCGGTCAACGGCGTTCCCGTCCGTGTCAAAGACGTGGGGAAAGTGGAGGACAGCTACCAGGAGCAAACGGAAATCGTCCGCGTCAACGGAAAGCCCGGACTGACTCTGCGCGTGCAAAAGCTCGCGGGGGCCAATACCGTCGAAGTCGTCGACGAAGTACTCCGGACTATCCCCAAGCTGACGGGGATCCCCCAATCGGTCCAACTCACTCTTTCGCTTGACCAATCGGTGTACATTCGAAACACAATCAGCGGTTTGCAGCAAGAGGCCACGCTTGGCGGGATTCTGGCAATGATCATCATTCTGCTCTTCCTCCGGAACGTCCGGGGCACCCTCATCATCATTGTCGCAATTCCCCTCTCGATTCTGATCACGTTCATCTGGTTCCGGTTCGGAAATTCGACGCTGAACATCATGACGTTTGGAGGTCTTGCGCTTGCTGTCGGCCGGCTCGTGGACGACTCCATCGTTGAGCTTGAGGCAATCTCCAGGCACTACAACGAACGAAAGCAAGGCCAGTCGAAACTCGAAGCCACGCTTGGTGCGGCCCAGGAAGTTGCGGCGCCAATCTTCGTTTCCACGCTGACGACCGTCATCGTCTTTCTCCCCATCGTCTTCCTCACGGGGATCGCGAAGATGCTTTTTATTCCGCTGACGATCACAATCGCGGTGGCTCTCTTTGGCTCGTTTTTTGTTTCCAGGACCGTCACTCCCTTGATGTGCCTCCGCTTTCTTCCGCCCGAGAAGGTGCTCGACAGAACCTCATCCAGGCTCTCCGACCGTATTCGCGTTCGGGCGCACGATGCACTCGAGAAACTCGACGTCTGGTACCAGAGACGTCTCGAATGGGCGCTCGACCATCGTTGGCAGGTAATTACCGCAATCGGGACGGCAGCCCTACTCTCCTTCGGACTCCTTTTCTTCATCGGGTCAGAGTTCTTTCCGGATCAGGATGAAGGTCAATTCTCGCTTTCGGTGAAGCTTCCCGTGGGTACAAGAGTGGAGGAGACAGACAAGGTGATGCACCAGATCGAAGATATCCTTCTGGCGAAGGTCCCAGAGATTCAGGCAATGATTACGGACATCGGTGTTCCCTCCGCTCAGAGCGGGAGTTTCTTCGGCAGGAATTCCGGCGGACACGCTGCAAACCTGCAGGTTGCACTGGTACCGTCAGATCAGCGTAAGAGAGATGTGTTTCGCATCATGCGAGAGCTCCGTCCGAAACTCGCAGTCATTCCCGGGGCCACAGTCTTTCTTAATCCGGGCGGTTTCCTCCGGTTCCTTCTCAACTTTGGTTCGGCCGCTCCGGTGGATGTTGAGGTGCGTGGCTTCGATCTGACTCAGGGATCAGCCCTTGCCGGCGAGGTTGCGAATGCAGTACGTTCCACTCCGGGAGCGGTTGACGTACAGGTGAGCCGTGAAGAAAATCTGCCTGAACTCCGCGTTCTTATTGACAGGGATAAAGCTGGCGCTCTGGGCATAAATGTTGCTCAGATTTCCAACACGATTAATACTTGCATAAACGGCTCCGTCGCGTCGCTGTACACGGATCCGGTCAACGGCAATCTCTACAACATCCTTGTCAGACTCAACGAAGAGGACCGATCGAAGATTGACGACCTGAGCAATCTCGTCCTCGTGACGGGAGACGGACAGCAGGTGATGCTGGGGAACGTCGCGAGAATCGAGAAGGCAGCCTCGCCCGTGCAGATCGACCGGAAATACCAACAGCGCATCGTTGACGTCACGGCAAATGTATCAGGGCGGGATCTGGGGAGCGTGGCGAGGGATATCCAGGCAAAGCTTGACAGATTGGATGTCCCTCCGGGTTTCGAGCTGAAGCTTGGTGGCAACGTCGAACAGCAGCAAAAAACCAATCGCGATCTCTTACTGGCATTCGGACTTGCGATTATCCTCGTGTATGTGGTCATGGCCTCGCAATTCCAGTCTCTCCTGGACCCTTTCATCATCATGTTCACAGTTCCGCTCGGGATCGCCGGAGTGCTCTGGATGTTGTTTCTGACACACACAACACTTTCCGTGACATCCATGCAGGGAATCATCGTCATGGTCGGTGTCGTTGTCAGCAACGGCATCCTGCTTGTCGATTACACAAACCGCCTGCGCATGCACGACATACCCCTGCGGGATGCTGTTGTCAGAGCGGGGCGAACGCGCCTGAAGCCGATTCTGATGACGTCGCTCGCTACCGTGCTCGGGTTAATCCCAATGGCCCTCGGAGTCGGAGGGGAATCAACGCAGGCTCCCCTCGCCATCGCCGTCATCGGAGGCCTCTCTGTATCAACGGTTCTCACGCTGTTCTTCGTACCGGCGTTGTACACGGTGTTCGAGCAACATTTCAAGCGAGGTGAGGCGGCGGACAAGGAATCTGAGGCATGAAGGCACACCTTTTTCGTGCGCTGGTACTCCTCGTCTCCGCATTATGGTCTACATCCGCAGCGCAGACGCGGGATGGCACACCCCTCTCTCTTGACAGTGCGGTAGCTCTCGCCCTGCAATATCATCCATCAGTGCAGGGGAGCGAGGCCGCAATCAGGTCCTCGGCAGCGGGACACCGTGCCGCACTGGCAGGATATTATCCCAGTATCGGCGTCTCTGCATCAGGCACCCACACGGAAGGCACGTTTGTTTTCAATCCTTCCATCGCCCCCCGCGACCAGATCTACAGCAGCTACACGGCAACCCTGCAGTTAAACCAGACCCTCTGGGACTTCGGACGCACGAGCAATCGCGTGGGTGCGGGGAGTTCGCTTCTGGATGCTTCGGTCGCCGATGACAGGTTTACACGGGATAATGTGATCACGAACGTGCGCCTTGCATATTACACGCATATGCAGGCAAAGCAGCTTGTTGGTGTGACGGAGGAGGCGTACCGTTCCACATTGGAGCACCTCAAACAGGTGCAGGCCTTCTATTCGGTAGGTCGAAGACCACAATTCGACGTTACAAAAGCCGAAGTGGACGTTGCTAATGCCAACGTCACTGCCATCACGGCGCGTAATCAGGCCCGTGTAACCCGGCTCCAGCTCGAAAACGCGATCGGCATCCGCTTCAACGGACCGATCATGGTCGCCGATACGTTCGAGGTCCACCCCTTCGAACAATCTCTTGACAGCCTGGAGAGTGAGGCACTATCGGGGCGACCCGATCTTCGAGCAGCAGAACTCCGGGTTGAAGCGAACGATGAACTCGCCAGTGCTGCAACGAGCCAGCATTTTCCGGTCCTGGCCGCAACGGGCACCTACACGTGGAGTAATTTCCGGACCTGGCCACTGTACAATCGCTGGGTCGCGGGCGTGACCCTCTCCCTTCCGCTGTTCCAGGGTTTCGCCCTTGTCGCCGCAGAACAACAGGCTGAGGCGAATGCGGACGCGGCCCGCGCCGATCTTCGAACGGCGATGGAGAATGCCCGACTCGATGTCGAGCAAAATTATCTCACCGTTCGCGAAGCCCTCGAACGCATCTCGGCGTCTGTCAAGCTGGTCGAGTCATCCCAACAGAGTTACGTTCTCGCAGAACGCCAGTATGCGGCTGGCGTTGCGTCCGCCATCGAAGTGAGCGATGCGCAGTTGACGCTCTCGAACGCCCGGATAACCAGAATCCAGGCGCTCTTCGACTACAACAGCGCGTATGCGCGACTTCTCCGGGCCATCGGCAGGACTCAACCCTAAATCCGTACCTGCACCCCAGCAAATTCTGCACCCGACTCCACATCTCTCTTCCTGACGGAGAAAAACCATGGTGCTCTTCCTCTTCTCTCTCCTTGTCCTCATACTTCTGGGGATTGTGGTGGCTTTTGGCCTCATATTCACGCGATTGAGAATCATTGAAAAAGACCTCGAAAAGCTGAAGGACACACCGGGGTCCGCAGTCCCCGCCGTACAGCCAACTCGGCACCCTTCCCTCAGACCCGAACCCGGGCCGCGTCTCACGGTCAAGCAACCTGGACCAGTCCCGGTACCCGAACTGAAACCCGTCACCTCACTTCCCAAAACAGCCAAACCGTCGACGCCTTCCCGATCCAAAGAAGAATGGGAGGCGTTTGTCGGAGGTAAGCTTCTCAATCGCATCGGAGCTCTTGCCCTTATCATCGGCATAGGATTCTTCCTCAAGTATGCCTTCGACAATCAATGGATCAGTGAGACGGTCAGAGTGCTCATAGGCGTGGCAATCGGCGGGCTGCTGATTGCAGAAGCGGCGAGAACCAGGGATAAGGGATTCCAGGTGTTTTCTCAGGGGCTCGTCGGGGCCGGGATTTCCATCCTTTATCTATCGGTGTACGCTTCATTCAATTTCTACAGGTTGGTTCCGCAGCTCGCGGCCTTCCTCTGCATGACCGTCGTAACGGTAATAGCATTCTATCACGCCGCCAGATACGGGTCGCGTGCCATCGCCGTTCTGGGATGGCTGGGAGGCTTTCTCACACCTTTTTTGCTCAGCACGGGAGAGAGTAATGAACTGGGATTGTTCACCTACGTGGCCCTCCTCGATGCCGGAATCCTGCTGTTCGCGTTTCGGAAGGATGTGTGGGCCTGGCTGGAACCTCTGGCCCTGGCTGGAACGTGGCTCATCTATATCGCCTGGTTTCAAACCTACTACAGACCCGAGGATTTTGCACTTACGGGGTATTTCGTCATCGTCTTCTGGGGTCTTTTCCACGTGATCGGAGTTGTAAGACTTCTGGGGAGCGGGAAGGAGATTCCGGTTATCCATCTCATCTCTTCAGCACTGAACGCACTATTTTCATTCCTGGCTGTCTTCGCTTTGCTCGATCGGGATCATCACGACTGGTTGGGTGGCGCAGTTGTGCTCCTTGGTGGCCTCTATCTACTGAGTGCGGCGCTCGTTCACCGCAAGACTCCCGCCCGCCATCCATGGACGGTATTCTTCACAATCGTCGGAGTGTTGCTGGTGATTCAGGCAACTGCCGATCAATGGACCGGATTCACGCGACTCACCATCTGGTCAGCAGAGGCGTTTGTTCTTGCACTCACCGGCTCGCTCTGGAAGCGGGTCCATATCTCGTGGCTGTCATTCGGCCTCTTCTGCGTCACGGGTCTGGCTCTCCTGTTCACTCCCGGGGCCATCATTCTCTTCACGGACGAAAAGCTCTCTCCTTTCTTCAACCAGCGCGCGCTTAGTTTTCTGGTGTTTGCCATTGCGTCCTGGGGTTCGGGAACCCTGTCCGCCCATCTGAAGGGGGACAGTGCCCGGACCTTTTCCGCTACGCTCACGTCAGCGGCACTTGCGTCCATCCTGGTGTTCCTGTCGATCGAGACCAGGGCATATTTCCTCCACGCTCTCAGTCTTGCAGACCGGGAAGCGAGAAGTGGCGTGATATACGCCGGGTGGATGACAATCACGGCAGTCTGGGCCTCCTACGGCACGGTCCTCATGTGGCTGGCAAAGGCGAAGGTGTCGGGACCTGCAAAGATTGTTGGATATATCTCCTTCATCCTGGGTCTGGTCACGGGAGTTTTTGCGGGATCCAACTATGTCCCTCTTATTGCCTATACGCCAATCTCCAATATCAGGTTTTTCTCTCTCGCGATCGTTATTCTTGAGGGATTGTTCCTTCTTCCAGGCACTCAGGGGAAAGAGGGGAGCCAACTACCCGACAAATTGGTCAGGGTTTTGCGCGGCGGGTCGCTGTTCCTGCTCCTTCTTCTGGTGTCGGCGGAGACACGGGACTTCTTCGAGCGAGAAATTGCCCTCCTTGCATCAGGTGCCGCCGAGGTTAATCAGGACGCGTCTGTTCTGGAGAATCTTGAGCAGCTGTTTCTGTCAGGGATTTGGCTGATCTTCTCATTCATTGTCCTGGGGGTGGGCATATGGAAGAGAATTCGCCCGCTCCGCATTGCCGCAATAGGAGTATTTGGATTCACTATCCTGAAGATCTTCATCTACGATCTCTCCTTCCTGAGCCGTCTGTACCGCATCGGTTCTTTCGTGATCCTGGGAATCGTTCTCCTCGGCGTGTCCTATGCGTACCAGCGCTTCAAAAACGTCATCTTTGGGACAGGAGAGGACCTTGTCAACGAACCCCGCCATCCTGACGTCTAACTTACAGAGACCCGCCCACAACACGAGTTGGACATGCCGGCTGCCGACGAGCAGCAATTGATCTCCCGGGCCAAAGAGGGGAGCCACGAGGCATTCCGGGTCCTGGTGGAACGTCACATGAAACAGGCATACGATGTCGCGTATGGGTTTGTCGGCAACCATGATGCCGCGACGGATATCACGCAGGAAGCATTCGTTGCCGCCCATCGGGCTCTCGGTGGATTCCGGGGTGATTCTGAATTTTCTACCTGGCTCCACCGGATTGTCGTCAATCTCGCACTCACCTCAGTGAAGCGTGACCGCCACCGGGCTGAACGGGAAGTCGACATGGAGCACCCCGCAGCCAGGATGGCAATCCAGGAGCTTCCATACGGGGAGGCGGCGGATTTGCGCGAACATGTCGAACGGGCGATCCATGAACTCCCCACGCTCCAGCGGGCAGTGGTAATCCTTCGTCACGTCGACGGACTTTCCACCAGACAGGTGAGCCGGATTCTTCGATGCTCCGAGGGAACAGTGAAGACGCATCTTTACAGGGGCCTGAAAAAACTTAAAGATCGGCTTGAGTTTCTGAGGGCCGAGCAACGATGAAAAAACATGTAACACAACTGCTTTACGAATACGTCAGCGGTGAACTCACCGATGCTCAGCTTCGGGAGGTCGAGGAACACCTCTCTGCGTGCAGCGCGTGTGTGGAGGATCTCAATTCCGTCAGGACGGCCCTGTCTCTCATTCCGCGGAATGAGACGAATCCGAGCAACCGGCAGCAACCTGCTTTCTGGACCACCCTGGCAAATGAAATCGAGGCACGCATTTCATCCAGGCCCGCACACAGTCAGTCGATAATTGATCGGATTCAAACCTCCGTCTCGGTGTTTCTCACAGCCAATAGAAGTTACCTGCTCGCCGGTTGTGGAGCTCTGGCAGCTGTGGCAATTGCGGTTGCACTTCTTCTTCCCGGCCCATCACGCGTGCAAGAGACCGAATCACCCGTTCTCGCCCTCCAATCGTCCGCCATTGTCCCGGGGCCGACTGCGCATCTCATGAACGAGTATCTGAAGAAATCGAGAGTTCTTCTCGTCGGTCTTTCAAACAACCGCGGACAGGGGAATGAATGGGGGGATCTCAGCGTTGAACGGGGTCGCTCCCGCCAGCTCGTGCATGAAGCAAGGCTCCTCAAAAGGCAGCCGCTTGATGTTCGCTCAGCGAAACTCATTGACGATCTGGAGCGTATCCAGATAGAACTGGCGAACCTTGATGAAAGCCGTGCCGGTTCCGATGTCGAACCGATCATTGCGGGAATTCGGCAGGAGAACCTTCTCTTCAAGATCAGGATGACTGAAATGCTCATGACTACACGTGTCCGAGAAAGGGAATATCGATGAAATCGATCGCGTTGTTGCTCTTAGCCACGATGTCGTGGGCTCAATCGCTGATGCCGGTTCCGGAGCAGCCCGAGGCCTTTGCCTTCGCCCCCCGTCTTGCAACAGCGAAGGAACGCGGCAATCCCGATGACAAATCCGATCCGGGATATGCCCTGTACAAGGAGGGCTACGCGTCAATACTCGCGGAGAATTGGAGCGAGGCGCGCAAGGCATTCGACCAGTTGATTTCGAAATACCCGAAGAGCGCGTACCTGGACGATGCCCGGTACTGGACGGCGTACAGCTTCAAGGAGACCGACAGGAAGAAGGCGATCGAGCTCTACCGGAGCTTCATCAAAAAGTATCCGAAAAGCTCGTACTATGACGACGCCATGGCAGACCTGAATTCCTTGCAAGGGGTTACCGCAGTCGCTCCGGTTACGGGCTTCGACGAGTCCCTTCCTACGCCGGAGCCGACTCCAAGCCCACGGGTCGTTATTCCCCCCATGAGAAACCTTCAACGTGAGCTTCGGCTCGAACTTCGCCAATTGCACCGCATGGGTCTCGAACATGCAGCCCCGCGTGCGGTTTTCACCATGCCTCCTGATGAGAACCTCGACCCGGCAACGCGCCTGAAGATGGATGCCCTGTATGCGCTCGGCGAGACAAAAGAAGACGACAAGTCGTATGCAACCCTCAGGAATGTGGCTCTCGACATGAACCAACCGAGACCCTTGCGGGAGGCGGCGATGGATGCGCTTTCAAACTTCAGGAATCATGATGTCCTTGCCGTGTTCGTCGAAGTTGCACGGAAAGACACGAACCGTGACCTCCAGGGGTTCGCAATCGATTTCATCGGCGAGAACGGAGGGGACAAGAATCAACGGGTGACTGTTCTCGAAGATCTCTACCGCACACTCCCAAAAGGGAGAGTCGACCAGCGTCAGACGATCGTCTTCACGATCGCGAATGTCGGCAATGAACGAGCCGTTGAATTTCTTAAACAACTCGCGCTTTCGGACGATGACTATGACGTCAGGCGGGATGCCGTGTACTATCTGGGGAACATCGGCGGAGAACATGCCCGGTCCGCTCTGTACGAGATCCTGCAGGGGAAGTGAGAGCCTGCACACACAAGGTGGATGAAGAGAGCTGATGAACATTTCAACCAACAAGGAGTGAGCTATGAAGGCACATCGTATTGTGTTGACAACTCTTGCACTCGTCTTCACGGCAGTTATTTCTTGCGCGCAGTCAAAGGATGAATCTGCCAAGCCACCCAAACAAAAAACAGAAGGGAGCCATGGATGGCTGGGAGTGACCATCCAGGATGTCACGGCGAGAGTGGCGAGGGAACACGACCTTTCTGTGAAGACAGGGGCTCTCGTGACGGACGTTTCGGAAGACAGCCCTGCCGAAAAAGCCGGCATCCGGGAGGAGGACGTTGTGACAGCTTTCAACGGGAAAACCGTCGAGGAAGCGGACGATCTGACCGAAGCCGTGCGGGAAGCCGCACCCGGGACTTCTGCAACCCTGGACGTCATGCGGGGAAAGGAAAAGAAGAGCCTGGCTGTGACACTCGGTAAGGCCCCACGCAGGGACTATGCCTGGTTCGGACACATCCCTCACATGCCGCGCATGTCGCACATCCCCCCGATGCCGAAAGTTCGCATTTTCTCGTCCTTCGGAATGTTTGGCCTGTCACTCGCCGATCTGAACAAGCAACTGGGAGAATACTTCGGCGCGCCGAACGATCGTGGGGTGCTTGTTGAGGAAGTGGAAAAAAAGAGCGTCGCCGAAAAGGCGGGCTTCAAGGCGGGAGACGTTATTACGAAGGTAGGGAATGAGACCGTCGAATCAACCCGTGACATCGAAGAGGCTCTTGATAACGTGAGAGATGACGGGAAGGTTGATTTTCAGGTCCTTCGGAAGGGCGCAGCGATGACGTTCACACTTCAGGGCGAGGATATTAAAGATGCATCTCCCTCCAGGTTCCGTGACAACCATGACGGCGGGATGTTCTTCAAATTCAACGGCGAGAAGTTTCGCACAGATATGAAATCTCTTGAAAAGGGACTGCGCGATCTCGGAGAGCAAATTCGGGAGCAGATGCAACGGATTCAGGAAAGCATCCGCAGGGAAGTT
>Ga0326726_10001791_pt1 | contig 20003 bp, 14 predicted proteins | sample MHFenrmetagenome_2_FD_207603 | JGI IMG/M metagenome (GOLD analysis project Ga0326726, IMG submission 207603) | Lab enriched peat soil microbial communities from Michigan Hollow, Ithaca, NY, United States - MHF15MN | ecosystem: Environmental > Terrestrial > Soil > Wetlands > Peat | place: USA... | reverse complement strand
GCAGAGCGGAGATTCGCGGGTCGTCACATGACCGACGTCGAAATTTTTCTCTGCATCGAAAGAGGCAAACGATTCCCGGAGGCGATAACCGCTTAGGGGGATCACTCCCAGACCGCGCCATGCTCTGTCCGTCACTTCGAATACCTCCTCAATAAGCTTACGGGCACCGGCGTTTCCCTCGCGGCGGACGACCCTGGCATACTGGTTCTCGACTTCGAATTTCCCTCCTTCAAGTTGTCGAACAGCCATGGAGATCCCCTGAAGGAGATCGAGCGGCTCGAATCCCGTCACGATGATGGGCACCCGGAAGTGATCGGCGAGCGGGATGTATTCCTCATATCCCATGACGGTGCAGACATGCCCGGCCGCAAGAAACCCCTGCACGCTGTTGACGGGAGAGGAGAGCAAGGCATTCATGGCCGGTGGGACAAGCACGTGCGAGCAAAGGAGATAGAAATTCTTGAGACCGAGTTTTCGCGCCTGCCACACGGACATCGCGTTTGCCGGTGCTGTGGTTTCGAATCCCACTGCGAAGAAGACAACTTTTTTTGCCGGGTTGTCAACGGCGACTTTCACGGCGTCGAGGGGCGAGTAGACGATCCTGACGTTTCCGAACTCCGCCTTGACGGAGAGCAGATCCTTTTCCGAACCGGGCACGCGCAGCATATCACCGAACGAGGTGAAGATGACGTCGGAACGCGATGCGATGGCGATTGCCTTGTCGATGATCTCAAGCGGAGTTACACAAACAGGGCATCCCGGGCCGTGGACGAGCGTGATCGAAGAAGGGAGAAGGTGTTCTATACCATAGCGGACAATCGTGTGTGTCTGACCTCCGCATATCTCCATGATCGTCCATGGACGCGTGACCGTGTCGCGGATCAGCGCCGCATATTTGTCCGCGGCTTTCTTGTCGCGATATTCATCAACGTGTCGCATGATCTCAGAAGTGCTTTCTCCTAGTCGCCCCCGATTTCATCCGCTCCACCCCCCATCGCTTCAAACATTCTGAGTGTTTCAAGGGCCTCCTCTTCGTCCACCGTGCTTATGGCAAATCCGACGTGGACGATCACATAGTCACCGACGCGCACCTCGGGGACCCACTCCAGGCACACCTTCTTCCGGATTCCGCCGAAGCTCACTTCACCCATAATGGGTGAAGTGTCGCGGTCAAGGGAGAGAACTTTTCCGGGAATCGCCAGGCACATTTCTCGCCTCCTCCATCTGATGATGTGCCGCTCGTGCGGCGTAAAGTTGACCGAGTGCTATCCCCCCATCGTTGGGGGGAACACGCTGATGCCAGTACGGCTGAAAGTCTTCCTCCCGGAGTCTGGTCACAGTTCGTTCCGTGAGGTACCGATTCTGAAAACATCCGCCCGAAAGAACAACACGGGAGTGTCCGGCAAGGCGAGCGATGTCGACAATGGATTCCACAAGCCCGTTGTGGAATTTCAAAGAAATTTCTCCGGTCGGGACTCCTTCACGAAGATCGTCAAGGAGCCCGGTAACAAGGGTTGACCAGTCGAGCTGAAACCGGGGGACCGTGGGCCCTGTCAACGCGTCCGTGCCAGCGCGATCGACCGGCCGAATATCGATACGATACGCTCTGTCTCCGCCTGCCCGTGGAATGCTGAACTCCAGTTCCATCGCCCCCTGCCCCTCAAACACATTTACCTGCCGGATGCCGGCAAGTGAGCAAACGGCGTCGAAAAGCCTGCCGGTGCTCGTCGTGACCGGGGCATTGACCCCCCGCTCAAGCATCGTAGCGATCGTTTTAAGTTCGGCCTCGTTGAATGCGCGGACCGGGGCAATATCGCGACGAGTCAGGGCCGCGCGGCCGAAGAGGGTGAATAGCAGTCCCAGTGCGGACCGGCGGCACTCCTTCACGGCCTGGTCGCTGCCGGGAAGCGGAAACGGTCGAAGAGCTGCAAATCGCGTCCAGTCGCCGCCGTCGGTCACGAAAAACTCTCCTCCCCAGACTGTTCCATCGCCTCCGTACCCTGTCCCGTCCCATGCAACCCCGAGAACCGGTCCCTTGAGATCATTATCAGCCATGCATGAGGCGACATGCGCAACATGGTGCTGCACGCGGATCTGCGGCAGACCGCACTTGCGTGCATATTGGGTGGAAAGATAGTCGGGATGGGCGTCAGATACAACGGCGCGTGGAGCGATTCCGAAAAGATCCTGAAGATCATTCAAGGCATGACGGAATGCTTCGAACGACTCCATGGTCTCCAGGTCTCCGATATGCTGGCTGATGTACGCGCTCCTGCCCTTGCCAACTGCGACGCAGTTCTTCAAATGCGCCCCGACCGCGAGAAGATCATCACCGGACGATGAAAGGGGCAGGGGGAGGGGGGCGTACCCGCGGGCGCGACGCAGTACGAGTTCACGTCCCAGTAGCACGCGAACTATCGAGTCGTCCGCGTGGCGTACGATAGGCCGGTTGTGCACGAGGAGCACGTCGGCGATTTTACGAAGCCGGAGGAGGGCGTCCTGATTATCGATGCAGATGGGCTCATCGGAAAGATTGCCGCTTGTCGCGATGACGGGATAGCCAAGTTCATGCATCAGGAGATGATGCAACGGAGTGTACGGAAGCATGACGCCAAGGGAGGGATTGTTTCCCGGGGCAACATTCTCGGGAAGCGGCTCCCCGCGCTTACTGAGCAGCGCGATAGGCGATTCCGGTGACTGGAGCAGCCGTTCCTCAAGTGTGGACACTTCACACAATTCCTTTGCTCCTCCGAGGCCAGTGGCCATGAGCGCGAAGGGTTTCTCCTCGCGATGTTTGCGGCGGCGCAGCCTTTCAATGGCGGTCCCGTTGCGCGCATCGACGAGGAGCTGAAATCCGCCGAGGCCCTTGATGCCGACGATCTCTCCCTTCTTTATTCTGGCTGCAGTTTCCCGCAGCGCGTCATCATGCTTTGAGAGTACCTTCCCCTGCATGTCCCAGAGATCCAGGTGAGGTCCGCAGACCGGACACGCGATCGGTTGAGCGTGGAAGCGCCGGTCAGACGGAGATTCGTATTCCCGGCGGCATTGGTCGCACATCGGGAAAGATTTCATCGAAGTGTTCGACCGGTCGTAAGGAAGCGACTCAATGATGGTGAACCTTGGTCCGCAATTCGTGCAGTTCGTGAACGGATAGCGGAAGCGACGGTTCCCGGGATCGAGAATCTCCGAAAGGCAATCGGGACAAGTTGCGATGTCAGGGAGGACAAGCGTGGTGGGCGGACCTTCCGGAGAGCTCTCACGAATTTCAAACATCGTGTATCCCGCCGGATCGAGAAACGAAAACTCCATGCTCTGAATGGAGGCGAGCCTGGGCTTTTCGCGCCCGATGCGGATCACGAATTCGTCCAGGAGGGTTTTCTCCCCCTCGGCATCGATAAGGACGCCGACCGGCGAGTTGCGGACCCAGCCGGGGAGGTGGAGCTCGTTCGCGAGCCTGTAAATAAATGGTCGGAAGCCAACCCCCTGGACGGCCCCGCGCACTGTAATATGGACGCGGACGTTCACGTTTTCAAAGTACGGAATAAGACGGAAGGTTTCCTGCCTTTAGATCCTGTCTGGACCCGAGGAGACCTTCTCACCACCCTTGCCCGCCAGTATCTCCGGCACCAGGTCAACACAAAGGTCCACCATCCGCTCGGTCGCCTCGGTCATCGTCTCACCGAGGTCGCAGTCGAAGGCAGGAATTTCGATTAAAACGGCCCGCAGGGGGAGGGTATGATACGTGGATCGGCAAAGGGAAAGAAGTCCTTCAGGAGAGAGGGCATGAGAGGAAGGACGGGGAGTCTCCGCATCAGGGTCCAGAATTGTAACCACCGGTCGGCGCGTCCGGAGGCTTGCGTCCAGAAACAGAACGTTTGCATAGTTGCGGATACGATCGGCAAATTCCGGATGAAGTTCCTGTGTGAGGATGACGTCAGTATCCGGCAGATCCGGACTGATTCGTTCGGCGGCGTACACACCAGCGCCGTCGTCTCCGCGAAGAGTGTTGCCTATGCCGATGATTAGTGAACGATTCATCTGTGCCTCTCGCTCACTACACGACCTGCGGCATCGATGAGTTGAACATGCAACGGCATCTGTCCGGTGGCATGGGTCGAGCAGGACAGGCAGGGATCAAAACATCTGATTCCCGCTTCAATCCGGTTGAGCAGACCTTCCGTGACCTTCTTGCCATCAAGGTACCCTATGGCAAGCTGGCGTACTGTGCGGTTCATCGCAAGGTTGTTCTGCGCCGTGGCGATGATCAGGTTTACCTTTTCGAGCACCCCGTTTTGATCCACCCAGTACTGGTGGAATAGCGTCCCCCGCGGTGCCTCGCTCGCGCCTATCCCCACCTGGCGGTTGATCATCGCACGTGACCGCACGTTCGTGCCGAGGATCGCATCATCTTTGAGAAGCACCTCGGCCTTTTCTACGGCGAACAGGAGTTCAATGAGACGGGCATAGTGATAATAGAACGAATTATTTACTACCGATGATTCCCCCGCAAGCGCCTTGAATTGAACGCGCTCCGCCTCTGCGAGCGGGGTATCGATGTAATTGCAAATGTTCACCCGGGCCAGCGGTCCCACACGGTACATCCCTTCTGGATAACCGAGCGGCTTATAGAATGGGAATTTGAGGTAGGACCAACTCTCCACCGCTTCACCGAAGTACTCCGCATAGGAATGAGGGTCAATGTGGTCGTCCACGATATTGCCATCGCCATCCATGACGCGCAGTTTTCCGTCGTAATATTCGAGCGCTCCGTCTTCCGCAACCAGCCCGACGAAGAGCGAACGGAAATTGCCGAACTTGGGAATGTCGTGGGCGAACTTTTCGTGGATTCCTTTGAGCGTCGAAAGGGCGAATTGCGCCGTGGCCTTAGCTTCCGGAATCCATGCCAGGAGGTGATCTCTTTTTGCTGCTTCAAACGGTTCGCGCACTCCGCCTGCGACTGCCCAGGGTGTGTGGATGCGGCGGCTACCGAGAATCTCGATGATCTCCTGGCCGAATTTCCTCAGGCGGATACCCCGGCGCGCGAATTCCCTGTCGTATGCCATGAGCCCGAAGATGTTCCGCGTTGCCGGATCAGAGTCGAAGCCGAGAAGGAAATCCGGGGATGAAAGATGGAAGAAGCTGAGCGCGTGAGACTGTATCCACTGAGCCAGCGTAATCAGACGCCGGAGTTTTTCCGCTGTTTCCGGAATGGCAATGGCCAGGATGTCGTCCCCCGCCTTGGCGGAGGTGATGAGGTGACTTGTCGGACAGATGCCGCAGATGCGCGAAGTGATCCCCCCCATCTCCCACATCAGCCGTCCCTCACAGAATTTCTCGAAGCCCCGGAACTCGTTGACATGGAATCGGGCATCGGCGACATTTCCACTGTCGTCGAGATGGATAGTGATCTTCGCGTGTCCCTCGATGCGTGTAACGGGAGATATTGTGATCGTTTTGGTCATGCGATCCTCGGTGCGGCAGACTTATCCATATCGCAAATACACGTTGGAGAACCGGGGGAGTCTCCCCTCGAGTAATTCGCTCATCGCAAACCAGATCTGGTCGGCAGAAGGGGGGCAGCCGTGAATGAATGCGTCCACTGTGATCTGTTCATGCAGTGGCTGGGCACGCTTCATCAGCTCCGCTATTGTTGCATAGTCCCTGGGAATCTGCGGCTGCACATCGGCCAGTTCCACGTAGGAACGATGCAACACCGATTCGGTCGGGTACATATTTCGCATTGCGGTTACGTTCCCGGTCACGGCGCAGTCGCCAAAGGAGACGACGAAGCGGGAATTCCGCCTGATGATGCGCGCGAATTCCTCGTTTTCATTGTTGGCCAGGGCGCCCTCAACCAGCGTTACGTCAACATTCTCCGGGAATTTCTTCACGTCTGCGATCGGCGAATACACCAGTTCTATCCTGTCGGCCAGTTCCAGGAGCCGCTCGTCCATGTCCAGAAACGACATGTGACATCCCGAGCAACCGCCAAGCCAGACGGTTGCAATGCGTGGTTTCTTTTTTGTCTGTGAATCCGTCATTCGTCATCCCCTTCCACGTTGATCCACTCCCGTTTCAGCCGGGCGGTCACGATGTACTTGAGGAAGTCGCGCTTCTTCGCCATTTCTGCAACGTTTTCCCCCTTCTCGATGAGGGCGCCGGTCGGACAGACGAGAACGCATTTTCCGCACGATGTACAGCTTTCGGAGGATCCCCAGGGCTGATTCAGGTCGGCGATGACTTCGCATTCGATCCCTCTCCCGGAGATATCCCAGGTGTGCGCACCCTCTACTTCGTGACACACGCGCACACACCGGGTACAGAGGACACAACGGCCCCGGTCGATGATGAAATCTTCGTGGGTTGCATCGAGATCTTTCTTCGGGTAGAGATAGGGCACCCGAACGTGCGTCAAGCCGACTTCATATGCGAGGTTCTGGAGATCGCAATGGTTGTTCACGATGCAGACGGCACAGTGATGGTTTCCTTCCGATGCGAGAAACTCGATAATCGTTCTCCGGTGACGTTTCAGCCGCTCGGTGTCCGTCCGCACCACCATGCCTTCCTGGGGCATCGTCGTACAGGCGGGAAAGAGCTTCGGCGATCCTTCAATTTCAACAAGGCACAGACGGCACGCGCCGACATCGGAGAGGCCTTCCAGGTGGCAGAGGGTCGGTATGTGGATGCCGTGCTGGTGTGCGATGGTCAGGAGGCTCTCGTCGGACTTGCCGCTGACCTGTTCGTCGTTGATCGTGAGCGTTAAAATTGTCATCAGTCTATCCCATTAGCCATGAGATTGCTGTTCGCCGCCGCCCGACGGCACGAACCCTTCGGGTGCGCGGAGCCCATTGGTGTACTCCTCGCGAAAATAACGGAGTGTCGAAAGAACCGGATTGGGAGCAGATTGGCCCAATCCGCAGAGACTCGTTTCCTTCACCATCATACAGAGCTCTTCCAGAAGCGCGAGATCGTCAGTTGTTGCGTTTCCCTCAGAGATTTTTTCGAGAAGACCGTGAATGTGCACTGTTCCCACGCGGCACGGAATGCACTTCCCGCATGATTCATCCTTACAGAAGTCCATGAAAAACTTTGCCACGTCCACCATGTTTGAGGTGGAGTCCATAACAATGAGTCCACCGCTCCCCATGATTGATCCCACTGCGACGAGAGATTCGTAGTCGACGGGAAGGTCGAGGTGCTGAGCTGGAATGCAGCCGCCGGATGGACCGCCTGTCTGCGCCGCTTTGAACTCGGTCCCTTCCGGAGTACCTCCTCCGATGTCAAAGATGATTTTCCGCAACGGGATTCCCATCGGAACTTCGATGAGGCCGGTGTTGCGGATCTTTCCGGCGAGGGCGAAAACTTTGGTGCCGGTGCTCTTCGGGGTTCCGATCCCGGCGAACCACGCGGACCCGCGGGTGATGATCGGAGATATATTGGCGAAGGTCTCGACATTGTTAATGAGGGTCGGCGCCCCCCAGAGTCCGCGCTCCGACGGGTACGGCGGACGCGGACGCGGACGTCCCCTGCGGCCCTGGATTGAGCGGAGCAGAGCGGTCTCTTCGCCGCACACAAATGCACCGGCACCGATGCGGAGATCGATCCGGAAACTGAATTGCGAATCGAAGATCCTGTTCCCCAGCAGCCCGTGTCGTTCGGCCTGCTTTATTGCCAGACGCAGGCGCTCGATCGCGAGCGGATATTCCGCCCGCACATAGATGAACCCCTGATTTGCACCGAGTGCGTACCCGCTGATGGCCATCCCTTCCAGAACGCGGTGGGGATCTCCTTCAAGGACACACCGGTCCATGAAGGCACCCGGGTCTCCTTCATCGGCGTTGCAGACGACGTACTTTTGCTCGCCCGCCGCTTTCTGCACGATGCCCCATTTCAGGCCGGTCGGATAGCCGGCGCCGCCCCGGCCGCGGAGGCCGCTCTTGCGAATTTCGTCGATGACTTCCACCGGCTTCATCTCAGTCACGGCTTTGGCAAGGGCCGCGTACCCTCCATCGGCGATGTAACCTTCAATGCTTTCGGAGTCGATGACTCCACAATGTTCGAGAACGATCTTTACCTGAGAAGTGAAAAACGGCAGCGAGGTATCGACAAGATTCTCCTTGACTTTGGTCCCCTTGCCCAGGTGCTCATCGACGATCCGCGCGGCAACTGCGGCGTCGACGTGCTGATAGAGCGTGCCATCGGCGGGGATGCGCACCAGCGGACCTTCCCCGCAGAGTCCCATGCAGCCCGTTCCAACGACCTCGACATCCTTCTCCATGTTCCGGGCCTTCAGCGCTTCAGTAAACGCGTCACGAACGTTTCGACTGCCGCACGAGATGCAGCCAGCCGCGGCACAATACACGATACGGTGACGAAGCTGCTGCTGGCGAGCAAGCTCTTGCTCGGCCATTTCCCGAAGATCTTCGACCGTCATGCCGTAACCTCCTCGGATTTTTCCTGCCACTCATTGATTCTGGCCAGTGCTGAGTCGGGTGTGAGCTTTCCCTCCACCTTGTTGTCCGCAACGATGACAGGCGCAAGGCCGCACGAGCCGACGCATCGGGCGGTCAGGAACGAAATGTTCTGGTCAGAAGTCGTTTCACCGAACTTGATGCCAAGGCGTTGCTCGATGGCTTTCTGCAGTGCCGGCGCGCCTTTCACATAACATGCGGTGCCAGTGCAGAGGACGAGCGTGTGCTTTCCTTTTGGCTTGAGTGCAAAGAGGTGATAAAACGTTGCAACGCCGTACACGCGGCTCAGCGGCAATTTGAGGGAATGAGCGATATAAATCAGGAGATCAATTTCCAGGAATCCGAATATCCCCTGAGCCGAGTGTAAAACTTCAATGAGTGCATCCCCGCTTGACTGGTAACGCGTGATGGTGCGGTCGAGAAGTTTATAGCGGTTGTCGCCTTTTGGGGTCTCTTCAGGAGTGGGGGACATTTGTGCTCACGGTTATCGCGAATTCTGCGCTTGCTGGCGCACGTGGGATAACGCAAGCGACGTGCCATGCGCCGGGGCGGAGAAACAGGCTTTACGAGAGCAAAGTCTGCCCGGGATTATCAAAAATGAGAAGGTTTATGTGACTTTTCCCGACTCCGGAAATTCGCGACTGTCGGAAATTCTTACAGTTGCTCCCGTATCCAGGCGCACCACTCGGGGATGCCGGCGCCGGTGGCGCAGGAGGTTTCGAAGATTCTGAGGGCGGGGTTGATGCGGAGAGCGTTGGCGCGGAGTTCTCTAATGTTGCAGTTGATGTAGGGGAGGAGGTCGATCTTGTTCACAATCATGACCGACGCGTTGCGGAACATGGCCGGGTATTTCAGCGGCTTATCATCGCCTTCAGTGGTGCTGGCGACCACGACCTTCATCGTCTCGCCGAGGTCGTAGTTCGAGGGACAGACGAGGTTGCCGACGTTTTCAATGACGAGAAGTTTGACCGAAGAGAGATCTAAGTTTTTGAGAGCATCGCGGACGAGGTTTGCCTCGAGGTGGCAGCCACCTGCGGTGACAATCTGGACTGTCGGTACATTGAATTTTGCCACCCGCTGCGCATCGAGATCTGTTTGCACGTCTCCTTCAATGACCGCTGCCTTTACAGCGCCGCCAAAGTGGTCAAAGGTTCTTTCAAGGAGGCTGGTCTTTCCAGAGCCCGGCGAACTGACGAGATTAAACGCAAAGATGCCATGCCGGGCCAGGAGAGCCCTGTTCTGAGCCGCGATCTCGTCGTTCTTCTCGAGGACTTTCCGTTCGATGGTAATGATGCTCATGACGTCACGTTTCGTTTCTTGGTCGGCAAAAGTTACCCCGCCTGCGGTTATCGGTCTTCGATTTCGATTTCGCTGACCTCAAGTTCCCGTCCGCTCACGATCGACAGGTCACGGCTGTTGCACAGCGGACAGACGAAGAAGGTTTGTTCGATGCGTGACTCCTTGCCGCATGTTGCGCACCGGACGATGAGGGGGATCTTCTCCATAATAAAGGCAGCGCCCTCGATAGAGGTTCCCTGCGCCAGGGCCTCAAAACAGAATTCCAGCGATTCAGGGACGACGCCTGCCATTTCGCCAATCCTGAGGCGGACCGATTTGATGTTGCCGCCGTTCTCCAGTGGAAGGTTCTGCCGGACGATCTCCAAAATTTCCCGGGCGAGCGAGAGTTCATGCATAATACAAGGTACGGCGGCGTAAGGGGAGGCGCAAGTTGGGTGAAGAGAACAATGGGGAATTGTGAACTGAGAATGGAGGATGGACGAAAGAGGCTCCGATGGGTTTGATTTTGGCGGCACCCACTCCTATCTTGACAGGACGTGCTTCGAGTGTGACTCTGCAGGACCTTCAGGACACCTCGGTGACTCCCGCCATTGCAGGCGGCTTCTCATGGTCGGCTGCCCGAACTCATAGGAAGCAGGGGAAAGGAGCTGTGGAAAGGACAAGGGACCTCGTACCGGTACGCAATCTACAAGCGTGGACTGACGAACGTTGATCACATCGGCAAGCAAAGACAAGTTACATGATAGGACGATCTGTTTCACACTATAGAGTTCTTGAACGCCTCGGAAAGGGTGGGATGGGTATCGTGTACAAAGCCGAAGACACCCGGCTCAAGCGTACCGTTGCCCTCAAATTTCTCCCCCCCGAGCTCACCAGAGATCCCGAAGCGAAGGAGCGCTTCGTTCGGGAAGCTCAGGCTGCCTCCTCACTTCAGCACGAGAATATCTGCGTCGTCTACGATATCGACGAGTCTGAGGGCGCCCGGATGTTTATCAGTATGGAATACGTCGAGGGAGAGACACTGAGGGAAAAGATCGAAGGGGGGCCGCTCTCCATCGAAGACGCCGTGCGCATTGCCTCCCAGTCGGCGCGGGCACTAGCCAGGGCGCACGAAGCCGGGATAATCCATCGGGACATCAAGCCTGCGAACATCATGGTCACGAAAAACCGGCAGGTAAAAATCCTCGACTTCGGCCTCGCTACAGCTCTGAGCCAGTCACATCCGGCGAAGGGGGGCCCTCCTCACGGCACGGTCGCGTACATGTCACCTGAACAGGCGCGGGGCGAAGCTGTGGATTGTCGCACGGATATCTGGTCCCTGGGGACCGTGCTTTATGAAATGGTAACCGGCAAGCGTCCGTTCGGGGGTGATTATGATCAGGCCGCAATGTATGCGATCCTCAATGAATCCCATCGCCCTGCATCGGTACTTCGGGGTGACGTTCCCGATGGATTGGACCGTATCATTAACCGGTGTCTCGAGAAGATGCCTGAGGCACGGTTTCCGAGCGCGGCGCTGCTCCTCGATGAGTTGAAGGTGCTCGGGCAATCACCATCGCCTGTGCGCAGGACCGGATCGTCATCGCTTGCAGTGCTCCCCTTTTCCGATATCGGCGCGGAAAAGGACAACATGTACATCAGTGACGGACTGACCGAGGAGATCATCGCAAAACTCTCGAGATTGCGTAATGTGAGAGTTATCTCGCGTGCCTCCGTCGTAGGATACGACCGGACGGGGAAATCGGTGAAACGCATTGCCGCCGAACTCGGCGTGCAATACCTGCTGGAGGGAAGCGTGAGAAGGCACGCCAACGATCTCCGGATCACGACTCAATTGATCGACGCCGACCAGGATTCTTACCTGTGGGCGGAAACATACGACGGGGCGATCGATAAGATCTTCGAAATCCAGGAGGACGTGGCTGGCAGGATCGTAAAGGCGCTCAGGGTGCGACTTACCCCCGCAGAAAAGAGGACGCTTCGCCGTCGCGGAACCGAGAATACCGATGCGTACCAGCTTTACCTGAAGGGGAGGTTTTTCTGGAATAGGCGGAAGAAGGAGGATCTGTTCACGGCGATCCGGCTCTTTGAAGAAGCAATAGACAAGGACGATCACTATGCACTGGCGTGGGCCGGAGTCGCTGATTCGTACCTTCTGCTTGGCGACTATGCGAACATGCCGCGCAATGAAGTGGTACCGAAGGCGAAAGCTGCGATCCGCAAGGCGCTCGATCTTGATGGTCGACTTGCTGAAGCCCATGCATCGCTGGGCATCCTGACGATGTTGACAAGTTGGGACTGGGTGACATCCGAAAAGGAACTCAAGCTGGCAATGAAACTCGACCCGAATTACGCCACGGCGCATCACTGGTATGCTGAGTGGTGTTCCTGCCATGCGAGATTCGGCGAGGCAATTGCCGAGATAACTCGCGCGGTGGAGCTGGATCCCCTTTCCCCGGGAATTATCAAAGACAAGGGGATGATTCTTTACTACGCGCGTGATTATGATGGGGCCATTGAATGGGGGAAGAAAACATTTGAGCTTGATCCCCACTTCTCGACTGCGCACAGGCTGCTCTCTCTCGCATACCAGGGTAAGCGCATGTTTGACGAATCCATTGCCGAGAACAACGCATGGGGGAATCTCAGAGGGAATGACGTTGAAGCGACGGTGGCTCTCGCTCAATGTTACGCTGCCGCCGGAAGGAAGGGCGAAGCACTTGATATGATCAGGAAAATCCCGCAGGAGGACCTCAAAGGAGGGAATCTGTTCCGGGGACTTGCGCTCGTTTGTGCCTCTCTTGGCGAAATCGATCAGGCCTTTGCATGGTTTGAAAAGAGCTTTGCAGAGCAGGCGGAGTCGCTTGGTGTGCTGAAAGTTGACCCGAAAACGGACCCCTTGCGCAGCGACCCGAGGTACAGGGTACTACTAAATAGGGTGGGACTCGAGAAGTAATTGTGGAATGTGGATTGCGGACTGGAACAGCGCATTTGGAATTTTGAAAGGCAAACTGTGAGGCCATCGATCAACCTCGACCTCAACGTGCAACTTCAATTGCGGATTGCGGTGAAAAAACGCATTTCGAGAATTTAACTCTACATGGAAGATTCGCCCTGGAAACAGGCACCCATGTGCCATTCCTTGGCTTATCGGAAAAACTCCCTATTGACAGCAAATGTGAAAAGTCGTAATATTAAACCGGTTCAATGAGTTTTGAACTGATGAAGTCACTACGTCCCCTCTGAGGATGCAGGGGCTCAGTTAAGCCGCGAGGCAGAGGTTTTCTGCCACGGGAGCGGTAGGAGCCGTGCGGGAGGTCATATCTACTCACTGGATCGACGCTGGATTTTCGAATCCCCCAACCTGTAACAGAATTTTTAACTGGCACAAAGGAACAAAGCGCAAGTTACGCCTGGGCATTTTTTTCTCTCAGATCTTCCCGGCGCGCGCATCTGTCTGAAGCTATAGCGTAGTTCTCGTGCTGGTTCGTCGAAGGGGTCTTGACGAGCCGCTCAGTTCCTTCCGGCCTCTCGGGGCAACCGGGGAGGCCGCGTTGCCGTTGAACTGATGGCCTTTGGTGTTGCACTTTTTGATCTTCTCGCCGTACTGGTTTTCTCTCTGTTTCGCCACAACAAAAAAGGAGAGAGAGGATGTTGCAGAAATATTTCCCCGCGGTTACGAAAAACATCCCTTTTGAGGGCAAGGATTCCAGGAATCCGCTCGCATTCAAGTACTACGACAAGAACAGGCGGGTGGGTGCCAGGACCATGGGCGAACACCTGCGGTTTTCAGTCGCATACTGGCACAGCTTCATGGGGAATGGTTCCGACATGTTCGGCGGTCCGGCTTTCGAAAGGGATTGGCGCGGGTCCGGCGACCCGATTGATCGCGCGAAAGAGACAATGGAAGCTGCCTTTGAATTCACCCAACGCCTGGGAGTTGACTTCTATTGTTTTCACGATCGGGATATCGCGCCTGAAGGGTGCAATTTCTCCGAGTCTTGCAAAAACCTGCAAACGATGGTGGAATTTGCAAAGGGTTTGCAGAGGGAGACGGGCATCAAGGTCCTTTGGGGAACTGCCAATCTGTTCGGAAGCCCGATCTATTCCCAGGGAGCCGGCACGAGTCCTAATGCCCACGTGATGGCGCATGCTGCAGCCCAGGTGAAGAACGCAATTGACGCGACCCATGAACTCGGCGGGGTCAACTATGTGTTCTGGGGCGGCCGTGAAGGTTACGAAACTCTCCTCAATACTGATATGAAGCGTGAGCAGGAACATATGGCGAGGTTCCTGCACATGGCTGTCGACTATAAAAAGAAAATCGGTTTCAAAGGTCAGTTTCTTATTGAACCCAAACCGGCAGAGCCGACAAAGCATCAGTATGATACCAACGCGGCAACGACGCTCTATTTCCTGAAACAGTACGACCTGCTTGACCATTTCTCCCTGAACATCGAAGCAAACCACGCCACGCTGGCCGGACAGTCATTTGAGCACGAGCTCGCAGTTGCGTCCGGGGCAGGCAAGCTTGGCAGCGTGGACGCCAATCGCGGCGACATGCTCCTCGGCTGGGACACGGACCAGTTTCCCACAAACATTTACGACACCACGCTTGCGATGGCTATCATTCTGAATCAGGGAGGCCTTGGCAGCGGTGGTCTGAATTTCGACGCAAAAGTCCGTCGCTCATCCAATGATCCGCTTGATCTCTTTCATGCGCACATCGGCGGAATGGATGCTTTTGCGAGGGGGCTCCTGATTGCTCAAAAAATGATGGACGATGGAGTGTTTAAGAAATTCATCGATGACCGTTACGGAAGTTTTCGTTCGGGGATCGGAGCGGACATGATCGCAGGGAAAGTCGGGCTGGAGGACGTGGAGAAGTGGGTTCGTTCTAATGAAACACCTGTCCTGCAGAGTGGCCGGCAGGAGATGCTGGAAAACCTCTTGAATTCCTATATCAACTGAACACCTTTTCGGCAGAATCCATCGGGCACATTTACCGAGAATCTTCCAAGCGGAGGACAACATGTTTCTTGGATTATCAAAAAGAAAGTCTTCTGTTTCGTGCATCGCACTATTGCTTCTATTCTTTGGGACATCACTGGCGCTGGGGGCGGGTACCCTCAAAGGAAAGGTGTTTGACAAGTCTACCAAGGACGAATTGCCCGGTGCAAACGTTGTCTTCAAAGGCACGGGTGTAGGTGCGTCGACTGACCTTAGCGGAGCGTTCATCGTTCGCAATGCACCATCCGGCGAACAGACGGTCGTCGTTTCCTACCTGGGATATACCCCTCTGACCGTCACCGTGAATATACCCGAGGGAGGAGCGCTCAACCAGGATTTTTCCCTCGTCGCGACCTCCATTGTGGGACAGGAGATCGTTATCACTGCTCAAGCGCAGGGACAATTGCAGGCCATCAACCAACAGCTTTCTTCGAACAAAATCGTCAACGTTGTTTCCGACGCAAAGATTCAGGAATTGCCTGATTTCAACGCCGCGCAGGCGATTTCGCGACTGCCTGGAGTCGCAACCCTACAGAGTTCAGGAGAGGCAAACAAAGTCGTTATTCGGGGACTTGCTCCCCAATTCAGCCAGGTGTCTGTCAGCGGCATTTCTCTCGCGTCCACAGGAAGCACTCAGATCGGCGCGACGTCGTTGGGGCTCACCGCAGGGGCCATAGATCAGGACCGAAGCGTTGACCTCTCGATGGTCTCGTCGTACATGATCAAGTCGATCTCGGTGTACAAGACGCTGACGCCCGACATGAACGCAGATGCCATCGGGGGAGTCGTGAACATGGACTTACGCGAGGCACCCAGTGGCTTCCATACAGATGTTTTATGGCAGTCGGGGTATACCAACAAGTCCAAACAATACGGCAATTACAGGACAGTGCTCTCTGCGAGTGATCGTTTCCTTGACGGGCTTCTTGGTGTGTATCTGCTTGGGAACGTCGAACAGTACGATAGGGCATCCGATAATATGAGTGCCACGTACGAGATCGCAAGAAATGTTGTGAAACCCGATGGCTATAAACCAGTGCAGGTAGGATATGTGAGCCTGACTCGCCACCTTGAGACCCGCAAGCGCTACGGAGCTAATGTGATTCTCGATTACCAACTGCCTTCGGGTTCGATACGTTCAGTCAATTTGCTCAGTCGGCTGGATGCCAAGACTGAGGACTCTGAGACAAGACTGCATTACGGAGATTTCACATCGGGGAATATCGACTTCAACTACAGAAACGGAAAGACCGCAACGGATCTTGCGGTCAACACCCTGGAGTTTGAAAATGATTTCGGTCCATTCTCGGCCAACCTGAAGGCCGCGAACACCTATTCGAGAAACCATTTGCCGTTCTCCCCGTACTATCAGTTTCGCCAGACCGGAGGAATCAACACCGGCGGAGTATCGATCGAAGACGTAATTCCCGAGAATCTGGTGAAAAACGTGAAATACCTCGGGGCACAGAACACCTATTTGAACAATGTGAATCTCTGGAGCTCGGATTACAAGGAAAACGACCAGGTGTACAAGGCAGACTTCAAAGTGCCGCTCTCGGCGGGGCCGGATCTGTCGGGTTATGTCAAGGTGGGGGGCGAATACCGATACAACTATCGAACGAACGAACAGGCAACTCCGTATCTGGAGTTGCGTCGCGGAGCGGCTACAGGCTCCGGCGGGTCTCTCATTGCGAATATGGTGATGGATTCCATTCGCGCTCATTTTAACGTTGTCTATGACACGTCGGCGGCACGGTTTCCGGCTATCAATTTCACCTCTACGGACGAAGACCTTCTTGCTTCCTTCCTGAATAACAAGTTTGGCGGGATCCTGTGGGTCACCAGTCCCAGCATGATTGATGCCATAGTCAATTATACGCGAGGTTATCCCCAGTTCAATGCTGCCGAAGCCGGTGCTACCAATCCTGGTGGATGGTACGACGGAGCGTATCAACACCTTCCGAACAACTACAAGTATATTGAGAAATACTCTGCCGCCTATATCATGTCGGAATTGAACTACGGTCCGGATTTCAGGGTCGTGGGCGGCGTTCGGTTCGAGCAGATGAAGTCTCTCTTCGAGACGTACAATCTCACTGACGGAAGGAATCCCCTGTCGCAGAACGTCTATCCCATCACCCGCTATCCGGAAAATCATTTTTGGCTCCCGATGGTCCAGGCAAAATACAATATCTTTGACTGGCTCGATGTTCGCTATGCTTACACGCAGACTCTCTCGCGACCAGATTATCATCAGCTCTCACCCCACATCACCATGAGCTTCGACCGTCTGAATGTCTGGGCAGGCAACCCCAGGCTCAAGCCGGCTCAATCATATAACCATGACCTGCAATTCACATGGCATAGTGAGGACATTGGTCTGTTCTCCGTCGGGGCGTTCTTTAAGACGATTTCCCAGTTTACGTATTCTACGAGATACAGACTTCACGTCTCGTTTGACCCGATCACGAGAACAACATACCAAATCCCGCCCGGGCTTGATTCCGTGGGAAGCTATCAAATCGGCGGGGTATCTCCGAACAACGGGGCGTACCTGAATTCCTTCATCAACAGTCCGTACGATGCATACGTGAAAGGTGTGGAGACAGACCTCCAGATGCGCCTGTGGTATCTCCCCGAACCGTTCAACGGAATTCTCATAGGTGTCAACTATACTCACATCTGGTCAAAGACGACCTACCCATGGAGAGATGACGTGACCCTTGGCCGGGGATTGGTGCGGTCAATCGACAGTACAAGAACGGGTCGGCTTATTTACCAGCCCAACGATGTGGCCAATGCGTACATTGGGTACGACTACAAAGGATTTTCCGGGAGAATCTCATTCCTGTTCCAGGGCAACTCCGTTAATGGGATCGGGAACTTTGCCGAGCAAGACGGATTTACGAAGGAGTATTTCCGCATCGATGCCTCTGCAAGACAGATGTTACCCATTGAGGGCCTGCAAGTATACCTCGATCTCAGCAACATCAATGAGAGAAGGAACGAATCTGCCCAGGCTTCGATTTCGGGGTTTACGAGCGAACAGAACTACGGTTTGACCGCAAATCTGGGAGTCCGGTTTACGTATTGAACCCAGAGACCTGGAAAGAGACGGGTTTTTTGCTAAGAATAATGTGGAAACCAACAACAACAACAATATACCATGGGGGTCAACATGAATAAGGCTATCACAAGAGTGGCTTTCCTGGCAGCCATTATCCCCCTCCTGGCGCATGCGCAGCCGGATACGTTAACAGTGCCGGATTTTTTCGACCCTTCACAGGGGGGTGAAGGGACACTGAACACTGCCGTTACCAACGCCATCAATGGGGGGACGTTGTCGACTACTGTCTTCAAACTGATCCCGTTCGGATACTATGTTCTTAACAGCACTATTACTGTCCCGGCAGGAACTCACCTGACCATTGTTGCGGGCGAGCCCGGAACAGATCAACCATCGGCACCGCCTCAAATCGTGTGGAGTTCAAGTACCGGGTTAGCCACATTTTTCAACTTTGACTGCTTCGGAGATATCACACTCAAGAATATCTGGATCTTGTATGCGAACACTTCCGGCAATCAGACCGGTACCAGTCTGAGGATTGAGGACAGTCCGGATGAGGTCAACGGACAGCATGGCACATTCGAAGGGGTTCTGTTTGATTACTCGCAGATCGGTGCAGATGGTTCCGGGGCTGTAAGCGTAACATCGAGGCACTTCAGAGGCAAATTCACCAACTGCTACTTCAGGAACTGTTCGGATCCGCATTACAGGTATTACGGAAGGGCAGTTTCTTTTCCGTTTAACACGACGGGGTGGCGCACCGACAGTCTCACGTTTGTCAACTGCACGTTCTCCAACCTCGGATACGTGATCATGCAGGAAGGGAGCGAGTACACCGACTACCTCTCGATGAACCACTGCACACTCATCAACACGGTCATGTTCTGTCTGGAGTCTCCATGGTGGCATTATCTGTCGGTGACGAATTCAGTGTTCCAGAACATGTACATGTACGGAAGTCTCATCGACACCGTCTCCAATCCGACCGGCGAAGCGTTCGGGGGTACATTTGGGATCGACAGTGTGAGTAATTTCGGATTTTCGCCGCCCTTCACCGACCAGGATCGGCATATCCTGTTCGCGAACTGCGCCTACTATATTGAGCCGTGGCTCACGGACTACATGGCGCATAATGCCTATTCGGACACAGTACAAAATCCGGGCTATATTCCGAAGCCTATGCCGATGCTATCGGTAAGATCACAGATGTTCTTTGATACGACGGATGGCTTGGGTAACAAGTCCTATCCGTATATGAACGGGGCGAACCTGATCGAAGGCGTGGATCCGGCTTTCCCTGTGCCTCCTACTAATGTCGAAGCCATTAAGAGGTTCCTCTACTACAAATGGACTACCAACAGCGATACGAACTGGGCTTACGATCCTGCTTCGAGCATCCTCCAGCACTGGCCATTGTCAGAGAACCTGCGGATTGCTACAAGCAGCCCGTTGAAAACAGCGGCAATGGGCGGATTCCCCCTGGGCGACCTGTACCGGTGGGACATATCGAAGTACACGACATGGAAAGCTCAAGAGGCGTCCGAGAATACCCAGATAAAGGATATGCTTGACAACGGAATTACAGGAGTTGTGGAGAGACCAGGGATTGCAGGCAGGTTTGAACTCAGCCAGAACTACCCGAACCCCTTCAATCCAACGACAAAGATCGACTATTCGATCCTGAAGTCAGGGCACGTCTCGCTGAAGGTATATAACCTCCTCGGAGAGGAAGTCTCGACGTTGTACGATGGCGAACAGAAGGTCGGACATTACACCGCCACCTTCAATGGCTCGAACCTTGCCAGCGGAGTGTATTTCTACAGACTGCAGTCCGGCGGCAATTCCATCGCGAAGAAACTGGTACTCATGAAATAGACATCAGGCGTGCGGGCTACACAGAGGAGTCCGCACGCTACAATTGTAGTTTGGGGTAAAGGCAAACTCTCATAGTGAAGTACATTCATATTGAATTGAAATTCGAAAGGAGGCGACTCGAACGGAAATCCAGTTGTGAGCGAAGCGAGATTCATCACCTCTAACTAACAAAACTCCATGAACAAATAACAATGGAGGTCTTTTATGGGTAAGCTCTTACGATTCGGTGCGGTGGGAGCCCTTCTCCTCCTGCTGGGGCAAGGCACGCTCGTCGCACAGGA
>Ga0326726_10001790_pt1 | contig 20012 bp, 18 predicted proteins | sample MHFenrmetagenome_2_FD_207603 | JGI IMG/M metagenome (GOLD analysis project Ga0326726, IMG submission 207603) | Lab enriched peat soil microbial communities from Michigan Hollow, Ithaca, NY, United States - MHF15MN | ecosystem: Environmental > Terrestrial > Soil > Wetlands > Peat | place: USA... | reverse complement strand
TTCTGGGGGAGTCGGGGGAGGCTGAGTTCGTGGAGGGTGGTGCCGTCGTAGAAGAGGTCGGTGGCTTGGGGTCCTTTGAGGTGGCCGCCTTTGATGAGGACGGTTTGGGGTCCGAGGTCGGCGAGGGTGTGGCAGGCTTCTTTGGCGTCTTTGAGGGATTTGATGGTGGTGTTGAGGAGGGCGTTTGTTTCGGGTATGTTGGCGGTGAGGAGGAGGGTGTGGGGGAGGAGGTGGGTGCGGAGGGCGTCGGTGAGGGTGTGGTCGGCGAGGCGGGTGCCGCTGGTGGCGGTCATGACGGGGTCGACGATGGGGGTGAGGTGGTGGTCGGTGAGGATTTTGGCGATGGTGGTGACGGTGTCTTTGTTGTGGAGCATGCCGGTTTTGACGGCGGTGATGGGGAGGTCGTCGAGGAGGGTGGTGAGTTGGGTGGCGATTTGGGTGGGGGTGAGGGGGTAGATGGCGGTGATGGTTTGGGTGTTTTGGGCGGTGAGTGCGGTGATGACGGTGGTGCCGTGGACGCCGAGGTAGTGGAAGGCTTTGAGGTCGGCTTGGATGCCGGCGCCGCTGGAGGGGTCTGAGCCGGCGATGGTGAGGGCGACCGGGGGGTGCATAGGGTGGTACGGGGGGGTGGGTATTTCAGGGTTTCTGGAGGGCGGGTGTGGTGAGGTTTTTTTGGTGGGTGTGGGTTTGGGTGGTGGTAGGAAGATGGTGCCGTTGACTGAGGGGGGAGGAGACGTTGGCTGTGTATCGGACGAAGCTGCGGGTGAAGAAGACACAGGTGGAGGATGATGGGGAGGAAGAAGAGGGAGATGGCGAGAGTGCGAGGGAGTAGGTTTTCGTGTTTTTTTAGAGGTGGGGTGGGTTGATGGTGACGTTGGTGTTGTAGCCGGTGAGTCTGACGGTGTCTTGGGCTGTGATTTTCATGCGGAGTTGGTAGGGTGGTGTGCTGGTGGCGTCGGTGAGAGTTTGGCTTCTGTAGTCCACGGTGTGGGTGAGGATGTGGTACGTGGTCTTGTCGATGTAGTAGGTGTGTAGGCTGGTGTAAGTGGTGTTCATGGCTCTGCCTGCGGGTACGGTGTTTCCTTGTCGTACGGTGATGACGTAGCAGGGGGTGCTGTTGATGGTGGCGTCGTTGATGCGTTGGGCGTTGACGGGGTTGCGTTGGTTGGGGTTTGAGCGGCTTTGTCCGGTGAGTGTTTCGGCGTCGTAGTCGAGGAGTGACCAGCTTTGCCATGCGGTTTGGGCGTTCAAGAGGCTGTTGTTCATCCAGGTGATGGTGCCGTCGGAGTTGTTGTCGAAGCCGATGTAGGCGGTGTGGTTGGCGAGGAGGCCTATTTGTCGGATGAAGCGGTGCAATGTCGCGTTTGTCTGGTTGACGGTGAAGGTGTAGGTGACTGTTTGTTGGGTGACGTTGATGCTGCCGGAGCGGAAGCTGAGGCTGATGTCCACGTCGGTCTTGCTTTGGTTGTCAATGGTGTTGTTGAGGGATTCGTCGATGGCGTAATAGTACGAGGTGACGTTGCGCATCGCGGCAAGCGTGCGGGTGATGATCTCGCCGGCGGTTGGGTTATTGAGGTTGTTGCAGCCGCTGAGGCTGACGCACAGGAGCGCGATGATGATTATTATAGGGAGAAGGATGTTCTTCATCGGGGGCACTCAAGGGGAGGAATGCCGCGGGTTGTTAATAAATTCATCCTCCTCTGGTCTTGGAGAAAACTAGATTCATAGTGCGGAAAAAAAATGGTGATGAAAAGAAAGGAAAAAGAAGATGGTGATGGTGTTTAGGTGCGGTCGTACGGCACGAGGTGCCCGTCGTCCAGTTCTTCGAATAAGGGGATTTGTTTGGGTGCCGTCTTAGGCACGATGACTTGGATGGGTTTGTTGGAAAGCAATGCCATGGTGTTCGTCCCTCCTCTCCTAGATGCTGATGGCGCTGTTCTGTGAAGTCATGGTGGGATAAATCAGCAGAAGCAATTGTGTGTGAAAGAATGGTGTTGCATCCCGTGATTATTTTTTCCCGCGCTTTTATTGGCTCCTCTCCACGCGCAAGCAGCCACTATCCCGGCTGCGTTCTAATACCTATCGTTTTTATTGAAGATAGAAATCCTAGCACGGACGTAAAGACACACCGCAACCCGTAAGGGAAAAGAGGGTAAGAAAAAAGGGAAGGATGCTGGTTTTACTAGGAGGGATGGGATGCACTCTACAACTACCAGCCAATTCCTTCCGACCCCTCAAATGCCCCTAGCCTTTAAATCGCTTTTTCGCAGCTAAGTACGCAGATGACCAGACAGGTGCGACTCCCGTAACGACACCAAAAAACGGGGGGGTTAGCTTTATAACATACTCAGGAGTACCACACAGCCGGGGAGACACCACAATTCTACAGGACTCTTCCACAGGAGAACACCTTCCTATGACTGACCTGACCGACCCCACGCCAGGCACCATCCACCTACTGCTAGGCAACGAAGCGATCGTACGAGGAGCGCTGGAAGCCGGCGTCGACATCGCCACCACCTACCCCGGCACGCCCGCCACCGAAATCGCAGACGTCTTCTCCGCCATCGCCAAAGCCAAACTCAAAGCAGGCCAAGACCCCGGCTTCTACATGGAATACGCAATCAACGAAAAAGTCGCCCTCGAAATCGCAGCCGCAGCAAGCTTCACCGGACTGCGCGCCATCACCAGCATGAAACACGTCGGCCTCAACGTCGCCAGCGACACCTTCATGACCTACATGTACATCGGCTGCCGCGGCGGACACCTCATCGTCAGCGCCGACGACCCCTCCTGCCACAGCAGCCAAAACGAACAGGACAACCGCTACTACGCCCTCTTCGCCGGCGCACCGATGCTGGAACCCAGCACCCCCCAAGAAGCCAAAGACATGGCCAAAGCCGGCATCGAACTCTCCGAACACCTCAAACTCCCCGTCCTCATGCGCACCACCACACGCCTGAACCACGCCCGCGCAGCCGTCACATTCGGCCCCCTCACCCCACCACGCCGCAAAGGCACCTTCGTCAAAGACCCACTCCTCGTCACCGTCCCCGCCACCGCCCGAGCCAAACACCCCGAACTCCTCAAAACCCTCGACCACGCCGAAGCAATCGCAGAAACATCCCCATTCAACAGCATCATCACCATCAACACACCTAGCGACACCGGCATCATCGCCAGCGGCGTCAGCGTCGCCTACGTCAAAGAACTCGCCACCGACCTCCACCTCAACACACAGATCCTCAAACTCGGATTCACCAACCCCCTCCCCCGCAAACTCTGCACCGACTTCCTCAAAGCCCACAAGACCATCTTGGTCGTCGAAGAACTCGAACCCATCCTTGAAAACCAACTCAAAGCCCTCGCCTACGACCACCACATCCCCGTCACCATCCTCGGCAAAAGCACCGGGCACTTCACCAGACTCTACGAATACACACCCGACATCGTCACCGACGCCCTCACTAAAACCTTCCACATCCAAAACCCCACACCAAAACCCAAGACATCCAGCCTCCCACTCCCCACAAGGCCACCATCCCTCTGCCCCGGCTGCCCCCACCGCGCCACCTATTACGCCGTCAAAAAAGCCGCACCCAAAGACACCATCTACCCCACCGACATCGGCTGCTACACCCTCGGCAAAGCCAAACCACTCGAAATAGCAGACGTCCTCCTCTGCATGGGCAGCAACGCCGGCACCGCCTGCGGCTTCGCCATCAGTACCAACCAACGAATCATCAGCTTCATGGGCGACAGCACCTTCTTCCACAGCGGCATCCCACCCATCATTGAAGCAGTCCACCACCAACACAACGTCGTCATCACCATCCTGGACAACCGCACCACCGCCATGACCGGCCACCAACCACACCCCGGCACCGACGTCGACGGCATGGGACGACCCGCCACCCAGATCAACGTCGAAGACGTCGTCAAAGGACTCGGCGTCACAGACATCCACATCGTCGACCCCAACAACATCAAAGCCACCAGCGAGGCGTACACCAAAGCCCTCGCCTTCAAAGGACCCAGCGTCGTCGTCAGCAAATCACCCTGCATCCTCCTTGAACTTGCACGGAAGCGCAAGGCCCAAGAACCAGTCAACCTCTATGTCATCGACCAGTCGGTCTGCAAACGCTGCAAAACATGCATCGGACGCTTCGGCTGCCCCGCGTTATATTTTGCTGAGGACGGCAGCGTCCACATCGACCCAGCTCAATGCAACGGCTGCGGCAACTGCGTCCAAGTCTGCCCGTACAAAGCCATCCACCCGGAGGGAACGCGATGAACAAGAAGATCAGCATCGTCCTCACCGGCGTCGGCGGCCAAGGCGTCATCACCGCGGCAAAAATGCTCGGCGACGCAGCCGTCAAAGCCGGAGTACCGGTGTTTGTCTCCGAAATCCACGGGATGGCACAGCGCGGCGGCGACGTCGTCTGCACCGTCCGTATGGGCGCCGTCGAAAGCCCGATGCTCCCTCTCGGAACCGCAGACGCTCTCGTCAGCACCGAGCCGATCGAAGCCGTACGCAACGTCATGTACGTCCATCCGAAGACGAAACTGGTGACGGACACGAACCCAACGATACCATTCACGGTCGCAGCGGGCGGCGAACCCTATCCCAAGCTGGACGCCATCCTCAAAGACCTTGCTCTCTTCGCCCAGGTGTACCCCATTGATGCGGTCGGCCTCGCCAAGCAGGCAGGCGCAGTCATCACCAAGAACATCGTCCTCCTCGGCGCATTATCAGCTGTAGAGGTCCTCCCCTTCAGCCCTGAAGTCCTGCTCCAGACAATCCTAGATGATGTACCAAAGAAATATCAGGAGATCAACAAGAAGGCGTTCGAGGCAGGCCGCCAAGCGGTCCTTAAGATGAAATAAACCCGTCTACCTCCTGATGCGAAACATTCTTATCAACCCGGGTCGGTGCCCTCATCGGCCATGAAACAGCAGATTCGAATCCTCGGCATCGACGACGCACCATTCACGTTTACCGATGCAAAAACCATGGTTGTCGGCGTGGTCATGCGGGGCGGCGAGTACCTCGAAGCAGTACTGCGCAGTGAAGTCACTATCGATGGAACCGACGCTACTGATGTTGTTACTACTATGATACAAACCACACGTCATCGAGAGCAGCTGCGAGCGGTGATGCTCGATGGCATCTGCCTTGGCGGCTTCAACGTCATTGACATCAAGAAAATCCACAAGACCATCGACATCCCAATCCTGACCATCACCAGAGATCGACCGGACCTGACAGCCATTGAAGACGCCTTACGCAAGCACTTCCCAGACTGGGAGCAACGACTCGCTATCCACAAGGAAGGGACGCTGCATGAATTCCAGACTGCCCACAACCCCTTATATGCGAAGTTCATGGGCTGTTCTCCAGAGGAGGCGCAAGAGATTATAAGCCTCGCGACGATTCGGGGGGTACTCCCTGAGCCGCTCCGTATCGCTCACCTCATCGCATCGGGGATTGTCCGGGGTGAAAGCTATGGTAAAGCCTAAAGCCACCGTGAATCGCACGAAATGTCTGGCCTGCGGCGGCTGCATCGCCGTCTGCCCAAGCGACGCTTTGACGATGACCGCAGGGAAGGCCGGGGTTGATGCTGAGAAATGTACTAGTTGTTATATTTGTGTCAAGACCTGCCCACTCGGTGCAGTCACGGAGACCTCTGTATGAAGTATGATGTCGTGGTCGTCGGCAGTGGCCCTGCGGGCAGTTCGACCGCGCGGTTCGCGGCTGAGGCTGGCGCTAAGGTGCTCATGATCGAGCGGCGCGCCGAGGTCGGTGTTCCGGTCCTGTGCGGCGAGGGCATCAGCCAGAAGGTTGACAAGTATCATGTGCTTGAGGGGAAACGCTGGATCGCCAAGGTCATGGACGGCGCGCGGATCTTCTCCCCGAACGGCACGAAAGTGACGTTGTCAACGGAGTACGCAGGCGATGAGACTGGCTATGTCGTGTACCGTGATATCTTCGACCAGGAACTGGCGCGCGGCGCGATCCATGCTGGCGTGAAGCTGCAGATGAACACGAACGCGGTCGGTCTGTTGAAGAAACATGGCAAGATCGCTGGTGTCAAGGCTCTTTGTCAAGGTGAGCCGGTGGATATCGAGGCGGATGTGGTCGTCGGCGCGGATGGCGTGGAGTCGAAGGTCGGTAAATGGGCTGGCATCCAGACGACGTTGAAGCCCTTTGATTTGGAGACGTGCGCGCAGTATACGATGACGAACGTGGATTGTCCGGATGCGTTCTGTGATTTTTATCTTGGGAAGAAGATTGCTCCTGGCGGGTACGTCTGGGTGTTTCCTAAGGGTAATGACGTGGCGAACGTCGGGATTGGCGTGCTGTCGAGTCTGAGTGAGTCTGGGCTTGCGTTGCGTCTGTTGGATCAGTTCATTGCTGATCATCCGGAGCTGCGGAAGGGTGAGCCTGTTCGTTTGATTGCTGGGGCGGACCCGGTGGCTAAACCTATCGAGTCTGTTCGTGATAACCTGGTGTTGGTCGGTGATGCGGCGCGGCAAGTGGACCCGATCACTGGCGGCGGCCTGATGGTGTCCATTGAGGGCGGCAAGATCGCTGGTGAGGTCATCGGCGACGCGGTTGACACGCAGACGTTCACCAAGGAGTTCCTCCATAGGTACGAGACGGGATGGCGGGCGGCATACGGTAAGAAATTGCTGCGGAACTATATGGTGAAGGAAATCCTGGTGGATATGGAGGATAAGACGCTGGATATGCTGGCGGATTCTCTGAAGGATTATAAGTTTGAGGAGTTTAGCACGATGTCGATCATCAAGGCGTTGGTGGGGAAGCATCCGTCGCTGATGGTGAAACTGATGCCGTTGATGAAGCTGGCGCGTGCATGAGTCGGAGGACGGGATGAACTGGGGTATCGTCTGTAAGCCGCAGGCGAAGAAAGCCACGAGCATGGCACAGGAGATTTACACGTTCCTGCAGGAGCATGGGACGGTGATGGCGGAGACGTCGCTTGCCGCGGACATCGATGTGCCCGCGTTCACTTTTAAGGAATTGGATGCGAAGGCAGATTTTATCGTCACGGTCGGCGGTGATGGGACGATCCTGCGGGCGCTCTCCGAGATTAACAAGCCGGTGTTTGCGATCAACCTCGGCGGCATGGGGTTCCTCTCCGAGGTGGAGGCGAAGTACGCCTTTGAGGGCCTCAAGCGGATCATCGCTGGTGACTACAATATCGAGGAGCGGGCGAAGCTGAAGGTCCTGGTGGACGGGAAGCGGTTGCCTGATGCTACTAATGAGGTGACGATTCAGACGGCGCGGATCGCGAAGATCCTGTACCTGAAGTGTTTTGTGGATGGCGAACTGGTGGAATCCATGGGTGCGGATGGGATCATTGTGGCGACGTCGACGGGTTCGACGAGTTATTCGTTGAGTGTCGGCGGGCCGATCATGGATCCAGCTGTGCATGCGATGATCCTGGCGCCGTTGGCGGCGTTCAAGCTGTCGGCGCGACCGTGGATCATCCCGTTGGACCGGAAGGTGAAGATCAGTGTGCTGCCGAAGAGCAAGGATTCGATGTTGGTGATTGACGGGCGGTACACGGAGCCGGTGTCGTCGCGCAGCGACATCGTGATTACGGGTTCTGAGGAGAAGGCGCGGTTTGTGCGGTTCGGTGAGAGTTTCTATCAGATGGTGCGGCTGAAGCTGATGAGGTAGCCATGGGGTGGTTCAGCCGTCGTCCCAAGACGCCGCCGGTACCGCGTCAGTGGTTCATCACTCGGAAGTGTCTGGAGTTGATTCTGGCGAGTTCGCAGTCGTCATATCCGAAGGAGTTCGGCGCGTTGTTGCGGGTGGATGATGAGGAGAAGACGACGATTACGGAGGTCGTGCTCCTTCCGGGGACGATCTCGGGGAATTCGCATGCGATCTTTAAACTGTACATGTTGCCGATTGATTATTCGGTGGTGGGCACGGTGCATAGTCATCCGTCGTCGATTGCGCGGCCGTCGGATGCTGACCTTGACTTGTTCGGTCATTTCGGCAGGGTGCATCTTATCGTGGGCGTGAGTGCGTCGGGGCGGACGTCGTGGCAGGCGTACGACCATGAGGGCCGAGCCTTGGATGTGCAGGTGCGTTGAGATTTATTGTGTGTTTAAGGAGAGAATTCCATCGATAGAGTGGCGTTTTAAGTCCTATCGATTTTGGGGGTTGTTCGACGCTCTTTCTTCTTTCTTTTTTTCTTTTAATTAAAGGTGATGTTGAATGTTTGGTTCATTGTTTGATAGGATGACGAAGTCTGAGCAAGAGGTTGCGCGCAAGCTTCAAGGTTTAGGGATCCAGTGGTCTTATGAGCAGCCGGTATTTGTATGGGATGCTGATGGTCGACCTCGTGTGTGGACCCCTGATTTTTACCTGAAATAATTCGGGATATATCTTAAGGTCTGTGGGTCGCAAGACTTTGATTACGAGTATCGGAAGCGGGTTTTTTCCCAGAACGGGTAGAAAATATTTTATATAACATAGTTTTTTCTATATATTGGATTTATTATGCGGATAATTGTTCTTATATTCTTGGGAACTATTTTATTCACATTAGCAAGGACCTCTCAAACTACTGCCATTGAAGTCAATGAGTTAAAGATAAGTAATTTATCTACCGCGATTTGGCCGATGTTCTGCCATGATCTGCATCACACCGGACGAAGCCCGTTCAACGCCAGTCTTACACCCGCAATCAAATGGTCCTACTTCACAAATTATGGACATTGCTACGGATCCACAGCCATAGCACCGGACGGGACCCTCTACCTCAATGCCCGGAATCTTTTTGCCATCAATTCCAACGGCACCCTCAAATGGATGTACCCCACCACTGGATTCGGCGAATCCACGCCCGCCATCGCACCCGACGGCACCCTCTACTTCGGCACAACAATAGGATACCCCTCCTATTTCTATTCTGTAAACCCCGATGGCACAACGAAGTGGAAATACCGCATGACAGGCTGGACCGCCACATCATCACCAGCAATAGGAAACGACGGGACCGTGTATTTCGGTTTTGAGAATGCATTCTACGCGATGAATCCCAACGGTACCATCCGTTGGACCTATCCGATGACCGACATCGTCTATTCATCACCTGCCATCGGCGACGACGGCACTATCTACGTCGGCTGCTGGAATACCTACTGCTATGCCTTCAACCCCAATGGTACAGTGAAATGGCAGTTCAAGACCGGCGATAGTATCGGCGTCAGCCCCTGCATCGGTGACAACGGCATGATCTACTTCGTCTCCACCGATAATTATCTCTATGCCCTGTATCCGAGCAATGGTACTATGAAATGGCGGACTGATGTCTACGCTGGCACGTCGCCGACCATCAGCAGCGACGGCACCATCTACGCCGGCTGGGACACCCTTCACGCCATAAACTCCACTAATGGATCCATCAAATGGGAGATTCCTGCCGATGGTCACATCCAGGGCGGTACCCCCTGTACTTCGTATGATGGCACCATCTTCTATGGCTCGACCAACGGTAACCTTATTGCCATTTCACCAAATGGAACCGAGTTATGGCGGTTACCGATTGGTGTCACATGCGAATCAGCTCCCGCAATCGGTGAAGACGGGACCATCTACATCGGATCCTGGGATGCTGACGGTATCGGACTCCTGAACGCGATTGGCACTGGTGAACCGAAAACCATAGAGGTGTTGACGCCGAAACAAGGACGTGTGAACGTCTTCGGCGTCGGCCTGACTCGGACGCCGTTAGGAAACACGGTGGTGATAGGGCCGACCACGGTTAAAGTGAAGGTCTCTCATGAAGACGAACTCATCAACGTGACGTTCAAAATCGGCAATATTGTGTACTCGTCCACATCGAACCCCCCGTATGAATGGTTCATGTTCCAGCGGTTCACCGGCAAACCTTGGGAACACATCATCTTGACGGTGACTGGGTACTACAAAGGAGGATGTCGCTGGACAGAGTCCTTCCCGATGTGGCATTTCTCCTTAATAACATAAATAGAAAGTTTTACTTAATCCTATTCTCGACAGCCCGCCGGTCCAATGGCGAATGCATCGACCCAGGGGAAATCTGATCCAAGGAACCCTCACCGTGGTCGGATAGAGACGGGATCAGCCTCGCCCTGAAACCAAGCAAATTGACAGGATAGCGAGGCCAGGAGAAAAACGATAGAACCCACTTTTTAGCCCTTTTGACCGGAATCCCTCCGAGAAGCAAGAATGGGGCCGTTGAGGTTTTGCTGCTCGTCGAACTGTTTTTATAGGGTGATTGGGATATCGGGGGATGGGATGCCACTGTGGTTACCACTGCTGATGTAATCATGTTTCTCGTTGTGCCGCCAATCCTGGTGTTCGCGGTGTTGGGCCTGTGGCTGGCGCAGTTGCTGGTCATCGAGGGTCAGAAGCGGTTCTTGCATCAGCTGCGGCATCGTCATGAGCCGTTGATCCGGTTCACGAACTTCGTCGGCATCATGTTCCAGACGTTCTGTCAGTGGCTCGGATATACAGTCACGCATAGCGGTGTCGCGGAGTTCCATCTGTCCATCAATGACGGTGAGGTGACGCCGAAGCGGAAGAAGACGGGGTTCGCGAAATGGGTCGCGGATGGGTTCTTGTTTCTCGGGCCGTTCCTGATCCCTGCGGGGCTGTTGTTGGCGGCTGGGTTTTTCGTAATCCGCGGCGGGTTCATCATCCCGGCGGGCGTTGTCTCGGTTCAGAGTCAGGTGACGTCGTTTGGTGAGGCGTTGATTGGTTTCGTCCAGGCGTTCATCGTGTTCCTTGAGCATCTGAACCTGTTGGATCCTTTGCAGTTGGGTTTCATCGTGCTTCTCTTCTTCCTGGGTCTGGGGATCCGGCCGAGTTATCTGGGGCAGCGGCGGCGGGAGCGCGTCACGGTCTTCACGGACCTTGATAACATCGCTGCGTTGTTCCTGGGGCGGACGTTGTATATCTGTGTGTTCGTCGCGCTCGTGTATGCGATAGCGACGGTGTCGTTCTTGTTGCAGAACGCCTGGTTTTTGTCATTGGTGACGGTGTTCGCATGGATCGCGCTGCTGGCGATTCTTGCGTTGGTCCTGACGTTTGTGCTGCTCATCTTCTTGCGGACGCTGGATGAGATCCAGGCGCGGTGGCGGTATATGCCGTTCCTGGCCATGGTTGTCTCGTACGTGGGGTTCCGCGTCCTCTTCTTCGTCGTTCCATTGGTGAACGCGGAGGGGGCGAGTCTGTTTGGGATGTTAGGGGTGACGCTGCTGGTAACGATACTGTTGTTGCGGTTCAAGACCAATACCTTTAAAGCCTCAACGGCGATGAAACACCGGAGGGATCCTGATGCAAAACGAAGATCTTCTCAAAGGCGAGAAGGTTGAATCGATTCTATCACCGCATCCGCTGTCGTTCATGCGGCTGCAGGCGGTCTGCATTTTCCTCATCGTCTGGGGTATTATTGTCTTATGGCTGGTGAATTATTCGCAGTTCAAAGGGACTCTCACCAGTAATGCGTGGTTCCCCCTCATTTTATGGGGTATTGTGTTGCTGCTGGGTGGTGTGATCGTCGCTCTGGTGTCTATTCGGTGGAGTATCTTTTTCCTCTATCTTGGCGTGTTCCTCGGGGCGGTAGCCATCATCCTGTGGCAAAATTTGCTGCATCAATCGACCTTGTTCATCCCACTATACTCGGTGGCGGCGTCCATCGTCGGTTTCCTCTGTGTCGAAATCTATCGGCGGTCGCATAGGTACCTCATTACAGATAAGCGGATTATCTTCTCCGGTGGTGTACTGACCAAACGGACACGTACGGTGCGCTACGATAAGATCTCCGATGTCAACAGTCAGCAGGGTATCCTGGGGCAGATCTTCGGCTTCGGCACCATCATCCCGGTCAGCCAGTCCGGTCTAGGCCTCGGCGGCGATACGTCGTTTGCTGGCGGTGGCGTCGGCGGCGGCTCACGGCTCAAACTCTTTGGGTTCGCCGGCGGTGGCAGAGACGTCAACACTCCGCGGGCGCGCAGCTATTACGAACTGCACGGCGTGTACCCGTTCCGCACGGTCTTGAAGCTGGTCGAAGACCAGGTGCAAGGCACCGTCATCACCCCGTACCAAAAGGAGCAGGTGGAGTTCCAACGCCAACAGGTGGACATCCAGAAACAGATGCGTGACCTGCTCAAGAACCAGAAGCATGGATCTGGGCATAAAGCCGCTGGGCCTGATGACGACGAGGATCCGGATGATGAGGAGCCACCGCAGCCGGTCCGGGCACATCGACTGAAACAAAAACCGTTGCCACCCGAAGATGAGCCGGAGGGTGAGGCGTTCGGCAAGGACCAAGTCGACATCCAGCAGCAGATGAAGGAGTTGCTGAAGAAACAACGGTCGATACGCGCCACAGCTTCAGAGACGGACGACGCTGACGAGGACAAAGAGGACGAAGGCGAACCGGAAGCCAAGACATAACGAAGCCACCTCACCACATTTTTTTAAAATAACAGACAATCATCTCTTTTTCCAAAAGATTTTAATAACGATGAAGCTTTTTTCTTTTCATCTGAGAGGAATGTTGATGATTCGGAAAAGTACAGTGCTCTTTCTGTTTATCGTCGTGGTCCTGATTCTCCTGTCAGGATTTCAGGGAGCGGTTTCGGCACGCATGGCTTCTTCCTCAGACATGCCGTATCGCGGCCTCCTCATCGGCACATACTGGCAGCAATGGCCATGGTACAATCACCTGCAGGAATACACCGAGCCGAATTTCCTCTTCATCGGCCTGGAACGGATCATCGGTCCAGAGGAACATCAGTTCTACCGGTTCATCGTCCATCTCTTCCATGACCCAACGACGTCCCTGATCATGGAATCATTTCGCGGCACCCAACAGCCTCATTTCCTGTGCGGATTCAGCCGGTTCCTTGATAACAATGTGCAAACCCGGCTCGTCGAATTCACAGGGGCTATGCGCGGGCAGGTGATCCGCTACCCCTCCGATCCCAATGTCTACGCGCTCGTCGCTCTGAAGGTCAACGGCACTGGCTATTACGTCAACCATTTAGGTGAATTTTTCCACAAGAATTTGTCCGGATTTCTTCCCGACAAACATTGCATCGAGCTTATCCATTTCAATGGAACGAAGACCCCGTTCTTCGTGTCGGGCACTGGTGATTTCAAATATTGGGATTTGTAGCAGTGAGTTTCGCCCTTCAAGATTTTCAGATAGATACCTTTTTAATCTCTGAAACACTGCCTCCGAGGCAATGGTCCCGAAGCGCGTCTTTTTCACCAAGGGTGTCGGCAAACACAAACACGCGTTACAGTCCTTTGAACTGGCGCTGCGTGACGCCGACATCGAACAGTGCAACCTCGTCTACGTCTCCAGCATCATCCCGCCGAACTGCAAAATCATTTCTCGGGAGAAAGGCATCAAGGAACTCAACGCCGGCGAAATCACCTATGTCGTCATGTCCCGCAACACTACAGACGAGCCCAACCGGCTCATCGGCTCCGCGGTCGGCGTCGCCGTCCCAAAAGACGAGAACTCCTACGGTTACATCAGTGAACATCACGCGTTCGGCGTCACCAGCAAGAAACTCGAAGACTACGTCGAAGACCTCGCCGCCACCATGCTTGCAACGACGCTGGGCTTAGAGTTCGACCCCGACACGGCGTGGGACAAACGCAAACAAGAGTACAAGATGAGCGGCCAGATCGTCCGCACCCAAAGCGTCGCCCAGACCGCCGAAGGCGACAAGAACGGCCTGTGGACCACGGTCATCGCCGCCGCAGTCTTCAAGGAAGACTGATGCCCTTCAAAAAACATTTTTTCGACATTCGCCCTTGAAACTATAGAAGAGCGTTTCCTACTCACTTTTCCGAAATAATCATCGCATACCAAGCAATCCCGCCGAACTGCACCAGCCCGAAATCAAAATACCCTTCCAGCCACCACGAGGCCTTGTCAGGGAAGGGACACGTGAAGTTCACCTTATAGATGTCGTAGGAGACGACGTTCGCATCGTTATGGTCGGACGGGGTCGGCGTGGGATTTGCTTTGTTTTGGAACGGGTCGGAGAGAGCGATTGAACCGTTCGGGTTAATGCCGGCGACCGCCACGTAATGACCAAGGAACGTCTTGACCACAAGAGCGTGCGTCCTGTAGAGAAGGAGGTTGAGGATGATGCCGCTGTTGTTCTGCAACCGGCTCACCAGCAGATGAAAATCCGGTTTCCAAACGCCTTCGACGGTATAGTGATCCTGCAGGCCCGCATCCTGAATCCACTGTCTTGCACCCGCCTCAAGGTACTTCGCAGAGGTCCCCGCATAGCCACGGACGAACGGATACCGGCAGAAATTCGTGTTGCAGTACCAAGCAAGCGACTCAATGAGCTCTTTGCCGCCATGGCCGCTGTTCCACGGCGTCTGAAGGTCATTGACGTTGTTGAAGTTATGATCATCGCTGTTCGGCCCTGGCGTCGGGACACCCGGGGCGTTCAAATCCCGGACGAGAGGATACGTATCATTCCCATCACCCGGATACCCAGTGCTGTTCTCATGCCGCGAGTCAAACCACCAGAAGATATCCGCAAGACTCGATGGTGCACAGAACGACCACAAGCCTCCGATGAATAGCCATTTCCCATGCGTCTGCTTCCAACCGTCTTGTTTCTGGTCGAAATCCGGCAGACCCTGCGGCGCATAATTCGGATACGCAGGAAGGAAATACCAACCACTCCCCTGAACACGCGGGACGGCAGTCGACGGGGACACCGCCTGCCCGAACGGAACCAGAATCGTGCCACAGACGAGGGCACAAAGAACCACGCTGACAATCACCTGTTGTTTCTGCATGTTTCATCGACCGATAAATTATAGACGCGCCGCTATTTAAAAGTACTTTTCCTTCAGAGCCATGACCACACGCCACTCCTGAGTCTCCTACCGTAAAAAGACTTTATAAATAAGTTCGCATTAACCGACGCCTATGAAAGGACAGACTTCGATGATACAAGAATTCGTCAAATGGTTCGAAGACCTCACGATTAACGACGTTCCCTCCGTTGGCGGCAAGAACGCAAGCCTTGGCGAAATGATCAGAAGCCTGGGTAAAAAAGGCGTCCAAGTCCCCGGCGGCTTCGCCATCACCGCCTACGCCTACAAATACATGATGGAAAAAGCCGGCGTCCAAGACAAGATCAAAGACCTTCTCGCCGACCTCAACACCCACGACGTCAAGAACATCGCCGAACGCGGCCTGAAAATCCGTGAACTCATTAAAAGCACCCCTATCCCACCCGAACTCGAAGAAGAAATCCGCAAACACTACCGAGAAATGGAATTCAAATACGGTGAGAACACAGACGTCGCCGTCCGCAGCAGCGCCACCGCCGAAGACCTCCCCGACGCCAGCTTCGCCGGACAACAAGAAACCTACCTCAACGTCCGCGGCGAAGACGACCTCATTGAAAAAGTAAGAGACTGCTTCGCCAGCCTCTTCACCAACCGCGCCATCTCCTATCGAGTCGACAAAGGCTTCGACCACTTCAGCGTCTACCTCAGCGTCGGCGTCCAAAAAATGGTGAGATCAGACTTAGCCTGCAGCGGCGTCATGTTCACCCTGGACACCGACACCGGTTTCGAAAACGTCGTCTACGTCACCGGAGCCTACGGCCTCGGTGAGAACGTCGTCCAAGGCGCCGTCAACCCCGATCAGTTCTACGTCTTCAAGCCCACTCTTAAAAAAGGCTACAAGTCCGTCATCGACAAGAAACTCGGCTCTAAAGACAAACGCCTCATCTACGGCAAAACCGGCACCAAACAAGAAAAAGTCACACCCGCCGACCGTAACAAATACGTCATCGACGACGACGACATCGTGAAACTCGCCAACTGGGCCGTCATCATCGAAGACCACTACAAGAAACCCATGGACATCGAATGGGCCAAGGACGGCGAGACCAACGAACTCTTCATCGTCCAAGCACGACCGGAAACCGTCCACTCACGGAAAAGCCTGGCCGTCATGCGCACCTACGTCCTGGACCAGAAAGGCAAACTCCTCGTCACCGGCGAAGCCGTCGGCAGCAAGATCGGCCAAGGCCAAGCCAACATCATCCGCGACGCCAAAGACATCAGCAAGTTCCAGAAAGGCCAAGTCCTCGTCACCGACATGACCGACCCCGACTGGGAACCCATCATGAAGATCGCGGGCGCCATCGTCACCAACCGCGGAGGACGCACCTGCCACGCCGCCATCATCAGCAGAGAACTTGGCATCCCCTGCGTCATCGGCACCGGCACCGGCACCGAACAAGTCAAAGTAGGAAGCGGCGTCACCGTCGACTGCTCCGAAGGCACCGGCAACATCTTCGACGGCCTCCTCAAGTTCCACGTCGACGAACTCCAACTCGACAACCTGCCCAAGACCAAGACCCAGATCATGATGAACGTCGGCGTCCCCGAACAAGCCTTCACCCAATGCCAAATCCCCAACCAAGGCGTCGGACTCGCCAGAGAAGAATTCATCATCAACTCCCACATCGGTATCCACCCGCTCGCACTCCTGGACTACAAGAAACTCAAACAAAAAGCCACCAAAGACCAGAAAATCGCCGGCGTCATCAAAGACATCGACGAACGCAGCCCCAATTACACCGACAAAGTCCAGTTCTTCATCGACACCCTCGCCTACGGCATCGGCCGCATCGCCGCCGCCTTCTACCCCAACGACGTCATCGTCCGCCTCAGCGACTTCAAAACCAACGAATACGCCAACCTTGTCGGCGGCTACATGTACGAGCCCCACGAACACAACCCCATGATCGGCTGGCGAGGAGCAAGCCGCTACTATGACAAAAAATTCCAACCCGCCTTCGAACTCGAATGCAAAGCACTGAAAAAATGCCGCGACGAAATGGGACTCACCAACATCAAACCCATGGTCCCCTTCTGCCGCACCCCTGAAGAAGGCCGCAAAGTCATCAATATCATGAACAAGAACGGCCTCAAACAAGGCGAGAATGGCCTCGAAGTCTACGTCATGTGCGAAATACCTTCCAACGTCGTCGTCGCCGACCAATTCAGCGAGGTCTTCGACGGCTTCAGCATCGGCAGCAACGACCTCACACAGCTCACCCTCGGCCTAGACAGGGACAGTGACCTCGTCGCCCACCTCTTCGACGAACGCAACGACGCCGTCAAACGACTCATCAGCCAAGTCATCACCACCGCCCACTCCCACCAGCCTCGACGCAAAGTCGGCATCTGCGGACAAGGACCCAGCGACTTCCCCGAATTCGCCGCCTTCCTCGTCGAATGCGGCATCGACAGCATCAGCCTCAACCCCGACACCGTCATCAAGACACGACTACGCATCGCCGACACCGAAAAACAACTCAACCGATAAAAAAAAATAGACAAAGAAAGGGAGCGAAAAAAACCCCTTCTTTTCCTTTTTTTTCTTCTGCTACCCTTGACTAGATATAAACGTAGAAGAAGAAATGCGGCCCGTCATAACCCAACTTATGATCGTAGCTATCATACTTCTGAAACGGCCCACGCCAAATATGAAAATCCTTCGTCACCGGCGAAAAATAAAACTCCCACACATACCCAGGGTGAATCACCGTCCCAAACCCTAAATAAATCGACTTAATAATATGATTCCGCAAAGGCGCAACCGGCGCCGCCGTCACAGGCCCCGACACCAACATCGGCATCGACAGACACACCATAAGCATACACGCGACTAAAGCAAACAGTGTTTTCTTCATAAGATCCACGAGAAAAGTAACCACTCTCCCATCTTATAATAGTTCCGGCAAACCTCATAAACCACCCACCCCTTCCACCAAAACAAGACCATGGACCACTACCCCTACCTCACCGTCACACGCGGACACCTCTTCGCCCACCATACCCCCTACACCATCCACGACGCCACCAAACACCTCCCCACCGACCAACCCCTCTACCTCCTCGACACTGACGGCATCGCCACCAACCAACCCAACTACAACACCTACCAACGACTCAGCAGCCACACCGACCTCTGGATCGACGCCGGCCCACGCACCCTCAACGACCTCATCGACATCGTCATGGCAGGCGCCACCACCATCATCCTCCGCCCCAATCTCTGGCCCACCCCCGACATCGATGCCATCCAAGACATCAGCGACTGCAACCTCTACACCTACTTCGAAGACGACCACACCTCCGTACCCCCTCACATCAACGGCCTCATCATCCCCTACACAGGTAAAAACCTCCCCCAACGCCCGCTCCAACACACACAACTCCCCACCTACCTACTCAACCTCACAGACAATGACAACTACCCGGACGCCGCCTCGCTGACCGCCGTCTTCCAAGACTTCACATTCTTCACCACCGAGAACCACCCATGAGCAGCGACGAAGAAATCACCATCGCCTTCCTCTACAAACGCAGCGGCAAACCCGCCTTGTCTGAATCTGACCTCTACCTCGCACTCTCCATGGACCTCGGATGGATGACGGCAACCGAAGCAAAAACATTCGTCCACCACATCAAAGACACCTGCCTCGTCTCAGGATCCGACGACAACCTCACCCCTACCTTCGATATACATGCGATTGCTATCCCCAGAGGTTTCACTCCATTAAAACAACCGAAAAAAGACGAACCTCCTGCCCAAAATATTCAAGAGTCGGTTGTCGACCAAATCCTGAAGCGAATCAGTAGCTGCACGAACCGTCAACTTCTCCAGCTCACCGAAGAAGCATCAGCCCTCGCACACGAAAAAAACATCCATCCTGAGGTCGCTGCCCTGTGGTTGGCACGACGGCACGGCTGCGACACCGCAGAGTTCTACGACGCTGCTGAAAAAACACTCCTCTCTAAATAATCCTTTTTTTTCAAAGGAAGAACAAGATAATGGGGACTAACAGTACCCCCATGCATTGACTTCGCCGTACTCCCCACGAGAGAGGCAAGAACCCGATGCAGGTGGCGACAGCAACGATGAAGCACCCAAGCAACCCGGTGAACAACACGATAAGGCCCATGATAAAGACAATCGTTGAGACCACAAACAACGTGTAGGGGATACGAAAAAAGTTTTTGGCAAACCACCGACCGAGATATAAGGTGGTAAAATAAGAGATGCATGCGCTCAGAACCAAGAAGAGCAGGAGATAGGAAAGCAACAATGGAAGAGACAAAGACGACCAGAGTTCAGCGGGCAGAAGGCTCGTGATTGCTATTGTGACGCCACTGCGTGCTTTTAACGTCAGGAAGAGGACGACGACAACGAAGAACGAAGCGGCAGAGCTCACCGCTGAGAGCGTGACGATGGTCTGTTCAGGACTAGCCCGAGGGCGGGCGTTCATGGCGATCACCGTTCCTGTCGCGGTCGTCAACCCCGGGATGAGAGAGACGAAGATGCCGGCAAGGCTTCCTGTGACTATGGAGACGCCTGAGGCTTTTTTATCAATCGTATTCAACGTCAGTTCCTCCAGGTTCTGGGGAGGGATTTGAGGTTTCGTCACAAGTGAGGCGAGCAGTGTCGGAAGCCCGAAGAGTCCGACGAAAGCTGGAAAAAGGACGGGGGCAGGAAGACCGATTGGTGATTGCGGCGTGAGATTGAAGATGAGCAGGCCGAAGACGCCGCTTATCATAAAAACGAAAAGGGCGAAGAGCATCCCGGCGGCAGATGACAACACCTTTTTGTCGCCGAGTTCCGGTATCTTGCATTTTTCCGTGGCGATCATGATGGCGACCACGGCGCAGAGGATCCAGACCATGATGCCTTTCAGCGCTGTATACACGGAGAGGGGGGGCCCGATGATGTACCGTAGGGGGACCAAGAGCGCGAGGCAGAAGAGGATTGCGCCCATGCTGCCTAGGACAGAGAGTCTGACGACCTTGTAGCCTTCGCCTTTCAAGAGTAGCTTATGTGCAGGCAGGATGGAGAGGGCGGTCTCCTCATTGGGTGCACCGACAACAGTAGTCA
>Ga0326726_10001789_pt1 | contig 20013 bp, 15 predicted proteins | sample MHFenrmetagenome_2_FD_207603 | JGI IMG/M metagenome (GOLD analysis project Ga0326726, IMG submission 207603) | Lab enriched peat soil microbial communities from Michigan Hollow, Ithaca, NY, United States - MHF15MN | ecosystem: Environmental > Terrestrial > Soil > Wetlands > Peat | place: USA... | reverse complement strand
AGCGGAATTCTTCGGTGTAGCGCCCGGCGCGTTCACAGGCGCGGAGCGCAGGCAACGCGAAGGCAAGTTCGCGCTCGCCGACGGCGGCACGCTGTTTCTCGACGAGATCGGCGACATGCCACGCGCGCTCCAGGCCAAGCTGCTGCGGGCGCTGCAGGAGCAGGAGATCGAACCGCTCGGCTCCAACGAAGTGCGCCGGATCGACGTGCGCGTGATCGCGGCGACGAGCCGCGACCTGCAGGCGCTGGTCGACGCGGGCAGCTTCCGCGCGGATCTCTTCTATCGCCTGAATGTGCTGTCGATCCGCGTGCCCGCGTTGCGCGAACGGCTGACCGATCTCGACGCACTCGTGGAGTCCCTGCTTGAACAGATCGCCACGCGCAGTGGCATGCCCCAGCGCGAGCTGGCGCCGGCAGCAATGCAACTCCTCGCCGCGCACGAGTGGCCGGGCAACGTGCGCGAGCTGCGCAACGCGCTCGAGCAGGTGGCGATGTTGACCGACAAGATCCGGCTCGACGAAAACGACTTCGCGGGCGTGCTCCGAACGCTTGTCCCCTCCCCGGCGCTGCGGGGGAGGGCCAGGGTGGGGGGTAACGAACCGCCCTTGCCTCAGCGCATCGCCGAACTCGAACGCGAGTCGATCCGCTCCGCACTCGCCGCCACCGGCGGCAACAAGGTGTCCGCCGCGAAGCTGCTCGGCATCTCGCGCGCGACGCTCTATGAAAAGCTCGCCGCGATGCGAACGGCACCGCCGGAGGTTTCATGAACTCGTGAGTCGGACGCAGCGCGGATGTCTTGATGCCGGACAGGTGTCCGGAGATCGGACACAATGGATGGCCGCTGCAACGCGCGCATTCGGGCGCCTTGTCCGTTGAATCAACGCTTTGCGTGCGGCGCCCGCTTGGGCACATTCCTTGCGCACTTGTCCACCGAGCGCTCCGGCCTTGCATGCCGGCGCCGCAAATCTAACGAGGAGATAGTCGATGAAGTGTCTGCACCGGTGGCTTGCCGCCGCCGCCCTGTTCGCCACTGGCGGACTGGCGTTCGCCCAGGGCAAGGAAGTAAAGATCGCACACGTGTACGACAAGACCGGCCCGCTCGAGGCGTACGCGAAGCAGACGCAGACCGGGTTGATGATGGGGCTCGAATACGCGACCGGCGGCAAGATGGAAGTCGCCGGCAAGAAGATCGTCGTGATCGAGCGCGATACGCAGGGCAAGCCGGACGTCGCCAAGAACCAGCTTGCCGCCGCCTACAGCGATGACAAGGCCGACATTGCGGTCGGACCGACGTCATCGGGCGTCGCGCTCGCGATGCTGCCGGTCGCCGAGGAATACAAGAAGGTGCTGCTCGTCGAGCCCGCCGTGGCCGACTCGATCACGGGCGACAAGTGGAACCGCTACATCTTCCGCACCGGCCGCAACTCGTCGCAGGACGCGATCTCCAATGCGGTCGCGCTCGACAAGGCGAACGTCAACATCGCGACGCTCGCCCAGGACTACGCGTTCGGCCGCGACGGCGTGAAGGCGTTCAAGGATGCGTTGAAGACCGCGAAGATCGTGCACGAGGAATACCTGCCGACCAGCACGACCGACTTCACCGCGGGCGCGCAGCGGTTGATCGATGCGCTCAAGGACAAGCCGGGCCGCAAGGTGATCTTCATCATCTGGGCCGGCGCGGGCAATCCGTTCAAGATTGCCGACCTCGATCTCAAGCGGCACGGCATCGAGGTAGCCACCGGCGGCAACATCCTGCCCGCGATGGCGGCCTACAAGCAATTCCCCGGGATGGAAGGCGCCACCTATTACTACTACGACATCCCGAAGAATCCGGCCAACCAGTGGCTTGTCGCGGAACACCAGAAGCGCTTCAACGCGCCGCCTGATTTCTTCACCGCGGGTGGCATGGCCGCGGCGATGGCGCTCGTCGAGACCCTGAAGAAGACCAACGGCGACGCCGACACCGAGAAGCTCATCGCAACGATGGAGGGGCTGAGCTTCGACACACCGAAGGGCAAGATGACCTTCCGCAAGGAAGATCACCAGGCCATGCAGAGCATGTTTCACTTCAAGATCAAGGTGGACCCGAACGTCGCGTGGGGCATCCCGGAACTGGTCGCGGAGATCAGGCCGGAGCAGATGAGCGTGCCGATCAGGAACAAGAAGTAGACCGAGCACATTCCGCCCCCATCTCCGCCCTCCCGCGCCAAGGGAGCGGATTCCGCCTCCCCTGCGTACGGGGGAGGGCCGCGGTGGGGGACGACGAACGCCTCCGTTCGCTTCCGTGCTCGAAACCCGCAACCTCACCATTCGTTTCGGCGGTCACGTCGCGGTGAACGACGTGACGTGCGTCTTCACCCCCGGCTCGCTCACCGCGATCGTCGGTCCCAACGGCGCGGGCAAGACGACCTACTTCAACCTCATCTCCGGGCAGCTCAAGGCAACGAGCGGCCGCGTGCTGCTCGACGACGAAGACATCACGACACTGCCGGCACCGCTGCGCACGCAGCGCGGACTCGGACGCGCATTTCAACTGACCCAGCTCTTTCCGAATCTCTCGGTGCTCGAGAACGTGCGCCTGGCCGTGCAGGCGCGCCGCAAGGGCGCCGCGCTGCACTTCATGTCGATCTGGAGCGATCACCACGACTGGACGCGCCAGGCCGAAGAGCTGCTCGAACTCGTACGCCTGGCCGACCGGCGCGATGCGCCCGCGAGCAGCCTGCCGCACGGCGACCAGCGCAAGCTCGAAGTGGCGATCCTCATGGCACTCGAACCGCGCGTCTACATGTTCGACGAGCCCACGGCGGGCATGAGCGTCGATGAAGTGCCGGTGATCCTCGACCTGATCCGCACGTTGAAGGGGCAGAAGGACAAGACAATCCTGCTGGTCGAGCACAAGATGGACGTCGTGCGCGAACTGTCCGATCGCATCATCGTGCTGCACAACGGACAGCTCGTTGCCGACGGCGATCCGGTCGAGGTGATCGCCTCGCCAGTGGTGCAGCAGGCGTATCTCGGCACCGCGCCGGTGACGGAGGAGGCATGAGCCCACGGGCCGCCCTGCCGGCGCATGGTCCCGTTCCCGCGAGACAGCGGGACCGACGGCGCGCAGAGCAAAAGGGGCAACAGTGAGCGACGCGCTCCTCACGCTTGCCGGCGTGCACACGCATATCGGCGCGTACCACGTGCTGCATGGCGTGGACTTCGCCGTGCCGCGCGGCCAGCTCACGATGCTTCTCGGTCGCAACGGTGCCGGCAAGACGACGTGCCTGCGCACGATCATGGGGCTGTGGAAGGCGTCGCGCGGCAGCGTGACGTTCGACGGCAACGTCATCAACGGTGCCGGCGTTTCGACGACGACGCCCGACATCGCGCGCGCCGGCATCGCGTACGTGCCGGAGAACATGGGGATCTTCAGCGACCTCACGGTCAAGGAGAATCTCGTGCTCGCCGCGCGCAACGCGCGCACCGTCGAGGACATCGACGGCAAGCGGCTCGAGTGGATCTTCGGGCTGTTCCCGGCGCTCAAGAAATTCTGGCTCTATCCGGCCGGCAAGCTCTCGGGCGGGCAAAAGCAGATGCTCGCCGTGGCGCGCGCGATCGTCGAACCGCGCAAGCTGCTGCTCATCGACGAGCCGAGCAAGGGGCTCGCGCCCGCGATCATCCAGAACATGATCGCCGCGCTGCGCGAGCTGAAGGCCACGCAGACCACCGTGCTGCTGGTCGAGCAGAACTTCAATGTCGCGCGTCAGCTCGGCGACACCGTTGCCGTGATGGACGACGGGCGCATCGTCCATCGCGGTTCGATGGCCGAACTGGCGCAGGACGAAGTCTTGCAGACGCGCCTGCTCGGCCTCGCTCTGGCGGCACACCAGTAGAACGACGATGAGCGCCGCCGCTCCATTGCTCGCCACACCCGCCAACGTGCCGAAGGCGAAGTTCGACGTGGTGCCACTGTTGCTCGTCGCGGTGCTCGCGCTCGCAGCGCTTCCCTTCATCAGCCCGTCGACGTGGGTGACGCTCACCGTCGCCGGGCTCGCGATGGGGATGATCGTCTTCATCATCGCCTCGGGCCTCACGCTCGTGTTCGGCCTGATGGACGTGCTGAACTTCGGCCACGGGGTGTTCATCGCGCTCGGCGCGTTCGTCGCGACCACGGTGCTCGGGGCGATGGGCGGCTACATGACAGCGCCCAACCTCACCGCCAATCTGCTCGCGATCTTCACGGCGATGCTGGTCGCGATGGCACTTGCGGGCGCGGTCGGATTTGCGTTCGAGCGCGTGATCGTGCGGCCGGTCTACGGCCAACACCTGAAGCAGATCCTCATCACGATGGGCGGCATGATCGTCGGCGAGGAACTCATCAAGGCGATCTGGGGACCGCAACAGATCCCGCTGCCGCTGCCGGAATCGCTGCGTGGCGCATTCGTGTTCGGCGACGCCGCGGTGGAGCGCTATCGGCTGTTCGCGGTGCTGGTCGGCAGCGTCGTTCTCGCGGCCCTGCTGTTCACGCTCAACCGCACGAAGATCGGGCTGCTGATCCGCGCCGGTGTGCAGGACCGCGAGATGGTGGAAAGCCTCGGCTACCGGATCCGCGCGCTTTTCGTCGGCGTCTTCGTCGCGGGTTCCGCGCTCGCAGGCCTGGGCGGCGTGCTGTGGGGCCTCTATCAGCAGAGCGTGATCCCGCAGATCGGCGCCCAGGTGAACGTGCTGATCTTCATCGTGATCATCATCGGCGGCCTCGGCTCGACGCTCGGCTGCCTGGTCGGCGCGCTGCTGGTCGGCCTGCTCGCGAACTACACCGGCTTCCTGCTGCCGAAGGTGGCGCTCTTTTCGAACATCGCGCTGATGGTTGCGGTCCTGCTGTGGCGGCCGCAGGGGCTTTATCCGGTGACGAGTCGATGAACAAACTCTCCCGCCTCCTCTCCCACGACCTGCCGCGCAGCCGCGCGCTCGCGGTGGTGCTTGCCGTGATCGCGGTTGGCCTGCTCGTCGCCCCGTTCGTGTTCCCCGGCGCAAAGGCACTTGGCGTTGCGGCGAAGATCGCTGTCTTCATCCTGCTCGTCGCGAGCTACGACCTGCTGCTCGGCTACACCGGGATCGTGAGCTTCGCGCACACGATGTTCTTCGGCCTCGGCGCGTATGGCGTCGCGATCGCGAGCACGCGGTTGGGCGCGAGCTGGAGCGCGATCGTGCTCGGCCTCGGCGGCGCGCTGGTGCTGTCGCTGGCGCTTTCCCTGCTCATCGGTCTTTTCAGCCTGCGCGTGAAGGCGATCTTCTTCGCGATGATCACGCTCGCCGTCGCCGCGGCGTTCCAGACGCTCGCCTCGCAACTGTCGGACCTGACCGGCGGCGAAGATGGCCTGTCGTTCAAGGTGCCGGAGACACTGAGCCCGGCCTTTCGCCCGACCGACTGGCTCGACGGGCGCCTCCTCACCTACTACGCCATCGTGCTCGTCGTGGCGCTCTCGTTCTTCGTGCTCCTGCGCTGCGTGAACTCGCCGTTCGGGCGCGTCCTGCAGGCGATCCGCGAGAACGACTTCCGCGCGGAGGCGATCGGCTATCGCACCGTGATCTATCGCACGTGGTCCAACGTGCTCGCCGCGGGCTTCGCCACGCTCGCCGGTGCGCTGCTCGCGCTCTGGCTGCGCTACAACGGGCCGGACACGTCGCTCTCGTTCGAGATCATGCTCGACATCCTGCTCATCGTCGTCATCGGTGGCATGGGCACGATGTACGGCGCGGTCGTCGGCGCGGCCCTCTTCCTGATCGCGCAGAACTATCTGCAGGAGTTGCTCAAGCTCGCCGCCGGTGCTGCCGGCGGCGTGCCGGGGTTAGCGCTGGTGCTGTCGCCGGACCGCTGGCTGCTGTGGCTCGGCGTGTTGTTCATCGTTTGCGTCTATTACTTCCCGAGCGGGATTGTCGGGCGCCTGCGTTTGCAGGCGGGGGGCAGTACTTCACGAGGAGACAGGCAATGAGATTCGGGAGACTGGCGTTCGTGCTGGCGCTGGGTGCCGCAACCGCGGGCGCCTACGGCGAAGGGAACGACCGCGACGGGAACGAGCGTGCAGGGATCAACCACAAGCCGCACTTCATCGGCACGGTGCGCCACATCGAATACGACGGCGACCAGGACGATCTGCTCACCGCCGGCCTGGGCAGGACCGGGCTCGCAAGCGCAGTCCCGCCGACTTTCGCCGACCCGATCAATCCGACCGCGGCCGAGTTGCGACGCGCGGCGATCTACAACAACTATCGCGCGATCGTCGACATGACCACCGACGGGGGCTACGGGCGGTTGTTCGGGCCGAACGTCGACAAGGACGGCAACATCACGACCGGCGAAGGCAAGATTGCCGGCGGCGAGTACATCGCCTTCGCCGACGACGGCACCGGGCGGCAGAACGTCACGCTGATGGTGCAGGTGCCGGTTACGTTCGACCTGCGGCGGCCATGCATCATCACCGCCACTTCGTCCGGTTCGCGCGGCGTCTACGGCGCGATCTCCACCGGTGAATGGGGGCTGAAGCGTGGGTGCGCGGTCGCCTACACCGACAAGGGCACGGGCGCAGCACCGCACGATCTTGCCAACGACACGGTGCCTCTGATCGACGGCACGCGCACCCCGTCCGCCGCAGCCGGCAGGAACGCCGCCTTCCGCGCGAACCTGACCGCGGCCGAGCTTGCCTCGTTCAACGCGGCCACGCCGAACCGTTTCGCGTTCAAGCACGCGCACTCGCAGCGCAATCCCGAGAAGGACTGGGGCCGCTTCACGCTGCAAGCGATCGAGTTTGCGTTCTACGCAATCAACGAGCGATTCGGCAGGCCGATCCCGCACCGCGGTGAGAAGATCCGCGTCGTCGCACGCGAGAACACGATCGTGATCGCTTCGAGCGTCTCCAACGGCGGCGGTGCGGCGATTGCCGCGGCCGAACTGGATCACGACCACCTGATCGATGGCGTGGCCGTTTCGGAGCCCTCGATCGAAATGCCGGCCAACCCCGGCGTGACGGTGCAGCGCGGATCGACGGTGGTGCCCACGATCGGCAAGAACCTGTTCGACTTCACCGCGTACGCGAACGTTTTCCAGTCCTGCGCGGCGATCTCAGCGAAGGTCGCCGGCAGTCCAGGTTCCGCGTTCGTGATCGGCACGTTCGCCGCGAATCGCTGTGCCGCGCTGCATGCGAAGGGCCTGCTCAGCGCCACGACGGCCGCGGCCCAGGCCGACGAGGCACTGGAGAAGATGCACGAATACGGCTGGGAGCCGGAGTCCGACGTCCTGCACGCGTCGCTCGCCGCGTTCGAAGTGGCGCCCGCGGTGACGGTGGCGTTCGGCAACGCCCATGCGCGCGCCAGCGTGAAGGACGCGCTGTGCGGCTATAGCTACGCTGCGACGAGCGCCCTGTTCGCGCCCGCGCCACTCGCCCCCGCCCTGTTGGCGCAGATGTTCTCGACCGGCAACGGCGTCCCGCCTTCGAGCGGCGTGCAGCTCATCAACAACCTGAGCTTTGGCGGGCCGCTGCGCGACCTCGTCTCGGTTTCGCCCTCGACGCTCAAGCAGGACTTCAACGTCGACGGCGCACTGTGCATGCGTGACCTGCTGACGGGTTCATCGCCGGCCGCGGCCGATCTGCGCGCCGGCCTCGAAGAGATCCGCCGCAACGGCAACCTGCATGGCAAGCCGGCGATCATCGTGCACGGCCGCTCCGACGCGCTGCTGCCGGTGAACCACACGTCGCGCCCGTACCTCGCGCTCAACAAGATCGTCGAAGGCCACCACAGCAGGCTTTCTTACATCGAGGTGACCAACGCACAGCACTTCGACACGTTCATCGGCCTGCCCGCGATCCTGCCCGGCTACGACACGCGCTTCGTCTCGCTGCACATCTACCTGAACCGCGCACTCGACGCGATGTACGACCATCTGCGCCACCGCACGCCGCTGCCGCCGAGCCAGGTCGTGCGTACGGTTCCGCGCGGCGGCACACCGGGCGCCGCACCCGCGCTCACGGCGGCCAATGTTCCGGCGATTGCGGCGACCCCGGCGCCGGGCAACACGATCACGATGGTCGGCACGACGTTGCACGTTCCTGACTAGGGTGGAAGCGCGGGCCGCCACGCGGCCGCGTGCACGAAATGGGGCAGGGGAGAACCGCGGGGCCGCAAGCGGCCCCGCGCACGGAAACGTCATGAACTTCACCTCGAACTATCTGGTCTGCGCGGAGCGCGAGATCCACTACACCGAGTGGGGCGCGGGCAACGCCGAGACGGTCATCGCGTGGCATGGCCTTGCCCGCACCGGGCGCGACATGGACGAGGTGGCCGCGTTTCTGGCGAGCCGCTACCGGGTGATCTGCCCCGACACGATCGGGCGCGGACTGTCCCAGTGGAGCGCAGCGCCGGAGCGCGAGTACTGCCTGGATTTCTATGGCCGCATCGCGCTCGACCTGCTCGAGCAGCTGGGCATCGAAACGACGCATTGGCTCGGCACGTCGATGGGCGGCGCGTTGGGCCTGCGCCTCGCCGCAGGGGCGCTGCGCGGCCGCATCAAGCGGCTGGTCCTGAACGACATCGGGCCGAAGCTCGCCGACGCAGCGGTCGTGCGCATTCGCAGTTATGCGGGCAACCCGGCGCAGTTCGACCGCGTGAGCGAGCTCGAGGCCTACTTCCGCACGATCTACAAGCCGTACGGCTGGCTCTCCGACGAGCAGTGGCGACGCCTGACCGAAACATCGACCCGGCGCCTGCCGGACGGCAAGGTCACGCCGCACTACGATCCCAACATGGTGCTGCAGTTCGAGTTTCACCCGCACGACTACGACCAGTGGGACGCCTACGATGCGCTCGACATTCCGGTGCTGTGCCTGCGCGGCGCAACGTCGGACCTGCTGCTCGCGGAGACCGCTGAAGAGATGCGCCGGCGCGGGCCCCGTGCGGTGGTGGTGACGATCCCGGGCTGCGGCCACGCGCCGGCATTGAACGTGCCGGAGCAGCTGCAGTTGGTGGAGCGCTTCCTGAACGGCGCCGGGTAGACGGAACCGGGCGCTTCACGCGTGCGCTACCGCGCGCTCAGCTTCACCGCCCGGCTCGACTGCTCGGCCAGTGCTTCGGCAATCTTCTCGCGCAGCCAGCGTTGCGCGGGATCGCGATGCACACGCTCGTGCCACACCGCGACCATCGTGAACCCCGGCAACGGCATCGGCGCCTCGACGATCAAGAGCTGGCCGGCATAGTGCCGGGCCAGCCGCTCCGGATAGACCGCGATCAGGTCCGACTGGGCGACGATCGGCGGCACCGCAAGAAAACCCTGCACCGAGAGCCGCACGCGCCGCGCGAGGCCACGCGCGGCGAGTTCCTCGTCGGTGGCCGCGACAAAGCTGGCGCCGCCCGGGCTGACCAGCACGTGCTCGAGCGCGCAGAAGCGCTCGAGCGTGAGCTGTCGATGGACCTTCGGATGTTTCTTGCGCGCGATCACGACAAAACGCTCGGTGAGCACCGTGCGCGCATGCAGCGATCCAGGCGCGCGCGCGAGGTTCAGCAGCGCGAGATCGATCTCGCCGTCGGCCTGCTGGCGCTCCACGCGTGAACTGTCGGGCGCGACCAGCGCAACGTCGACGCCCGGCGCCAACACCGGCAGTTTGTGCGACAGCCACGGCGCAAGCAGCGCCTGCAGGTAGTCGGTGGTGGCGACGACGAACCGATGGCGCGCGGTCAGCGCATCGAAGCGCGTCCCTTCGGAGAGCAGTGCCTCGATGTCCTCGATCACCGCGCGCACGCGCGGGACGAGCGCCAGCGCGCGCGGCGTCACCACGAGGTCACGCCCCGTGCGCACCAGCAATGGATCGTTGAAGACATCGCGCAGCCGTGCCAGAAGGCTGCTCGTGGCGGGCTGCGAGAGATGCAGGCGCTGCGCCGCCCGCGAGACGTGGCGCTCGGCGAGCAGCGCATCAAGCGCGCGCAGCAGGTTCAGGTCGAGCGAGCGGATATCCACCATATGGATGGATGGTATTCCGCGAATCGATTGGACGGATCACCTCATCAGGGTGAGCATGCGCGGCATGGGCGCGCTGCGCCTCATTCCATGCGGAGGTTGAGATGAAAGTTGCGATTCTTGGAACCGGCGCGGTGGGCCAGGCGCTGGCACGCGGATTCATCGAACTCGGCCACGAGGTCGTCTTCGGCTCGCGCGAACCGGCCGGTCCGGCGGCACAGAAAGCAACGGCCGCGGCGCCCCGCTCGCGCGCGGTTTCGTTCGCGGCCGCTGCAAAGGAGGCCGATCTTGCCGTGCTCGCCACGCCCTGGGGCGGGACCCAGAACGCGCTGAAGCTCACCGGCGCGGAGCACCTCGCCGGCAAGGTGCTGATCGATGTCACCAATCCGCTCGATGTCGCGGGCGGCCGGCCGAAGCTCGCGCTCGGCTTCGATACGTCCGCGGGTGAGCAGGTGCAGGCCTGGGCGCCGCAGGCCAAGGTCGTCAAGGCATTCAACACGGTCGGCAACGGGATGATGTTCAAGCCAAAGCTGCGCCATGCGCCGACGATGTTCATCGCGGGCAACGACAGCGGCGCGAAGGAGACCGTGACGGGTCTGCTCAAGCAGTTCGGCTGGGAGGCCTCGGATCTCGGCGGGCTCGAGGCGTCGCGCCTGCTCGAGCCGTTTGCGATGGTCTGGATCATGCACGCGTTCAGGAAGAACGCGTGGATGTTTGCGCTGACGCCGGTTGATGCATAGTCGAGGGCAGTGGTGGTGCGCCCGACCGCCGTGCGCACGTGCGCGTTGGGCAAGTTAGAGCGCGCGTTCGAGTGCGTTGCACTGGTGGAGACGTCGGCGATGTCAGCAAGATGTCAGCACTTCGGGGTGCTCGCGGGAGGACGAGATGATCGCGTAACGCCAGTGTGACGCAGCGTTCCATACGATCGGCGCGTATTGATCGGACTGCGAGGAGAGCGCCCATGCTTGAACACACTGAACGCTCCCTGAGAGTCGCCCCGATCCTCGTCCTGATGCTTGCGTTGGCAGGCTGCGGTGGTGGCGGCGGGGGATCTGCAGGTGGCGGCGCGGGAGGCCCGCCGCCCGTCGTGAACGGTCCGCCGCTCGCTCAAACAACGCTGCACGACAGCGCCGCCGACGTCGCCTCGCATCTCAGCAGCCTGATGACGACCGGTAGCGCGGCCGGGGATGCGCAAGCGATTGCCAACTACATTCTTTCGAAGCCCGCTTTCGCCGCCGCGGGCATCAATGACGACAGCAGCGTCTGGGCACGGTATTCCGATGGAACCGCGCTTGTGGTCTTCAGCAATCGGCGGCCTGATGGCAGCGTCTCGGCGGAGGCGCGCCCTCCCTGGAGAACGCTGCTTGCCGGACTCCGGGGCCGCGCACGTCGCGGTTGGAGCGATCTCATACAACAGGCAAGCGCCGCGCTCGTAGCACCTGCCGCGGCAGCCGCCCCCAGTACCGTCGTCCTACCCAAGGGCAACGTCGCCCTCACGGTGAACGTGAACGGCTATGGGGGATCGGCATCATCGCTTTTCGTCTCGGAAATGAACAAGGCCGGATACAGCGCGACCCAGAAGTCGGGCACCGTCGCCGATTTCCGCGGGATCTCGGACGTGGCGGTGCTCCACGTGTCGACGCACGGTGCAATCTTCAGTACCCAGGACGGAACCGACGACTATGCAATCGGGACGGGCGAACCTTTTCCCTCAGCTTGCTTCGACCCGGGTTGCGACGCCAACACGAGCGATCGGATGGCCCGCCTGTTGGACATTGGGGTCTATCCCGACAAGGCGGACGCGCCCTACTACATCGTGCGGTCCGGGTTCGTGAAACGGTACTGGAAGCTCAAGCCCAACGCCGTGGTGTTCCTGGACGCCTGCGGATCGATGTTCAACGGTCCGTTGGAAGAAGCGATGCGGGCGGCGATCAAGGACGCCGGAGCCATCAGCATTGTCGGCTGGTCGAGCCCAGTGTCGATCGGGGGCGCGCAGAGCGTTCTCTCGTACCTCTTCGATCGCATGCTTGGCGCCAATACCTACCAGCCCGAGAGCCCGCCGCAGCGTCCGTTTTCCGTGCCGGAGGTCGTCGATTACATGACGTCCATCGGTCGCAACCTGGATCCGACTCCGAAAGACCCGAAGAAGGTCGCGCAACTCCAACTGAAGCAATATGGTCCCGATGCCTCGATCATCGTTCCGAGCATTCAGAACATCGTGGTTCAGGAAGACGAGAAACGCCTGATCGTGTACGGGCAATTCGGCCCGGTCCCTGGGACCGCAAAGATCGACACGCTGGATCGCACTCCGATGTGGGGCAGCGACGGCATGACCATCGACCTTCCGATCAACTCCAGCGGTTCGTCCGGCCCGATCACCGTGTACGGACCGGATGGGCAGATGAGCAACGCGGTGCCCCTGACCGAGTTCAACGGCACCATGACGCTGACGCGCAAGCTGAGCACGACGCTAGGATCTCCGGCGTTCGTCGACGTCGCGGACTGTACGAAGCTGCACTTCCGCGCGGACGTGCACTCGTACCGAAGCGCGCCCGGTGCCGCCCCGACCGACGGCTCGATGTCGATCGAGAACTTCGCCCCCGACATCGTGTGTACCTGGAAGATGACCGGGTCCGACGCACTGAAATCCGTGAACGACTCGGGGCAACTCCCCTGGAGCGACAACTCGCACAGTGTGCCTCCGCCCTTTATCAACGCGAGGGGGACCGTTGCTGGCGGCAACTCGCACTCGCTGACCTTCACCGACCTGACATGCCGGGCCAATGCCGACATGGTGGTGACCGACCCGGTTACCGGTCAGCAGACTCACACGAACGGGCCGATGTTCTGCCTGCTCGGAACCGAGCCCATGACGATCACGCTGCAGAACGACTTCAGCTTTATCGAGCAGACACTCACGGTTCCGACGACGATCGACTCCGCAACGCTGAAGATTCATTTCGATACGGTCTCACCGCCGGACGACAAAACCAAGTCCTGACTGCACAGATCGGAGCCGCACACCGCCGGATCACCCGGACCTTCGGATCGAACGGCGCCTCTTGCCGAGCCGCGCTAGGCTGCTGCCGCTACAAGGGTAGTGCGGCGTCGGCAGACGCCGACGCTCGCACCGATTCGGCGCTCTCGGCCGGTTCGTCCTTGCGGCCGAACTTTGCGTCGATGCGTAGCGCAAATTCCTTCGCCGCAGAAAGTGCAGTTGCGAGCTTCGCCGACTCGCCGACCACCAGCAGGAGCACGCGGCGCCGCTGCCGCCCGAACGGTCGCACCAACATCACGCCGAGCCGGCAGCTCAGCACGAGCCAGCGCGCCTCTTCGAGGGCGTGCTCCTTCGCGGCAGTGCGCGCCAGCGCGATCAACGACGCGAGCACCGCGCTCTTGCGATCGACCGGATTGGGCTCGGCATCGACATCCGTCGCGGTGAGCAAACCGTCTTCCGAGGCCACCGCGGCGAGTTTCGCCGCCGGCAGCCGCGCGACCAGGGCCGCCAGTTCGTGCTGCATCCCGATGCGCGTCTCCGGTGAATCAAGCGCCATGGTGCGCGGCCTCCAGGCGACTGAGCAGGACGTCGAGCAACAGCAGCGCGTGCTCCTTGCGCCGGATGTCGACCTCCATCACCGGAATCGCAAAGCCGGCGGCTTCGAGCGCCTCCTGATAGGCGTCGACACCGGGCTTGCTGCGTATATGCGTGCGGCCGACGCCGACGACACAGTTCCCCGCCGCAACGCGCGGCGCGAACTCGCGCACGTAGTCGAGCGTGAGCGCGATGCTGTCCGAACGCCGGTTATCGGCGAGGATCACCGCGCCGATCGCGTTTTCGGAAATCATCGGCCACATGAAGTCGAAACGGGACTGGCCCGGCGCGCCGTAGAGTTGCAGGAGATCGCCGTTGCCGAGCAGGACCTGGCCGAGGTCGAAGGCGACGGTCGTGGTCGCCTTGCCGACCGCCTCGGCCTCGGCGCTCGCAACGTCGGTGCTGATGGGCGGAATGTCCGACAGCGCCTGGATCGCGGTGGTCTTGCCAGCGCCGATCGGGCCGGCAAACACGATGCGATAGGGACCCATGGCGCGCTACGCGACCTTGTCCGTGGCCTTGTCGGTCGCGAAACCGAACTTGCGCCGCAACTCGCCGATCAGCCCCGCAAAACCGGCGCCCTTGCGCTTGTCCACGCCGCCCCTGGCGGCAGCGGCGGCGCCCGGGGCTTGCAGCGAACCGGACTCTTCGGTGAGCGCGCCGAGCGTGTAGGTCGCGTTCAGGAAATTGATGGCGGTTTCGTCACGCGTCTTCGCCACATCGCACAGCTCGTGCAGCGTCATCGCCTGCGCCATGAGCGCGGAGGCCATGCGCACGTCGGCGTGATAGTGCGGCAGGCGACCGAAGTCGGGCCAGCGCTTGAGCTTCCAGCGGCGCATCGGGTCGAGTTCGGGGCGCAGGCGCGGCGCACCGTTGCTGATCCAGAAGGTCCACTCGAGCTCCTTCGGATTGCGGAACTCGCGCGCCCGCGCCATCGCCGACTGTTCGGCGGCGGAGAGTTCGATGAAGACTGCCGGCGGATTGGCGCGAAACGCCGCCGCCAGCTCCTGCGCGCTCAGGCGCGTGGTGACTCCATGCGTGGGCAGGAAGCTGTAGATCGAGTCGCGCCGATCGTCCAGCACAGTGACCGCGACCGGTGCCTGGAACAGGCGCCAGGTGGCCGCGCGCAGCGTGGTGCGCAACCGCGTATCGAACGTCTGCGGCGCGAGGCGTCCGCCCGGATCCAGGCTTTCGATCAACGGAACCGTGAGCAGCCCCTCGTCCTTGGCGCGCGCCAGCTCCACGAGTTGCTCGGCAAGCTGAAGCACTTCGACCATCTGCGCCGGCGTCACCGGGCGCTTGAGCGTGGCGTACGCCCCGGGGGGGCAGACGTTGTCGCTGGTGAGCGCGAGCAGAAGGGGGACCTCCACCTCGCTGCCGGCCTTGCGGATCTCCGCCATGCGCTCGCCCGGCACGAGGATGACGTCGGCGATCGGCGCGTCCATCAGCCGCCAGCGCGCGCCGAGTGCGGAATCGAGCAGCCCGAGCATTGAGCGCAACGCTGCCGCGGTGTGGGGCGGCAGTCCGCGAAGCGTCAGCGTCAGCTCGGACATGGTCGGTTGAGAGAAAGGGCTCCCTGCATATCGGCCATTTGGCTTGATTCCGGAGGGACGGAAGGTCCGAGAACGAGGGGTTTGAGGGGGTAGTTCGAGGGGGAGCCCGGCCTTTTCGCTCCCATCCGCGCGCCTCCCGGAGAGCAGGAGGGAAGTGCTCCCTCCTCTGTGAAGCGGCGCGGGGGGCCGGGTTGGGCGCCGCAGCGCCCATAATCGCCCGATGACCCAGACCGAAAACGTCAACGTCGTCGGCCTCGAGCCGATGCCCACCCCGGAAGAGATCAAGCGCGATGCGCCGCTTACCGAGGCAGTCACCTTGACCGTCACGCGCGGCCGCGCGGCGCTCGAGACGATTCTCGAAGGACGCGATCCGCGCGTCTTCGTGGTGGTCGGGCCGTGTTCGGTGCACGACCCGCAGGCGGCGCTCGACTACGCGCGCCGCCTGCGCGCGCTCGCCGACGAGGTTGCGGAGACGCTGCTGCTCGTGATGCGCGTCTACTTCGAGAAGCCGCGCACCGTGACCGGCTGGAAGGGCTTCATCAACGACCCCGAGATGGACGATTCGTTCCACATCGGCGACGGCATGGCGCGCGCGCGGCGGCTGCTGCTCGATATCGGCGAGCTGGGATTGCCCGCCGGCAGCGAGGCACTCGATCCGCTGTCGCCGCAATATCTCGCCGATCTCATCAGCTGGTACGCGATCGGCGCGCGCACGACCGAATCGCAGACGCATCGCGAGATGGCGAGCGGCCTTTCGACACCGGTCGGCTTCAAGAACGGCACCGATGGCGACCTGGAAGTCGCCCTGAACGCGATCCGCTCGGCGCGCAGCGCTCACAGTTTTCTCGGCATCAACAGCGCCGGCCGCGCGGCGATCGTGCGCACGCGCGGCAACCGCCACGGGCACATCGTGCTGCGTGGCGGCGGCGGCCGGCCGAACTACGACACGGTAAGCGTCAAGCTCGCCGAGACCGCGCTCGAGAAGGCGGGCCTGCCCGCCAACATCGTCATCGATTGCTCGCATGCAAACTCGATGAAGAACCCGGCATTGCAACCGCTGGTGTTCATGGACTGCGTGCACCAGATCAAGGAAGGCAACTGCTCGATCGTCGGGCTGATGCTCGAGTCGAATCTGCACGCCGGCAACCAGCCGATCCCACCCGATCGCACCCAACTGCGCTACGGCGTCTCGGTCACCGACGCCTGTATCGGCTGGGAAACGACGCTCGAATTGATCCGGCGCGCGCACAACGAGTTGCGCCCCGTGCTGCCTCGGCGGCGCGCGGCGTAGCTTCCGATAAGCCTCCAGGCCGGCACTGCCGAAGGCATACGGTCCGTGTCGGCGCGCAACGGAGTGCTCGAAGAGACCATCGTATCGGCGGACGGCAGCGACCAGATCACCTGGTCTTTCACGCCGCTGCGCGAGCAGCGCCGGCGTTATCGCTTGAGCAACCGCAGCCGGCTGCGCCCGGCTGCGCGTTCGGCCGCGGCGCGGATGTTCCGGTTCAGCATCACGCCGCGCAGGAACGTCGCCCGATGGGCCTCGGGCACCTGGGCGGCAGCAATGTGCTCGAGGTCGGCGGCGAGCTTCTGGATCTCCAGCGCGGCGCTTTCGTCGTCGACGGCGGCGAGCGCTTCGCAGAGCGTGTAGCGCACCTCGAGCGGCGAGAAACCGGCCGGCACGGCTGCCTTCATCCCCTCGACCGCGCGGCGCGCCAGGCGCAACGCCGTCTGCGGGTCACCGAGTGCCAGGTGGGCGCGGGCGGCGAGCGTCGCATAGGGAATCTGCGCGGCGCGATTCCCGCGCGTCGCCTCGCGCTCCAGTTCTGCTTCGGCAAGCAGCCGCGCCTGGTCCGGCGGCAGGCAGCGGGCCTTGACGATACGAATACGTCGCCAGATACGCCGCTCGTCGACGTCGGCCAGAAGTTTCTCCGCCTGCGCGATGGTCGCGCTCGTGTCTAGATTGCGGGCGATCTGGTAGTACGCGCGCGCCAGCAGCACGCCAGCCCGCACCGGCGCGGGCAGTGCGCGGCCGGCTTCGATGGCCTCGAAGGCGTCGTCGGCGGCACGCCATGCGCCGAGGTCGACCCACAGCATCGCGCGTTGTATCTGCAGATCCTCGACGCGCCAGTGCGTCATCGATGCGGCGAGCGCCTGCGCCTGTTCCAGCCAGTTGAGGGCGTCGCTGTAGCGCTGCAGATAGCGCGCACCGGAGGCGAGCGAAATGAGCAGGTTGAGGCGGGCGAAATCCGCGCCGTCCTGTCCGCGCAGCAGGCGCTGTGCGGACAGGCGCGTCTCCAGCGCCCGGTCGAGGCTGCCGATTTCCTCGAGCGACAACGCGAGATTGTTCAGCACGCGCGCGCGCGTCAGCGTGTCCGGCTGCAGGCGGGCGGCCTCCTCGAAATGCAGGATCGCCGCGACGGGATCGTCGGCCTCCATCTGCGCCAGTGCAAGGTTGTTGAGGATCGCCGGCAGGTCATCCCCCGCGGCGTCGGTGCGCCGCGCGAGCACCAGCGCGTCGCGCAACATCACGACGGCTTCGTCGTTGCGCCCGAGCCGGCGCAGAACGATTCCGTGCACGTTCAGGACGCGCATCGCGGCCACTTCGTCCTCGGCCGCCAGCGCCGCGCGGATACCCTCGTCGAGCAACGGCACCGCTTCCTCGCTGCGACCGAGAATGTGCAGGTAGATCGAACGGTGGGTGAGCGCTTCGGCTCGCTGCGCCGGGCTGTCCGCAAGCTCGAGCAGCCACTGAGTCGACGCCTCGTGCGTCGCGCCGGTGTCAAAGCTCTGGCGGAGCGTCACCGCCTCGGTCAGCACCGCGAACGCGCCGCCGCGGTCGCCGACTTCTTCGAGCAGCCGTGCCGCCTGCTCGAGCCACTGCGCGGCGAGCGGCCGCTGGAACTTTGCGAGCGCGCTCGCCGCGGCCGCGCGCAGCGCGGGGATCGATTTGCGCGCGTCGGCCGCGGCGAGTCGATGTGCCGCGATGCGCTCGGCGGGTGCGGCGTGCGCCTCGAGCTCGTCGGCGACACGCGCATGCAACTCACGCGCAATTGCACTGGGCACGCCGGCGAGCGTCGCCTCGTAGACAAGGTCGTGCGCGAACGCCGCGTCGCGCAGCACCTGTGCCGCTTCGAGTTCCGCCCAGGCATCGGCGAGATCGAGGGCAGACGTGCCGAGAATGCGCTCGGCGAGACGGGCGCTGAAATCCGGTCCCGCCACCGCGCCCAGCCGTGCAAGCGCGAGCGCGCGCGGCGAGAGCTGCTTCAGGCGATGGCCGATAAGCGCGCCGACGCTCGTCGGCGCCGGCAGGTGCGTCGCGCCGGTAACCCGCGTCGCGCCGTCGACCAGCATCTGCTTGATCGTCTCGAGGGCAAACAGCGGATTGCCCCCGGTATGGCGCACCAGCGCCGGCGCGAGTTTCGCGGCATCGAGCTGCGCGACGCCGAGCGAGTCGATCAACGCGGCCATCGCCTCGACCGAGAGTGGGGCAAGCGGCACGCTGACGAGGCGTCGCGAGAGGCTCAGTCCGTCGACGAATTTCTGCGCCGTCGCGGACATCTCGGCCGGGCGTTGTGCAAACGCCCAGCGCAGCGTCCCTTGCTCGCCGCCCAGGATCTCGCGCAGGAGATCGAGCGTCGCGTCGTCGGCGAAGTGCAGATCGTCGAGCAGCACCGCCGCGACGCCGGCCGCCTCGGCGGCGTCGAGAACTTCCTGCACGACCTGCGCGAGCTTGGCGAGGTTGGCCGCCGGCCCCGTCTCGCGCTCCGCATACTCGGGCAGCAGCACGGCAAGCTGGGCGCGGCTTGCCGGCGGTGCCGCCGCGGGCGAATGGGCGATCACCGCGCGCAGCAAGCGCGCGGCCGCCGCAAAGGGCACCGTCCCGTCGCCCGGGCGTGCGGCGACCGAGACGCTCGCCGCGTCGGTGAACTCGGCGAGCAGGCGCGACTTGCCCATGCCGGCTTCACCGAGAACGAGCACCGGCTGTCCTTCGCGCCACGCGGCAGCGATCGCAGCCGCCTCGCTTTCGCGCCCAACCAGACGCGGCGGCCGCAGGACGGTGACCGGCAACGGCGCGCGGGCCGGTTGCGGCGCGGCCGATGTTTCGATCTGCCGCAGCAGCGCCGCGGTCTCCTCCGAAGGCAGGGCATTGAGTTCGCGCCGCAGCAGTTCGGCGCAACGCTGATATGCGGCCCGCGCCGCGGCCTGGTCGCCGCGCAGGTAGTGCAGCCGCATCACGCGCCGATGTGCGTGCTCGGAAAGCGCGTCGAGCGCGATCAGCGCCTGCGCATGCTCGAGTGCCGCGGCAAGTTGCCCGGCCGCTTCGGCCTGGGCCGACGCCGCAGCGAGTTTTTCACCGCGCCGCGCTTTGCGTGCCAGGCGCTCCGTCTCGAGCCACTCGGCGAATCCGCCCGCCTCGTCGAGCGCGATCGGCGTGAGGAGCTCGCTGTCGTCCTCGAGATCGTGCGTGATCCCGGCCGCCAGTGTTGCGTGCGCGCCCGGCCCGATCAGCTCGGCGCCCACACGCTGCTTCATGCGCATCAGGCGCGCGCGCAGGTTGCCGCGCGCACGCTCGGCGTCCGCGTCGGGCCACAGCCGCTCCGCGAGCGTCGCGCGCGCGGTCTGGCCTTCGATCGCCAGGAACGCGACCAGCAGCGCATCCTTGGCCTCGAGATCCACCGCGCGGCCATCCGTGAGGAGACAGACCGCCGCCCCGCGCAGGCTCAGGTGCGGGTGCGCGCGGGTTACGGGTCCCGGTTGGCTTTCCACGCCACCGAGATTAAGCGAAGCGTCCGCGCTGTCGCTGAACATAGCGCGTCCGCCGGCGGCGCTTACCGGCCGGCGATCGGCAGACCGACGCTCACCCAGGTGGTGGCC
>Ga0326726_10001788_pt1 | contig 20013 bp, 13 predicted proteins | sample MHFenrmetagenome_2_FD_207603 | JGI IMG/M metagenome (GOLD analysis project Ga0326726, IMG submission 207603) | Lab enriched peat soil microbial communities from Michigan Hollow, Ithaca, NY, United States - MHF15MN | ecosystem: Environmental > Terrestrial > Soil > Wetlands > Peat | place: USA... | reverse complement strand
GCACAACACACCCCACCGGACAGACACCCATCACTGCTGCAGCCAGGTCTCCTCGTGGGTTCAGCATTTCAAAGAGCGAACAAGCGTTCCAATGTTAATACCCTGTAACGGGAAGAATTCCGGAAAAAAAGTTGCGGACGGGACAAAAACAGAAATCAGCGTCCCAACCCCCATGGACAACAGACGATACTAGAGGTCTGGTTCACCCTGAAAAAGCGGGAACGAAACCTCACTCCCTTGCGTTCACCTCTACGGCAGGGTATTCCTTTGAATGTAGCGGTCCGACCGTGCACCCGGCAAGGACTCCCGCTTCGGGGTATTGCCGCATTTCTCCTCCCATACTTCAGTGCCTGAGGCACGCTGCGCTTCAGAGACGGATCCAGTGAACGCATACCTGGGCGGGGGTTGCCCCTGAAAGCTTCCAATCCTTCTATCGTTGTCTGTACGCCATTTTACACGGCCATGCATGCCCGGCTTCACCCTGTGCACCGGGACCCAGGATCAGCCTTCTCGGCTGAAAATGAAGATGCATGTCGTGCCAGGTCACGCATATCTTACTATGGAGATACAAATGAAACGACGCACGATGATCCTCGCAGTCGGACTCCTGCTGGTTGCACTTTCAGTCCAGGCCCAGGAGGGCAAGTCAACCACACGCGTTGAGCGGCAACACAAGTATACCCATTTCCAGAAGGGGAAGATGAAGCAGACTGAGTCAAGTATACTTGCTGCCATCGAAAACGAAAGCGTTGGGATGCAACAAACAGCGGTCCAGGCCCTGCGGGATCTGGAGCAAATGGTTCCTGACTATCCATTCAGCTCCCTGATCACCCCACTTTCTAACAAACTGCAAAGCGCGCAAACCGACCCGGTGGTGCGCAAGCTCGCCGCACTCGCCCTTGATGAATTGCATTCCGATGCCGGGGATGCAGCAATCCGAGCGATGGCTGAGAAGTGTGACGACAAGGGACTCCAAAGCCTCTGCGAAGCCCTGCTGGTCCGGAGCAACCTTGAATAGCTGTCATGACCAGGAGTGGTCTTTGACACATCGTACAACAGTATCCAAGAGGAGATAATCTCATGAAAAGACTCACAGTGTACATCGCACTGGTTGTTGCGGGACTGATTTTGCTCGGGACAACGGAAGCGTCCGCCCAAAAGAAGATGGCAAAAACCCTTTGGGCTGCCGAAGACCTCAAATGGGAAGCCATGCAGGGAGGACCTCCGGGCGTCATGACTGCGCTGCTGCGTGGTGACCAGACGAAGGGAGCCTATGAAGGATTGACAAAGTTCCCGGCAGGCTTTAAAGCACCACTCCATACTCACACGTACGACACAAAGATTGTGGTCATCAAAGGAGCCTACACGTACAACGGGAAGAACTATGGGCCCGGCTCCTATTTGTTTATTCCGGGTGGGGACAAGCATGTAAGTGGCGGTACTGCCGATTCAGAAACCATCTTCTTCATGGAACAGCCAGGCAAGTTTGACATGAAGCCGGTTGAGCCGCCGAAGGCGAAGAAATAGTCTGCGGCAGCGCTCAACAAAACCACTCTCATACCAGGAAGTCTTTCTGACTTCCGGGCTCGGGTATCGCCATAACGGCGCTGCTCATGCTGGGATGTGACAACTCCAACGGTCCGACGGAGGTTTCTACCTCGGCCGTTGGCGGCTGCCCTCGCAAAGGCGCATGGTCGAAAACTCAGGCCATCCTCTCAGTGATATCAAGAATTCCCCGTGAGCCTTGGATACACCACAGGGGCGACCTTGACGAAGGTCCGAATGCTACAGCGGGGGCTTCATCGACCCGCATGCCCCCCTGGCAATCACCGTCCCCCGCCCCACCTCGTACCGGTTCAACTCACTCTTCGAACAACCCCTTGTTTGTGATGATAGTTGGAACGAGTACTGTGCCCCTTGTTGGGTATGATCATTGAGTTGGTGGGGCACTCTTATGTCAAGAAGCAAGTATTGTGTCCCTTGCCTCATGCGTATTTGCGTGTGTCCACGCGTACAGAGTGCCCGTGCGGCTTCAGAATCTCGTTGGGGGTAGCCCCCCATCCGGAAACGGCTACGGGGCGTGGCTGTGCCCTGCATTGTGGAATCCGATGCCAGGGGGGGATCAAGGTAAGGAGTGTTCTGGAGCGTGGGCCTTCAGTGCTCCGCGTTCGGTGGGAACGATCGCTGACTTTCCTGCGCCGTTCACCGCGGATAAAAAACGATATGATGAGGTTACCGCCAGTGCCCCTTCAGGGGGTGAGACAGGAAGAGCTACTGTATCGCACACCACCTGAATTGCCTTCACTCTCAGGGCGAAAGTGCAGCAATTCTGTTGCAGTGCCGCATCAGCGGGAATGATTCGGCATTTCAGTGGACGCTAGAGGGATCGAACCTCTGACCTCGTGCTTGTAAGGCACGCGCTCTGAACCAGCTGAGCTAAGCGTCCGTTGCGCGCAGCTTCACAGCGTGACAACTGCAAAAGTGCGCGTCACTCCTGCATAAGATACCGAAAGACGCTCGCGAAATCAACCGAGACATTTGATCGAGCACTCGTTCTCCATGGAACTGCGTGTCGCTCCTGTTTCAGTCCCCAAAAAATCGGAGTGGGCTTTTCTGTCCCACTCAGCCTGCCTCAAACCGCTGTCCGTGCTTTGCCACCAGGGGTGGAGGGCAAAACGAGAGCCCGGACATCGCTGCCCGGGCCTTGACTTTACCCGATAAACGGCCGCCGTCACCGTTGGTTAGTATCACCTGATGCTATCTGAGCAACAGGAGGTGGCGCGTCTGAACGAAACCCCTCGATCCCCCTCGGGGCCCTGGACCTGTCGAAGGGTCCCCCGCCTGCAATCGGTAGAAGTATACTCCGCTGGAGAGGCCCGACGCGTTGAATTGCGCCTCGTAGCTCCCGGGTGCCTTCCGTTCATTCACCAGGACTGCCACCTCTCGCCCGAGGAGGTCAAACACCGAAAGCTTCACATTACTGGCCACTGGCAACCGATACCTGACGACTGTCGTTGGATTGAACGGATTGGGATAATTCTGCAGCACCTCAAACCGCTCCGGCAAATGCTCCTTCTCAGCGACGGCCGTGGTCGGGAAATTCACCTGCGCCACGTTCCCAGAGTAGCTGAGAGCGAACGAGGAATCTATTTCTTTGATCCTGTAGTATTTCTTGCCTGGATTGAGCCTGTCAAGGAATGAATACCGGATCGATGACGGCCTCGTCCCCCCTCCCTGGACAAAGCTCCCCGGGACGGGAAGATAGCCGATCGGCGTGCTGTCAGACATCTCGAGCTCGAACCCGAAGCTTCGATACTGCGTGCGCGCCACCCACGAGACCAGGATGCTGTCGGGCCGCCTGTAGAGCGCCGTGAACGAATCAATCACCGCAGTAACCGGCACACCAAGAACAAAGGAGATGCTGTCTCCGCGCGTCCCCACGCTGGAGATTGTCAGTCCGCCCGGCGCGCCGCTCGTCAGGAAGCTCGAGGGATCGGTCACATCATTAATCATCGTCCGCCCCGTTTCCGACGAAAACGCGGCACTGTTCACCGTCCCGTTCACCGACGTCGTGCCGCCGGGACGGTAAATATACAGTTCATCAGGCGGTCCGCTGGCGTTGCCGCTGCACGCGCTGTTGACACGGTAGACGAGCAGCCCCTCTCCCGGCAGCGATCGCTCGAACGTTCCGACTTTCTTCCGGTATTCGAGAACGAAGAACTCTGTTGCCGAGTAGGGCGACGGAACCTTGTACAGGTTGCCGGAGGAAGAGGTGACGGGCTTGATGGTATACGTGCCGGGGACGGTGAGCGTGGGAAGGGTGGCGATCCATTTGCCATATTTGTACTTCATGTATGCACCCATGTGCATCGGCGTACTGGTACTGGTCGCCATGATATCCCATGACCCGATAGGCGTCACCGCTGACGAGGCGTAGTGGTAAAGGTCCGGTGCCCCGAGCGAATGATACATCTCGTGACAGAGCACGCCGACGTTGATGCTCGATTGTAGCTGCAGGTTGTACGAGTAAACGCGCTTCCCGTTAAGGTTCGCAGTGACCGAATAGAGAGACCACTTGTGGGGCCAGAGAAGTGAGGCCCAACCTGTCGGACTTCCCCGGACAATGAAGACCACGTTGTCTACCCGGGTGTCGTTGTCCATATCCAGGTTCACCGAACTCGGGACAAAGCGCGCGATTGAATCCACCGCCGCTTTGAGCAAAGCGTGCTCCCGTGCAGTCCGCTCGGTCCCGTCGTCTCCACCCTGATAGCCGATCGGATTCGTCGTTTCATTGTAAGGTTGAAAATACCCGCGGGGATGGGCATCCTGATACGACACGACGTTTGTCCCGGGGTCCGGAGCAGGGTACAGTTTCGTGGTGATCGAGACGGCGCCGTAGGATGTCTCCTGGAAGTAGTTGTAGAGCGAGCTTTTCCCGGCACCATTGTCATTGAACATCAAATCGTATTTGCTATACGCGTCGGCGAATTCAGTTTCATCGGAAAACCGGATAAATATCGCGATGTTCGTAAAACTGCCGAGTGTCGGGGCGTTGACGGCAGGACCCGGTACTGCGGCAATCCATGCATCGCGCTTCGCCTGTATCGCGGTGGACGGGATCGAAAGCCAGGGCTCCACACCGAGAAGTGCGGGGTTGCTTCGCCCCGGGATGAAAGAGGACGTAACGAGCCCCCCTTTTCCGGGCAGGGCATAGACGTAGTACCCCGTCACCGGATTCTGCACGATCGTGTAGCCCAGTTCATCGTGGAGCCAGTTGTAGTACTCGTCTCCGCTCGCAAAGCATTCCAGGAATGTCCCGTCGGGCTGCATGAGACGCTGGGGAACAAAGCTCAGCGGCGCCGCTCCTGCGAAATCGAACATGCTGACAAGGAGAACTGCCAGCGAAGCCAGTCGGATCCTCCGACTATGCATAGATACTTCCTTTCGTTAGCAAGAAATCGAATCCCTCCCAGGTCCAATGTATATGTCTGCAGGCGCCTCCAAGCGGGCACACTCTGCCATCGAAAATATCATCAAAATCCAGACCAGCCGGCCCAGGCGCATTTCAATGCGATATTCGCGCTAAATCATACAGCAGTTTCCCCGCAACGGGCAAAAAGGTAACTTTCCGGCAGATCTTTCCGAGGGAGTGAAACTCACCTCCTGAGTGAAGGAAGCATCATTCATGCAAGAAAAGGCCGGCATGGAAACAGAAAAGCCCCGAAACAACGCGGGGCTTTTGATTTCTTCGGCCGCGACCGATTTTCTATAGTCTATTGACTATGGGCAATCGGTTCTATCGGCTATTTTAGCAGCATCATCCTCTGCGTCTTGACGAACGACCCTGCCTCCAACCGGCAGAAATAGACCCCGGATGCCACCGGGATCCCCGCGTTGGTTCTCCCCTCCCAGACTGTCTGGTATCTCCCCGGAGGCTGCGCGCCACGGACGAGGGTCGCTACCTCGCGCCCCATGCTGTCGAAAATTCGCACCGTGACTTCCGACTGCGAGGAGAGAGAATACCGGATCGTCGTCGCAGGATTGAACGGGTTCGGGTGATTTTGCAGCAACTGTGTCGACGAAGGCAGCAGCTCGACCGTTTCTCTCCCCACGGCAGTGGGGACGCTCACATATGCCCGAATGACATAAATGAAAACGGTATCCCCCGCCGCGTTAGCAGTGTAATAGTACCAACCCGAAGACGAGGTAACATAGGTGAAGCTATGGAATGCCACAGTACTTGGGTATCGCGTTACCATGACACGATTGTCAACTGCCGGCGCGCCCGTGCAGACGAATGCCGCCGCGAACGGCTGGCTGGCGTCGATATTCAACACATGCACATCTGCGCTCCCCCAGTTTGGCCAGGGCACCGGATAGGGAGAGGGCGGGGTTGTCAGGCCGGTCACGGTGATCGGGCCTGCGAGTTTCGCACCGAGCGGCGTCGGTTGCACCGAGCCAGTGTACCTCCAGATGCCGCCGGTCATCGATCCCGTCCGCCGGAGAGCGACGCGAAGTGAATCAAGCCGGGCCCCGGGATAGCCATCAAACTGGACACAGACGGTGTCCCCCGCTGCATTCGAAAGGTAGCCACTCGGTTCCGACACATCCCACTTCAATTCGGTACATACCACTCCTGTCCCGGTCGAGCTATAGGTCACGTCGCGTGGAGTGGAAGGATCGATTCCACCGATCACATACGTGACGTCGGTGTAGCTCGTTCCAAATGCCGGCTCATCGAACTGCGCGCCAAGACTCACCGGGAGGACCCGTTTTCCGGCTGGACCGGTTTCGATTGCCCGGATCCAGAAGCTGGACGGCGGCGCGGCGGAGGAAATCGTCGTCGAAAGCGATGTCCCGCTCCGAAACGACAGATAGAGCGCGCCGAGATTGGCAACTGTAGCCGACGTTGAACCGACGTTCGGGGTCAGAAAAACCGTGGGCGACACGCGGGTAACCGACGGGTAGGAGTACCCCCACCTCGGGTCAACGCCCGTGTCATTCAGGTAGTTCGCCAGAAGCCAATCCTGGAAGATGTCGGCGAACCGGCGCGACGTCGCCGGTGTGAAGGCCGCAAGCGCGGCATCCAGCCGCGCACTGCCGGTCAGGTTTGTCCCAACGATCGTTTTCAGGATAGGTGTTCCGAATTGTTCTTTCATATACAGAAAGAACCGGGCGGCCCGCGAATAATCATTGAGAACAAGAGTGAGGTCCGTACGCCGCCAATCGAAGAGATAATGGTTGGGCTCGCCGGCAAATTCTGCCTGGCCTCGAAGCGGATACCCGCAGACGACTTCGGCCATCAGCGAACACCCCTCGTTCGTAAAAGTGTCACCCAGCTTATTGTAGTTCCAGTGAATCATGTGCTGGAACTCGTGGGCTGTCGTGCTCATTCCGGTCTTGATACCTGAAGAAGTCGTCAGGGTTAGCGGGTTGCAATCGAGGAAGTAGATCTCCGCTTCGTTGCTGGTCGGGTAGGTGGATTTGGGAATCTCATTGTAGGAGTAGAAATATCCCGCCACATAACCGCCCGATCCCGCAAATCCGTCCCTGATGTCCAGAATCAGAATGATGATCTTCGGGTCACCGTCGACGTCGGGGGGATTCCCGAAAGATTCAACATCGGTCTGGAAGATCCCCTTGGCGGCATTGGCGGGAGTCGCACTGTCAAACGCGTTGACCACTGAATCGACCGCCGCCTGTGTCACGCGCGCGCCCCAGCCTGCGTCCTCTACGAACACATAGCAGGTCAGGCCGACAGCACGGCATGTCGCAGGCACGGTGTATCGCGTGTTCGTCGTGGTAAGATCATCGGCATACCACGAATACGTCGATCCAACAATGAAGCTCCAGGCCGCCGCCTTCTGCAGGCGTGCCCCCGCCATTACTTCTGGATGGGCAAGGACGTACCGGTTGATTTCTTCTTCCTGTTTCCACAGGATGTCGTGGGCCGAAATGGGATAGGAGCTTTCACCCTCGTGTGCAGTCTGCATGATCACCTGTGCGACAAGGGTGGCCGGGAAACAGAGTGTCAGCAGACACGACAGCACCAGCGCGAGCGTTTTCATGGGGATCGAACCTCTGTTTGTCGTTGGACATCTACCCGCCGACCGGATCGACACTGATGACCCTGAGAACCGGTCCGTCCGGTCCCTGTTCTTTCTCTGAATAGCGAATTCTGAATTTCCTCCCCTGGAATCGGTTGAGCGATTCCTCAATTTCCTTCGAGCAGTTCAGGATGTATCGCGTCCCATCCTCTGCGACCAGAGCAAGCCTGGTGAAAGGCTCATTCCCCGTAACATACACCGTCCCTTGCACACTCTGTCCTTGATTGTCAGCGCCGCGCGATGAGGAACATCCAGAATGGAGCAAAGCGCCCCAAAGGAGCCCGAGCCAAATCAGAGAGAGCAGATTCTTTTCCACTTGCTCAAGGTCGCGAACCGAAGGTACGATCATCATCATAGCCCGGGAAAATCGCGCTTACGCTCTCTCGATTGAACGGAAGCTGAGACAAACCCCGTCAAAACAAGCAGCCGAGTTTGATTCACGAAACATTGCAGCACCCCAATATCATGAGGAAATGCCAGAAAGACAACATTGTCTAAATGGTTGCGCTTCCGTACATTGTGCGCATCCCCACCGCCAGGAGCCGAATCGTGAGACCTTCGATCCTCATCCCCGTTTTGCTTGCACTTCTCCTCTCAGCTTCCTTGCAGGCACAGCGAAAATTCCCCTTTCAGGATGCCCGGCTTTCGCCCGCAAAGCGGGTGGAGGATCTCCTTTCCCGTATGACTCTCGAAGAGAAGGTCGCACAGCTTCGGTGCCTCACCAAAGACATCGAGGCCATGGACTCTTTGTACGGCCGGGAGGGAATAGGAGGGATCGGGCCGATCATGGACGGTCTCCCTGAAGCGGCGGCAGCAGCGAAGGCGAACCGCATTCAATCGCTGCTACAAAGAACCACGCGCCTCGGGATCCCGGCGATCCTGCACAGCGAATCGCTGCATGGCTTCAGGGGATACAGCGCGACCATTTTTCCGCAGGCTATTGCCCTGGCCAGCACATGGGACACCGCGTTGATGACACGCGTGGCAAGAACCATCGGAAAAGAGTGCCGCGCCCGCGGGATCCGCCAGGTGCTCGCCCCGGTCATCAACATCGCGCGAGACGTTCGGTGGGGGCGCGTTGAGGAAACCTACGGCGAGGATACGTACCTCACGTCACGCATGGGGGTGGCGTATTGTTCGGCTATCGAGGGGGAAGGTGTCCTCACCACCCCGAAACACTTTGCGGCCAATGTGGGTGACGGCGGACGAGACAGTTATCCGATCCACTTCACCGAACGCCTCCTCCGGGAAGTCTACTTCCCCGCATTCAAGGCTTGCGTTCAGGAAGCGGGCGCCTCGTCTGTCATGGCGGCATATAATGCGCTGGACGGTATCCCCTGTTCCGCCAACCCCTGGCTCCTGACCCAGGTTCTGAGGAGGGAATGGGGCTTCGCAGGATTCGTCGTTTCGGACTACGGCTCAGTGGCGGGAATCATGAATAAGCATTTCGTTGCTGCCAACGAAACGTCTGCCGCCGCGCTCGGACTGAATGCCGGACTCGACGTGGAATTCCCCGATGTCTATATCTATGGTCCACCCTTGCTCGCCGCACTGAAAGAGGGGAAAGCGAAAACAACAGCGCTGGACAACGCCGTCCGCCGGGTTCTGCACGCGAAATTCCGGCTCGGACTTTTTGAAAACCCCTTCGTCGCTGTCGACTCCGTCCATGCTATCTCGGCAGCGCCGGAGCACCGCGCACTCGCCCTGGAAGCTGCGCGAAAGGGGATCGTGCTCCTGAAGAACGATGACAAAACGCTCCCCCTGAAGAAGACCCTTCGATCCATCGCGCTCCTTGGACCCGCCGCAGACACGACGCTGTTCGGCGGGTACAGTGGCTGGGGGCGGGAGGGCATCACCGTCCTCCAGGGAATTCGTGACAGGGCCGGGTCCGGCACCACCGTCCGATTTTCGCCGGGATGCGCATTCGGATTCAACTCTCTCCCTCCCATCCCACCGGAAAACCTTCTCCCCTCCGGCGGAAAGCCGGGAGAGCACGGACTCAAGGGGGAGTTCTTTGCCAACATGACTCTCCAGGGCGAACCGGCCGTTGTGCGGCATGATCCCCGGGTTCACTTCACATGGGGAATGGGTTCGCCGGATCCGAAAATCCCTGTGGAGCATTTTTCCGCCCGATGGACAGGCTCGCTCGTGCCGGCCGTATCGGGAACATACAAGCTGGGCGCGAGCACAGACGACGGCATGCGTCTCACGCTCGATGGCAAGCTGCTTCTCAACAGCTGGTACGACCGCGGCGCGACGCTCGACTATGCGACTGTCAGGCTGGAAGCGGGAAGATCCTATGATCTGCGGCTGGAATATTACGAAAACACAGGGTGGTCGTTTGCGAGTCTCGTCTGGGAACTGCAGGTACCGGAAGATCCGAGGATTGCGGATGCCGTGCAACTTGCGCGACAGTCGGATGCCGCAATCGTTGTAGCGACCATCAGCGAGGGAGAAGGGTATGATCGCGCGAATCTTGATCTTCCGGGACGGCAGGAGGAACTCATACGGGCCGTCGCGGCCACCGGAACTCCGACGGCGGTTGTGCTCATTGGCGGCAGTGCCGTGACGATGCAGCGGTGGAAGGAGAACGTCGGCGCGATTCTGATGGCGTGGTATCCCGGCGAGGAAGGTGGTCGCGCCGTTGCGGATGTTCTCTTCGGCGGCGAGAACCCGGCCGGAAAGCTTCCCATCACCTTTCCGCAGTCTGTCGGGCAGGTCCCACTCTATTATAATCACGAGCCGACCGGGAGGGGGGATAGCTATGTCGACATGAGCGGCAAGCCCCTCTTCCCCTTCGGCCACGGTCTCAGCTACACCACATTTGAATACTCCAGGCCTGCGGTTTCAGAAACAACGCTCGCGCAGGGGAAAACGGTCACCGCATCGGTGACGGTGCGCAATGCGGGCGACGTCAAGGGCGAAGAAGTCGTCCAGCTCTACCTCCGCCGCCCGGTGTCGAGTGTCACCCAGCCGGTGCAGCAGCTGCGGGGTTTCCGCCGCATCGCGCTCGAGCCGGGGGCCGTGCAGACTGTCGAATTCTCTCTGACGCCCGATGATTTTTCCCTGTACGACCGCAATCTCCGCCGGGTGGAAGAGCCCGGAAAGGTGGAAATCCAGTTCGCGAATTCCTCAACCGACATTCGGCAGACGGTCGCACTGGAGATTCTCGGCCGGCGGTGAGACTTGAAAAAATCGAAGAAATTCACTACGTACTTGTACACCATCAGGAGGATACTATGAATACGAAGTGGGCTAAAGCTGGACTCATCGTACTTGTCTCATGTGCCATGCTATTCAACGGTTGCTCCGCGAGCAACACGGTCAAGGGTGGCGCAATCGGCGCTGCGGCTGGCGGCGTTCTTGGCGCTGTCATCGGTAAGCAGGCCGGGAACACCGCTGTCGGCGCGATCATCGGCGCTGCAATCGGCGGAACGGCAGGCGCACTGATCGGCAGGTATATGGACAAGCAGGCGGAAGAAATGCAGAAAGACATCGAGGGCGCGAAGGTCGAGCGGGTCGGAGAAGGGATCAAGATCACCTTCGATTCCGGAATCCTCTTCGACGTGAATAAATCGACCCTGACCAGCCAGGCCAAAGTAAACGTTGACAAGCTGTCCAAGATTCTCAACAAGTACCCCGACACGAACATCCTGGTGGAGGGGCACACGGATGCGACCGGAACGGAGGAGTACAATCAAAAACTCTCCGAACAACGGGCGGCTTCCGTCGCAGGGTACGCCAAAGGGGCGGGCGTGGATGCGGTGCGATTCACAACCGTTGGCTATGGTGAAAAGCAGCCGATCGCCGACAACTCCACGGTTGATGGGAAAAAGCTCAATCGCCGCGTCGAGATCGCCATTTTCGCGAATGACAAGCTGAAGTCTGCTGCGGAAAAGGGAATGGTCCAGTAGCACACAGCAGGGAATTTTTTGGAAGCCGGCGCGCCCGCGTGCCGGCTTTTCTATTCTCTGGCGTTTGTCGACACGCCGGTCACATTGGAGGGCCCCCGCAGGGACCTGGTGTTTGCAGAAAAGTCGCGTCCCAATCGGTGGGGTCCGTGCAGGGCCCGATGTTTGCCGAATTGCTCCGCAAACCCGATTTTCGGATATTCCAGGGCCATGGCGTCGCTTCCCATCGATAGCATCCTGCCTGAACTCCTGAGCACGCTCAAGCATGCTCCCTCTCTCCTCCTCTCCGCGCCTCCCGGGGCAGGAAAAACCACCCGCGTTCCGCCGGCATTACTTGCAGCAGAATGGCTCGAGCAGAAGAAACTGATCCTCCTCGAACCCCGGCGCCTGGCAGCCAGGAGAGCGGCGGAGTACATGTCCGTGCAAATGGGGGAACCGATAGGATCGACAGTCGGCTTTCGCATCAGGGGAGAAACACGCGTCGGACCGCAGACCCGCATCGAAGTCGTGACCGAAGGTATTCTCACCCGTATGCTCCAGCATGATCCGGCCCTCCCTGGCGTCGCCTGCATTCTTTTCGATGAATTCCACGAACGAAGCATCCACGCAGACCTCGGCCTCGCGCTGGCCCTCGATGTCCAGACGCACCTGAGACCGGATCTGAGAATCCTGGTCATGTCCGCCACACTGGACGGCGTGCGGCTCCGCGATGCGCTCCCGGACGCCCCGCTGATTCAGAGCGAGGGGCGCGTCTTCCCTGTTGAGACCTCGTACCTCCGGTTCCCGGTCGACGGACCGGTGGAAAGCGCGGCGGCGAGCCGCATCGAGTACGCCCTTGCCCACAACGAGGGAGACCTCCTGGTTTTCCTTCCCGGCCAGCGGGAAATCAGGCGGGTGGCCTCGCTTCTCGATGGCCGGCTCGCGGAGCATGTTATCGTCCACCAGCTCTTCGGGGAATCGGGATACCGGCAGCAGCAGGCGGCGATCGCCCCCGCTCCCGCCGGCAAACGGAAGGTCATTCTCTCAACGAGCATTGCGGAGACGAGCCTGACCATCGACGGTGTTCGTGTCGTCATCGATTCCGGGCTTGCGCGCGTACCCCGGTTTGACCCGCGCCGCGGGATGACGGGACTCGTGACAGTGCCCGTATCGCGCGCAACCGCCGACCAGCGTCGGGGCCGGGCCGGAAGACTGGCTCCCGGAACCTGCTACCGGCTCTGGACGGAGCAGCAGCCCCTCCCGCCGTACCCCCAGCCTGAAATTCTCGCGGCAGATCTTGCTCCGCTCGCCCTGGATCTTGCGCGCTGGGGAGACCCGGAAGGAACGCAGCTCCGGTTCATCGATCGGCCGCCGGACGCCCACATCAAGCAGGCGCGATCGCTCCTGACTCTTCTGGGAGCCCTCGACGGGCACGGAGGGATCACATCGCACGGTCGCGCGTTGGCAGAGCTCCCGGTACACCCGCGGCTGGCCCACATGATTATCCGCGGGCGCGATCTCGGCCTCCCCGGTCTCGCCTGCGACCTCGCCGCTCTTCTCGAAGAGCGCGACATCCTGACCGAAGGTGCGCGGGACGATATCGATCTCTTCTCCCGGTGGCATGCGTTCCACACGGGATCGGGCGCCGACCGGGCAGTACGCGAGCGTGTGCGGCTGGAAGCGAGGAGACTTGCAGATCTTGTTGGATCGAAAGCAGGAACCACGGGGGAGGAACACCTCGGCACTCTCCTCGCACTCGCCTATCCCGAGCGCGTGGCGCGCAAGCGCGACGCCGCTTCTTCACGATTTCAAATGGTGTCCGGAACCGGAGCGCTCCTTCCACCCGGAAGCCCGCTCGCCCGTGAACAGTTTCTTGCGATCGGGGATACCGACGGTCTCGGGAGCGACGTGAGGGTCTTCCTCGCCGCGCGCCTCACCAGGGAGGTTGTCGAAGTAGCATTCTCCGATTCCATCGAGGAAAGAAATGAGGTGCGGTGGGTTCCGGAGAAGGAAGCCGTCGTCGCACGCCGCATCCGCACGCTCGGATCGCTGATTCTCTCCGAAGGAGCTTCACAACCGGGCAGCGCAGAGGGACGTGCGGCCATGATCGAGGGGATCCTGCAGATGGGACCAGCCTCTCTCCCATGGACGAAGGAGACCCGTTCCCTCCAGCACCGCTCCGAGTGGTTGCGCACAAGCGGCCTGGCGCCACAACCCTGGCCCGATCTGAGCGATGCCACCCTTCTGACCACGGCGGAGACGTGGCTCGCCCCTTTCCTTGCGGGAATCTGGCAGCGGACCCAGTTGCAGAAGATCAATCTGTCGGCTGCACTCGACTCCCACTTCCGTCGCGATCAGCGCCATGCCCTGGATCGCCTTGCACCTTCCCACCTCACTCTGCCGTCGGGGTCGCGCATCGCTCTTCAGTATGAAGGCGTCGAAACGCCTGTGCTGGCGGTTCGCCTCCAGGAACTCTTCGGCCAGACGGAGACGCCCCGGATCGGCGCAGGAGCCGTGATAGTCGTTGTTCACCTCCTGTCACCAGCGCGACGCCCCCTGGCCGTCACGCGCGATCTCCGGAGCTTCTGGGCAACGACATATCCAGCGCTCCGGCCACAGCTTCGGTCCCGATACCCGAAGCACTCCTGGCCGGAGGACCCCCTTACGGCGAGGCCGACCAACAAAACCCTTCGACAGAGGAGGGGATGATTCTTGCACCTCAACGAGAATCTCCTGATATTCGGGCGTCATCCATCAATCACCCACCATTGAAACACTCCGGAGGCACTATGGGACTATTAGGTGATTTTCTCGGCAAGCTGACCGGCGCGGGCGGGCGCAGCAGTGCAGTCGTCGACGCAATCGGCGGGCTGTTGCAGAGCAAGGAAATTGGCGGGCTCGACGGTCTTGTTCAGAAATTTACGAAAGGCGGGCTCGGCGACATCGTTTCTTCCTGGGTCAGCACGGGCACGAATCTTCCGGTCTCGCCCGAACAGATTCAAAAGGGACTCGGACCTACACAGATCAGCGCAATGGCGTCGCAGCTCGGTCTGTCTCCCGAAGTGATCAGCAAGCAACTGGCCAAAATTCTTCCTGACGTTGTCGACAAGCTGACACCGGATGGGAAGGTCCCCAATCAGGATCTGCTTGCGCAGGGACTGACCATGTTGAAGGGGAAACTCTGAGAAAGACACTCACAGGCAGAGAACCCAGAGGTCCGAGCCAGAGGACGGTTGCCATGTTCAGGCCATCCTAAAGAATCCTTGCGTGCTTCCCGTTCTCAGCCTCTCTGCGAGAGTTCTTTCACGTGACTCGTACCAGGGCTCGGCACATGCCGGGCCTTTTTCTTGACTCTACCTCATCGAATGCAGCGCCACTCTGTTGCCTTCCGAATCCATGAACATCGCGAAGTACCCAAGATCCTCGGCAACGAGCGTTTTGCGCACCATGATCTTTCCCCCCGCGGGCTCAATGCGGTTTAAAACCACGTTGAGATCCTCCCCGGCAGCCAGATATACAGTGGTCCCATCTCCAGAAGGACGGTACCATGGTCCCGCCACAATCGCTCCTCCGATCCCTCCCGCCTTCTGGTCGCAAAGCAAGAACCCCATCCGGTTCGGCCCCATCACCATCTCGGGCATCTCGAAGTCAAAGATCGTCGAGTAGAATTTCTTCGCTCGCTCGAAATCCGCGGCCGGGATTTCAAACCAGCTCACCGCATTCTTCACCATCTCCATTCCGTTCTCCTCTGGGTTGTGGGGCACCAACGTATGAATTTCCCCTCCGCAAGGCAAGAGCGGGGAGGTTCTTGACTTGTTCGAAACAAATCCCGACCGTACCAGGTGCCGCCTGAGTCTTCAAACATCAGGCTCCTACGGGTCAAACCACTGACTGCGTGAATTCGAGGCGGGCGCTCTACAGACATTGGCCTCCTGCGGGGCCTCGATCCCGCGAAACTGACCCGTCAGCGGCGAAATGTCTGCAGCCTGGCAAGCCAAGAGAGAGCTCCAGCGAAGATTTCTGTGTCTCTGCGAATCCCCCCGGATACATCTCAGGGAACATACAAGGGAGAAACGTATGGCAGAAAAAACACCGGGTATTGGAGACATCGCCTGGACCGATCTTACGGTACGGGATGCCAATAGCGTGAGGGAATTTTACCGGAAGGTTGTAGGCTGGAAGGTCCAGCACGTCGCGATGGGAGGTTATGACGATTACGGAATGACCCCGCCGGGGAAGAAGAGCATGGCAGCGGGCGTGTGCCATGCCCGCGGAGTGAATGCCGACATCCCACCTGTCTGGCTGGTCTATATCGTGGTGAAGAACCTTCGACGCAGCATCACTGCCTGTCTCCGCGCCGGCGGGAGCGTGATTGTTCCCCCCCGGCCGATGGGAAAGGGATCCATGTGCGTCATTGCGGATCCCGCAGGAGCGATTTCCGCGCTGTATCAGACGAGGCCGGCGACAAAGGCCCGGCGGCGGCGCTGACCTCTCCTTGGTTTCGTCATTTGTTGCAGCCGGAGTTGTTCGGGCCCCAACCCTTGTTGCAGGACTCCGTGTTTTGCCTTGCCGTCTCATTACAGGACGCAGCAACAGCGATCACGACCACAGCGTCAATTACAGCTCCCACGAGAAAGCCTGTGAGTTTCGCGTTCCCCCCCGCATCCTTTTCGATGCGAAGGATATCCTCCACAGGAACTTCCGTGGTGTCATTCCGCCGGCCCACGAGGACTCCTCTGGCACAATACGGAAGACGGCCGCCTTCTGTAAGAACATGAAGCGCGAAGACATCCAGAGGCCGTGCGCTGTCACCTTGAAGATTCCTGATTGCTGCAAGGGGATACACTCCGCTTTTCTGCCAGAGCAGAAGGACTCCGGGATCAACCCCGCGGAACGCTCCACGGACCTTCGCGCCCGCGAGCCGGTTAAAAGTGATCGTATCTCCGGGTACGGGAAGCTGATCCCTGACTTTCAGCGTCTCGATCGCCGCCAGATAGGCCTGACGATATTCTCTCCACTTACTCTCCTGGATCCCCACGAAATCTCCTTCGATCCTCGTCCCTTCGTGCGTAACGAGGACGATCCCGGTTCCCAACTCGAACGTACGCAACTCCGACAATCCCGAAACCTCCGCGCCCCCTTTCTTTCCAGCATCGGAGAGCGCACCAATCCCCAGCCCGATGAGGCTGCACCCGGCAAAGAGGAGCGGCGGTACAAGGAAGGAGATTGCGCACTGAAGAAGAAATCGCTGACAGGTTTTCATGACGGCACCTCGCTTGAAAGACTGGTTTCCCATACGCAAGGAACCAAACGGCGGCACATAACACGTCACAAAACTGTCAACATTCGGTCCAGATACTCCGTGGCCTTCTCTTCCTCCACGATCAGGCTCACGACCAGAAACACTCCTCCTTCCAGGTCGAAGAAGTGGCCGGGATAGGTCAGAAGGCCGAATTCCCGCAAAAGCAGCAGTGCCCACTCCTCATCCGTGCGGTGTCCCGGCATCCGGAGGATCGCGTTCCATCCCCCCTGCGAGGTCAGGAGCGTAATGGGTGTGTCCCGCAGCAGACCCCCCATCATGCGATAGTTTGCCGCCGCGCGGCGGCGGATCGCCTCCGCCAGGGCGGATGAGCCTTCGAGGATTCTTCCGAGACCTACTTGCACAGGCGTGTTGACGGAGAGATAGGTGTCGCCGATCATGGCGAGCCGCTGTGTTGCCTCTTCTGCGCGGCCGTGCTCTCCCGAGAGAGCCACCCACCCCAGCTTCATCTGCGGTAACCCGGCCAGCTTCGAAAGTCCGTTGATCACAAACGTCAGTGGAGCCTCAGCGCCGTGCAGCGATGAAGCAGGGATCTTCTCCTCGAAGGAGAACGTCCAGAATACTTCGTCGGCAATGAGCGCGAGATCGTGTTCGGCTGCCAGGTTGCAGATTTCGTCGCGCTCCTCGGCGGAAAGATAATTGCCCGTGGGGTTGTTTGGATGAATGATGACGATGGCCCGGGTCCGGGCGGAAACGCCCCGTCTGACCGTCTCGAGGTCCAGATGCCACAACCCATCGTAGCGACAACGGTAGGGAACCGGTCGAATATCGTTCAACCGGGCGAGATCGTCGAAGAGGGGATAGCCCGGTTTCGGGATCAGCACTTCATCGCCCGCGTTGCAGAGAAGCCGGAAAAGCCAGGAGTACGCCTCACTGGACCCCGCAGTCAGAAAGAGCGACCCGGGATCCAGGAGTACACCCTGCCGCCCGTACCACGCACTGATGGCTTCACGACTATCGCGGAGTCCCTGAGCGTCGGGTTCATAGTGCAATCCCGCGGGGGAGGCGAGTGCCGCGAGGATCTCGTCTCCAGCATACGGAAACCCGCAGTGAGTAGGATTGGAAAGAGTCCAATCCAGAATCGGTTCGCCCTTGCGTCGCCGACCGGCAGCAGCGCGTGTCAGGACGTTGGGCCCGAACTCCCAATCCGTCCGATTCGAGAACTTCATGGAGACCTGCGGATCATTGTATGCCTTTCGATTCCCTGACCACTGTTCCCGGAATGGCATGCGCCCTGTCAGGGAGTTTGGCCCTATACCGGTCACGGATCAGGCCGATCTTCCCCGTGGGAATTTCCCTGAACCCTTTCTGGAAAACCGGGGCATCGGGGCGGAGTCGATAATCCCTTTTCTCCATCGAGACAAACCCCGGATCCTCATCGACGGTGTTGTCGGCGAAGCGCACCAGCGAGTCGGTCACGCCGTCCTGGAGTTCCCGCCAGATCCCGCCCGTTGAGATGTTATTCCTGATGATATTTCCTTCCGGCACGGTCAGATCGGTCTCGAGGAGGTGGCGCAACATCGGATAGCGCAGACTGTACGGCGGCTCCCCGGGATTCACCGCCCGCAGGCGAATGCGCAGAACGGAATTCTCCCCGTCGAACATAGCTGCGGCCCATCCCCTCTTCCCCCGCGCATCGACATGGATGGCCGGCCGCCCGTCGATAATGATGTTGTTTGCAACGACATTGTCTCTCCCCCCTCCAATCATCACGGTGCGACCTCCGTTGACGAACACATTCCCCTCCACGGTCGTCCCGCTGGCAAAGTCGTCCATATAGACAGACATCACATCGGTGAATCCCTGCTGGCCCTGCACGCCACGCACATCGTGGAAATAGTTATTGCGAATCACGTTTCCCCGCTGGGTCCAGTCGCGCCCCTGATAGAACGCCCCCGCATCTCCGGTCTCCCTGCAGACGTCATACACCTCGTTGCATTCCAGGAGGTGATCGTTCCCCCAGAAAAAGACGGCCGTGTGAGGAAGACCGTGAATCAGGCAATGCGACACCCTGTTGCCGACACCCCACAGGTGGACCCCCGCACGGTACGTGTGGGACCATCGTGTCACATCGGCGAGGTGCGTGTTGTCGACGAAATTCGCCCCGGGAGTGAGGGTAGCCCTGTCGCCGCCGGTGAGGATCACTCCCCCTTCTCCGCAGTGATATATATCGCAGCTCTGCACGCCGTTGAACTGTCCTGCGCCGGCGTTGTAGATTGTGTTGTCGTGAAAACGGCCTTCGAGATCGGGGTCAAGGCGTCCGATGCAGACGCCGACACTGCCGGTATTGCGTATCATGCAGCCGGCGATGGTGTTATGTTCCCCCCCCGCAATCTCCACGCCTGGCCCACGGGTGCATTCGATCGTAAGTCCGGCGAGCGTCACCCAGCGGGTATTTCGCATTACGATGAGAGGCGTCTCGACGAGCGATGCTGTTATCCGTGCATCCGCCAGTGGTACCGGCGGCCAGAAATAGAGAGTCCCCGAATCCCGATCCAGATAATATTCGCCGGGCGCATCGAGTTCCTCCAGAACATTATAGGCATAATATCTTTTGCCCGGTGTGTATCCATACACGCCGTGCGGTGCAGCCGTGGTGATGACCCGCCGGGCTGTGTCTATTGCTGCCAAATGCGTGTGGGAATCCGCCCAATCCCAGGTCCAGTAGCCGTGCAGCCAGATATCCGGACTCCGGAGCCATCGTCGCGGACGATCGCCCTCATACACGAACATGCTTTCCCGCGAAAGGGGAAGCGTGTCCTTGATGGTGACCCATCCACTATTCGGCCAGCGCGCAAGAGTCATGGGGACGTCATTAAAGAAGAGTTCCAATCCCGACGGAGCGATCGGCCGGCCGAAACCCCGGGCACGCAGTTTCCCGTATTCGTGAATGCCGCTCAGGGGCAGATTTGCCTCGTAGACGTTCCCCGCACACTCCGGAGCCATCATAGCGAGGACGCGGACATCGGTGACTTTTCGAAACCCTTTGATTTCCTGCCCACCCGAAATCCGGACCACGGCGCCCGGAGCTGCGACGTAGAAGACCGGCGCGAGTGAGTCACCGCTATCTTCGGGCCCCAGCAGAAACGACGATGTCCGCTGATACCTCCCGCCTTCAAGGCGAACCGTGCACGCCCCGGCGGGCTTTGCGCGGCGGGTTTGCCGAACCGCTTCGCGCGCCCGTTCGAGGGTCGCA
>Ga0326726_10001787_pt1 | contig 20014 bp, 12 predicted proteins | sample MHFenrmetagenome_2_FD_207603 | JGI IMG/M metagenome (GOLD analysis project Ga0326726, IMG submission 207603) | Lab enriched peat soil microbial communities from Michigan Hollow, Ithaca, NY, United States - MHF15MN | ecosystem: Environmental > Terrestrial > Soil > Wetlands > Peat | place: USA... | reverse complement strand
CCTACCCCAGCCATGTCCCGAAGCGTGCCGGCCGGCTCATGGATGCGGCCTCCACGCCGGCTGCTCGCCCGCCGTGAGGCTGCGGACGTTGGTGCCATCCGAGCTCGCCACGAAGATCATGTAATTCGAGCACCACTCGTCGCAACTCTGGACGAACGCGAGCTGGGTGCCGTCCCGCGACCAGGTGGGCCCGAACCCGGAAAGGCCCGTGCCGATGCGTGTCACGCTTCCTCCGGCCAGGCTCATGAGCACGATCTCGTCCGACCCGTAGCGGGTCGTGGCGAATGCCAGCGTCGAGCCGTCCGGCTTCCAGGCGGCGCCATCGTCGCGCGCCGGGTCGCTGGTAAGCCGCGCGAATCCGGTGCCGTCCGGGTTTACGGAGCAGATATCGTCGTTGCCGAGGTACACCCGGCAATCGAACGCGATCTTCGTCCCGTCCGGCGACCAGGCCGGACTTCCCACGAACCCCACGCCCTGGGTCAGCCGCACGACCCCCGAGCCGTTCGCCGCCATCACGTACAGCTCAACCACGCCGGCGTGCGTCGCCGCGAAGGCGATCTTCGAGCCATCGGGCGCCCACGTGGGGCGGTGATTGCCCGCCGGGTTCACCGTGAGCTGCGCGAGCCCCGTGCCGTCGGCGTTGATCACGCAGATCTCCTCGGCGCACTCGTACGCCAGCCTGGTGCCGTCCGGCGACCACGCTGGTGCGAGCCCCGGAGTGATCGATTGAGGCTCCAATCCATCCGTACGGATGACGGCAATCGTCCCACCGGAGGAGAACGCGATCCGCTCGGCCGGAATGCACCCGACCTCGAAGGCGACGTCCACGGTGCCACCCGGAGGAACGGTCACGCCACGGGCGGTCGCACCGCTGACCGTGCAGTTCGCGGCGAGCCCGGTGAGGGTCACCGTGTGGGGGCCTGGGCTCACGTCGCCCACGGTGACGGCATCATTCGCGGCAACTCCTGCCGACCAGAAGCAAGGACTCTGGGAGTGGTCGATACAAACCCCATACCCATCCCGATCTGGGTCCGTCCCGCGGGTGGCCGTCGTGACCCGCACGCTCCCGACCGCGACACAGGTGACCGCGAACGGCACTTCGGTGTTGGCGTTCGCCGTGACGCTGCGTGGGTTGTCCCCGCTGACCGTACAGTTGGGGGCCACGCCGTCCAGCTGCACGAGATGGGTGCCGGGGGCCACGGGCACGGTCGCGCCGCCGTTCACACCGATGGCCGCCTCATAGGGGCAACCGTCCTGCCACGGATCAAGATCAAGGCACACGGAGTAGCCGTCGGGATCGAGGGAGACCCCAGTGGTGGTGGTGGTGACGTGCAGGGTCACCGACGCGCACGCGATGGCGAACAGCACCGCGCCAGTATCGCCCCGCGCGGTGTGGACGGCGACCGGATTGGCACCGTTGACCGCGCAGTTCGCCGCCACGCCCGCAAGGAGGACGGCGTGAGCGCCGGTGTCCACAGTCACGGTCACGTCGCCGTTCACACCGATCGCCGAGTTAGTACTGCACCCATGGCCTGGATCAAGATCAACGCACACGGAGTAGCCGTCGGGATCGGGCGGGCTGCCGCGGGTCGCGGCCGTGACACGCAGCGTCCCCGTGGGTCCGGTGATGGCAAAGGGCAGGCTGCTGGCCCTCGTAAGGCCCGCAGCGCTGGTTGTGAGCGTGTATCCGGGGCTCACCGGCCCGATCGAGAGATCGCTGAAGGTCGCGACCCCGTTGACAGCGCTCACGACCGTGGTGCCCGAGAGGGTGCCCGGTGCCGAGTTGCCCCCGAGCGCCACGGTCACCCGGTCCCCGAATCCGGCCACCCGGTTGCCAACGGAGTCCTGCGCGGCGACCTCGACCGGCGGCGTGATGGCAGCGCCCCCCATCGTATTGCTCGGCTGGGTCGTGAACAGCAGCGTCGTGGCGGGGCCGGCCGTAATGTCGAACGGCGTGCTCGTCGCTGCGGTGAGCTCGGTGGTTACCGCCCTCAGCGTATAGCCCGCCCCCGCCTTGAGGATGCGAAGGTCAGTGAAGCTGGCGACCCCATTCACTACCGCCACCGTCACCGTGCCCGCCAGGCTGCCGCGGCTGGGGTTCGCCTCGATCCTCACCGTCACGAGTTTGGTCTCGCTGGTCACCGTGTTGCCGGCCGCGTCCTCGATCGCCACGGCGACGACCGGACCGATCACGACCCCGGCCGTTGCATTGCTGGGTTGCATGGTGAAGCCGAGCTTCACCGGGCCCGAAGCCGGCGCGGTCGAATCCGTGCAGGCTGCTACAAGGAGGCAGCCCAGGAGAAACCACTGACCCCTGTTTCGTGACCCGCGCGCCGCTGTAGGCATGTGACCCTCCCGCAACTGTGGTCAGGAAGCCGTTCCCAAGGCACGACCGCCCACCGGGCGTCCGCCAGCCACACCACTCCGAGTCTTGCCGATAGACTGTCGCGGAGGGCTCATCTCGCCCTCAGCGCGGACTCGTCTGCTGCTCATGCTCCGCTCGGGCATCCGAGGGGAACCGTGAGCGACTGTCGGACCGCCGCGACCGTCGTGACCGTCCGTCCGTCCGTCCGTCAGTCGAGCGGGAACGGTTTGTGCCACCGGACGTCGTGCGCGATCGCCCACCGGCCAACGCTGCGTCCAAGCTCCTGACCGGCCGTGATGTCGAACCGGTAGTGCAGCCCGCCATACATCCGTGAGAACGGCGCCGCCACGACCATCTCATCCAGCCGGCCCGTCTCCCTGGGGAAGGCGTGCGACAGCACCGTCGCATAGGACGCCGTGAGGAAGCCGGCGACGTGGGACGGGGAGCAGGGTCGGGGGCTCGCCGGGAGCCCCCTCCCATTTCCTCGATTCGACAGGTGTGGTCGACTCAGAACGGACAGTTCCCCGGATCCGGGGCATCGATCCGCAGGGTTGCCGCTTCAGGCGCAAGGTACACCACGATGTTCTCCGCCACCGTTCCGCTCTCGTTGCGCGCGATGTGGGCGTGCTCCCCCACGTCGAGGTAGCCCTGACCCGCCGAGCGGACGATCGGGGTGCAGCCCGGGTCGTCGGATTCATAGAACGTCATCGTACCCACCACTACCTCTATGAAGACCGGCCCCGGATGGCGATGCCAGCCGCTTTGGCCGCCCGGCTGGAAGACGATGCGCTGGACCGCGACGTCCAGGCGGGGGTCGGCCTTCACCTCGGCGCGCCAACCGTCGGAAATCCGCTTGACCTTAAACCCCGGTTCGCACGGGTCAGGGACAGGGTGGGACCGGGAGTGGTCATCCCGGCCTGCCCAGCCGTGATGATCCCTCCGGTCGACACACGGCGTATCGAACGTCGCTCGCCCGAGCAACGTGGACTGGCTTCCGGATGACAGGGTATATCGCGGGCTGAACGGGCCCGAGACCGTGGCGGCCGTGGGAGCGGCCTCGTCACACCCCGTGAAGACCACCGCGCAGGTGAGGCCGGCGGCGAAAGAGAGTGCCTTGATGCAGTGTCTCATGATGCCTCCTGACATGTGACCCGAGGACGGCAGCCTTGGCCTCATCCATCGGAGTGCGGCGCGCAGACCTCCCTGGCAGGGCCCGGTGCCGGGGTTACCTTCCGGAAGGCTTCCCGTCTACCGTATCGCCCCGTGGTGACTGCCGCGTGATCAAGGCGTGACTGACCGGTCTACGATTGGCGCCCGATGTCCGGAAACAGCGGCCACCTGTTGCTCCACACGCTCGACTCGGTCGGTCTGGCAGCCCGTCGCAGTTCCGCCGTCGTACCTATCTCCATCCAGCCGAAACGACTGGCGCTGCTCGTCTACCTCGCCCTCTCTCCATCTCGATTCTGTCGCCGGGACAGGCTTGTCGCCCTGTTCTGGCCCGAACTCGACCACCAACATGCTCGGGGGGCGCTCAGACAGGCGGTCCGCGAGCTGCGACGCTCACTGGGGGCCGAGGCGCTCGTCACCCATGGTGAGGAGGAGGTGGGTGTCGCCGCTGATCGCCTGTGGTGCGACGCCCTGGCCTTCGAGGCAGAGGCGGTGGCCGGTCGACTGACCGAGGCGCTGGAACTCTACCGGGGCGACTTCCTGGCGGGGTTCTTCGTGGACGATGCCGCGCCGGAGCTGGAGTTCTGGGTGGATCAGACCCGCACGCGGCTCCAGAGCCGTGCCCGTGAGGCTGCCGGCCGTCTGCTGGAGGCCGCCGAGCAGCGCGGCGATCACGTGGGGGCGGTGGCGTGGGCCCGTCGAACGATGGAGCTGGTGCCCGATGACGAGCGCGGAGTGCGGCGCCTGATCCGGTTACTCGATGCCCGAGGGGACCGCGCCGGCGCGCTCGACGCGTATGAGGCGTTTCGCAAGCAGCTGAGCGCCGGGCACGGAGTCGAGCCGTCGCCCGAGACGCTGGAGCTGATTGCTCAGGTGCGCTCCCGGACCCAGCGGGTCTGGGAGTCACCGCTGCGCGGCTGGCCACCCGGGCCGCCGCCGGGGGGCTGAGGGGAGCACGATGACCGATTCCTCGGAGCCCCTCCGCGCCGCGCTGGCCGATCGCTACCCCATCGAGCGGGAGCTGGGCCGCGGCGGGATGGCAACGGTGTACCTGGCTCGCGATCTCCGTCACGGACGCCGGGTGGCGCTCAAGGTGTTGCATCCGTCGCTCGCGGCCGAGTTGGGTATCGAGCGCTTCCTCCGCGAAGTCCGCATCGCCGCCGGTCTGCAGCACCCCCATATCCTGCCGGTGCATGACTCGGGCGAAGCCGCCGGACAGCTGTATTACGTCATGCCGTACGCGGAGGGGGAGACGCTGCGGGCACGGCTGGACCGGAGCGGTCCGTTGCCGGTCGACGAATCCCTGCGCATCGCGCGGGAGGTGCTGGACGCGCTGGGCCACGCCCATCGGCATGATGTGGTGCACCGCGATATCAAACCGGAGAACATTCTGCTCTCGGACGGTCACGCGCTGGTGGCCGACTTCGGGATCGCCAAGGCGCTCCTCGCCGCGGGTGACGAGCGCCTGACGGAGACCGGGTGGGGAATGGGGACGCCGCCCTACATGAGTCCGGAGCAGATCGGGGGCGGGGCAGTGGACGGCCGGAGCGACCTGTATGGGCTGGGCTGCATGCTGCAGGAGATGCTCACGGGCGAACCGCCCTTTACGGGGGCCACGGCCCAGGAGCTGTTCGCCAAACATGTGCGGGACCGGCCGCCATCCGTCAAGACGCTGTGCCCCGAGGTGCCGGTCGTGGTAGAACGGGCGATTGACCGCGCGCTGGCCAAGGCGCCGGAGCGGCGGTTTGCCACTGCGGCGGAGTTCGCGATGGCGCTCGCTGAGGGAACGCCGCCATCGTCCGCTGCCCTGCCGACACGACGCCGCTCGACGTGGGTAGCCGCTGTCGTGGGGATCGCGACCGTCCTGACGATCGCGCTTCGCATCCTGCTCCGCCCGCCGTCCGCGAGCGGCCTCGACTCCAATCTCCTCGCAATCGTCCCCTTCGATGCCCGAGACGCCGCCGGACAGCGGTTCGGCGAAGACCTGGTGGACTATCTCGCCCGCAGCCTGGACGGTGCCGGCCCGATCCGCACGGTGTCACCATCCCGCTATCTCCGATCCTGGCGCGGTCCATCCGACCCGGCGTTGGTGCAGACCCTGGCGGTTCGGGTGGGTGCCGGCCTGATCGTCTTCGGCACGGCGAGCGGAGCCGGACGGGACTCGGTACTCCTCCGAGGGTCGATCTTCGATGCTGTGACGGGGCGGGTCGCCGAGGAATTCGAGGTGCGGGGGGACACGCTGCGATTCGACGCGCTGGCCGACTCTGCCGCGGTGGGCATTCTGCGAGCCCTGGGACGGGACAGGGCGGTGAGAGCCGTGCGGCAGCAGCCGTTCGGCCACGCCTCGGTCTCAGCCCTCAAGGCTTTTCTCCGGGGAGAACAGTTCTACCGCCGGAGCCAGTGGGACTCGGCGCTGGTCAAGTATGACCTTGCCATCACGCTCGACAGCGGGTTCGCGCTGCCGTACTACTATGTGGCCGAGGCTCTGAGTTGGGGGCCAGCGAACTCGGGGCGCTTCCGTGAGCTGGAGTACTATCAGCTCCGCGCCGCGACTTTGAACCACGGTCTCAGCCAGCGCGACAGCCTGCTGATTCTCACGGGCTCCTTGTGGCTCACTGCGTCTGATAGCGGGCTGCTCCAGGTTCGGCGGCGACTCCTGTCCGCTCTGGAGCAGGCCTCCCGGTTGTATCCCGGAGACCCGGAGGTATGGTACGCACTTGGTGAGGCGCAGCTGCACCTGGGGCAGTGGGCGTACAACGCTCCCGCCGATGCGCTCGTTGCATTCGATCGCGCGATTGCCCTCGACTCGGGCTTTACCCCGGCCTATGAGCACACCATTCAGATCGCCATGCTGCTCGGGCAACCTGAACGGGCCCTGCAGTACGCCCGCGCGTCAATCGCCCATCAGGCAACCGGCTCCGTCGCCGGTCCCGTGCATTTCAGCGCCTTGTTGCTCGACCCCGCCACAGCGGGGAGCCCGGCCACAAGGGCCGCCGAGGACAGCGCCTCGGTCGTCACCCTGTTGCGTACCAGCCTGGAGGACCTCTTCACCTGGCCTGACTCGGGCGAAACGGCGGTGCGCCTGGCTCGCCGCCTCGGGGAGGGCCGAGCCAGCCTCGAGGGGGCGCCGCCGGAGCTGCGCGATCCACGGTCGCGGCAGGAGGTGCTAGCCGAGGCGTTGGCCTTCCGCGGCCACTTCCGGGAGGCGGCTCGAGCGAGCCCGGGGCCCGGCGGCGCGGGTTTCAGATGGTTTGGGCCCGAGGCGCTATCGTTCGATGCCCTGGCTCTATTCGGGGCCGCGCCCGAGCAGGTTGCCGCGAGATGGTACGCGCGGCTCCTCGACGCCAAGGCCCTCACTCGGCCCCTCGGCGCTGATCTGCCGCAGGCCCCGGACGCCCTGGCCTGGTGGCACACCAGGGTCGACACCGCATCGCTCCGGCGTATCGAATCGCTCGCCAGGCGCGAGCGCGGCGCCGGGGCATTGGAGCAGGTGCACCGCGCCCGGGTCGCCGCCGAAGCCGCGGCATATCTCGCACTTCTCCGGGGCGACTCGGCGGCGGCCCTCCGCACTCTCCTTTCCATTCCCGATACCGCGTGTTTCACCTCGTGCAGCTTCCTGCGAATCACCCAGGCCACGCTCCTTGGCCGCGCCGGCCGTGACCGTGAGGCACTCGCCACCCTCGACCGGTGGCTCGTCTCGGCCGCCCCCACCCCCCTGTTCGTGATCGGTACCCTCGAACGAGGGCGGATTGCCGAGCGACTGGGTGATCGGGCGATTGCGATGCAGGCGTACCAGTACGTGGTGGACGTCTGGCGCCACGCCGACCCGGAGCTGAACAGGTACGTCGCCGAAGCCGGAGCGAGTCTCAAACGGCTGACCGCGGAAGGCCGGGGGCCGTAGATCCTTCCCCGGGGCCCCTTTGCGGGATCGCGTCTCACGCTCTGGAATCCCCCCCTCGATCCGATCCGCGAACATCCGAGGTTCCGGGCCACTCTCCGGCGACTCGGGCTGCCGTTCCACGGTGGGAGGCACCCGTGAGCAGGTCGCGGCAGCCCTCACCGCGGCCCTTGGGCGGACGGAGAGGCTCGTCAGCGGAGTAGGGGCACGGCGGCGAGCCAAGTGCGGGCTATCCTGGACCCGCACCCCCTCGGTTGCTGCGAGCTACCGTTGGCCGGCCACCTTGACCGGCACGGCGCTCCCGGTCGTCGTCCCGTTGCCGAGCTGGCCGTAGTTATTGGTCCCCCAGCAGTAGGCGGCGCCCGCAGTGGTTACCCCGCAGGTATGGAAGGACCCGGGGCTCACCATGGCGAAGGTGAGGCCGCCCGCGATGGGCACGGGCGCCAGGTAATTGCGGATGATCCCGTCACCAATCTGCCCATCGCCCCAGCAGTATGCGGCGCCGGTCGCTGTCAACCCACAGGCGCGGACGTACCCCGCATCCAGCGCGGTGAATGTGACCCCGCCCGTGACCGCAGTGGGGAGCGTGCCGCACGGATAGACCCAGCAGGTCTCTGGCCCCGTGGTCGTGCCATTGCCGAGCTCACCATTCCAGTTGGGCCCCCAGCAATACGCATCACCGGTCTCGGTGAGGCCGCACGCGCCGTTCGACATGGCACTGACCGTGCTGAACTTGAGCCCACCCGTCACCGCTACGGGTGTGTGGCTGCAAGGAAGGTGGATGGTATTCGAATCACGGGGGAGGCCCCCCTGGTACACTGGACAATCTTCTGGCCCGGTGCTCGAGCCGATCCCGAGCCCCCCGAGGTCGTTCTTGCCCCAGCAGTACGCGGCGGCACTTGTCGTGATGCCGCAGCTGACGACGTCTCCAGCGCTTACCTCTGCGAAGGTCAGCCCGCCGGCTACTGCCACCCCCATGATACTGCCGACCGGGATGGTCCCGCTGGCAAGGTCGGCGCCCAGTTGGCCAAGTGTGCCGTCACCCCAACAGTAGGCGGCGCCAGTGGTTGTCACGCCGCAGTCGTAGTAGTCGCCGGCGCTGACGGCCGCCCAGGTACGCCCGAGCGCGATCGCAACAGGGGTTGACTGGACGGTCGTCCCCCCATCACCAAAGAGGAGACCGAACTGTCCTCCCCAGCAGTACGCGGCGCCCGCCGTCGTCACCCCGCAGGTGTGTGAGTCCCCAGCGCTTAGCATGGCAAAGGTGAGCCCGCCCGTGACGCGCACCGGGGTAATACTGCTGGCCGCGGTGCCGTCGCCGAGCGCACCGGTTTCGTTGTTTCCCCAGCAGTACGCGTCACCGCCCGTCGTCACGCCACATGTGTGGTAGAACCCCGTGCTCACCGAGGCGAACACCAGGTTCGTCGGGGGCGCGGTGGCCCCGGTAGTGAACGGCACGGTGATGGTCGAGTCCAGCGCCAGGCCGTTCACATCAGCGACGGCAGTCGTGACGACCAACTGGTAAGCCGTCCGAGCGTCCAGGAGGTTGTCAGGATGGAATTCCGCCCGGAGGTGCGCGGCATCCGCGAACCGTACCGTACCGGCCACCGGCGTGGTACCGCGCCAGAGCTTGACCGACTCCGGGTTCACCGTCGTCGAGTCGAGCGGCTCACTGAAGACAATCACCATGATGGAATTCAGGGCTACATCCCGCTTGTGGGGCGTCGGACTGGTGCGGACCACCGAGGGGCGCCTGCGGGCGACCGTGGTGACCCGGAAGCTCAGCAGGCGGGCGAAGCCGATCCTCTGTATGTCGATAGCGATGGTATCCCCCTCGACTGCCGGCAGGGCCACCGGATCGAAGCCGCCGTCGACCAGCTGGGCGGTGACGCTGCCGCCGGTGCGCAGATCCCGGATCGTAGCCGTGGTGCCGCTGGGGATAGTCCCTGGCGGCAGGGAGATGTAGACCACGGTCGGCTCGACCGTCGCTCCCGCGCTCCCCCCGGTGACCGCCGGCTCGAGAGGCTGTACCGGGTTCGAGACGATGAACGCCGCGGGGGTGATCGGCGGCTGACTCGGCCCCTGTGCATCCGAGCACGCGAGCGCCAGGCCGGCCAGTGCGAGCCATCCGGCGGTCGGGCGGAAATGCCGCCTCACGTCGGCTCGTGCCAGAGTGCACGCCTTCAACTCGCCTCGCATAATGGCCTCATATGGTCACTCGACCATTGTCATACGGGCAGCAGGCAGGGTCTTGCTCGCCTCGCTGGTCATCGCCCACCGACCAGCTCGAAGCCGGCCCAGTAGTACGGGTTTGCGGTCACCGGTCTCATCAGCAGCGCGCGTTGGGCCGCCGCCAGCGCGGGCCCCGGGTCGGCCCCGACGGTATATCCACGGTAGAACTGCTCCATGAGCGCCGCAGTGGCCCGGTCCTGCACCGGCCAGAGGGTCGCCATCACTTGCGCTGCACCGGCCGACAGAAACGCGCGCGCCAGTCCGATCCAGTCATCCCCGGCCGGGACATCGGTGAGCGCCCCGGAACCGAGTCCGGTCTGACAGGCCGAGAGCACGACGAGATCGGCCGCGAGCCTGAGACCGAACACTTCGTGGACCTCGAGCCGTCCATCGTCGGCGCTGTCGGGCGCCAGTTCGATAAAGGAGAACAGCGGGTTCTGCTTGTTGAGGACACCATTGGTCGCCAGGTGGATGATGCGCCGGGCCGGGGCCTCGCGGCGGAACGCCTCTTCCGTCGCAGCGTTCCCGACCACGACCCGCGCGTCCCCATCGAGTCGGGCTGTCGCCGCCACTTCCTGGCGTGATGCTGGAAAGGCGTCGGGACGGGGCGCGAACGCCAGCACGCCGGCCGTGGCGCGACCCGACCGGCGGGCAGCGAGCGCGAGCCAGACTGACGCCGAGGGCGTCACCATCACCTGGAATCGCTCGACCAGGAATCGCTCGCGCCCGTCACCACCCAGCAAGGCCGCGAACGGCAGGTAATGCAGCTCGGCGTACGGCACGATGACCAGTCGCAGCTTCCCGGCAAGCAGGCCGGATGCCTCGATGGGGGCGATGAGATCACGGTGCAGCTGTCGCAACGGGGCGCGCCACAGCGAGTCGAGTGCCGGCGCGCCGCGCGGCTGCAGGGTTCCGCGCACGAAGTCGATCAGGCGGGCAAGGTCACGGCGACTTACCTGTAGTGGCACGGCGACGGCGGTATCACCGGTCACGACAAAGGCCAGCGAGCTCGCATCGCTCACCAGGTATTCGATGAACGCCTCGTCAGGCGGGAGATGCCGGGCCACGTCCCGCCAGGTCGCGGTCTCGCGTGTCACCAGCGCCGCATGGCGCGGCGCGCGCTCGCGGATTTCCAGCAGGAGCTCGCTGTACTCCTCCTGAGCGCGCAGCAGCCCCTCGCGGGTCACCGCCCCCCAGCGCGAAACGTCCGGGCCGCGGAGCGGCTGACTTCCGGCCGTCGATCCCTCCAGCTGGCCGGTCAGCTCGCCGATGTGACGGCGGAGGTCCTGCTCGCGGGCCACCAGTTCGGCGGATGTGTCCTGGGGTGCCGCTACCCGACCTTCCGCGAGCAGCTCGAGCATGGCATTTGCTCGGGCCCGTTCGCTCACGTCGAATGCAGCCCCGACCCGTCCCCGGTCACGCTCCAGCAGCGCGAGCTGCACGTACACGTCCCACTTGTCGGTCAGAAACCCGGACCGCCGCTCGGCCAGGGTGAGCGACCGGCCGGTGCGCTCGATGTCGGCGATCGCGGCGCGCAATTCGGCGGCCGCGTCGTCCAGCGCGTCCTGCCCGCGCCGGGTCGCCCCGAGGCCGGCGTGCAACGGCCAGGTCACGGCGGGTGCCACCCGCTGACCGACCGTGGCGAGCGCCAGCCGGAACAGCGACTCGGCGGCAGCGGGGAATTGCGCAGCTGCCTCGAGCGAGGCCCGCTCGCCGAGCGCGGCGGCGGCGGCGACCGGATCACCCAGACGCGCAAACTCCGCCGAAGCGCGGGCCAGCTGTCGCCGCGCGGCTGTGGTATCTCCGTGCCGCAGAGACAAGTCGCCGAGCACGAGCCGGGTGAGTGACGCGGCGCGCCGGTTCCCCGTCGCGAGTTCCGTCCGGAGGGCCCGATCGAGCACCTCCTGTGCCCGCGTCCCATCGTCCTCCTCGAGTAACAGTACCCCCAGGCCTTCCTCCGCCTCGGCCTCTCCAGCACGGTTGCCCGCCCGATGGTAGAGCAGCTCCGCGCTGGCATAGAGCCGCTCCGCTTCCGGGCGGGTGTTGAGCTGGGTCGCGAGATCGCCGCGCGCGAGCGCGATGCCCGCTTGCACGTCGGCGCCCATTCGCGCGGAATCGGCCAGATCCTGCGCCCTGCGCAGCTCATCCAGTGCGCCCTGCAATTCGCCTTCGGCGGCGCGTGCGCCAGCCACTTCCGCCCGCACCGCGAAGGCGGTCGCCAGCGGCCCCGTGCGATCGTAGAGGGCCAGGGCTTCGAGCAGGTCCGCGCGCGCGGCGGGATAATCGCCCCGGCGCAGCTCCATCTCCCCGAGCCCGCGTAACCCGTCCGCCACGTCAGCCCATTGCTGCCGTTCGCGCCAGGTCGCCAGGGCCTCACGGTAGAACCGCTCCGCCCGCCCGAAATCGCCGGCGAGACTCGCGAGCCCGGCGAGATTGACGAGGTTGGTTGCGGCGACCTCGGCGCGGCCGTCACGCCGGTTGAGCGCCAGCGCCGCCTCGAGCTGACGGCGGGCTTCGTCGAGATCCCCGGCGTCCTGCGCCAGGCCGGCGAGGTTGTTGTAATCGGACGCCAGGCCCCGCGAGTCGCCGATACGGGTCCTGAGCGCGATCGCGCGGGCGTAGAACTGCCGCGCGCCGGCGATGTCATCGTGGGTCTCCCGCACCCCGGCCAGCTCGGAAAGGGCGTTGGCCTCGACCCGCATGTCGCCCACGGCCACGGCGAGCACCCGGGACCGCTCGAGGTAGACCTCAGCGCTGTCGGGTTGACCGTCATGCGAGAGGCCCGCGCCAATATTGCCCAGCGTCGCCGCCATACCGGTCGTGTCGGCAATCGCGGAGGCCCGAACCAGCGCGCGCCGCCAGATCGCGATTGCGGCGGCGGCGCCGTCACGGCCGAACGCGGTGATGCCGGCACGGCGGACGCTGTCGGCCAGAACCTTGACAGCCCGACGCTCTGGTGGCCACGCGCTGAAGCGCGCCACCTCGCGCACCAGGAACTCATCGTGCCACGCGGCGGCGTAGGCCGCGGCGAGCCGATGGGCCAGGACCAGTTCCTCCTCGCGGGCGGCCGGCTCGCCACGCAGCGACAGGGCCAGGGTCTCGCTCAGGGCGTCGCGCACCTCGAGTGGCCGAGCCCGGATCTCGAGCACGAGCGCGGAGTCCGAGAGGTGTCGGGCGAGGAGCCGGAGCGAGTCCTGCCGGGGCGTCACGGGGACGAGCGTGTGGGGCGACGGCGACGGTTCGGCCGGGACTTTCGGAGCCGGCTCCGCGCGGAACCTGATCAGCTCCGACGACACCCAGCGCTCCCAGCCGGTGCGTGCCTCTACCTTCCACAGGTACAGTCGTCCAGGATCGATGCTGATCGAATCGGGAATCGCCACGAGTGTGTCGTTGAGCTCGGTCTCGAAGAGCAGCTTGCCCGCGGCGTCGAACAGCGTCACCCGGTAGCGCTCGGCGCCGGGCACGGCGGTCCACCCTAGGGTCGTGGCCGCGGCGACGTCGCCGATCGGTGAGATCGGTGTGGGGGCCGCGGAGGCCGTGATCGTCGGGCCGCGGTGTCCGTCGATGGCGTGGTCCCTGCCGCCCGGCCAAACAAGGACCAGCACCAGCGCCGCCGCGGCGAGCAGGCCCGCGCCGGCGAGGAGCCTTCGGCGCGGCGCCGACCGATCGCGGGCCTGCTCGATTTGGCGCACTTCAGCCGCCACCCCGGGATCGGCCAGCAGTTCGACCAGCGAGGCGAGCTGCCGGCGACACTGCCCGCATTTGGCGAGGTGGGCAAGCGCTGTTTCCCGTTCGCCGCCGGGCGACGTGCCATCAACGAATCGGCTCAGGATGAGCTCGTCCAGGCACTCCCCATCGCCCACGATTGCGGCACCACTCGATGCCCGGATCCCGTGCACGACTCGCGCGAGGTCGGCCACCCGGGACCGGCACTCAGCGCACCCGCTCAGGTGCCGCGAGATCAGGCTATCCGGAGGGCTGTCATCCGCCAGCGCGCATAGCAGGAGTTCTGATTCAGATGGGCAGGTCAGGGGCACGGGCGGAGGCTCTCGGCAGGCGGCAGGATCGGGGTGGTCGGCACCAGTACGTGGAGGTGGTACGGACAGGGGGGCGGGAATTGCTCAACGGGGGCGCCCGGGGCCGATTCAGCCCCCGGGCACCCCCGCAGCTCCCGCTGACCCGGTACTCACCTCAATGGGAATGGCCGGTGCCCGTGCATCCGCCAGAGCGCGAGGGCGGCGGCCGCCCGCCCGATCTTGAGCCCGGTGTCCGCGTCGAAGCGGTAGTGGATTCCGCCGAAGATCCGGGAGATCGCGGCTTGCTCGGCCAGCCCCCGCAGCCGGGCCGCGTCGCTGGGGAAGAAGGCCGCCAGCACCTCCATGGAGGAACCGGTCACGCACGCATGGTTCGAGGGATACGACGGATGATTCGGCAACCCGATGGCCAGGACGATGCCGGGGTCTGCCTGCGGAGGCCGGATCAGCCAGTAGATGTACTTGGCATCGTGGCAGGCGATGAAGGCGTCCATCGAGGCCATGTTCATGACGGCCAATACCCGGGCCGCGCGCCGATCGTCGAGGCTGAACCTGGTGATTTCATCGGTGGCGATCTGGTTGTTGTACGCCTGCGCCACCGCGGTGAAGCCCCCGGGGCTCGCCCAGAACTTGGCGATGGAGTCCTGTTCATGGGTGCGGGTGTCGGCGATCTGGCGAACCTCGTGCAAGGCGGCGAGGTACGTTGCCGAGCCGAAGGCCGGCGGCGGTCCGGGCCGGAACTGACTGCCGGTGCGCATGAAGAATGGTCGCATCTGGCCCAGCAGGGGGAATACCGGGTCCTTGCCCGGCGCGCTCAGCCAGCAGCCGGGACAGACCGGAACGGTCACACCCGCCGTGGAACTGGTGAATCCGTCGGTCGCCGCGCGGGCTACCACCCTTGCACCGACCGCCCGTCCCAGCGCTTCCCCGGCGGCAAACTCCCGGGCTTGGTCGTGATCCCGGCTGCCCCGTTGCGCCTGCACCAGGGAGTCGAAATACCCGGCCTGGTCGGGATAGAAGGAAGCCAGCAGCACCGCGGAAGCCCCTGCCACCGCGGCCCCGGCCGAAGCGTCGGGTCCGCGGTGTTCTCTTTCGTCAGCCGCGAGTGCCGCGTTGTACTGCGCGAGTGAGAGATAGGCGAACGTGCGGGAGCCAAACTGCTGGCCAATCGCGTGGGTCAGAGTCTGGGCCCGCGCGATGGCGTTCCACTCCACAGTCGCCGTCGACTTCCGGAGGCGTTCCCCCTCCCGGTCAAGCAGCACTGGCGGAGGAGCTGTGGTCTGGTCCGCGCAGCCGAGGAAGGCGACCGCCGCGGAGACGATCAAGTGACGTGGAACGCGTGGCATAGGGGACCTCCGGTTGGTTTGCGATACACCCGACCGTGCCGCTCGGGAGCGACCGTCACGGACCAGGGAATGGCCCGTCGCGGCCGGCTCCGGCCGCTAGTGCAGGACTTGTTCGTCCCAAGGGCGGTTACCCTTGGGTGACCCGCCGAACCAGTTACGTGGTGGTGATACGGGCGGAGCGGTGGGAATTGCTCATCACAGGTCGCCGGGGCCGATGCCCTCCCGCTCGAGCATCGCCCTGAGCGTGGCGAGGGCGCGATACACCCGGTTGTACACGGCTTTGGCGTTGGGCCACCCGACCATGCGGGCAACGTCGGCGGCAGACATCCCCTCGACGACAAACAGGTTTACGGCCAGGCGCACGTCGGCTGGCTGGGATGCCAGCGCCTCGCCAAGCCGACGAACCGATTCCGCGGTCTCCGCGGGATCGAAGGTCGGCAAAGCCGACTCGCTTGGCGGCGGGTCCCGCACCGGGCGTCGGAGGAGTGCTTGCTCCGGGCATGGGGCGGCGCGATGGGTCTCCCGCACCTCGCGGAGGAAGTCGTGGAATGCCTGTGCTGATCCGGTGCGCGTGCGGATCAGCTCGTAGGCCTCGACGTGAGAATGGCCTTCGATGCAGATGGCAGTGTAGATCTGCTGCCGCAGCGGCGAGAGCCCCGCTGGCACTCTGACGCGCCGCCGGCCATCGCGCTCGCGCAGCCAATCGATGGTGAGGTTGTGAACGACGGTGACCAACCAGGTGGACACGCGAGCAGGACGCGCGGCGCGTTCGGAGTAGCGCCTGAGACGCGCGAAGTCGTTGGCGCACAGCGCCTGACACACGGTCGAGAATACATCCATGACATCGTCGTGGTCGGGGACCAGGCGCCTGATGACGGCGAGTATGAGTCGCCGGTAGCGCTCGTGGAACAGATCCCAGGCGGCCTGGGCGTTGCCCTCATCGAACTTGGATAGCCAGGGCTCCACGAGGACTCCAATACGCGGGCGGGCTGACCCACACCTCCGCGAGTGACACCCCGACCAGGCCCGGGCCCGACTACCCGGGCCCCGACTCTTCCACTCGCGCCGTCAGGGCCGTGCCGGTGCAGGGCCCGAGATCCAGCCGCTGGGATGGCCCCTCACGAACCGCTCCAGCGGGGTCCGAGTGCAGGCGGGTTTCCCGATGTTGCACTGGAATACCTCGCCATCCAAGAGTAACGCCATGTGCCCAACGAAGTTGCCCGCCTCAACGCAGAAAAGTTGCGAGGGGTTCTTCGCCGTGTGCTTGGTGATGTCCGCCACACTTTTGTACTCGCCGAGGAGCTTGTAACCATAGCGGCTGACGGAGAGGTGCTTATCCAGGCCGGACTCGGCGACACCGGCCGAGAAGGGAGGCTGGTGAACGTTGCCGTGAAGCCAGACCGACATCATCAGGTTGGCGTACACGGTGCAGTTGAGGGCGAGCGGTGCCTCGGTGCTTGGAAACTCGAATCCGTAGAACTGTTTGGCGATGGGCTTGTCCTCCTCGAATGATGTGACCACGGCCCAGGTCGGCATGCCCTCGACACCCCAGGCCACCCGGTTCCAGCCGAACCCGGTCTCCCGCTTCACCAGCCAGTCGTGCACATCGGTGAGCGCGTCGGCACCGGAGCGTGGCGGACACAAGCGGATGAGCACGTTGGCGCGGTAGGCCAGCTCGAACAGGACCATGTCGTTCCGCGGGATGCTGGCGCGGAGCGGCTCGTTGCGGTAGCTGTCGACCATTGCGAATGGCGTCTCGCCGAACAACTTCTGCCGGAAGTCCAGCAGCGCCGTCTCCGTGGTTCGGTCCCAGTGATCGCCAGCCGTCACCATGAGGCCATTCAGCTTCAGCAGCTGCTTGACCCGGAGCACGTTCGGGCCGAACTGATGACCACCCTTGCCGACGGTGCTGTCGATAATGCGAAAGGTCCTGGCCATCGCTCGCTCCTCGTCGACCGTCGCTCGCGGTGCTGCACGGATTGGCCGTAGAGCGGCCACCACCCACCCTGATATTGGCGTCCGCGGACAAAGTGGCAAGTAAGCCCTTCCCGGCCTGCCGCCCCGTTGCCTTGCCCTCGGCCGCCCCCACCCAGATGATGGGTGTCCAAATCGCCGGGGGCCGCCCGTCATTGTGCTGGCGGCCCACATTACCGCCCAGAACCCATGACGGAGACTTCGAGTGAAATACCTGCTGATGGACTATGTGAACGAGGGCGGCTGGCCCACCCTGACGAAGGCGGAGCAGGAGCACTGGTTGGGGGCCTATCGAGCGTACATGGAGGCGATGACCAAGGCGGGCGTCCTGAAGAGCAGCAATGGCCTGCACCCCACCTCGGCGGCGACGACCGTACGTGTGGCCGAGGGCAAGACCCAGGTGCTCGATGGTCCCTATGCCGACTCGAAGGAGCAGTTGGGCGGATTCCATCTCATTGAGGTCCCCGATCTCGATGCCGCGATCTCGTGGGCAGCGCGCAGCCCGACCGCCCTTCACGGCCTCGTGGAGGTGCGTCCGGTCAGGGAAGGCACCCTGCTGACCAGGGACATGACCGATTTCATGACCAGGAAATGAGCTGCCCCGAAGGGTGCGGCCTGAGAGCCGCACGGCACGGGGGAGCCAACCACGGAGGGCAAGGATGCGAAAGGTACTCGTCTTCAACCAGGTGACGCTCGACGGCTACATCGCCGACCTGAAGGGCGATATGAGCTGGGCCCACAAGGACCCTCAGGATGCGGAGTGGAATGGCTTCGTCGCGGAGAATGCCAAGGGCGGGGGCCAGCTGCTGTTCGGCCGGATCACCTACGAGCTCATGGCCAGCTACTGGCCGACGGCGGCCGCGCTGAAGAACGCTCCAATCGTCGCCCAGGGGATGAACAGCATGCCGAAGGTCGTCTTCTCGAGGACACTGGAGCAGGCGTCGTGGAGCAACACCAGGCTGGTGCAGCGCGACTTGCTGGGGGAGATACGAAGGATAAAGCAGGAGCCGGGACCGGACATGGTAATTCTGGGGAGCGGCAGCATCGTTTCGCAGCTGGCGCAGGAGGGTCTGATCGACGACTACCAGGTCATCGTGAATCCGGTCGTCCTCGGCGCCGGAAAGACAATGTTCGACGGCGTCAAGCGGAGGCTGACCTTCAGGCTGACACAGACGCGGACTTTCGCCAACGGAAATGTCCTGCTGTGCTACCAGCCGGTGTGAACAAGAGGCGGGGGCAGACGATCCCGATGTCTCACGCGAAGGGCCCGGAGGTCCCGGGTGAGGGCATGGATTCCGGCGACAGCGATGCGCTGGCGCGTGCTACGGCTGACGCTGTCGCGCGCCGCAGTTACGGCAAGCTGGTCGCGTTTCTGGCGGCACGCACCCGCGATGTGGCGGCCGCCGAGGATGCCCTGTCCGAGGCCTTTGCGTCGGCCCTGGCAGATTGGCCGCGGAACGGCTGTCCGTCCAACCCGGAAGCGTGGCTGCTGACCGTGGCGCGCCGCAAGATGATCGACGTCGCCCGACGCCGCCTGACAAGCGATGCCGCGGCCGGTCAGTTGCGGCTTCTGGCGGAGGGGCTGGACGCCGCGGCGGCAGCGGACGGCGGCATTCCGGACCGCCGGCTCGCGCTGCTGTTCGCCTGCGCGCATCCGGCCATTGAGGCGGGCGTCCGCGCGCCGCTGATGCTGCAGGTGGTACTGGGGCTGAATGCGAAGACCATCGCCTCGGCGTTTCTCACCTCTCCGGCTGCCATGGGCAAGCGACTGGTCCGCGCCAAGGAGAAGATCCGGCAGGCCGGCATCCCCTTCAGCGTCCCGGAGCGCGAGGAGCTTCCCGCTCGGCTCGACGCCGTACTCGACGCGATATATGCCGCTTTCACGGAAGGCTGGACCGACCCTGGCGGGACTGACATCGCGCGCCGCGACCTCAGCGGAGAATCCATGTTCCTGGCCAGGCTCGTCACCGAGCTGCTGCCGGAAGAGCCGGAGGCGCTCGGCCTCCTCGCTCTCATGCTTCACGCCGACGCCCGGCGTCACGCGCGGCGCACGCCGGATGGCGAGTATGTCCCGCTGGCCGAGCAGGATTCGGCGCTGTGGGATTCCGGGATGATCTTCGAGGCCGAGCGGCTGCTCCGGCGAGCCGCCGAGCTGGGCTCCATTGGCCGCTTTCAGCTGGAGGCCGCGTTGCAGTCGGCGCACGTCTATCGCTGCCGAACGGATGAGGCGAACTGGAAGGAGGTGGTGCGGCTGTACGACGCGCTGTTCGAGCTCGCGGGGACGCCGGTGGTCGCCATCAATCGCGCGCTGGCTCTGGCGGAGCTGCATGGCGCCGGGACCGCGCTCGCGGCGATGCCGCAGGTCGGGGCCGACCCGCGGCTGGCGGAATACCAGCCGTACTGGGCTGCGCGCGCGGAGCTGCTCGCCCGGACCGGCGCCCATGGTGAGGCCCGCCACGCCTACGAGATGGCGATCGGGCTGGAGCGCGATCCCGCGGTCCGCCGTTTCCTGCAAAGCCGTCAGTCAGCCTTGCCGGCGTGACCGCTCGCCAACTGGCGCGAGGCCTTCGGTCGTCGGGCTCCAGGGTCAGCAGGCCGGGGTCGCGAGCTCCTTCGTCCTGAAGCGGCAGTTGACTGGTAGTGAGGTTCCCCTGGGGACCGGACACGTCCTGGCCGCACCGGGAGCAGGCGAGCCCCGGCGGCGATCGGCTCCGAGCAGTTGGCGCAAGCTATGGAGGGAGACATCGGCAACGGTAGCTCCCAGCCAACGACTTACCTCTGGCCGGCGCGCCCCGCGAGGTGCTTCACCTGCCGCGGACCATCCGATACCGCAAGAGACGCCGACGCCCTGGCGCAGCGCGCACCGGAGCTTTGGCCCCTTCGCTCCTTGTGTCGCGGCACTTCCTCCGCTGGTCGGACTCTCGAATGGGCAGGTCAAGGGGCCCCGAAACGATCAGGATTGACCTCCAGTCCTGCCGATTCCCGCTCCATTGATCTA
>Ga0326726_10001786_pt1 | contig 20016 bp, 16 predicted proteins | sample MHFenrmetagenome_2_FD_207603 | JGI IMG/M metagenome (GOLD analysis project Ga0326726, IMG submission 207603) | Lab enriched peat soil microbial communities from Michigan Hollow, Ithaca, NY, United States - MHF15MN | ecosystem: Environmental > Terrestrial > Soil > Wetlands > Peat | place: USA... | reverse complement strand
ATGGCAATTCTGGTATCCGGTTTGCCGCTTCTCTCCAGTTCAGCGATCTGACTTTTTTTCACACCAAGAAGCATCAACCGCTCTCTGGCTGAAGCAACCAGTCCGTCACCATTTTGTGAGATAGAGGGGAGTGGAGAGTTCCTGAGCTGCTCGCGGCTTTTAAGGGCAAGCAGATACTCCTCTTCTGAGGCTACCAGATCGGGCGAGTACAATTCGGCGACAGGCCTCTCTTTATTGACCACTGCACCGATACTGCTGACATTCAGTTGCTCGATACGACCTGCAGCCCACGCAGTGACCCTGGCCTGTCGTGACTGATCGTACTGCACGATACCTAAAGCGTTGATCTCCTTGTTCAGGGTCTCCGTTTTCGCTTCCATTGTTGCAACATTTGCCATAACCCGCTGCTTCTCTGAAAGAGAGACATGAGCGGGCATTCCGGCCTGCTCCGCCCCTGCTGTTGAGGCTGTTCCGCTTTGCGGCGCGTTATCAATTTTTTTGATCAGCTCCATTCCGCAGATAGGGCAGACGCCGGGTTTATCCCTGATGATGAACGGATGCATGGTGCAGGTGTAGAGCTGCTTCGCCCTGGTCACAAGCTGGTCGGTTGCCTTGAGTGGCTGCCTGTTCTGCCAGAGTAACCAGCCTCCGCCTGCAGCAACAGCGAGTAAAATAATCACCAGAGGGATTGCGATTTTCTTGTTTATAGCCATGGTTGCAGGTTGATATCGTTAATTGTAATGGTGTTGAACGTGTTCCGGCAGGGAAGCTGTCGGAGCTGAAGCAGGTGCTGATGGTGCGCGGGCCGGGAAGAGATCTGTTCCGACAGCTGCTTCGAGCTGTGCGAGCTTCATCATATACTCGGCCTTTGACTCGTAGAGCTCTCTTTCATAGTTGAACAGGTTCATCCGGCTGTCGAGGAGTGTCATGAAATCAACTTTGTTGACCCGGTAGCTTATCAGCGCTGATTCCAGGGATAGGCCTGCCTGAGGGATAATGCCTCCTTTGTAGAGTTCCACCAGTTTACGGCGTCGGTCAAGCTGTGCAAGGGTTTCGTTGATGGTATAGGAGATGTTGTTTTTCAGGGCATTCAGTTCTTCACTGGCCATGCTTGACTCGTAGGATGATTCGGCCCGCATCGCATGGCGTTTACCCTGCTGTACGGGGAGGTTGAAGGTTACCCCTACGCTGAACATGTTGTATCCCGGATCCATTACCATGTCGGTTGAAACCGGGTCACGAAACATATACTCCACAGAGAGATTGAAATCGGGATAGCCTTCCTTGCCGGCCAGACGGCGCGACGCCTCGGCCTTGTTCGCCAGACTCACGAGGCTTTTCACCTGTGGACGATGATCCAGGGCGATCTCGTTGAGTTGCTCTCTGGTAAGCGTCACTTGCGGAAGGATGAAATCGGCAACAGGCCCGACCGGAGTGTTTGCCGGGCGATAGAGAAGGTAATTGAGATTGGCTTCCAGGCTCCTGCGCTGCTGCTGCAGGGTAATCTGCATGTCGAGCATCTTGGATTTTTCCAGTCCGGCCTTGTAGATATCCTGCTGCACTCCCTGAGCGACGGAGTACTTCAGTTCAGCGATTTTGACAAAATTGGTCAGAAGTTTCAGATTGTTATCGATTGTGGCCAACCCCTTGTCAACTGCCCAGAGCTGGTAGTAACTCTCCTTGACCATACGCATCATCTCAAGCTTGCGCTCTTCAAAGGCCCATTTATAAGATTCCGCTTCATTAATAGCAACTTTTTCCCGGAGAGCTCGCTTGCCCCAAAAGGGAAGCTGCTGTGAAATACCGATGACTTTGGCTGACTGTGGATCCTTGTTATACACGAAAGGCTCCCGAACCATCATGTTCTGCAGCTTCAGCATGACCATCGGGTCTTCAAGAGCCGAGGCCTGCTTTATCTTACTGGCAAACATCTGCCAGCGTGACCCGGATGATTTCAGCTCGGGATTATTGGCGAGTGCCATAGATAAAAGAGTCGGCAGATCTTCCGCAGGCAGTGCTCCTTGTTCCGCTCGAGACACAGAAGGGGAAAGCAGAAGGAGTGTCAGTAACGCAAGTGCAGGAAGTTTTTTCATAGGAATTCCAGACAATAAGTTCACAATGCAATTGTATTTACATATATCGTGCCAAACCCTGAAGCGCCCATGTTACCTGTGGGGTAAAATTCATTGCGAGCAATTGATGGAGAATATTCTACACTTCAGGGCGAATATTCTCCATCTGTGTTGACCCGTATCGCTAAGTAAAATATCCGTTTAAACGGCAGGGTGCCCTTATTTCTCCTGCAGTTCAATACCATACTTTTCAATCCTGTAGATGAGCGTATGGCGGGGGATCCTCAGAAAACGGGCAGCAGCAGTCTGGTTCCATCCGTTTCGCCCGAGAGCTTCAATAACAATCTCCCGCTCCAGCTGTTCAAGAGAGTAGCCTTCGTCCGGCAGATTGATGATGGCGTTTTGCTCTCTTTTGGTTTCTCTGATTTTGACGGGCAATTCACTTGAACTGATGGTGTCACTGCTCCGCATGATGAGCAGCCGTTCAACCGTGTTTTCAAGCTCCCGCACATTCCCGGGCCAGGAGTACCTGGTCAGCATATCCAGAGCGCTCTTGTCAAACGTTACCTTCTCTCCTCCATGTTTGGACGAAAAATATCTGACGAGGAGCCCGATGTCGTCGCGACGGCTGCGGAGCGGCGGAAGATGTATCGGGATGACCGAGAGCCGGTAATAGAGATCCTCTCGGAATGCCCCTTCTGCTACAGCTTTTTCGATATCGAGATTGGTTGCCGATATGACGCGAACGTCCAGTTTCTGTACCTTCGTGCCGCCAACCGGCTCCACCTCCTTTTCCTGCAGTGCCCTGAGGAGCTTCGGCTGCAGTTCAAGCAGCAGTTCCCCCACCTCATCGAGGAAGATGGTGCCGCCATCGGCAAGCTGGAATTTTCCTGTTTTCTCTTTGATTGCTCCGGTAAATGCTCCTTTGGTATGGCCGAACAGTTCGCTTTCGAGCAGGTCGCGTGGAATTGCTGCACAGTTTATGGTGACAAATGGTCCGCTGCGGCGCGAACTGTTTGCATGGATGGATCGGGCTACCAGCTCTTTTCCCGTACCGGATTCCCCTGTGATGAGAACGGATGCATCCGTGTCGGCAACCTTGCGGATTACCGCAAAGAGTTTTTCCATCTCGCCGGATGTGCCGATAATGGTGCAGAAATCCTCCTTGTCCGTCAACTCACTTTTCAGCCGTCTGTTCTCCTCGGCAAGTCCACAGAACTGAAGTGCCTTTTTAACCGTCAGCCGGAGGGCATCCCGGTTGAACGGTTTGGTGATATAGTCGTAGGCTCCGGCCTTCATCGCTTCCACAGCAACCTCTACACTCCCGAATGCGGTGATGATGATCACCAGAGTCTCGATGGAACGCTCCCTGACATTTTTGAGCACCATCAGTCCATCCATGCCCTTCATTTTCATGTCGGTGATGACAAGGTGAGGCCGGAATGCAGCCAGCATTGCCAAACCCTCCTCGCCGGATGAAGCGGTTTCCACTTCATACCCCACTTCCTGGAGGTTGTATTCAAGTACCCGCCTGAGGGAGGTGTCGTCGTCTATGACGAGAATTTTTGCTTTCACGTTACTTCCTTTCACGTTGCGTCTTCAATAACTGCATTCTGCAATGGCAATCTGACTGTTACGGTTGTCCCTTCTTTCTGTACGCTGCTGATTTCGATGGTGCCGTTGTGGTTTTCAATGATATTTTTTGTGATGGCAAGGCCCAGCCCGGTTCCGTCCGGCTTGGTTGTAAAAAAGGGTTCAAAAATGCGTGCAAGCGTTTCCTTATTGATTCCGGGTCCGCTATCGCGGAATCGGATTTCGCAGAATGTTGTTTCATAAAGCATTGTGCTGATGGTGACCCGGCCTCCCGGCGGCGTGGCCTGCAGGGCATTGATAATGATGTTCAGGAATGCCTGGCGCAGTTTCTCTCCATTGGCCATGATGATCATCGGAGTGTGCCTTGGCTCAAGCACAAGATCCACCTGGCGTTTTTTTGCGTCGTTCATCACCAGCGTAACGATTGTTTCCAGTTCTTCCTGGACCGGCAAGGGCTGCATGTCGGTCGGTTGTGGCCGCGCCATGTGCAGAAAATCCTCCACAACCCGGTTCAAGCGCTCGGTTTCCCTGATCTGGATTTCGATGAATTCATGTTTGGGATTGCCGGGCTGGTAATCGTCTCTGAGGATTTCTGCGGTTCCGCGGATGGAACTGAGCGGGTTGCGGATCTCGTGAGCCAGTACCGCCGACATCTCTCCAAGTGTAGAGAGTTTTTCCGCCCGCCGCAACTGCTCTTCAATGATGATGGTCTTCTCGGATTGCTGCTGCAGTTTCCGGTAGGACTCCTTCAACTCTCCTGCACTTTTCCGCAGTTCAGCGGTGCGTTCACGCTCCCGTTGCGACAGCATGCCGGTGACCCCGCCGACCGTATTGTAAAGGATTATCTCCAGGTATTTTTCCGTCTCCATACCGGGATGACCGCCCCATTGGTAAAATATGTGAGGGGCATAGACGATGCTGACGATGACTGAACAGAGCAGTCCGCCCCGCAGACCGAACCAGAACCCGGCCAGAATGATCGGCAGATAGTAGAGACGCTGGAAAATATCGTGCAGATAGGGAAAATGCAGTGGCGTCAGATAGTGCAGCAGGCTGATGGCAATGACAGAAGCTGTCAGCGAGAGCGTTCGGATGAATGTTGATGTTTCCATTTCCCGCTCTGTTAACTGCATTTGGAGTTTGGAGGAAGTACAAAGAGTCTGGCTTTTCGGCACTCTCTGAACAGGGTTCACTGAACATTACAGAATATAGTTAACGGTAACTGATTTAAATTAGTTCTATTATCGTGCTTTTCAGGTCAAGTTTACTCAACATCATGAACCCTTGTGATCTTTTATTTGTTTAGTATCAGTCGTTTTTGTTTTACAATCAATCACACCATTAACAAGAAATATATGCTCTTCACACTCCCTACAGATAAAACAGTCACCGAGGCAGCAGCAGCCTTGCAGGAGGCTGTCCCTACCCACTTCTTTGGCATCATGCAGGTCTATAATTTCAAAGAAATTTTGGCCAAGAAGGGGTTGGAGTTCTCTCGTGAATGTATTGTGTTTGAGGTTTGTCAGCCGCAGCAAGCCAAAAAGATTCTTGATCAAAATATCAGTTCAGGCACTATTCTGCCCTGCAGGATCTCTATTTATGAGGAGGGTGGTCAAACCATATTCTCTCTTTTGAAACCAACTGCACTTGCAGCACCGTTCAAGGATGAGCAGCTTGTGGAGATTGCCCAGGGTATAGAGGAGCGGCTTATTGCAATTATCAATGAGGCTATATGGGCCTGATGGGGTAGAGCTCATCGTGCGGATTTGGGCAGACCTCTTCTCTTGTTGATGTTTCCGGCGCCATCCATTGTTGTCTTGCGAAGTTTCATTGTTGCTTCGCCTTCAAAGGTTCAAGTGTTCCGTTTGGTAGTCCCCAGCATCTTCACCATGTTTGGGTCGCGGTGATCGAAGAAGAGGCTTTGCCTCGTGTCCAGCGTGATGATGGCGTCCATATCTTCCTGAGCAAGCTCGAAGTCGAAGATATTGAAATTCTCAGCAATTCTTTCCTTGTGAACCGACTTGGGAATCGCCACCACGCCGCGTTGCGTCAGCCAGCGCAGGATGATCTGAGCCACGCTTTTGCCGTGTTTTTCGGCGATTGACAGCAAAATATCGTTGTGGAAAATGTTGTTTTTGCCTTCCGCAAACGGCCCCCATGATTCGATCTGAACCTTGTTTTCTTCCAAGAACTTCTGGGTTTCGATCTGCTGCTGGAAGGGGTGCGTTTCAATCTGATTGACAGCCGGAACCACTTCGTTATGAACGATGAAATCCATAATCCGGTCGGGATGGAAGTTGCTGACGCCGATGGCTTTGATGTGGCCTTCCCGATACAACTCTTGCATCGCACGCCATGCGCCGTAAACGTCACCATAGGGCTGGTGAATCAGGTATAAATCCAGGTAATCCAATTTCAGCTTGTTCAATGACCGTTGGAAAGCCGCCATGGTGCGTTCATAACCAGCGTCCGCAATCCACAGCTTGGTAGTCACAAAGACCTCTTCTCTTGCTACGCCGCTTCGTTGGATGGCCTTGCCGACTGCCTCTTCGTTGCCGTAAGAGGCCGCCGTATCAATCAAACGGTAGCCCGCTTCAATCGCGTCCGAGACGGATCTTTCACACTCCACGGTATCCGTTATCTGGAAGACGCCGAACCCTAAAAGGGGCATTTCGACTCCATTGTTCAAAACAATCTTTTGCATTGTTTCTCCTTCAGGTTTTTCACTGCTGCTAACGCCGTAGTTCACTCATTCGTTGCAATTTCTAAACCGCACGCCGCGACAGAACGTTGCTGGTAACCGGCCTGCGAAAAGAGGCGAAGCCGACTGTAGCTGGTCCGGTTGACCAGCGGGTTAGCCATCAGCGCCAGATACTACAACGCAAGGGCCTTCAGCAAGCGGTCAACCTGCCAATCGAATACTGCGACGTCTTCGTGTCTTCTGAAGTCTGCCCCGATGCGCGCTTGAACTTGACGAGCGAGATCTTTGCGTTCTGGTTCCCATCGGGCAAGTACGAAGTCATCGAGCAACACCGGAATCAGGAGTTCTGAACCTCCTTCACGGGCCTCGCGAGTCGGTGTCTGTTCCAGTTCGTTCAGCCAACCCGGGCGAGTAACCGCAGCCTCGGAGCAGACTGAAATCACCACGTCGTACTCGTAAACTGCATCGTTCATCGTTCGATGAAGTCTTTGACCTGGAACCGAAGATTCAGGAAAGTAGTAGACGTGAACGCCCTTGGTTAGGAGTGCCTCTTAGAGTCTTCGAGCAAAGGCCTCGTCAGGTACTCCGTAGCTGATGAATGCGCTCTTATATGGCGCTTGCTGGGCAGCAGGATGGGCCTCCTTGTCGAGTCTACTAACGGTCTGGGCAGAGAGATCGATGGTTCGTGCTATCTCGGAAATTGAGGGGCCGTTAGGAAATTGCCGCCGCGCGAGCATGTCCTGAATGGTTTGCTCATGCGCAGGAGCAAGTCCGAGATCGTCCAAGAAAGGCTTGAGGTGGGCATAGACCTCAGGCGTGAGTTTGACTGCTGCGGAAACGAACATGGAATAATTAGATGGATCCGCCTAACAACACTGATTTCTTGCCTCTGTTGCGGGGAGTTTGTGACGATAATGTACTCAGGAAATCGAAGTATTCCATTGTTGATGGTGTATTTTTTTATTAGGTGGTGAATGGAGCGGAGGGTGTTATGGGGGTAAACCCGAGTGTTTCGGCTGATGTAAAAAATAAAGTACCGTGCGCATGACCTGCGGTGCATGAGTTTCCAGGTCAGTCTACACTCAGGCCGTCAGGTTGATGTGCTTGTTGGGCAGACCTTTTCGAAGCTGGCTTTCTCATGCGAAGGTAGTCGGCGGAGGAGAAGCTCGGGCCCATCTTCGTGCCCAGCACCTCTTCCGGACACACGCTCGTGCACGTCAGGCAGAGCACGCACTCCGTCGACAAGACAGGCCGGCCCTCCTGCACGTAGCGCATGACCTCGATGTCCATCGGACAGTTGACCGTGCACTTGCGACAGCGGGTGCACCTGTCATTCTTCGGTGCGATTCGCGTCATAGAAATGCACGCTGACGGTTTGAGGAACCCGACGATCGGACAGAGGTACTTGCAGAAGGCACGGTTGTCCTTCAGGACGATCGCGAGCACGATTCCCGAGCTGAAGTAGAGGAGATTGCCGATAAGGAACCACCACATCTCCGGAATCATGAACACGCTCGCGTACTGTGGAGTGTCGGTCCGGATCGCGTCGTTGTATTTCACGATTCCGTGCTGGCTCTCGACGGTGTAGCCGAAGATGAACACCAGAGTCGCGACGAGTCCGAGAGCAAGTGCGAAGTGGAGATAGCGCAGGTCTCCCCAGCGTCCCGGAACCCGTCCGGGGGACTTTTTCCAGGGCAGGAGGTCGAGTACGGCGGTTGTCCAGCATGCCCACCCGCACCAGCCTCTGTTGAAAAGGGCGGGGCCGACGATCTTGGCTACGAAGTAGTGGATGGCAGCGGCCTGGAAGAGACCTGCGAAGACCATGAACCAGAAACCCTCGAGCTGCATGTTCTCCGGCACGGTGGCGCCGAAGCTCAGGAAGATCAGCCCGCAGCCCAGCCCGAAGAAGAGGTATCCGCCTACCAGGACCTGGGACAGCCTTCGCGCCCAGGGCTTCCTCTCTTTGGGGAGCAGGGGCCAGAGACCCATCCCGAGCGAGATCGAAAGTCCGATTATCGAGAAGTTGATGAGATAGAAGGGCTGATCGAACGCCTGCCAGAACCCGATGGCCACGGTAGTGAACACAGCCATCATGAGGAACATCAACTTGAATTCGGCCAACTTCGGTCTAATCATGGCGCTGACTCCTTGAAGGGCGGGGCTCACTATCGGGGCTAGGGCAATCCTGCAGCAAAGACAAGCTCAGTTGGCTTCAGGGTTGCGAACGGCTGCTCTGCCCAACAGTAATTAGATTGATCCGCCTGATCTGTGAATTTTTGAAATGTCACCCATACAAAACACAACATTCAAATACCTCACAACGTAATTAATCTCTTACAAAAAAGAAATTTACACGATGTATCGCATTTTATTTCTGCGTTTTGTACTGATCCGCATAACAACACTGAATTCTGACTCTGTTGCGGGGTGCGTAACAAGGTAATGTACGCAGGTATTCGGAGTATTCTACTTTTGATGGCGTGTTTTTCACTTTTGTTTGACCCTTCATTTTTCCCCTGCGGTTTTGAACTCCGATGTGGTATGGAACTCAAGATCAGGGTAGTCCTCTCTGGCGGTTTTCATCATCCATTCGCTTTCGGCAAAAAACACAGGATGGTCTTCCTTGTCGAGCGCAATAGCGTTCCATTTACGGCGAAGAAACTCTTCAAGCATCTCCTTGTTGCTGCCGGTTATCCAGAATGCCTTGTGGAAGCGCAGGGGAGTGAAGTCGCACTGGGCGCCGTACTCGTGCTCTAGACGGAATTTTATGACGTCGAACTGAAGCTCGCCGACTGTGCCGATGATTTTGCGGGCACCGTGCTGAATGAAAAGCTGCGCAACGCCCTCTTCGGTGAGCTGGCGAACCCCTTTGTCGAGCTGTTTGGTCTTCATCGGGTCACGGTTTTCGAGCGCCTTGAAGATTTCAGGCGAAAAGCTCGGAATGCCGCGGAAATGAAGATCTTCACCTTCGGTAAGGGTATCGCCGATTTTCAGGGAGCCGTTATCATAGAGGCCGATGACATCTCCCGGCCAGGATTCATCGACAACACTTTTTTCATTGGCCATGAACTGGGTAGGGCTTGAAAACCGGATTTTTTTCTGCAGCCGGGTATGGTAATAGAATTTGTTTCGCTCGAAACTGCCGGAGCAGATTCGGAAAAAGGCGGTGCGGTCTCTGTGGTTCGGATCAAGATTTGCATGGATTTTAAAGACAAATCCGCTCATTGTCTCTTCCGACGCTTTAACGATGCGCTCTGCCGCTTCCCGTTCATCGGGGCTCGGTGCAACGGTGAGAAATGTTTCGAGCAGCTCTTTTACGCCGAAATTGTTGATGGCGCTGCCGAAAAATACCGGAGCCAGCAGGCCGTCAAGGTAAGTCTCCTCATGAAAAGGCTCATAGACCCCTTCGATCAGGGCAACATCTTCGCGGAGTTTATTGCAGAAACTTTCCGGGATCCATTTTTCCAGTTCAGGATCGTTCAGGTCATTGACCCTGATAATGCTGTCGCTGATTCTGGTGGTATTGGCTTCAAAAAGGTTAAGACTTTTCTTGTAGAGATTGTATACCCCCTTGAAGCTTTGCCCCTGGCTGATCGGCCATGTCAGCGGCCTGACGCTTATCTGAAGCTTCGCTTCAAGCTCGTCAAGCAGTTCAAAAGGGTTCCGGCCTTCACGGTCCATCTTGTTGATAAAGATAATGACCGGCGTGTGACGCATGCGGCAGACCTCCATCAGTTTTTCGGTCTGTTCTTCAACTCCCTTGACGCAGTCAACCACAAGAATAACGCTGTCAACGGCAGTAAGGGTGCGGTAGGTATCTTCTGCAAAGTCTTTGTGACCGGGAGTATCGAGAATATTTACCCGTTTGCCTGCATATTCAAAACCCATGACAGAGGTGGCAACCGAGATACCGCGCTGCTTTTCAATCTCCATAAAGTCACTTGTCGCGGTTTTTCGGATCTTGTTGCTTTTTACAGCGCCGGCAGTCTGGATTGCACCGCCGAAGAGCAGAAATTTTTCAGTGAGTGTGGTTTTACCTGCATCCGGGTGGCTGATGATGGCAAACGTTTTTCGTCTTGCGGTTTCCTTTATTAAATCCATTGATTACTTCCGAGCTCTCTGCGTTCAGTGTTATACCTTATACAGAATGTTGAGAAAAAAAAAGTGTATCGGATCGAGCATGCCTCGACATCCTTCAGGAATCTGCAGCTGTGCCTTATTTGCAGAGCGGGTTCCCGGCCCGCAAAGATACAAAGATGCAGATCAATAAAAAGAATCCGGCTGTATCCAGCGCTTTTTACATCGCTTGATTCCTTCGGATTAGTTATTTTAGTAAAATAACATACAATCAATATTCAGGGCGCCTCTATTTATTGTCGTGAGAAGCCCGAGAACAAGGCGGATGGAGCGCAGAAACCGGAATCCCGACTTGTCGGGATGAGGATTTCGATCCCGACAAGTCGGGACCAACGCAGTAATCGGGTTTCGGAACAAATAAATAGAGGTGCCCTTCAATTAATCGTTACGGGGGTTCTGTGGGTACTCTTGAAAAAGTTCTTGATCAAGTCAGCGGATATGTATGGGGAATTCCTCTGCTGGTTTTGCTGTTCGGTACGCATATCTTTCTGACCTTCCGCCTCGGATTTATTCAGAAGTATACCTTTTCGGCGATCCGGATGTCACTGACAAGAACAAAAGAGGGAGAAGGTGAGATCAGCCATTTTGGAGCGCTGGTCACCGCTCTTGCCGCCACAATCGGAACCGGAAATATTGTCGGCGTTGCAACCGCCGTGGCGGCTGGAGGCCCTGGAGCGGTGCTCTGGATGTGGCTGACCGGTGTATTCGGTATTGCCACCAAATATGCAGAGGCCGTGCTCTCGGTGAAATACCGTACGGTTGCGGCCGATGGTACGGTTTCCGGCGGGCCGATGTATGTGCTTGAAAAGGCCATGAAGATGAAATGGCTCGCGGTGCTTTTCGCCTTGTTTACCTCCGTGGCGGCATTCGGTATCGGAAACATGGTGCAGGCGAACTCCATTGCGGTCATGGTGCAGCACAACTTCAATATCTCTCCCTGGATAACCGGTTCCGTGATTACGGTTATTACCGCCATCGTCATTATCGGCGGAATCACCTCCATTGCCAAGGTCTGTGAATACCTGGTGCCTTTCATGGCCATTTTTTACGTTCTCGGCTGTGTTGTCCTGCTTGTAATACGCCATGAGACCATCATGGATACCATACAGCTTATTATTTCATCAGCTTTTACCGGTCAGGCGGCTATTGGCGGTTTTGCCGGAGCAGGTGTCAGGGAGGCCATGCGGTTTGGTGTTGCCCGCGGTCTTTTCTCAAACGAGTCCGGTCTTGGCAGTGCTCCGATTGTAGCGGCTGCCGCTCAGACCAAACACCCGGTAAAACAGGCACTTATCTCTTCAACCGGTACCTTCTGGGATACCGTTGTGGTCTGCCTTGCAACAGGGATTGTTGTGGTTAACTCCGGGATGTGGCAGAGCGGCCTGAAAGGGGCAGAGCTTACCAGTGCTGCGTTTACCGAGGTCCCCTATATCGGCAATGCTGTGCTGACCTTCGGCCTTCTGACCTTTGTATTCTCCACCATTCTCGGCTGGTCCTACTATGGTGAAAAAGCGATTGAGTACCTGTTCGGCAAAAAACTCATCATGCCTTACCGCTGGGCATGGGTTGGTGCCGTTATGGTCGGTTCCGTTGCCTCCCTCCAGGCAGTCTGGACCTTTGCCGATATTGCCAACGGACTTATGGCGCTCCCCAATCTTGTCTCCCTGATTGTGCTCAGTCCAGTCGTTGCAGCTGAAACCAAAGACTATTTTTCACGTCCGAAAGCCGAGAGGTGAATGGTTTTGGGTGTAGAGTGCAGGCACGGTTATACCTTTGAAATATTTGGGAAATCTCTCGTTTTCACCCCTTGAGGTTTTGAAAAAAATGCTATAATAGCACACCGTTTTACTAACCAAAAATAAGCATGTCACACCATGAATTTTAATCCCTGGCACGACGTTGAAATTGGAGAGGGTCAGCCAAATGTAGTCAACGCTATTATCGAGATTTCAAAAGGCAGCAAAACCAAGTATGAACTTGACAAAAAAACCGGAATGCTGAAGCTTGACCGGGTTCTTTTTTCCTCGATTTTCTACCCTGCAAACTACGGCTTCATTCCAAGAACTCTTGGTGATGACCATGATCCGCTTGATATTCTCGTTATTTCCCAGTGCGATATTGTTCCGATGTGCATGGTACGGGCAAGGGTTATCGGCGTTATGCGCATGGTTGACCATGGTGAGGGTGATGACAAGATCATCGCTGTTGCCGAGGATGATGTCAGCATGAGCAACATCCACAACATCGACCAGCTGCCGCCATACTTTGGTTCCGAGCTCAAGCACTTCTTTGAAGAGTACAAGGCTCTTGAAGAGAAGACGGTTCTCGTCGAAGATTTCCAGGATGCCGAGATCGCCCGTCAGAGCGTCAAGCATGCCATTGAGAACTATATCAAGGTTTACTCCTGAGTTTTACACTGTGCGGCTCTGAGCTGCACACCTATTCGATTTTCATCAGAAAGGCGGTCACTGTTTCAGGCAGTGACCGCCTTTCTGCGGTTTATGCAGGGAATGAGTATCCGTTCATAGTTGATTTTGGCATGCGGCCCAGCTCAGAATTTGCCTCTTGAGGCCGCACAATCCGATTATTGTAAGTGAATCATTTATTACCGGTTTGCGGTTTTAATTACAATGCGTGAAATCTATGCCTTATGATCTGTTTATACGGCTTGAGTCCAACCTCATGGCTGTGCCGTTACTTGATCGGTAAGTTTTTTATAAGTTATTTTAAAATAAAGGATAACAAGTAAAAACGATAGAACGATGAACTACCGAATCGAAAAGGATACCCTTGGTGAAGTCAAGGTGCCTGCTGACCGTTACTGGGGAGCTCAGACACAGCGATCTGTGAAGAATTTCAGGATCGGGCCTCCGGGTTCGATGCCGAAGGCGGTTATTGAAGCGTTTGGCTATCTGAAAAAAGCATCGGCAATCGTCAACTGCGAACTGGACATTCTTGAAGTGGAAAAGATGAACGCCATTGCCATGGTGTGCGATGAAATTATAGCCGGGGAGCTTTACGATCATTTTCCCCTCGTGATCTGGCAGACAGGATCAGGCACCCAGACCAACATGAATGTGAACGAGGTGATTGTCAATCGTGCCCATTTTCTTTCGGGTAAACAGTTGGGTGAAGGGGAGCGGCTGCTGAAACCCAATGATGATGTCAACCTGTCGCACTCTTCCAATGATTCCTTTCCGACTGCGATGAATATTGCGGCATACGGCATGCTTGGCCGCAAGACCATTCCGGGAATCAAGCAGCTTCGCCATGAGCTTTCAGTGCTGTCGGACGCTACAATGGATATAGTGAAAACGGGGCGTACGCACCTCATGGATGCCACACCGATCTCGCTTGGTCAGGAGTTTTCGGGTTATGTCTCCCAGCTTGATCATGCGCTTGCCGCACTCAGTCATACAATGTCTCATCTTACTGAGCTTGCGCTCGGCGGAACTGCGGTGGGAACAGGGCTTAATGCTCCTGCCGGTTATGCCCGTAAAGTTGCTGCCACGATTGCCTTGCTGACCGGACACCCTTTCGTGAGTGCGGATAACAAGTTTGAAGCGACAGCTGCTCATGACGCGCTGGTGGAAACGCACGCTGCACTGAAGCAGGCGGCTGTAAGCCTGATGAAAATAGCCAACGATATCCGTCTGCTTGCCTCCGGTCCACGCTGCGGCATCGGGGAGATTCAGCTGCCGCCGAATGAACCCGGCTCCTCGATTATGCCGGGCAAGGTCAATCCTACACAGGTGGAGGCTCTCACCATGGTGTGTTCCCAGGTGATCGGCAACGATGTTACGCTCTCTGTTGCCGGCATGCAGGGGCAGCTTGAGCTGAATGTATTCGGGCCGGTCATGATAGCCAATCTTCTGCAGTCAGCCGAACTGCTCGGTGATGCCTGCACTTCATTTGCCGAAAACTGTGTCAGGGGTATAGAGCCGGTGCTGGAGAGAATCAACGGACATCTGGAGCGTTCACTCATGCTGGTCACGGCACTGAATCCGCATATCGGTTATGAGCATGCGGCTGAAATTGTCAAGCGTGCTGAAAGTTCCTCCATTACACTGCGCGAAGCGGCACTGCTTTCAGGATATCTCACAGCAGAGGAGTTTGACCGGTGGGTTGATCCCCGGAAAATGATCAGTTGAATCCGGTTCTTCAGAAACTCTCTTATTAAGTTGAAAGCACTCCGGTCGAGTGATTGGCCGTGGTGCTTTTTCTGTTTCAGGCAAATTTCTGTTAAAAAACGTTGAAAAGTGTTGATTTCACTGGCAACGCCCAATGCGACAAACTGGTCTGGCCGCACACCCTCTGACGGATAGCAATAAATAAAATATCGAAAAGTAATGAGATGCGATTTTGCGTATCTTGCATTTATATTGGCTTCCTGCTTGTCATGACCGATGTTCTTCGATTTTATTGGTGTTGACAGAATGTGGATAACCTCCCGGAGTCAGTAATTTCGAGGCCAGACGACCTGTTTTATCAGGTATTCCTGTGAAATGCCGGAAAAGTCCTATATTGGCCCGATAAAATTATCAGGACACTGCAGGTTTGATTTAACGATACTCTCCCGAACTTGACTTTATGCTGTCATTAACGCTTGAGGAGCTCTCCGCGAGAGCTAAAAGGATAAAACTTGTTATATCCGATAATGATGGTGTTTTTACCGATAATGGCGTTTATTATTCGGAGAGGGGAGAGGAGATGAAACGCTATTCCATAAGGGATGGCATGGGCGTTGAACGGCTTAGAGCTGCAGGCATTGAAACCGGAATTATGACCGGAGAGCTTTCGCCCAGTATTAAAAAAAGGGCGGAAAAGCTTTGTATCAAGAATCTCTATCTTGGTGTAAAAGACAAAGTCTCCATGTTGGAAACCGTGTTGGCGGAAACCGGGCTTGCGCGCCATGAAATTGCCTATATCGGCGACGATGTGAACGACATAGGGATCATAAACGAGATCTCAGGGGAAGGATTAACGGCCTGCCCGCAGGATGCGACGGCTTTTGTTGAACCCCTGGTTCACTACCGGGCCCAGGTTGATGGCGGACATGGTGCCTTCAGGGATTTTGCCGAGTGGCTGATAGCTCTCAGGGCCTCCTGAATCGGAAGCCTGCGCCGGCAAACGTATTCACCGTAAACCGATTCAGCCTCCAAAGGTCTTTATATTTATCGTTTTATCAGAAAAGAGAACATATTTCCCATATCAGCGTTGCTCTGCAATCTGCAAACAGTAATGCAGGGTTCGTTTTATCACATAACACATAATAATTTATGGCAGAATTCACGATAGGAAACAGAACAGTAGGGGATGGGCATCCGGTATTTGTCATCGCTGAAATCGGCATCAACCACAACGGGTCGATGGAGGTTGCAAAAAAGCTGATTGAAGGAGCCGCCCTTGCCGGGTGTGATGCCGTAAAGTTCCAGAAAAGAACCCCCGAACTCTGCGTTCCGAAAGATCAGCGTGACATTGAGCGTGATACCCCTTGGGGACGTATGAAATACATCGATTATCGCTACAAGGTTGAATTCGGCTACGACGACTACCGGGAAATTGAGCGTTATTGTAAAGATAAAGGGATTTTGTGGTTTGCATCCTGCTGGGATGAGGATTCTGTTGATTTCATGGAACAGTTTGGGCCTCCCTGTTACAAGGGTGCTTCTGCTTCGCTGACCGATCTTGGGCTTCTGAAGAAAACCGCAGCGACAGGAAGACCGCTTATCATCTCAACCGGCATGTCAACGATGGAAGAAGTGGACAACGCCATCAAAGAGCTCGGGCGCGAAAATATCCTGCTTGCACATACCAATTCGACCTATCCTTGTCCGATTGAAGAGCTGAACCTTCGGATGATCACTACCTATAAATCGCTTTACCCTGAAGTGCCGGTAGGCTATTCGGGTCATGAAGTTGGCCTTGCCACAACCTGGGCGGCTGTAGCTCTCGGAGCTGTATTTGTTGAGCGCCATGTTACGCTTGACCGTGCCATGTGGGGTTCCGATCAGGCAGCTTCGGTGGAAATTTCCGGCATGTCGCGGCTGGTTTCGAACATTCGTGACATTGAGAAAGCTCTTGGTGACGGCGTCAAGCGTGTCTATGACGGTGAAGCTGCCGCACGCAAAAAATTGCGTCGCTCCTGATATTGGAAAAGTAAAGTCAGAAAAAAGCCGGAACCGCTATTCCGGCTTTTTTTCTTTTTGATCCGGGGATGCAAAGCTGATAGACAAATGGCTCTTCAGCCCCCGACAAGTCGGTGGGGGAAATATTGGTGGCAGGCTTGTTATATTTACTTCTCTCCCTTAAATTTACCCGTCGAATCTTTCGACACTTTTTTTTGCCGGAGAGAGTGCCGATCTGCTGATGGTCAAGAGACAATCAGATCGTGTATACTTCGGAATTCGCTGAACTCATTCATATTACTAAAGCATCTCAATCATGAGCAACAAGACTGATAACAGCAGCAAACCAGTTCAGGAGTTTGAATACAAAGCTGAAATGAAGCAGCTTCTGGATCTGATTGTCCATTCACTCTATACCCATCCTGAAATTTTTCTCAGAGAGTTGATTTCCAATGCATCTGATGCCTTAAGCAAGGCTCGTTTCAATGCGCTCACCGACCAGGATATACTGGATAAAGATGCTGAACTTGCCGTTCGCCTGAGCATAGATTCCAAAGAGCTGACCTTCGTGATCGAAGACAGCGGTATCGGCATGACGGAAGAGGAGCTGATAGCCAATCTCGGAACGGTAGCAAAGTCGGGAACTCTCGGTTTCATGCAGTCACTCAAAGAGCAGCAGAAAGAGCTTGACGGCAATCTTATCGGCCAGTTCGGTGTCGGATTCTACTCGGTTTTCATGGTAACGGAAGAGGTTACGGTTGAAACAAGAAGCGCAAGGCCTGATGCTGATGGCTATCGCTGGCGTTCGAGCGGTCAGGGAACCTATACGATCGAAACAATCGAAAAGGCCGCACGCGGAACAAAAATTTCCTTCAAACTCAAAGAGGAGTACAAGGAGTTCGCCGAAGAGTATCGTGTCGAGCAGATAGTCAAAAAGTATTCTAACTTTGTGGATTTTCCGATCTATCTGGCCGAAAAGCAGCTCAACAGCATTACCGCACTCTGGCAGCGCTCAAAAAATGAGCTGAAGGATGAGGAGGTCAACGAGTTCTACAAGTTCATCGCAAACGATTATAAGGATCCTCTCGATTATCTGCCTATTTCCGTTGAAGGTATGGTCAGCTTCAAGGCTCTTCTTTTTCTGCCGGCCGATGCACCGCCGGAACTGCTCTACCGTCAGGGTGAGCTTGAAAATCGCGGACCGCAGCTCTATGTGAAGAAAGTGCTTATTCAGAACGAGTGCCGCGATCTTTTGCCTGAGTACCTTCGTTTTATTGCCGGTGTTGTCGATACCGAAGATCTTTCGCTCAACGTCTCACGCGAAGTTGTTCAGTCAAGCCCGGTTATGGCTAAAATCCGTCAGATTCTCACCAGCAAGATTCTCGGATGGTTTGAGACTCTCGCCCAGGAGCAGCCTGAGAAGTTCAGGACTTTCTACAAGGCGTTCGGTCCGATTATCAAAATCGGATTGAATACGGACTTCACCAATCGCGACAAGCTTATTGAACTGTTGCGCTTTGAAAGTACGAAAACCGCCGATGATGAATATGTGACCTTCAAAGAGTACACCGAAAGGATGGGTGCCGATCAGAAAGAGATCTACTATCATTCAGGCGCAAGCCGCTCGCAGCTTCTTGCTCACCCCAATCTTGAATACTTCCAGGATAAGGGTATCGAAGTGCTCCTGCTTAGTGATCCTGTAGATGTATTTGTTATTCCATCGATCCATGAGTACGACAAAAAACCGCTGAAATCGATTGAAAAAGCCGATATCGATTTCTCCAAAGAGAAAAAGGAAACGGCGGAATCCCTTGCGGAAAACCTGCTTGTGCCTGTTTTGCAGCTTTTCCGTGAAACGCTTGGAGAGAGCGTTGAGGATGTTATCGAGTCACATCGTCTGGTCAGTTCTCCGGTTACGCTGGTGAGCGGCAAAGACGGTCTCGACAGCCAGATGGAAAAGATGATGAAGATGATGCAGGGTGGAATTGACATGCCCGCAGGAAAAAGGATTCTCGAGGTCAACACCTCACATCCGATTATCCGCAATATTTCCGGCATGATCATTGCGAATCCACAAAACCCGCTGATCAGAACGGCAATAAAACAGCTGTATGAAGGTGCTCTGCTGGTTGAGGGAAGTCTTGATTCGACTACAGACTTTTTATCGAGAATGAATGAGCTGATCGAAGCGGCCACACTCTCAAGGTGAAATGGATCTCTGTTTATTGTCTGTTAGTTCCGAGATGCATGGAGAGCAAATAAATAGAGGTGCTTAAGAGAGGATTCAGAAACTTTTTAACCAGTTACTTCGTGAAAAAAGGAAGGGAGTTCGAAGCTAGAGCCGCCGCGGTTTTTCAGAAGAATGAGATAACCGAGCATTATATCTACAAAAATCTTTCCGGCAGGGTAGGCGGAGTCAAGAATCGCCGCATACTTTTTCAGATTGCCGATGATGAGATGCGTCACTATAATGTCTGGAAAAACTATACAGGCAGGGAGATAAGTCCTGGGCGTTTAAAGGTGTGGTTCTACAGCCTTGTCAGTATGCTGTTCGGTTTTACCTTCGGTGTCAAGCTGATGGAAAAAGGTGAACAGCGTGCCCATGACGTATACAGCCGGATTCCAGGTTCTTTCAAGGAGATCAACGGCATCATCCGCGACGAAGAGGAGCATGAACAGGCTCTTATTTCGCTTCTTGACGAAGATCGACTGAAATATACCGGCGCCATTGTGCTTGGTCTCAATGACGCCATAGTTGAGCTGCTTGGTGTGCTTGCGGGTCTTACCTTTGCCCTGCAGAATACCACACTTGTTGCGTTAACGGCAGCCATTACCGGCTTTGCCGCCGCTCTTTCCATGGCAGCATCAGGTTATCTGGCTACAAAATCGGATCCGGCCGGCAAAAACCCGTTCGTGGCCGCACTCTATACCGGTTTTGCCTATATTTTTACGGTACTTCTCCTGATCTCTCCCTATCTGTTCTTCGAGGATCTTTATCTCTGCCTTGGTTTGGCGTTTTTTACCGCGATTGCAATCATAGGATTTTTCAACTACTATATTTCCGTCGTGCGTGACGAGTCCTTCAAGAGCCGTTTCCTTGAAATGATCGGATTGAGCTTCAGTGTTGCCGCACTGAGTTTTCTTGCCGGATATGCCATCCGTTATGCATTCGGAGTACAGGTATAGCGGCGGCCATCAGGGCTGTTGATTTTTATGCCAGCCTCAGCACAATACCCCGGTTGTGCTGAGGCTTTTTGCATTCCAGTGCCCTGGGTAATATTGTGTCATGTCGAATCCCTCCCGAACGACAGAGAGTGACCTCCCGGGGGAGATAGATCTTCAGCCGCCGAGATGACAAATAACCATCTCATTATCGCCGTTTAGTCAG
>Ga0326726_10001785_pt1 | contig 20028 bp, 17 predicted proteins | sample MHFenrmetagenome_2_FD_207603 | JGI IMG/M metagenome (GOLD analysis project Ga0326726, IMG submission 207603) | Lab enriched peat soil microbial communities from Michigan Hollow, Ithaca, NY, United States - MHF15MN | ecosystem: Environmental > Terrestrial > Soil > Wetlands > Peat | place: USA... | reverse complement strand
CCATTTTTCACGACGAAAAGCACCGGCATGGGGATGGGCCTGAGTGTCAGCCGCTCCATCATTGAGGCCCACGGAGGACGCATCTGGGCTGAGAACAATCCGGACGGTGGGGCAACGTTCTTTATAGAATTACCTGTTTACGAAAGTGGCAAATAAAGAGTGCCCAGTAAGGGTCCGGATGGCACAAACTAGTAAAAACTAAAAAGCGTCGAGTTCGGGGTGACGAGCTAAGTCTTTGCCACTCGTCCCTCAGTACTTGACACTCGATACTTTATGATGCCACGCCACTCGACACTTGATCCCATTGTGTTTGTTATCGATGACGATGCATCCATGCGGAGAGCCCTCTCCTATCTTTTGCAGTCGGCAGGCTATAAGGTAGAGACCCATTCATCGGCAGAGGAGTTTCTTAGACGGGAGCACTACGACGGTGTTGGGTGCATCATTCTCGATGTGCGGATGCCCGGCCTGAGTGGAATGGACCTGCAGGAGAAGCTCATGGGATCCGACTACAGGATGCCCATTATCTTCCTTACCGGCCATGGCGAGCTTTCCATGGGCGTCGAAGCCATGAAAAAGGGGGCTATCGATTTCCTCACCAAACCTTGTGATGACGAGCAACTCCTGGGGGCTGTTCACAGTGCGATTGAAAAAGACAAGCAGGCAAGAGGAAGTTATAAGGAAAAGCAGGAAGTCCGCGGGCGAATCGAACTGCTCACTCCGCGCGAAAATGAGATTCTTCGTTATGTCATCTCCGGTATGTTGAACAAACAGATTGCCCTAAAGCTTGGCATCGCCGAACAGACCGTCAAAATACATCGCGGCCGCATCATGGAGAAGCTTTGTGCTGAGTCGGTCGCCGATCTCGTGCGCCTGACCGGGAAGGCAGGCATAGAGCCCTCTGAGTAATAAATTCTAAGTCCCAAATTCCTCCCTTATTTTCTTCCGCAAAGAATTTGGCTTATTCGGCCGCATCAAAATCCACCTTTCAGGGTCGCGCATAAAGCGCCGCTCAGGATCAGTCTTTTTCCCGGATGCCTTCACGTTCGCTCCGGTGGGGTTCTATTACGGTTTCATTCTGAATTTCTTTTCCCACAGACGAGAACCAGCCTTTGAACCTATCATTTATAAACGTACACGAGATGAATTGGATCATTATTATTTTGCTCTCCCCGCTTAAATTCCATCGTTAAACACTTCGTTCTACAACCTATTGGAATGCGGGAATTCATTTTCTCTTGAGTAATTGCGCCCTGGCCGATGCTCCCTCCGGGGCAATTTGTATAATACTAAGGTGTTATAGACATCGGTTCAAATGCCTTGTATTCTAACTTCAAGATATCGGATCGGCCCCGTCAACAAATAACCAGTCTTCAAGATTAGGCGGAAAGAGGCCCCCATGGTCAAAAAGAAAAAGTTGGTCTATGTGATCGATGACGACAAATCAGTGCGAAGAGCATTTCAGTTACTTTTTCAGTCAGCTGATTTTGATGTTCAGGCCTTCAGCTCCGCCGAGGAATTTCTTGAGGGTGCAAGCCTCAGCGATGATAGCTGCATCATTTTGGATATGCGGATGCCAGGCATGACCGGACTGGACCTTCAAAAGGAACTGGCATCTCGAAAAATCAAAATACCGGTCATTGTTGTTTCTGCGCATGACGATGCGTCAATACGGGGTCTCGCCCATGAATTTGGAGCCGTAGCCTTTTTCAAGAAACCGGTCGATGACCAGGCCCTCATTGACGCGATTCACTGGGCCACGGAGGCTAGCAAACGTAAATCTGGCCCCATTCTTGATTCTAAATGAAGGGAGGTGATTCTAAGTTGTCTGGGGAAGAGTGGGAAACTTGTTGTCTTGGTATCTCACTGAGGGAGGCCTACCGACGGCAGTTTGATGGAAGCGGAAGCGGTAGGCTTAAACGATTTTAACCTTCAGAACCATCTGAAGAAACGAAAAGGAGAAGAACATGAAAAAGATTATTTGCTTGTTAGCCGTTGTGTTGATGATTGCTTCGGTGGCATTTGCGGCCGCAAAGGTGAAGATGACGGCCAAAGACCTTCCCGGTCTGAAAGGAACCTGGGAAGGGATTTTAAGCTTCGGTATAACTGAACAGGGCGGAACTTCCCCTGCTAAACTGGAGATCCTGAGCGATACCGTACCAGTAAAGGGTAAATTTACTATTACAAATGTACCACAAATAGTAGCAAATCAGGTAGGTTTACAGCAGGGACAAAATGTCTTTGAGGGTGAGGGTGTATTGACCACTCAGGGAACTCTCATGTTTATGGGACCCCAAAAAAACTTCATTGAGGTTGGCCTCATCAGTAAGGAAAAAATTAATGTTCGGTACATTTATCAGTCCCTAAGTGGGGATGGGGATTTCAAGAAGAAGAAATAGTAGGGTCCACCTGGGGCCGTCAGAAATATAACCCCGCACTTCCAAGTTTTAAGCACCTCTTGGTTGCCCTAAAGCAACCAAGAGGTGCTCAATTTTTATTAAGAATAGAAGAAACGAATTGCGAAGAGTCATTCCTATTCAGGTGTGAGTGAGCACGAGCGATGGCGAAGTAGTTATTAAACCCAAAACGAGAACTTGAAAGGAGGAATGGTATGAAGAGACCTAAGATGATCCAAATTTGTCTGGTGTTTTTGCTCTGTATCGGAGTTGCTGTTTGGGCAACACGCGCAAGGGGCCAGCAAAAGGTAGATGAGACCACGGTGGGAAAGGAGATGGTAAAGGTCATGCCGTTGCTCAAAGGGGAGCAATGGCTGAAGATGGACTCCAATGCCAAGGTGGCTTTTATATGGGGGGCGGCACATGTCATCCTTATCGAAAAAGTACTGATGGAAGAGATTCCCCAGTTAAGAATAGAGAACTTCTCTGCGAAAGCGGCAGAAGCACGGGCTGCACGGGTCAAGGCTGGCAAGGAATTGACGATCAACGAGATGATTAGTGGAATCGATCAATATTATAAAGATCACCCCGATCAGCTCGGGACTCCGGTAATGGCAGTGGTATGGAATGTCGGGATCAAACCTTATCTGAAGACAGGCATCGGTGGCCGCCCACTGAAATAAGAGTGAAAAGCAGGATGAGGGGCTTTCGAAGGGATCTTAGGCAAGCAAGTAAACCGTAAAAAGGTACTGTGTTGACTTATTACGTCTCACAGTATCCAAACCATAAGGAGGAAATAATGAAAAGGCTCATCTATCTCACGGTGATTTTGATAATAGGGTTCATATGCTTCGCTTGTTCAGGTATGTCGTCAGAGCAGCGCAGAGAGAGCTATGATCTGAGGAGCAGTGTGGGCAACCAACCTTTCGTTGGGGGCACCTCACCGGGGGCACGTGATCTCGCTTACTATCAGATGTATGGCCCCTAATCCGCCGTTGCTAATTAATGATTGACAACTGCCAGGACATCGTGGGCGAAAAAAGCTGCGGCAACATCGTGGACTCCCAGGGCGTATTGATTCATCTGGCAGGCTTCCCATAGCAGCCTCCCTCAGGCCCATGACCATTTTGCCTCCAGTACTCGTCGACGATATTTGGGTATCCATACCAAGTGGTAAAGAGGAAACGACGAAAAAGTCTATCTGCATTGCAGTTGCTTTTATGCTCATGTTGATATTCATTGGGTGTTCTGCAACGATGACCCCAGAACAGCGTAAAGAATTGTATGAGGAGCGTAAAGAAACTGATCTGAGGAGCAGTGTAGGCAACCAACCTTTCGTTGGGGACCCCAACAATTTGGACGCGCGTGGTATGATGAAAGCGTCATGGTTTTAGGCTGCGGCTCGGCGAAACAGATGAAATGGGATTGAAGCCCATACGAAAGAAGAGTTCTGAAACGATTCTTGCAAGTATGTGCCATCCCTTTTGCGTGCCCGGGACAGGCACGCGCTATGCGATTTAGTAAGTCGCAGAAAGGTAGCCCGAGATGGATAGAAGGAGGAGAATATCGATCTTTCCCGTCACACTGTCCCTGGTCGTATGCATCTGGTTATTGGGTGGTCTCGGCAAATTTCCGGCCGTTGGCCAGGAAGAGAACCCCGCGCCGAAAGTCCAGGGGTATGCCGGTTCTGTGAGTTGCCGGGAGTGCCATGAGAAATTTTACCAGCTTTGGTCCACCTCCTTCCACGGACTGGCCATGCAGCCCTATTCGGCAGTCTTCGCAAAGGAAAAACTCACGCCTCATCAGGGCGATATTGCGATAGGGAAAGAGAAGTACCGGGTTGATATCAATGAGGGCGTGGTGATTGAGACCGGCTGGAAGGGGCCGAAAAAATACACAATCGAGCATGTGCTCGGCGGCAAGAACGTTTACTACTTCCTCACACCCTTCAGCAAGGGCCGGCTCCAGACCCTGCCCGTTGCCTATGATGTCAACAAGAAGGAGTGGTTCGACACGGCTGCCAGCGGCATGCGACACTTCCCGGGAGGGGAGCAGAGCGGGGCGGTCAGCTGGAAGGAATACCCCTACACCTTCAACACCGCCTGCTACAGCTGCCACGTGAGTCAGCTCTCGACGAACTACGATCCCAAGACCGACACTTATCACACCACGTGGGCAGAACCGGGCATCAACTGCGAGACTTGCCACGGCTCTTCGGTAGAGCACAACAAGATCGCCAAGGCCACGCCAAAGGGCCAGCCGCTGCCGGAGCTGCGGATCATCCGCACCAAGACCATGACGAAGCAGCAGCGGAACGACCTCTGCTCGAGCTGCCACGCTAAGGCTAGTCCTCTGACTATTGAGTATAAGCCCGAGGAACGGTTCTTTGACCACTTTGACCTCGTGACCCTGGAGGACCCGGATTATTATCCTGACGGCCGTGACCTGGGAGAGAACTATACCTTGACCTCGTGGAGCATGAGCCCCTGTGCAAAATCGGGAAAGCTCGATTGTATCCACTGCCATACCTCCAGCGGCCGCCACCGGTTCAAGAAAGAGAAGTTCAATGATGCCTGCATGCCCTGCCATGCGGATAAAGTGAGCAATCCCACCGCACATACGCACCATCCTGAGGAAAGTGAGGCCAGCAAGTGCATTTCCTGCCATATGCCCACGACCGCCTTTGCACGCATGAACAGAAGCGACCATTCCATGCTGCCGCCCGCGCCGGCAGCGACCATTGCCTTCAAGTCGCCGAACGCCTGCAACATCTGCCATAAAGACAAGGATGAGGCATGGTCCGATAAGTACGTGCGGGAGTGGCGGCCCCGCGATTACCAGGCGCCCGTGCTCAAGCGGGCATCTCTCATTGATGCGGCCCGAAAGCGGGACTGGTCCAAACTTCCGGAGATGCTCGACTACGTCACCAGTAAAGATCGCGACGAGGTCTTTGCAACATCACTCATCCGGATGATGCCAGCCTCCGGGGACCCGAGGATCGCTCCTGCGCTCTACAAGGCCATCAAGGATCCCTCACCGCTCGTTCGCGCTGCGGCGGCCGATGCCCTTCAACACGTACAGACGAGAGAAACATTGCAAGCCCTCACGCAGGCGACCGGGGATGACTACCGCCTCGTCCGGGTCCGCGCCATGGCGTCGCTCATCGGTTACCGAAACCTTTCTGTGGAGGACGCGGATAAGACAAAAGTCGAAGCAGCCCTCAAGGAATACCTGACCTCGATCCTGTCACGGCCGGACCAATGGTCCTCCCATTACAACCTTGGCAACACCTACCTCGGCCTCGGTAATCCCAAGCAGGCTATTGCTTCCTATGACACGGCGCTCAAACTTGAGCCCCGGGCGGTGCTGGCCATGGTCAACGAATCGATGGCGTATGCCCAACTGGGAGAGACCAAGAAAGCCGACGAGTCCCTGCAAAAAGCCCTGAAGGTCGCACCCGGCAACGCGGCGGCGAACTTAAACATGGGGCTCTTAAAGGCAGAGCAGAGGGATATGAAAGGGGCAGAGAAGTATCTCAAGATGGCCCTGAAAGCCGATCCCCAGATGGCGCAGGCCGCGTATAATCTGTGTGTCATCACCTCGAAAGACCGGATCACTGAGGCCGTAACTTACTGTAAAAAGGCGGCCGGCCTCAGGCCCCAGGAGCCCAGGTACGCATATACTCTGGCTTTTTACCAACTGCAAAAGGGCGATGAAAGCGAAGCAGTCAAAACGCTCGAGGGCTTGATCGAAAAGCAGCCGGCTTACGCCGACTCCTATCTCTTGCTCGGAGGGATCTATGAGAAGCAGGGCAAGAAGGACGAGGCTGAAAAGATCTACAAGAAGGCGCTGGAGACCGATGGAATTGCCGACCAGGACAAGTTTCGCATCCGTGCCCAGCTGGAGGCCCTGAAGCAGGGAAAAGCAGGTAAGGAAAAGAAGTGAAGATAGAAAGTGAAAAATTAACGAGTGCTGTTCCCGGACACAGAGGAGGTGAGAGGACATAGCCAATCAGGATCGCACAATCGTAGAGGACAGAGGTAAAAAGGAAGTTGAATGAAGTCTAAAATGTCAATAAAGAAGGAGGAAAAAAGAAAATGAATTATACCATGAAAGTCTGTTCTATTTTGTTTGCAGTCCTTGCCGTGCTGGTGCTGGTCGCAGGGCCGGCCGGCGCGCAGAAGAAACCCAACATCCTCGTCATCTGGGGCGATGACATCGGCATGTGGAATGTCGGCGCCTACACACACGGCATGATGGGCCGCACGCCCAACATTGATAGCCTGGCCAAGCAAGGCGCGATTTTCACTGACCACTACGGTCAGGCAAGCTGCACCGCCGGACGCGCCGCGTTCATTACGGGGCAAATGCCCATTCGGACCGGCGAGACTACCATCGGCATTCCCGGCTCGAAACTCGGGATTCAAAAAGAAGACCCGACGCTGGCCGAGGTGCTCAAGACACAGGGCTACGCCACGGGTCAGTTCGGCAAGAACCACCTTGGCGACCGCAATGAGTTCCTGCCAACCGTCCACGGCTTCGACGAGTGGTTTGGCAATCTCTATCACCTCAACGCCCAAGAGGAGCCGGAGCAGCTCGATTACCCCGGCCAGAAGAACCTGGCCTACAAGGAGAAGTATGGTCCGCGCGACGTTCTGTACACCTGGGCCACCGACGTAGATGACCCGACCGTGGACCCGGTATTTGGAAAAGTCGGCAAACAGAAGATCGAAAAAAAGGGCCAGCTGACGCGCAAGCGCATGGAGACCTTTGACGCCGAGGTGCTCGACGCGACGCTGAAATACATGGACAAGGTGGGCAAGGGTGGCAAGCCCTTCTTCGTCTGGTTCAACACAACCGCCACCCACATCTGGTCGCACCCGACGCAGAAGTACATCCAGATGGCCGTGGACGAAGGCCGCGCCGAAACCGACGTCATCCGCGCCAAGATGATCGAGCACGACGAACAAGTCGGGAAACTCTTGAAGAAGCTCGAAGAGTTGGGTGTTGCCGACAACACCATCGTCGTCTATTCGACCGACAACGGCAACGAGTTGATGTTCTGGCCCGATGGCGGTTACGCGCCATTCCGCGGCGAGAAGGGAACCTCGTGGGAAGGCGGTTTCCGCGTGCCGTGCCTCATCAAATGGCCGGACCACATTAAACCAGGAACGGAACTCAACGGCATCCAGAGCCACGAGGATCTCTTCGTCACCCTCGCTGCCGCGGCGGGAATGCCCAACCTAAAGACGGAGCTGCTCGCCGGCAAGAAGATGGGCGATATGACTTACAAGGTTCACCTGGACGGTTACAACCAGCTCGACTACTGGACGGGCAAGACCGACAAGTCCGCCCGCCGCGCGTTCTTCTACTATGACGAGACCGACCTGATGGCCATCCGCGTGGATGGTTGGAAGATGCACATCGGCGTGAAGCCGGAAGGTCTCTGGTGGAACGAGAAATACTACCCCAGCGTTCCGTATGTTTTTAACCTGCTGATGGACCCGATGGAGAAGATGGACCCGGAATCCAAGGAGTTTGGCTACATCGGACGCAAATTCTTCGCGCAGAAGATGTGGGCGCCTACGGCGGCCGGTCCTTTTATCGCGGAACATTTGAAGAGCCTGATGGAGTATCCGCCGCGTCAGAAAGCGGACACGCTCAGCCTGAAGAAGGCGCTCGAAGGGGTCATGAACAAGATGGAAAACCCCAAGGGTGGCAACAACTAGCCGATCCGCTCAAACGCGCGCCGCGTTGTCTGTCCTATGGCAGACCGGCGCGGCCCACTTGAAGGAAAAATGTGAACCACCCGGGCCGCTCTGCCAAGGGCGGCCCTCCGATTTAATAGGAGATAAACTGATGAAATACTATGTGTTGGTGCTAATCTTCTTTATTTGTGGTTGTAGCTTGGTAACAGTTGACAAAGGAGCAGTTACGGTGAATTTGGACGTGGGGCGGAAACCTCCTCCAATAGAAGCGGTTGAAGTGAAGGGTATCAGACCGATTACATTGGACGATTTGCAGAAATCGGTTAGTGACCCCAAACTTATTGAGGATATTGTGAATAATATGGATATTTACAAGAGTGTGATTGAAGCTTTAAGTAAAAGGATAGATACTTACAACCAAACGTATTCTTCTCAGGGGGATGAAAAGAGAAACAAATAGTATCATTGTAAGCCCTAGAGATAAGTAGTTGGAACCGCCAAACCATCTTCTCAGTAATACCCATCAGGAGGTGAGGTGAATGAGGACCATAAGTTGAAGAATCTTTTTGACGCTGCTTGCAGGAGGAGAAACACGCCACGGATTATTAGTGGAGAACAAAATTTTAACAAGGAGGAGAATATGAAAACGAAAATAGTACATGTGCTTGCCGTAATCGTTGTCGGTCTGGCTTTGATCGTCAGCCCGACATTCGCGGCAGACAAGCCCAACATCCTCATCATCTGGGGCGACGACATTGGCATCTTCAACATTAGCGCCTACAACATGGGCATGATGGGCTACAAGACGCCGAGTATCGATCGGATTGGCAAAGAAGGAGCAGTCTTCACTGACTGGTATGGCCAGCAGAGCTGCACCGCCGGCCGCGCGGCGTTCATCACCGGCCAGTCGCCCATCCGCACCGGCCTCACGAAGGTCGGACTGCCCGGCGCAAAAGAAGGCTTGACCAAAGAGGACCCGACCCTCGCCGAGCTGCTCAAGCCCTTAGGCTACGCGACCGGCCAGTTCGGCAAGAACCACTTGGGCGACCGCAACGAGATGCTGCCCACGGTCCACGGGTTCGATGAGTGGCTCGGCAACCTCTACCACCTCAACGCAGAGGAGGAGCCGGAGAATGTGGACTACCCGAAGGATCCTGCCTTCAAGGCGAAGTTCGGGCCGCGCGGCGTCATGCACTGCTTCGCTTCGGACAAGGACGACATGACCGTTGACCCACGCTTCGGGAAGATGGGCAAGCAGACCTGCGAGGATACCGGCCCGCTGACCAAGAAGCGCATGGAGACGGTGGACGAGGAAGTCACCGCCGCAGCGATCAAGTTCATGGATAAGGCGGTGAAGGACGGCAAGCCCTTCTTTGTCTGGTGGAACTCCTCCCGCATGCACGTCTTCACGCACCTCAAGAAGGAAAGCGAGGGAAAGACCGGTCTCGGGATCTATGCTGACGGCATGGTCGAGCACGACGGCATGGTCGGTCAGTTGCTCGATGAGTTGAAGAAGCTCGGCATCGAGGACAACACCATCGTCATGTATTCCAGCGACAACGGCGCCGAGGTGCTCTCCTGGCCGGACGGCGGCACGACGATGTTCCGCGGCGAAAAGAACACGCCTTGGGAAGGCGGGTTCCGGGTTCCAACGCTCATCCGCTGGCCCGGCGTCATCAAGCCCGGCACGGTCATCAACGACATCGGTGCCCACGAGGACATGATGCCGACGTTGCTCGCGGCGACGGGCGACACGACCACCAAGGAAGACCTGCTGAAGGGGCGGAAGGTCGGCGACATGACCTACAAGGTCCACCTCGACGGCTACAACCTGCTGCCCTTCTTCAAGGGCGAAGCGAAGGAATCGCCGCGCGAGTCGTTCATCTACTGGACCGACGACGGCAGCGTTGCCGCCCTGCGCTACCGCGACTACAAGATAATGTTCCTGAAGCAGACTGCCGTCGGCCTTCGCGCGTGGCAGCATCCTTTCGAGGAGCAGCGCGCGCCGCTGCTGACCAACCTGCGGATGGACCCGTTCGAGCGCGCGGAATCCGAGAACACGGAGGGCTACCAGAAGTGGTACATTGAACACATGTTCGCGTTCGCCCCCGCAGCGGCGTATGTCGGCCAGTGGTTGCAGAGCTTCCGCGAATTCCCGCCGCGGATGAAACCCGGCAGCTTTAGCCTCGACCGCGTGATGGAATCGGTGACCGCACCCAGTAAAGGCAGCAACTGACGCCACGATCGCGGCGGGGCGCTTCTGGTTGCTACGCCCCGCCGCGATCGCAAGCCTGACCCTTCACAGCAATATATTTGAGGAGTCAACAATGAAAACCAGAGACAAAGGAAAGGCAGCGGACGAGAAGGAAAACGTTACCCTTACACCACGTGGCACAATCTCCCGTCGCGAGTTCCTTGCTGGCACGGCAGCAGTCGGCGCGACGATCCTCCTGTCCGGAGACCTATTTGCGGCAACGGATGGCAAGAAAACCTTCACCATCCTGCACACCAACGACATGCATTCGAATTTCATCGGCATGGGCCCGGCCTCTGACTACACGCCATTCTCACTTAACGACGACGAGACCCGGGGCGGGTACGCGCGTCTGGCCGCCTTGATCGCAAAGAGGAAGAAGGCGCGTAAAGACCAGGGTCCTGTGCTGGTGCTGGACGCAGGTGATTACAGCATGGGGACCGCGTTTGGCGCCGCCAGCCGCGAGACCGGAGGCGAACTGCAACTCATGTCCCTGATGGGCTACGACGCCACCACCTTCGGCAACCATGAATTCGACCTCGGACCTGACGGCCTGGGCAAGTCAATCGGCGTGGCCGCCAAAGCCGGCCGGGTTCCGGCGGTACTCGTCGCGAATACCAATTTCTCAAAGCAAGACGCAACACTGGCCGATCTCCAACGCCTGGCCAAGGCCGGGGTCCTCCGCCGCTACACCGTAATCGAGCGCGGCGGCATTCGCTTCGGCATCTTCGGATTACTCGGCAAGGAGGCGCAATTCTACACCGGCGGCGCAGGTGCGGCTTCGTTCTCCGACGCCATTGAGACTGCCAGGGAGATGGTGACAGTTCTCCGCGAGACGGAGAAGGTGGATGTCGTCATCTGTCTCAGCCATGGCGGCGTGCAGAAAGGGAAGGACGGGCGCTACACCGACGGCGACGACCTTAGCCTTGCCAGGGCCGTGTCGGGCATCGACGTGGTGATCGGCGGCCACAGCCACACCGAGCTGCAGGAGGCGATCATCGTCAACAGCCGCACCCCCGTGGTCCAGACCGGAGTGGCGGGAAGGAATCTCGGCGAGTTGGTGATTACCCTGGACAACGGCAAGTTGACAGTCGAGTCCTACCGCCTCCACCCGATCAACGACACCATTGCCGGCGACCGGGCCATCAATGACGAGATAGACAAGCTCAAGAAGACGGCCACCGGGGTCGTGTTCGCGTCGCGCGGTTACAGTATCGATCAGCCGCTGGCAATCACGCCGCGGGACCTGCCCAACACGTTCGCCGACATCCCCGCCAGCACCATTCTTGCCAACCTCTGCACCGACGCCTTCAGAAACGCCACGAAAGCGGACATCGGCTTCACCGCTAACGGGATGATGCGCGCCGGCTTGACCCGGGGGAAGTCTGGCGTGCAAACGGTCTACGACGTGTTTGCCGTGGCCCCCCTCGGCGCCGGTGTCGTTGATCCGACGGCCGGGAGCGCTCTGGTGACCGGTTACTTCACCGGCCTGGAGCTGAAGAATATCCTCGAGTTTCTGCTCGTGGACAACCCAGCCCACCCTGGCGAGTATTTCCCCCGTACTTCCGGCATGCGGTTCCGATATTACCAGTTGCGCCCAAAGTTCGACGTCGTGACGGCCATCGAGCTGGGAGACCTGGACCGCGGCTACCGCGCGATCGACATCACCGGGAAGGACGAGCGCTTGTACAGCCTCACGTGCCCCCTGTACCTCGGCATTATTCTCGTGGCCATCCCAAAGTACACAAAGGGCAAACTGGCTCTGGTTGCCAAGAACAAGGGGGGGCAGCCCCTCACATCGAGGGTCGAGGCACTCGACGAGCCAGGCGGCAACTCGGGCTACATGCTGCCGCCGCCGGGCAAGGTGGACAAGGGCAGTGTCGCCACCGCGCCGGAGAAAGGTGCTGTCCGGGAGATCAAGGAATGGCAGGCGATCATGGATCACCTCCGAAGCCTGCCGGTCAAGGTCAAGGGCGAATTACCCATGATCCCGGTCGATGAGCGCACCGCAGAGGTCCGGGCGATCAAGGTTGGGTAATGGTATCAACCAGAAACAAACGATTTTGTTCGCAAACTGAATGAGAAATGGAGGTACGACTATGAATGGAGCGCAAGCATAATTCAAAGCGCTCATCGATGCCGGGCTCGACACCTGTTTCGCCAATGGAATGTCGAATCTCCACAACGTGGCCCGGGCCAACACGTATGTGTCATCGTGTTATTAGGAACGAGCATTGGAAGCATGCTTTGGCCCAAAGTCGCTGTAGTCATGCTTGTCTACTATATTGCTGGGTGGGCAATGCTGGCACATCTTTTTAAAATCATCACAGCCTTTCGCATCCGGAACGAGCTGAAAGGGGAACGGATGCTCGGCTTAAGCGGACTGATTTCAATCCTGGTGGGACTGATGCTGATTCTTCGGCCTGGGGCAGGTGGTCTGGCGGTGGCCTGGTTGATTGACCTCTATGCCATTTTTGTTGGGATTCTTCTGTTCCTTCTGGGTTTAAAAATCCAAAAGATTGCCCGGGTATCCAAATCAGTCTGAACATACGTATGCATTCAAGAAAAATATCTGCCGGTTTAGGCCTCCTTCTTGCGAGTGGTTTTCTATTCTTAGCAACTCAGAGTGGCGCCCAAGCGGATTCTTCACCCTCTGGCGATGAGGGGACATTCAACCAATGGCTGGAGAAAGAGATCGATTGGAGACCCTCCGGGCTCCATACCTATTGGAAAGAAGGCTTTCATATTGACAGCCCCCAAGGACGTCTTAAGTTTATTATCGGCGGCTCCATTATGGTCGATGGGGGAAGCATCAATGTCGATCATCAGTTAAAGGAGGCCTTTCCTGGTCTTGAAGGACCGGGGGCGGATCTTCGAAGATTAAGGGTAAATATCCTGACAACGATTTATGACGTTGTGGATTTCAAGCTCGATGTGGACTTTGCCAACATTCGTGAGATTAAGGACAATTGGATCGGCTTGAAAAATAAAATACCGGTCCTTGGGTATATCAAATTCGGCAACATGAAAGAACCCTTTTCGCTCGAAGAACTGACCAGCAGCACGAACATCACTTTTTTGGAAAGATCTTTGCCAACGCTTGCCTTTGCACCGGGTCGAGACATCGGCTTGATGCTCAACAATGCAATCTTTGATGAGCGGATGACCTGGGCCGCGGGTAGTTTTTGGAACACACGTTCTTTTAGTAATCTTGGAGAGGGTACAGACAGAATAAGTGACGCAAATGGTTATAATCTAAGCGCACGGGTAACAGGTCTCCCATGGTACGAAGACGGTGGTAAAAGGCTTCTTCATCTGGGATTATCCTACAGCCACGGAGTCCGAGACAAAAACAAGGAGGTAATTTTTAGCGCGAGTCCAGAATCACATCTTAAGGATGACACACTCGTTGATACGGGCAACCTTTTTGTGAACCGTGTGGATCTGATCGATACGGAATTGGTTATGGTCTTGGGTCCTTTTTCGCTCCAAGGGGAATACTACCATGCCTTCACGGGCGGGAGCGAAGTGGGTAATCTTAGGTTCTGGGGGGGTTATTTGCAAGTCAGCTATTTTCTCACGGGCGAACATCGCATCTACGATACCGCGAATGGTATTTTTTCCCGGATCAAGCCGAAGAATGACTTTCATCCGTTAAAGGGAACGTGGGGGGCTTGGGAAGTTGCGGCTCGTTTATCTTACCTGGATTTGAATCATGGAGGAGATATCAAGGGAGGTCAAGAAACCAACTTGACTTTGGGGCTGAACTGGTATCTGAATCCAAACATCAGGCTTATGTTCAACTACATCCGAGCCCACGTAGAGGACCGAAAGACGTACCCTCCTGTCGATAAAGGAAACGCTAACATTTTCCAGACCCGTTTGCAGTTCGCCTTCTAATGACGTTTATAAATTGTGAATTACGATATCGCAGAAGTCTAAATAGCTTTTCTGAACATTGCGTTTCTAAACCTCCGAAAGGTTATGATTTGAAGATCATACCTTCCACTTTCTCAATTCGACAGCCGGAGAGCGTTCTGGCAACCAATCTCGCTTCCGGCATTTTCGGTCATTGAATTATCCCCGTCCACCCTCTATATCCTCACTTGAACCACCCTAATGAAAATGGTAAAAACATAGAAAGCCGAAATAGATTAGAAACGGAGGCACCGGAGAATAGTTTTGATGTCAAACGCATCCGATCGAAGGCAGCGGTATTGATAGCTGAAAGAATCGATAGATATGAAACCTTTATGCATCGAATTGGAAGAGCGGCTACGTTTCGAGAGGCTGCTGGCCCGGCTACGGTAGCGAAAGCCTTCCAGATCAGGAAACTCAATGACCGCCTTCAAACACCTGGCCTTGGTTAAGGCCCACCCCTTCTATAATATTCCATTTCCCCAGGATCTCGCGGACCTTACCGAGCTCTGCTACCTTGCTTCTGCGGTACGCGACGTAACTGAAAAGGTTTCTATCCCCGTGAGCCCTGACGCAGCTGCACCCTTAGAGGACTTCGATAGGTATCTCTTGAGAAATAGGCCTGACATTGTAGGAATTTCAACCATGACGTGTAGTTATTCCAATGCGCTTCGCTTTGCCGAAAAGGCCAAAAGGGCTGGGGCTTATGTGGTTATGGGAGGTTATCACCCAACTGCCTTAACCCAAGAGGTTCTCTCGAGCCCTTGGGTGGATGCTGTGATAAGGGGGGAGGGGGAGCTAACGTTGAGGGACCTTATTCTTAAGGGGCCCTCAAGGGAAGTACTGGGGTTGTCCTTCAAAGAGAATGGTTCTATCCTTCACATTCCTGACAGGCCTCTTGTTGAGAACTTGGATGAAATCGTCCAGCCGTGGAGGGAGCTGAGGCCGGAAAGGTTTGGAGAAAGGGGGTTCTCTTATTCGATTGACTCAGTCTACACGTCTCGGGGCTGCAAGATGTTCTGTCGTTTCTGCGCCAATTCCATTGTGAGCGGCCACTGGCGCGGTAGGAGCGCCGAAAATGTCATTCAGGAACTTCAGGAGATTCATAGCAGCAAAAGGCGCAAGATCTTAAAGTTCTGGGATGCTAACTTTATGGCTGATATTGGTCGGGTGGAAAGAATTTTGGACCTCATGTTGGAGGAGCGTCTGACCGGGTTCGATATCTGGACCGAGGTCAGAGTCGATGATCTCGTGCGGGGCGAATATTTATTGGAGAAGTTCAAGCGGGTAGGATTGCAATACATCTCCCTGGGCATCGAAAGCCCAAATGCTTCCACTCTCAGGTGGCTAAAGAAAGGCCTGAGACCTCCCACGATCGAGAAGGCCATCTCCATCCTGAACCGATATCGAATTCGCATGCATGGTCATCTGATCCTGGGTCACCTCACTGAGACGGAGGCGGACATCCTCCGCTACCCGGAGTATGCCCGGGAGATAGGAATCAAGGAACCCATCTTCATGGTGATGACTCCGTACCCCGGGACCGAAATCTTCGATGAGTACGAGAAGCAAGGCGCCATACGTAGTAAGGATTGGGATCTTTACAACAACTTTGGGGTCACCATCTCGCCACAAGGTATCAGCCGGACTCGCCTCATGGAACTTTATGCCTACTGTTGGGGAAAGTTCTATCTTGGAAGATCCTTCCGAAAACAGGGAACCGTTCTGGGTGCCTTTTTGGAACTCCTGTTTCGCTTTTATCTCGCCGTATTTCTATCCCAGGAGGAAGTAAAGGAAGAAGGCGCCGCCGAAGCGCTCGTAATGGAATTCCTCCTCGCTGCTAAGGGTGAATATGCCCGGGACCGACCGTATAGAGATCATCGGTTTCTAAAACTCTTTGGCCGGAGTCCGGTCCTCCAGTTCAAGGATAGCAAGGGCAGAATAGTGGAATTTACCGTGGATTTTAGCGCGACCGGAGGAAAGCTCACAGTGAAAGAAGGGGCTTCTTCATCGAGAGCGTTCATCATTCCATTAAAAAGCGCTATGGGATTTGTCAAAAAGCTCCCGGCTCACAAGATGTCAGAGCTTTCTTGTAATTATGAGGTCTTGAGAAATAACTACGGTCGGCGGAAAGGTGTGATCGTGCTTAGGCTTCTCCTGAATAGAAATCTTTGGAATCTCGGCGGAAGGCTGCTGTTCTTCTTATTCTCCCTGATCTTTAGGAATTTGTATCGATAAAACCTAAGGGGGCGCAGTTAATCTTTTTGAATGATGGCTCGGATAAATATTTCACTATCCAACTGCGCCCCCATGATCCCTTACCAAAAGGAAAAGACCCGCTATTCTGCGGCGCCCACTTGCTTGATCATTGTCAATTTGCCCTTGACGACTTTGAAGATGACCATGGGTTTTTCTACGGACCCATCCTTCTTTAAAGTCATCTTGCCTCCGTAGACGCTGTCAAAACTCGGATTCTGCCAGATGGCTTCTTCCAGCTCGCCGCCATTGAGGGGGTTGCCTTTTTTGTTAACAACCCGCCTGATCAGCTCGGCAAAAATGAACCGCACTGCATCGTAGTAATTGGCCGAGTAGAAATCGGTCGGCTCTTGCCATTTGGTTTCAAAGTCTTTGACGAACGTCTTGGTCAAAGGATACGAACTCGTCCGGTCATAGTGCTCCACACAGGAATAAACGTTTTCACTGGCCTCACCGGCAATGGTTTGTAAATCATTGGTCCACTCGGGTACAGATATGGGACAGGTCAAACCAATCTCCCTTGCCCCCTTCACGGCATATCCGATATCCGCACCCGTCGAGAGATTGATGACGGCATCCGGCTTCGCCGCCCGAATGCGAGTGAGATAGGCGCTGAAGTCGGTCAGCCCCGGCTGGTGGGGCTCCTCGGCGACAATCGTCCCTCCCCACTTGGTCCACATTGGGATTACGGTATTTTTCATGGGCAGTTCACCGGATGGATCAGAGAGGTACATCAAGCCGAGCCGGCGTATCCCCATGTCCCAAAAATATTTGATCATGGCAGGAAGCAACTGCTGTTGGGACAATCGGGTGGTGTGCAAAAAAGGCTTGTCGACCAGCTTGGGACTCCACGCACCGCCGTTGATCATCACGACCTTCGCTTTCTCGCATATCGGTTGGGCTCCCAAGGAGGTCACGCTAAAGGAAGCCAGTACCACCGGTATCTTATCCACGCTGATCATCTTTCGAACGCCGGTAACGCACAGATTCACATCCACGTTCTTGAAGTCTGTAATGATCAGGTCCATCTTGTAACCCGCAACACCGCCCGCCCCATTGATTTGATCAATTGCCGTGAGGGCACCGCGGCTCATTACTCTGCCGTAATAAGCCTGCGGACCGGTCATCGGCCAGAAGGCTCCAATGGGGAAGGTCTTTGTGCCCTGCGCGTAGACTGGGAGACAACAAACCAACACAGCCATACAAACCACCAGAACTATTGCATGCTTCATAACCATCCTCCTTTCTCCTTTTTTTGATCCAATTCCTCGGCCGCTCAGAACGAAACCTTAAGTTACTTTTCCATCATGACACAGGCTTGTACACAGGAGGAATATGGTAGCCGGAATAGGCGGGCATCGGCTCTCCTTTCTTGAAAACCATCCTTGGCTCCAACAGCCTGTCCCCCTGCATCCTCTCACCGCCTGTCCCGTCCACGAAACAATAGTCTCCCTTCGTCAACTCGAGGACCGTGATATTGGCAGCAAGGCCCGGCTTCAGGCTACCCCGTCTTTCTTCCTCCCCCACCGCCCTTGCCGGGTTGATCGTCGTCATTTCGATCACTTGCTCCACCGTCAGTCCCAGGTTGATGAATTTGGACATCACCACGGTCAGCGATTGCGCAGATGACCGGACGGTGGATACCATGTCGGTGCTGATGATCGAAGGGATCAGGCCCAACGAGACCGCGTGCCGAGCGATCGTGAGACTGAAGTGATTCAGCCCGTGGCAGCAATCAAGAAAGACTCCTCGTTTGCGTGCGGCATGGAGCTCCGGATAGACCGTTCCATCCTTTAAGATCATGCCACCCGGCTCCCAGGTGAGATAGTGGCAGAGAATATCCCCTTTCTCCAAGAGAGCAACGGCGGCCCGAGAAAAATCGTCCATCTTGTCCGCAGGAACGCGCTTTCTCGTTTCGCCGATATGGAGCATCAAGGGCATGCCGCAATCGTTCGCCAGTTTCTTCGCGGCTTCGATCGCCTTGATGCCCGGCCCCTCGGCCAATGCCTGAACGCACCGAACCTTGATGCCTTTGATGATGTCGCCGTGAGCCTCGACGGCTTGCTTGCACCGGTCGATATCGAAATCGTGCTCCGAGCAGATCTCGGGGATCTTGACCAGGCCCGTTTTGGATAAGTTGAGAAAACAGAGGATATCAGTCTTGGCCTGGTCGACGATGAATAATCGCAACGCCTCGAAGTTTGCCGGACCCGCAGATCCGGCGTCACCTAAGAGCGTGACACCCGAACTCAGCCCGAATTCGTCAGCCGGAACCCCCAACTCCCAAAACCCTTCCACAGGATGGCAGTGAATGTCGATCAGGCCGGGGGCGATTATTTTCCCCCTCATGTCAAATACTTTTTTTGCCTCGCCCTCGGGGAGATTCTCCCCCACTGCCCGAATCTCGCCGTCCTGGATCGCTACAGATCCCTTGCCATTTATCCCCTGCGATGGATCAATGATCAGTCCTTCCTTTAATAATATGTCGAACATTTTTCTCGCTTCCTCCCATCTATTGCTCCCATTCACCATTAGGCAGGATAGCATTTCCGACCGGGACTCGTATTATTTCCCATTCGATCAGAATAGATCCCACCATTCGTTTCGCTTCAGAAGCTCCGCTCCGGTCTTTTCCAAAATAATACGCCCTGCCTTCATCACATAGACTCGTTTGCTCAGCTTGAAAGCAGCCTTTACGTTCTGTTCCACAAGAAGAACCGCTGTTTGAAGGCTGTTGTTGATTTCCTGAATAATCTTTGCCACATTCTGGAAAGCGACCGGGGACAATCCGCTGGACGGTTCGTCCAGCAAGAACAGTTTCGGCTTTCTCAGCAAGCCCATCCCGATCCCCAGCATCCGCCTCTCCCCGCCGCTGAGGGTACCCGCCAGTTGATTCTTGCGATCCCTCAATACGGGAAAAAACTGATAGACCTCGTCACGTCTCGATTCAAAAGCCGCTTGATCTTTCATGGTAAAAAAGCTCATCTCCAGATTGTCGGTAACCGTGAGGTCGCTGAAAATAAAATTCTCCTGCGGTAGGTGATAGATCCCTGCGTCCAATTTGGAGGCCGGGGATGCGAACGTGAGATCGCGATCCATATAAATGACCTGGCCACGGTGAGGGGTTATTAATCCGAAAATAGACTGGAGCGTCGTACTCTTGCCGGCGCCATTATGACCAATCAGCCCCACAATCTCCCCGGGAAGGATGGACAGAGTGAGACCATACAGAATTTGCTTCTTTCCATATCCCGCCTCAAGGTTTCTTACCGTAAGCAGCATAGGTGAACCTCTGTCCCCTGCCCCGACCTAATCGATTCCGAAATACACCTCCGCAAGCTTGGGATCGGCCATCAAGCTCGCCGGCTCGCCGTAGGCTAAGACCTTGCCTTCGCCCATGAAGTAAGCTTCCTCCACCAACCCCCTGACCACGTCCAGATTATGCTCAATGAGAAGAATCGTCTTCCATCCCTCTTTCGCGATGTTCCTTATGAGC
>Ga0326726_10001784_pt1 | contig 20038 bp, 16 predicted proteins | sample MHFenrmetagenome_2_FD_207603 | JGI IMG/M metagenome (GOLD analysis project Ga0326726, IMG submission 207603) | Lab enriched peat soil microbial communities from Michigan Hollow, Ithaca, NY, United States - MHF15MN | ecosystem: Environmental > Terrestrial > Soil > Wetlands > Peat | place: USA... | reverse complement strand
GAAATATACCCCCGCGGCGGCCTGGTCCCCTCCATCATTCGTTCCTCCCCACCCGAAATTGATGCGACCCATTCGCACGTTTCCGGAGAACACCCTTTTGACGCGCCTGCCCGAGGCATCATACACGTCAACGGTAACGGAGGCGTCGCGATCCATGCGGACGCTCATGACGACTCCCCCGCTGAAGGGGTTCGGATAGGGGTCGAAGAGATGTCCCGGGAACGGGGCGTCCGGAGGAGGGACCGGCTCTCCAGCTTCGACGATCTCATCGACATTGATGTGCCCCGATGCGGAGCCGTCGACGATCTCGATATACACGAGCCTGCCATACAGAGAATCAACCTCCCAGACGCGCGGTTCGAGCGTCTCGAGCCCTGCGGGACTGTCTCTCAGGATGAACCGATGGGACCGAGAATCGCGAAGGGCGATGAAAAGCCCTGGATCGGCGGTGCCCCCTATCATGAACGATATACGTCTCCCCGTGACGCGGAAGTCCTTTGTCCGGATCCCTCCAACTGCGGCATCGCCGACGAGGCCTCCCTCGGTGGTTTCACTCAGGGGCCCACGGTACCGCTCCCTCGACCCGAGCCACGAGTTGCCGACGATACCGATCGTGGAGGCCTCCCCGCGGAACGACGGATTCTCGCCGAAGGTCGGCTGGTAGCCGAACGCCGAATCCGTCTCGAGGATCCCGGGGCGGGCCTCGCCGAAGTCCGGGTCGGGATCCTCGAGACTCACCGGAGACCAGTCATTCCAGAACGCCCGATCTTCGCCGATAAACGGATCGCCGGATGCGTCCCAGAGGAGAGAGTCGACCATGGCGACGTACCGGACAACCCCGAGCGCCCCGCGGTAGCTCGCGTGGCGCGAGACGAGGGTCGCGGGCCTATCCCCGAGAAGCTCCGCCGCCTGCCCGCGCGCCATGATGCGCCTCTCCGCCTTGATCCACGGCCCGTTCATGGAGGGGGCACGGAGCACCGAGACGCCGAGCACGTTCTCCTCGCTGAAGAAGAGATACCACTGCCCCGCTCGCTCGATGAGCTGGGCGGACTCGAGCACCGAGTCGGCGTCGTTCACGAAGAGCGGCCCCCGGTCGCGCCACGCGAGGCCGTCGGTCGAGACGGCGACGTCGATCGCCCCCTTCCCTCCCCTCGTCGAGCACGTGTTGAGAGCGAATAGCGTGTCGCCGATGCGGAACACGTCGGGGTCCCTGCAGTTCGACCACGCCCCCGGTCGCCACGCCGCCCATGAGGAATCCGGATGGTAGAGCGGGTTGCGCTGGCTCGGCCGCCACTCGAAGAGCTCGTCGCTCGAGGCGACCCCCATGCTCTGGGCGACGCCCGAATCGACCCCCGTGTAGTACATGCGAAATCCCCTGCCCCATCGGATTACATCGGGCGCCCAGATGTTTCTCTCGTCCCATATGCCAGTTCCGATGCCGAGAACGGCCGGCTCCTGCGTCCAATGCCTGAAATCCCTCGTCGAGACATGGGCGAAGGTGACCTCGTTTCCGGGTATGCTCCAACCGATCGCCGAATCACTTCCAACGATCATGAAGCAGTGCCAGTCGGCGCCGCGCTTGATGAAGCAGCGATCTTTCATGTATCGGTCGGGGAGGACGAGATAGCGCTGCTCGAAATCGTAGCGCACGAAGGCGCCGCACCGATCCGCGGCGCCGAAGCATGCGGCGACGGCGAGGACGACGAGGAGAAACCTATTTCGCTCGAGGTAGTCCATTGGTTGAACCGCCGGGACTCCGCCACGCCCGGGAGCACAGATGGACCCCGACAATCGAAACAAGCAAAGGAGCCGGACGCGCGAGCTTCCGGCTCCCCGACATGCGAGCTGCCTCTCGCTATCTCAAGTTCAGAACATCGACTTGATCGAACCCCAGGTCTTCGCCTGCACGGCGAACTCGCTCGGGCAGAGAACCGATGTCAGACCAGTGAACTCGAAGAGATTATTGTCCGGCCAGCACGAACCCTGGTCGAGACCCGTCACATGATGCGGGACAATCTGGATGTACGCATTAACCACTCCGTCGCATCCCTGGATCGTGAGGAGATGGAGTGTGCAGAGCAAGTTGTAGCCCGGGTTCCAGCCGTCCATGGGCGGCCAGTACGCGAGCGAGATGCCGTCGGACGGTTGGCCCAGAACCAGCGCTCCCTCGGGCCACGTGAAATCTATCATGAGAATCCTCGGAGGACAGGCTACCTGGAATTCAGCCGCATCGAGGTAGCACTGAATGTTATGGCCGAATACATACCCATTGAACTCCTCGAAGGGAGCCGGGTCATAGTACATGGTACCCGGGACGTACGTGAAATAGATCCCCATCGTCGGCCTGGCGAGGAGAGTAGCCGGGAGAAGAAGGATCAACGTCGCAATAACTGCAGCCTTCATGACTACTCCTTTCATCGGAACTCCGGAAGCTGAGGAAAAGGATGCTGCTTCCGCTTGAGTCCAGCGTTGAAACCCATGAAACTTGTCCCCTTTTGGTTTAGTGTATCACAGATTCTCGAGAATTTCAATCTACTGACGTGCCTGCCCTGGAAGACCGGGCCCCGGAGTGAGGGCACACCCGGACGATCGGGCAGAATCGGAGAGCCGGATGCGCGGGGCATCCGGCTCTCCGATATGCGAGCTGTCTGTTCTCAAGTCCTAGAACATGGACTTGATCGAACCCCAGGTCTTCGCCTGCACGGCGAAATATTCCGGGCAGACGATCGAGGTCAGACCCGTGAACTCGAAGAGGTAGTTCTCGGGCCAGCACGAACCCTGGTCCATCCCCGTCTCAGGATGCGGAACGATCGAGAGGCGGGCATCAGCCATGCTGCCGGGCGGGCTGCCGTTCCAGCAGTTGTCAAGCGCGAGGAGGTGGAGCGTGCAGAGCAGGTTCCAGCCGGGATTCCAGCCGTCCATGGGCGGCCAGTACGTGATCGAGATACCCGAGCCCGGATCGCCCAGGTTCAGCGACCCCAGGGGTATTTCGAATCCTATCTGAACAATGCCGGGAGGATAGGCCACCTTGAACTCAGACGCATCCATGTAGCACTGAATGTTATGGCCATACACAAATGCATCAAATGGCATGAATGCCGTCGGGCTGTTCGTCATGACACCGCCTGGCGGGGGAGAGAAGAAGATCCCCATTGTCGAGGTCGCAAGCAGAGCAGCCGGGAGAAGAAGGACCAACATCGCGATACATGTAGCCTTCATGACTACTCCTTTCATCGGGACTCCGGAAGCTGAGCACGTTACAACGAGCTATGCTGCCACCTTGATGCAACGTGTTGAACCCAATACCTCTGATCTCCCCCTACCACCTCCTCACTCGCACCCTTGAGCGGAGGATAGTGCTTCCGCCTGAGTTTGACGCTAAGCCCGCATGAATGTGTTTTGATGCGCGTAGTCTAGCACAAATCCTCGAAAATTTCAATCTATTGTAGAGCTTTTTCGGGGATACCCGTGCCCGGAAACCAGAACAAACCGGGACGATCGGGCAAAAAAAAGAGCCGGATGCACGAGGCATCCGGCTCCGATATGCGAGCTGTTTCTCGCTATCTCAAGTCTTAGAACAGCGACTTGATCGAACCCCAGGTCTTCGTCTGCGTCGCGATCTCGCTCGGGCAGATGATCGAGGTCAGACCTGCGAACGGGAAGAGCTCGTTTTCCGGCCAGCACGAACCCTGGATAAGACCCGTCTCATGATGCGGAATGACCGCGAGGTGGGCATCAACGATGCCTCCCGCGCCGCACGGCAGAAGCGTAACGAGATGGATCGTGCAGAGTAGGTTGTAGCCGGGGTTCCAGCCGTCCATGGGCGGCCAGTAGGCAATCGAGATACCCGAGCCCGGGTCGCCCAGGTTCAGCGCGCCGGCGGGTAGATCAAAACCTGCCTGAATGACACCCGGAGGGTAGCTCACCTGGAACTCGGACGCATCCAGGTAGCACTGAATGTTATGGCCGAACACATAGGCATCGAAAGGCGTAACAGGCGCCGGGCTATAGTACATTACACCCGGGACGTATGTAAAATAGATCCCCATCGTCGGGCTCGCGAGAAGGGCAACCGGGAGAAGAAGGATGACCATCGCTATTAATGCAGCCCTCATGACTACTCCTTTCATCGGACTCTAGAAGCTGAGCACATTGCCAAAAGCTACGCTGCCAAATTGATGCAAGGTGATGAACCTTGTACCTCTAATCTCTCCTATCACCTCCTTATTCGCACCCTAAACTTAGAGGATACTGCTTCCATTTGAGTTTTGCGCTGACACCCGCAAAAGCTTTCTGTCTTTATGTAGTTTACCACATATGGCCGCGAATTTCAATCCTTTTCTTTTCCCTCGGGGCGTCGGGAGAAGCAGGCCCCAGCATCCGGAATGTCCCCCGCCCCGCCGACGGCCCAGCCCACCGTCGGAAAACATTACACTTTTTGAATCGGGGGAAAAAACCCGTACTGGCTCGCGTCTAACGTATTGCCATCAAAGAAGTTGCCGTTCGCCGAATCTGGGCATGCCGATTGCATATATCGTATGCGAAGATGGTAAATGAGTGAGAAGTATAGGGAAAACCGACGCAGAGAAAGGGAGTTGAGATGAAACGGATTATGTTACTTGGACTTATGAGCGTTTTCGTCGTGATGATCGCTGGGGCCGCTTCGGCCGTCCCGAGGCTTCAGACCTACATCGTGGGCTCCAGCTACCAAGACATCGACCAGCAAGGGTCCGAGTCCTGGACGTCCAACTACGATAACGTTGATCTTAATGTTGTCGGGGTCTGGAGTCCGGTCTCCAGCGTGAGCGTCGGTAATGCCCAGATCGATGCAAATGGTTGCTTCAACGGCAATGTCGTGCTTCCCACATGGGGAGGCGAATGGTGGTGGCATCACCGGCGTCACCCTGGCAACCCAGGGCCTGGATGTACTGCTCCCGAACCGGGAACCTTGAGCCTGCTCGGTCTCGGGCTCCTCGGAATGATCCCGATTCTGAGAAGGAAGAAAGACTAGAAACCTCCTCCCCTTCGATGCGTCAATCTCGAGCGGGCGCCCTCTAACGGCGCCCGCTCTTTTTTGGGCCCCTCTCCGGCGGCCCCCCATGGCACCCCTCTTGCTGCTTATTCTCCTTGTCTAACCGCCTTGAAAGATATAGATATGAACACATCGAGGGAGGCTGCGCGTGAGCGAAACCGCATCGTCGACCGCCCGTGCCGTTCGGAACAGCGGCATCATTCCTCTCGTTATCGTCGCAGCTCTTTTCATCGCGCTCTATGCGCCGGTCATCGCATCGCTCGCGAAGCAATGGGTGGAAGACTCGAACTACCAGCACGGGCTCATCGTGCCGGTCGTCTCCGCGTTCATGCTCTGGCGCAAACGGGGAGCTCTCAGGGCGGCGACCGGAGCACACGCCCCCGTCGCGGGAGGGCTCGTCGTCGCCTGCGCCTCCATTCTTCTCATCGGCGGAACCGCGGCGTCCGAGCTCTTCACGGCGCGACTCTCGCTCCCGTTGATGCTCATCGGGCTCATCCTCCTTTTCGAGGGAAGGATCTTCGCGCAGGATGCCGCGTTTCCACTCCTCTTTCTCTTTCTGATGATCCCGCTCCCGTACATAGTGTACTACAAGCTCACCTTTCCCTTGCAGCTCATGAGTGCACGGTTGGCTTCGATCGTCCTCGGAGCGATCGGCGTCAACGTCGTGCGCCAGGGCAACATTCTCTCGCTCCCCAACTACTCGCTCGACGTGGTGGCCGCGTGCAGCGGGCTCAGATCCCTCATGACGATGGCGACCCTCGCGCTCATCCTGTGCGCCCTCTCGCGAATGAGCTTCCCGAGAAAGTCGGTTCTCGCGGCATCGTCGATCCCCATCGCGATCGCCGCGAACACGATCAGGCTCACGGTGACCGCGGTCGGCGCCTACGCGGTCAGTCCGGCCTTCGCGGACGGTATACTGCATGAGATCTCGGGGCTCATGGTCTTTTTCACGGGTTTTCTCATGCTGCTCCTCGTTTGGGGCCTGTTGAGATGGAGACAATGAGCCGCCTGAACTACATCATCGTCATCGGCCTCCTCGCGGCCCTCATCGCGTACACGTACGCGCTGCGGTACGGGAACGCCGCCCCACCCCCCACGCCATCCCTCGCCTCGATTCCGGAGGAGCTCGGAGGCTGGGTGGGCACGAGCGTGGGAGCGGACTCTGAAACGCTCAAGCTCATCGGTGCCGACGAGACTCTCTTCCGGACGTACCGGCGCGGCCCGGAGCACACCGTCTGGCTCTACATCGGGTACTTCGCCAGGCAGCACGAGAATTCGCAAATACACTCACCGAAGCACTGTTACCCCGGTTCGGGATGGGACATCGTCGAGGAGGGCTCGACGAACCTCGTCCTCGCCGGGGCGGGGGTCGCGGTCAAGCACCTCGTCATCTCGAATGGAGCCGAGCAGCAGTATGTCTTATACTGGTTCACGGGCGCCGGAGGGATCATCACGAACGAGTTTGCGCTCAAGTGGAACCAGATGAAGAACTCCCTCCTTAGACGGCCGCAGGCTGCGGCGTTCGTTCGATTCTCGATCGAGCTCACTGGAAAGACACGGGCCGCCGCGCAAGACGAGCTCGTTCGCTTCACCGAGGCGCTCGCCCCCCACATTGAAAAGGTTCTGCGGAGCTCCGGCGCCGCCCCGGCGGAAACTCCCAGCGCACGTCGAGCGGACGCATCGTCAGAGAGGACCCCATGAACCGCATCACGCGGGTATTCAAGACCTTCGGGACCGCGATCTCGTATCTTCGGTCCGGACGGCCCGCCGTCCCGCTCCTCATGTACTTCGCCCTCAAGCTCTGCATCATCTTCTGGTACGTCCTGGCTGGCATGAATCCGCCGGGTAGCCTCTGGCGTCTCCTCATGCGGGGCATTGACGTTAGAGCCGCGGAGCACTACCCCGAGCATCTCATCCTCCTCCCGGCCGTCATCGGGAGAATCGATCTTCCGCTCGAGACTCTCGTCCTCGTTGCCGCGCAGGGCGCGACGGTGCTCCTCGTGGCTGCGGCCCTGAGACGCGAGAGGTCCGGTCTCGGCGAAAGCCTCGCGGGCACGGGGCGGAGATACATCCATCTGATCATCGCGGCAGCCGCGGTCTCGGCGGCGCTGTTCGTCTGGTTTCGGCTCTCCGCGGCGCTGCTCGCGAGGTTCACTGCGTTCCCGTACGGCCTCGGCAAGGGCGTGAGCACGCTCGGCGGTCTCGTACTCGAAACCTTCTTCCTGTACGCGATCCCGGTCATCCTCATCGAGAAGCGCGCGGCACCGGCGGCGATACTGCGGAGCTTCACCTTCGCGGGAAGGCATTTTTTCGAGTCGTTTCTCCTTGTTCTCGCGCCGTTCCTTCTCACCGTGCCGACGCTTCTCCTGAGCCTCAATCCGCGAACCATCGCGCTTCAGATCTCGCCCGAATTCCTCGTCCAGACGCAGATCGCGGGAGAGGTCATGCAGTTCATCGCCACGTACCTCCTCATGGGAGGACTCACCATCTACTTCGCCGAGACCCGTGTCAAGGAAGGGGAACGTTGATGCCGGTTTCAGGAATCCGAATGCCGATTCCCCGCGCCCCGCGCCGCGCCACGGCGTTCATCCTCACGGCGGCGCTCGTGCTTCTCGCCGCGTGCTCGGGCGAACACGGCAGTCCCCGCTACGCCGCGGAGAAGAAGCTCTTCAAGGCGAGGAAGATGAGGGACGATCTCATCACGGGAGGCATGAAGACCGAATTCGTCGGAAGAACGTCCGACGCGTACCGCGGCATCGTGAACGAATACGGGGGCGCCGCCCGAACGGTTCCGGAACTCGAGGACATCGTGATTTCGGCGCAGATGGAGCTCGGAGAGCTCGAGTATCGCGGCGGGCTTCTGCGCGAGGCGAGAGGCGATTTCGAGAGAGCGCTCGCGTTGGCCCCGAATGTCCCCGCCGCCCGAGCCAACGCCCTCTATTCGGCGGGAGTCATTTCGGAGGAGCTCGAAGAGCCGGACTCGGCGTCGGCGTATTTCACGCGCTTCTTCGACGGCTTTCTCGGCGTCGATTCGATCGCGAGCACCGTCAGGATGAATCCACGGTACCTCGTCACGCCACTCAAGCTCGCCGGTCTCTCCGTCGGACTCGGTGACCAGGGAAAGGCGGACCGGTGGCTCATGGAGGCCGAGCGCATATATCTCCAGGTCATCGCTCGCGAGAAGGATCCCGGGCTCGTCAGGGAGACGCGCTACAATTTGCTCTCCACGTATCTCCAACAGAAACGCTGGAGCACCGCTCTCGCATTCGCGAAGGAGATCGAGGCGCTCTACCGGAACCCGCAAGACCTCTCTTCCATTCTCTACATTGAAGCCAGAATCTACCAGGACGGCTTCGGCGACCCGGCCCGTGCCCTCGCTCTCTACCTTTCCGTCGCCGGTTCCTACCCGAAGGAGCGTGAGGCCCCGGACGCACTTCTCGCCGCGGCGAAAATTCACGAGAAGGCGCTCCGCCTCGACCAGGCGGCGAGTCTCTATGGCACTGTCATCGATTCGTTCAAGAGCCGCGCGAGCGAGGTCGTCGAGGCCCAGTGGCAGCTCGCGCATATCGACGAGCTCAAGGGAGATTTCGAGTCCGCTTCGCTCCGGTACCATTCCATCTATACCGACTACCCGGAGACCGTCCAGGGATTCGAAGCGCCGCTCCGCATCGCGTCAAACTACCGGGAACACGGATCGGCCGACGCGGCCAGATCCGCGTGTAACAGAGCCCTCGAACACTACGATGGGCTCGCCAGCGGCGACCACCCCATGGCGACGAAGATCATGGCGGAAGAGTACTCCGTCCGGGCGCTCGTCGAGGACAAGAGGTGGGACGAAGCGGCTCAACGCCTCATCGCGCTTCCCGACCGGTACCCCGACCACCCACCCTTCAGGGAGAACTATCTTCGCGCCGCTTCGATATACGAGAAGAACCTCGGTGACCGGGAGCGCGCGATCGCGACGCTCGAAACGTGCTCGGCGAAATTTCCCGGAACCAGCCTTGCCCGCGCCGCGGATCAGGAGCTCGCTCGACTCAAGAGGTGATCGCCGATGAATCTGCCGCTCGCTCTGACCCTTGCCTCCCTCGCGCTCATCGCGGCGCTCATCGCCGTTCACCTTTTCAGGGGAGAGAACAGACCTCTCAAGAGGCTTCTCATCTTCTCGGCGCTCATTCTCGCCGCGGGTGAAACGTCGCTCTTCCTCATGCTGCTGGCGCGCGACCCGGGAAGCGTCCTCGTGCACTTTCACCATATGATCGTCCTCGCCGTCGTCTTCCCCGCGCTCGTGCTTCCATTCTTCATAGCCTTCGGACGGGATAACGAGCGGGAGATCCTCGCACGACGGCTGCCCTGGATCATCGCCCTCTTCGTCGCTCTCGCCCTTGCGGCGCTCGTCGTTCCCGTGCGGCTCCTCGTCACGAAGATTCATTTCACGACGGACGGCTCGCTGTGGGGTCTGGAGTTCTCTCGACCCGGAAAAGCGGTCGCCGTGTATTTGCTGCTCGCGAACGTCCTTCTCCTCTACCTCTTCGAGAACACCTATCGCTCAGCGACCGTCGCCGACAGGGTGACGCTCAAGTATCCGTTCCTGGGCATTCTCGCCGCCTCCGCGATCAACTTCGCCGTGACGAGCAGGGTGCTCGCGATTTCAACCGTCGAACGCTACTTCTTCGTCGCCCACTCGTGCGGCGTCATCATTCTGGCCGCTTCCTTCCTCTACGCGTCGATCCGGTACTCCCTCTTCGACGTCAGGGTCTATGTGAACCTCAAACGGTCCCCTTCGATCATAAGCATTGTCGTTGCGGGGCTCTACCTTCTCTCGCTCGGCATCATCACGCTGCTCGCGCGGCTTCTCGGTCTCTCGTATGACCGATTCGTGACGATGGTCATCGGCATCTTCGCCGTATTTCTGTTCCTCGCAGTCCTCATCTCCGGCAAGGCCAAGAGGCGTCTGCGCACGTTCCTGAGCGAGAATTTCTACCTCGCTCGCTATAACTACCGGAAGGAATGGCGACGATACGGTGAAATCATGACCTCCGGTACTACGATCGACGAATTCCTCTCGAACGTCATCAGCTCGCTCTGCGACACGATGGTCGTGCGCCGCGGCATTATCTGGGCGGACGTCAATCACGGGGCGACTGGCACCTACGGGTTCGCGCGCGACGGTCTCGATCCGGATCTCGTCCAGGACCTCCTGAGGCTCACCGCGCGTGAGCCGGTCATCGTGTTCAAGAAGCCGCTCGTCGAGTTGGCGCGGGCGGAAGGGAAATGGATCCATGCCGTCGCGCGCCTCGGCCAGGCTGATGAGTGCCGAGGTCTCATCCTCCTCGGGGAAAAAGACCTCAATCGCTCATATACGGAGGAAGACGAAGATTTCCTCGCGACGATCGCGTTCCAAGCGAAGCTCGCGCTCGACAACCTCCTCATGGAGGAACGCATCATCGAAGCGCGCCAGATGGATTCCTTCAGCCGTTTCAGTTCGTTCGTAATCCACGATCTCAAGAACACGGTCGGCATGCTCTCGCTCGTCGCGGAGAACGCGCGCAGCAACATCGGGAGCGCCGAGTTCCAGGCGGACGCGCTCGAAACGATCCGGCGTTCGGTTGACAAGATGCAGCGTCTCATCACGTCCCTGAACGTTCACAAGATGCCGGCCTCCCTCTCGAAGTCCGAGATCGATCTCGCCCAGCTCGTCGAGCGCGCCACGGAGGACCTCAAACAGGTTGCCTCGCACGCCGGGGTCGAGTTAAGATTCACCGGCGGAACGTGTACACGCTCGTGCGTCGACGTCCCTGCGATCAACCGTGTCGTCGAGAACCTCGTTCTCAACGCCATCGAGGCGACGGGGGAGGGAGGCGCCGTGCTCGTACGGATGGAAACAATCAACGACGAGTGGGCCCGGATCGCGGTAAAGGATTCGGGGGCGGGATTCGATCCCGAATACCTGCGGGATCATCTCTTCCACCCGTTCTACAGCACGAAGAAGAATGGGCTCGGCGTCGGGCTCATCATGTGCAAGTTCCTCGTCGAGGCCCACGGCGGGAAGCTCGCGGTCACGAGCTCGCCGGGCCGTGGGTCGACAGTGAGCGTGACGCTTCCGACAGCGCCCCCTCAAAAGGAGTGAGTGGTTCGTGCCGGCCAAGACGCTGCTCATCGTCGATGACGAGGAAGCGATCCTCACGCAGCTCCAGTGGGCGTTCAAAGGTGACTTCACCGTCATCACGGCGCAGACGGCGGAAGAGGCGATCGCCGCGGTGAGGGCGAAGAAACCGGGCCTCATGCTGCTCGATCTGTCGTTGACGGGGGAGCCGTGGAACATTGAGGGACTTACGGTTCTCGAGGACGCTCTCGCCATCAATCCGTACCTCAAGGTAATTATTCTCACCGGACACGATGAGCGGGAGAATGCGCGCAAGGCGATCGAGAGGGGAGCCTACGACTTCTGCTCCAAGACGACTCCGATCGAGGAGCTCCGCATGATACTCAGACGTGCGGCGTACCTCCTCTCCCTCGAGACCGAGATGATCGCCCTCAAGAAGAAGGAGGGGGCCCGGCACGAATTCGAGGGAATCGTCGCGATGTCGAGACCCATGCTCGACGTGTTCGAGACGGTGAAGCGGGTCGCCGCAACCGATGTTTCAATTCTCATAACGGGAGAGAGCGGGACGGGCAAGGAGCTCATCGCGCAGGCGATCCATGCGCGCAGCCCGCGGCGCGAAGCGCCGTTTGCGCCGATAAACTGCGGCGCGATACCTGAGAACCTCCTCGAGAGCGAGCTCTTCGGCCATGAGCGCGGAAGCTTTACGGGCGCCTTCGAGACGCGGGCCGGGAAATTCGAGACCGCAGACCGGGGCACGATATTTCTCGACGAGATCGGGGAGCTCACGCCCTCGCTCCAAGTCAAGATACTCCGATTTCTTCAGGACCGTGTCATCGAGCGGGTCGGCGGACGCGAGCCGATCAGGCTCGATGTCCGTATCATCGCGGCGACAAACCGGGATCTGCGCTCGATGCTCGCCGAGCAGAAGTTCCGTGAGGATCTCTTTTACCGGATTAACACGGTCAGTATCGAGCTGCCGCCGCTGCGCAACCGGCAGGACGATACCCTCCTTCTCGCGACGCGATTCCTCCACCTGTACAACGCGGAGTTCTCACGGAACGTCCGCGGCTTCAGCGAGCAGGCGCAGAAAGCGCTCGGCCTCCATGCCTGGCCCGGCAACGTCCGGGAGCTCGAGAACAGGGTGAAGCGAGGCGTCATCATGGCGACGGGGAAACTCGTCCAACCCCAGGATCTCGACCTCCCGTACCCCGGTGATGCCCGCGGAGGGCGGCGCGGCTCGGAGACCCCCGGGGGCGGCCCCGTGGGAAATGGGGCCCCGCTCGAGCCGGCGCCGCTCAAGGAGGCGCGCGACGATCTGGAGCGCCGTCTTGTCATCGGGGCGCTCCTGCGCGCGCGCGGCAACGTGTCCGCGGCGGCGGCGAGCCTCGAGGTCAGCCGGCCCACGCTCCACGACCTCATCAAGAAACACGCGATCGACCCCGAGACATACCGGTCTCCAAAAGGAACGTGAGACCATGCCGGGACGCGCCGCGTTACTCGTCGTTTCCCTCTCGATCGCGCTCACGGCGGGGTGCGACGACAACGGGACTCTCGTCATTCCCCCGGCTCCCGACACGGTGAGCGTCTCGTTCCAGGACGGCGTTCTGCCGACGGCGGAGTATCGGGGGACGGCAGACGCCGTGCTCAAGGACGGCCCGAACAACGCCCTGAGGAACGGCAACTTCGGCGCGGCTCAATCGGACACGCTCGGCGCGGTACTCCTCTCGTCCGCGCTGTACGAGCACCGGCTCATCGTCAGAATGAATCTCACGTCGATCAGGAGTTGCTCCCTGGTTCTCGCCGCGAACCTCTCGTTCCACGTGATCGGGCCTTCGAGCGAGGTGATGACGATCGAATCGCACAGGGTCGATCTGGCGAGCTACGCGGACTGGATCGAAGGGCTCGGGGGCCTCGCGGCGGGCGTCTCATGGACCACGATCGACGGCGGCGTTCCGTGGACGACGGGGGGAGGAGATTTCGAGGGCACCGCGCTCGCGAGCGTGTCGTTTTCGGGGGAAACGACGGTGACGCTCCCGGTCCCGACGACGCTCGTGAAGGCGTGGATTCTTGCGCCTGCCTCGAACGACGGCGTGGTCATCAAGACGACGAGCATCTCGCGGGAGCGCTATGCGATTGTAGCGGCGCGCGAAAACGGCGTGCCGGCGTGGCGGCCGCGCCTCGATATCACGTACATCAAGGGCCCTTGAGGGGGCTGATACTGCTCCCGGCGGCGCCGGGAGTCGCTCAGGAACCGATCTCGACCTTCATCTTGCCCGGACCGCCGACGTCCCCGAAATAGAGCATGTGGCGCTTGAACGGGAGCCCGATCCCCTTCTCGTCGAAGGTCTTCTTCAGCCGGCGCCTGAACTCGCGGGCCACCTGCCACTGCTTGACCGGCTTCGTCGTGAACATGATCCTGACGTTGACTCCGGAGTCACCGAAGCTCTCGACGCCGAGGATCTCCATCGGTTCCACGATGAGCGGACCGAAGGCGGGGTCGCTCCTGAGCCCGTCGCCGAGCCCCCGCAGCACCTCGATAACTTCGTCGATATCCTCCCGATAGGCGACGCCGACGTCGAGCACGGCACGCGACCACTCCTTGGTCATATTGGTGATCGTCGATATCTCCCCGTTCGGGACGGCGTGCACCTTTCCTTCGAGATCACGGAGCGTCGTAACGCGGAGATTCATCTTCTCGATCGTTCCCGACTTTCCCGCGATCTCGACGACGTCCCCGATGTTCATGTTGTTTTCGAGGAGGATGAAGAATCCGTTGATGATGTCCTTCACGAGGCTCTGGGCCCCGAAGCTCACGGCGAGGCCGACGATCCCCGCGCCGGCGAGAAGCGGAGCGATCTCGATTCCGACCTGGCGCAGAATCATGAGGACCGCCGCGAGCAGAATGGCGACGCGGAGCGTGTTCTCGATGATCTTTGCGAGCGTATCGGCGCGCTTCGCCCGCTCCGCCTCCATTTTTCCGCTGATGCCGAGGCGCCGTTTGTACCGCCGGACGAGCAAGCGGATGACGCCGAGGGAGAAGACCATCACGGCGATGATGACGCCGACTCGTATCCCGGTCGAGAGAAGCCACTTCAGGAGTGTGGAAGTCGTTGTGTCCATCGAGGCCTCCTTGCAGAGTACGCCCTGAAAGAGCCGACGCCCGCTCGAACAGGGCGCCGGCCCACCCGGCCGAGCCGTATTGTCGCACGAAGCGTCCGCACCGTGTCCAGAGCATTTGCTCGTGTCCCCCGGTCGCGGGCGGGCATTCTCCATGCAGAACTCCCGCGCAAGAGAGGTGGTTCTCGTCGCCGACTCCGCCCCGACCGGCGCACGGTTCCCGCTCGTCCTCCATTATTGACTATCGTTCCCGGTTGTTCCTGGAACCGTCGCGATGGATGTGGGCGGACACGAGCAGGCTGACGCATTATGCATTACCGGATACCCTTCCTACTTCTCGCCGCCGCCGTCGTCGCAGCAGGATGCGGCGGCTCGTCGACGGGGCCGACTGCTGCTCCGCCCGTCCCCGCGCTCTCATACCCCGAGAAGGCGCTCGTTCACGCACAGGCGTTTGATGCATGGGACGCGGCGACGATCGAAGAGGCGGCGGAGGCGGATATGATGATTCTCCCGATCGAGATGTGCTTCTCGGAGCAATCGAAGGGCGTCCTCGATCAAATCCATCGACTCAATCCGGAGGCTCAGATCATCGGGTACCGGACCGTCATGAGCGTTTATACGCTGTTCCCCGACACGAGCTCCCTGCGGGCGACGCTTCCCTACCTCATGGATTACTACAACGCGGTCCGCGACGACTGGGCGTGGACGACGGCGCACGACACCATCATGATCTGGAAAGATCTCATTCTTCTCAACCCCATCAAGAACGGCGCACTGAATCGCGACCTCATCGATAAGATGGTGGGGCTCCTCGACAAGTATGAGGCGAAGACCGGGAGGGCGATAGACGGCATCTTGCACGATTACTTCATGGACTACCCCTATATCAACCCCTACATCCGGGACGACATGCTCGGCGAGATCGATTTCGACGGCGACGGCGTTGCGTACGACGACGATCCCGAAGAACAGGATCTGTTCTACCGCTGGCAAATGGAATACGCGAAGGCGCTACGGGAGCATTTCGGAGCGAACTTCATTCAGATCGGAAACGGGGCTCCCCCCCAGGTAGACGCGGAGCTCGCCCACTACATGAACGGCGTCTCCTACGAGCTCTTCCCCAACAACCCCTGGGGGATAACCGATCGCGCGGGGCTCCTGCGCCTCCTCGACAACCAGCGCCCCGGGTATTTGAGCACGGCGAAAGGCAGAACGTGGAGCCTTGTCGGAAACGAGAGGGGCAACCTGTACGGCAATAACATGTTCTGTCTCCTCTCGAGCCTGCTCGCAGGCTGTATGTACACGGAGTTTCAGGGATTGCCCTTGTTCACCGGCTGGACGCTCGACGTCGAGCCCGGCGCGCCTCTCGGACCAACGACAATCGAAGGGAAGATCGACAGCATTCTCACGGTGAGACGCCCCTTCGAAAACGGGGAGGTACGCATCAGTTTCTACGACATGGGGGCGCGGAAGGAATACGTTTTCGACGCCGCGGCCTCGCGATCGCGCTGAGCTGCAGGGGGGCGCGTCGGTCCCACATGGTACGAAACTTGCGTTGAAGCGCATTTCGTGACGAAATCGACCGGAAGAAGCGGTCGATATTCCGACAGGGAAGGTGCAAACGTGGCTACAAGAAAGGCACATCGCGGTGCGGGGGTCGGTCTCGCGGAGGAGAAGACCGCAAGCAAAATTGCACGGCTCACGATCACGAACAGCTGCTTCGCGGGGCTCGAAATTCTCCTCAAAAAGAGAAAAACGGTCCTCGGCAAGAACCTCCATTGCGACATCTGCCTCGACGATTCGCTCGTCTCCGACGAGCATGCAGCCATATTGAGAACGGACGCCGGATTCCTCGTGGAGGATCTCAACAGCCGCAACGGCCTCACCCTCAACGGCACGGCAGTACACCAGAAGAAGTTGCGCAACGGGGACACGATCGAGATCGGGAATTTCCGGCTCAGGTTCTCGTACGAGCGATAGATTTCGCGCACGACGAAGAAGCGGGGGAGAGCCCTTCGATACCGCCTTGGTGCTCGAAGGCCGCTCTCCCCCTCCGCATTTCAATCCCCAGAATTCTCTGGCGACCCCCGCGGCGTTTTTGCTAATGTAGACGACCTCGAGAAAGGAAACGACGCCGTGATCGGTGAAACGCGCACGAACGACGGAGTGGGATCGTTCCCCCGCACCTTCTGGGTCGCCAACGTCATGGAGCTCTTTGAACGGGCCGCCTACTACGGCATGATGTCGGTGCTCGCCGTGTACCTCCGGATGAAGACGGCGGACGGCGGGCTCGGCTTCAGCGAGACGTCGGTAGGTTTCTTGCAGTCGATCATGCTGACGCTGACGTACGTGATGCCCATCCTCGGCGGGGCGGTCGCCGAACGGTACGGGTACAAACGTTTTCTCACGCTCGCATTCGCCGTGCTCGCGGTCGGCTATTTCGCGTCGGGGCGCGTCACGAGCTACGCGCTCGTATTCCTCACGCTTCTCCTCATCGCCGTGGGGAGCGGGATCTTCAAGCCGATTCTCTCGGGCACCATCACGCGCACGTCGAACGACCGGAACCGCTCACTCGGGTTCGGCATCTACTACTGGATGATCAATCTCGGCGCCTTCCTCTCTCCTATCCTCGTGAGCTACCTCAAGGGTTTCAGCTGGTCGTACGTCTTCATGGCGTCGGCCGCCTGGAGCGCGGCCATGCTCGTTCTCACGATGATCTTTTACAAGGAACCGGAGCGGCCCGCGAGCGCGAAGGGGCTCGGCGAGACGCTTTCCGAGGCCATCATGGTGCTCAAGGACTGGAAATTCGTGCTCATGATCGTCGTGTACTCGGGGTTCTGGCTCCTCTATTTCCAGATGTTCAATACGATGCTCTGGTACATGGTCGACTTCGCGAACATGGCCCCGGTCGACCGGTTTCTTACCTCCATCGCGCACATCCTCGGAAGCTCGAAGAAGCTCACCTTCGACGTCGCGTACATAACGAGTCTCGAAGCAGGAGCGATCATCCTGCTCCAGGTCCCCGTGAGCAGGATCGTCAAGAACCTGCGAGCGCTTCCGACGATGATCGGCGGGATCATGATCGGAACGGCCGGGTTCATACTGCTGTCGATCTCGGGGAACGCGTGGGTATTCATCGTCTCGATCGCGGTCTTCTCGCTCGGGGAAATGACGTGCCACCCGAAGTACTTCAGCTACATCGGACGGATCGCCCCGAAGGACAAGGTCGCCGTGTATATGGGGTACTCGTTCCTCTATGGCATCATCGGAAGCCTCGTGGGAAGCAACCTCGGCGCGGTTCTCTACAAGAAGGTCGCGCAGGGCATGAATCGACCGAGACTCTTCTGGGCGATTTTCTCGGTGATCGGAATCCTGACCGTCATCGCGCTGGCGATCTACGATCGCTTTCTTTCACCCGAAAGGAGTGAAACGCCTCATGTCGACACGTAGAGCGCGCCTCCGGCGCGGCGCGGCCCACGCGGCCCTTGCGGCGCTCATCATGACCTCCATTGTCGCCGGCGCGTGCAACCGCACGGAAAAGGACGGCGGCCTCGTTCTCAAGGAGGATATCTACGGCTTCTTCCTCGGTCAGACGAAGGGTACGGTGTTCAAGCGAGCCAGGGACGTCGCCACGATCACGCGGGCTCCTGATCCTCCGCTCGGCTTCCGCGGGGAGATGTGGAACTTCTCGATGCCTCTCGAGCCGCATCACGAGGTCGACTACGTCCGGTGCGCGTTCTTCAAGGACCGTCTCGAGGAGATCATCGTCTATTTTCGCGACACGAGCGTCATGAATCTCGATTGGCTGAAGCACAAGCTCGAAGGGCAATTCCAAGCGCACGCGGTTGCCGAGGACCCGAATTACGAGATGGCGCAGAAGACGTACCGGCTCGCGGGTCCCGGCATGTCCATCACGCTGCGCCGCATCACCAAGAGAGAGAGGATCGAACTCTACATCCAGTATCTCCACAACGGCCTGCATGAGGAGCTCATGGAGAAGAACAAGGAGATCGAGAAGAAATAGAACCGGATAAGACGGGAAACAGGAAAAAGCGAAGGGGGCCACGGGGCCCCCTTTCTTCATGCACGAGACGGGTCCGTCGGAATCACGCTCATCGCAAGAGCACCATCTTGCGAGTCTCGACGACGCTGAGCGCCCTGAGCTGGCAGAAATAGACGCCCGAGGCGGCGACCGCGCCGGTGCCCGTCTGTCCAAACCAGGCCACATCGTAGCGGCCCGGGGGCATCTCTTTGCTGAGGAGCACGGCGACCCTGCGCCCCGAGACGTCATATATCGAGATCTCCACCCGCGCGCGCGCGCTCACCTCGAACGCGACCCGCGTCGACGGATTGAACGGGTTCGGATAGATCGAGCTGATGCGGGTGGCGGACGGCGGCGTGCCGTGCGTTTCATCGACGCCCGTTGGCACCGCGGCGCCGTAGCAGCCGGTCCTCGCGCGATCGTGCCTGAACATCGGCCACCAGAGCTCGCTTACATTGTAGTCCGGCTGGTAGAGCTTGTAGCAATAAATGGAGCCGCCTCCCGAGCCCGAGGCGACGACGAGCTCGACCTGGCCGTCCCGGTCGATGTCGTCGGCGGCCGCGGATACGGCGACTGATCCGCCGAGATCAATCGGGAAGCCGTACACCGAAGCGCCGAGCCGATCCCAAGAGTGGACCATTCCCGCGGGGCTCCCGCCGATGCCCTCATGGTTGAGACCGATCGACACCGGTGACGGCGCCGTTCCCCCCTCCGGCGGCCACGTGCCGGAGCTCTGCGGCCAGCCGGGGAGAATCGCTCCGGCGTTGTCTATCGCGGTCAATGAGCCTTCCCAGTGCCCGGGCGGCGGCGACGGGACGAACAGCCTCGACGACACCAGGACCTCCTCGCCCAGACCGAGCGGCGCCTCATAGATTGCGGGAGAGGACCCGATTGTTCCGACAACCGTGGTCGCCCCGCGCGTCAGGCCGCTCACGTCGTACTGATACAGTTTCCCATTCTCGGAGGCGACGTAGAACCTCCTCGTGAAGCTCGGAGAGACCGCTCCGCCGATCACGGGATCGGCGGTGACGGTCGTGTCGAGGGCCATCGGCCAGGAGCCGCTGAAGAGCGCGCCGTTCGACCGGAGGAGAGACACGAGCGAATGCTGCGGAATCGCGTAGCCGGAGACGACGACCACGATCTCGAGCGCCCCGTCCGCGTCTACGTCGCCGACAGCGGGTGCGGTCAACGTTCCGCCGCCGGCTGAGTATGGCCACGATCCGGGATACGCGTGCCCGTCCCCCTTCAGCACGTAGAGACTGTCACGCGAGCTCGCGAGCACCTCGCACTTGCCGTCCTTGTTGAGATCCGCGAGCGCCGGCGTGCGGTATATCGGGCTCCCGGTCGCATGCTCCCAAAGCTCGGTCCCGAGATAGTTGAACGCGTAGATCTTTCCGTCCTTCCCGCCGACCACGACTTCCTTATGGTAGTCGCCTGTGATGTCTCCCACGGCAGGTGACGAGAAGAGGGTGTCGCCGATCGTCACCGGCCAGCCGGTGGCGTTCGTTCCGTCGCTCTTCAAGACGTAGAGCTTCCCGTCGTCGCACCCGATAACCGTCTCGAGCGTCGTCTCGTTCGAATCGATGCTCGCGATCGCGGGGGACGAATGGAATCCGTAGCCCGTCACGACCGGCCATCCCGGCTGCTGCGGGATCTGCCACGTGATCGCGATGGGGCCGCTCAGGTTATTGCCCTCGTTCGTCTCGAGGATCGAGTCGCCCGTGTCGACCCGGATGTAGCTCAT
>Ga0326726_10001783_pt1 | contig 20038 bp, 18 predicted proteins | sample MHFenrmetagenome_2_FD_207603 | JGI IMG/M metagenome (GOLD analysis project Ga0326726, IMG submission 207603) | Lab enriched peat soil microbial communities from Michigan Hollow, Ithaca, NY, United States - MHF15MN | ecosystem: Environmental > Terrestrial > Soil > Wetlands > Peat | place: USA... | reverse complement strand
GCGACGTCACAGCACCGCTTCTAATAAACCGAAGGTCAACCTTGCGACCGATGCTGTCGGCTCCAAGTCGCGCGGTGATGTTTCTCATCCGACGCGTCGACGCGCTGTCGACAGTCAGGATGATGTCCCCAGCCACGATTCCGGCGGTCGCTGCCGGTCCGCCGTCGGTGAGCGACATCACCATCAGGCCGCTAGACTGACCGGCTGCCTCGTTAAGTGCTTCCGGCACAGCGACCGGTCGCAGAGCCACCCCTAGCCAGCCGCGGGCGATGTGCCCATCCCTGAGCAGCGACGGGACCACCCGCTCGATGGTCGTCGCGGGAATGACCAGCACCTGGCGACGCGGTCCGAACGTCGACATCCCGAGGAGGCCGCCCGCCGCGTCGAAGATCGGGCCGCCCTCCTCGCTTCGACTAAGATTGATATCGAGCACGATCCGTTGATCGATGCGTCCACCGTGGCTGCTGTACCATTCGGGGCCGACGGCATTGACGATTCCCATCCTCGCACTTACCCCGCCCTGAGCATCCGCTCCAATTGCCAAAGCAACCGCGCCAACCTGCGCGTCGCCCGGAATGATGCTGCCGCTCGTGACAGGTTGCGAGAGCTTAAGAACGGCGATGTTCGTGCTCGAATCCCGTCCCGCCACTTTCGCATTCGCAGTGGCACTGGCTGTAACCACTTCGAATTCATCGCACTTTGTGAGGGACTGGTCGGAGGTAACAACTACGTCGGATCGCCACAACGTGCCGGTGAGATGGCCTGCTGGAAGTCGGATCGCAACGATTGCAGTCTTTGCTGCGGTGACGCGCTTAGCCAGGGCGGTCGACAACTGAGTCAGAAGGTCTGATTGGTCGGACATGATGAACTCCCGCGCAATGAGATAGGGAGCAATTTCGGGACTCCGAGTCCCTAAAGCTATCGGTCAAATGACCGGGTTCGAGCCAGCAGGAATGTCTCCCCAATGTGTCGCTTTTGCCCAAAATGCTGCCTCGGAATGTCCGCTTTGTGCCAATAACGGACAATCAGGTCGCAAGTTTACTTTGGGCGGTATAGGCCCATTGAGATCTCCACGGCGTGTCGTTTTGAGTTAAATTGTGCGCATGCATTTCATTGCACTTGCGCAATTGTTAATCCTGCTGTCGTTGGCTAACGCCTCACCTGTCATCGCGAAGCTCATCTTGGACGGGGCCTATGCAACGCCCATCGACGGCAACACTCGATTCATCGATGGGCGGCCCCTGTTTGGGCCATCTAAGTCCATTCGTGGACTTGTGGTCTCGTTGCTGCTGACGGCGCTCGCTGCGCCGCTGATCGGTCTTCAATTCAAAATTGGACTGCTGGTGGCCACTGCCGCGATGGTCGGCGATCTGCTGTCGAGCTTCTTGAAGCGCCGGTTCGGTTTCGCACCCAGTAGTAAGGCGACCGGGCTCGACCAGATTCCGGAGTCACTCTTTCCCTTACTCGCTTGCCGTTCGGCATTTGAGTTAACGGCGATCGATATAGCGGCCGGATGCGTGATTTTTTTTGTGGGCGAAGTGTTGCTCTCTCATCTCTTTTTCCAGCTGAGGTTGCGCGACCGTCCCTATTGACGGATCTCTGCTTCCGCTCGCCACAGGCGATGCAATGTGATTTCAGGGAGGCAGTTGAGGCGCACTGTCACGATCGACGATCCGACGCCTGCCGAGGTATATCCAGCCATCTCGTGGTACCTCCACGCACCCACTCCGAACTTGCGCGGCAGAACCGAGTCGAGCGTGACGGGGATCGATCCGGGTAAGCAAATCTGCCCGCCGTGGGTATGGCCGCTCAGCAGCAAATCAAAACCAGCGTGCGCCGCCTGCCGGTAAATTTCAGGTGTGTGGGACAGGAGAATCGAAAAGGCTTGAGGCGGGATACCGGATGCGGCCTTTTCGATATTATCGACCCTGAAATAATGGGCGTCGTCGATGCCGGCCAAATAGATGTTCGCGCCTGCGCGCGGAATTGGTTCAGATTCGTTAAGCAGCAAGCGAATCCCCATCGCTTCGAGATCAGGGACCATGCGGATGGTGTCGTGGTTGCCGAGCACACCGTAGATTGGCGCCTTAATGTGCGCCAACACCGACCGCATGCGGGCGATCGCTTTGTCAAACGGCCCGAACGTCGCACCGCGATAATCGCCGGTAAGAACACAGAGGTCATAGCTCAAGTCGGGGAGTATCTCTTCCAGCCGTCGCATTGCACCGTCATTCATGTCAGCGTGAAAATCGCTGATGTGAAGCAGCGTAAAACCGTCGAACTCGGGAGGTAACTTCTTGGCACGGACGTCGTTGTGTCTGACCTCCACCCGCGCGGCATTGGCTCGCCCGCGCCAATACAATCCGGTCAGCTTGAGCAGGATACGGATGACAGAATGAACCGAATACCAGTTCTCGATGTGGAAGAAATTGAGTCCCTGTCCGAAAATCTGAGCCTCGTGGTCGGTCTCAATTCCCAGACGTTGCTTCGCATAGACGCGCCCGCCCAGACGCTGCTCTAACTTACTCAAGACACGGTTTCGGTCATCGGAATATGCAGATCGCATTTGGAGCCGTGTGCAACCAAACGAGTTCGGGGGGCCAGTATGTCAGATCATTTGTAGAGCGAGAACGCAAAAGCGGATATTTGCCAGCAGTCTTCGATGTCCGCTTTGGGTCATTAGCGGACAAACCTCCGCAGCCCCAAATCCAGCTATTGTCCGCTTTGGTCCAATAGCGGACAAACGCGGGCGCGGTCTGATTGTCCGCTAAGCTGCCAAGAGCAGACATTTGGACCGCTCCCGCTTGGAAAATGCCCTTACAAAATGTCAGCCGGTGCGGAGGGCGCAGTTGGCTTTGATCTAACGCAAAGATCGCATCGAAAGTGCGATCTAAACATTTAACATGGCTGGGAGAGGATTTTGGTTTTCCCCGGCCTGACGGCTCTAACCGAACGAAGTCTGACGAGATTTCGCGGTCGGAGCCGCCCCGTCCGTGGCGGATTAGGGGAGATAATTCCAATGGAAGAGCCCGGCCTCGATAATCGACACCGCGACAAGAACGGCGAAATCAGCAAAAAGCACGGCAACACGCTAATTTCGAACACGCGCATTGGGCAGTTCGTCAACTGTGCGGCTTGACGTGGCGCAAGACGATCTCCGCCATCTCAAGATCGTCCACTGCCAAATTCCCTGCTAACAGGGAAAAGAACAGGGAATTTCGTCGAATCCGACCACTTGGTGCGATTTTGAAAGCTAACACACGAGCAGATTCAAAGGCTTGCAGCAAAATTCCCTACACAACAGAACAGGGAATTATTTCGGCGGAACAGGGAATTCCGGTTCAGGAACAGGGAATTTTCCCGGTCAAATCCGAAATCATCACCGGATGAGGTTTTCGGTACACACAACGGTCGACGCGTCCGCCACTTAGCGTGCCTTCGCCAACTTGACGGCCTTGAACGCGCGCGCGGCAGCCGTGACCGAAGTCTCGATCGGGAAACGCTCGGCCGACGAGCCGCCGACATAGCCGTCGAGCCGCGGCTCGACTTTGAGAAAGCCCGCGAAGTCCTCCGGCGTCTCGATGGCGCCGCCATGGCAGGTGACAACGCGGTCGGTATATTTGCCCGCAAGCGCATCGAGAACCGCTGTCGCGCGTATCACCGCCGCGTCGCGGTTCATCACGGTCTGCGATCCGATGGTGCCGCCAGAGCTGTTACCGAAATGCACGATGATATTGTCAATGCCGGCTTCCGCCATGGCCACCGCCTCCGCTGCCGAGGTGCAGAATGCCTTGGTGAAAAGCCCCATTCGCGCGGCCTCCCCTAGCGTTGCGACCTCGCGCGCAAAGCCCATGCCAGTCTCTTCCAGGTCGCTGCGGAACTTGCCGTCGATCAGCGCCACGGTTGGGCAATTCATCACGCCGTCGTAGCCGGCTGCCGCCACGCGACCAAGGAAGCGCTTCATATCGCGCGTCGGATCGACGCAAAGCAGGCCGGCGATTAGCGGGCTCTCGCGCACGACGTTGATCAGCGAGCGCTCGCCAAGGTCCAGCGTCAGCGCATTGGCGTCGCAGATCGGTAGGTAACCCGCCATCGAGCTCAGGCCCTGCATGCGGAAATAGGCCAGGCAATGGGTCGTGACGAGGTCCGCGCCGCCGCGTGCCGCCATCTTGGCGGTGATGCCAGACCCGCACAACGCATCATAAATGGCACGCCCGGCCTCGCGCTCCGCCCGCAGGCGCGCAACGATGCTTGCACGAGCAAACCTGCCTGCCATGCTGTCCTCCCCGCTCATGCGATCCAGTGGCAGTCTAGCTAAAGCATCGCGGACGATACAGCTTGATGTAGGTTGTCGCTGGCGTCGGCACATCCACATGGATGCCGTGTTTGTGGACCACCACGCTGTCTACTGTTCTATGACGATAGCCGCCAAGAAAATTGTTGAAGCGGTAAGATTCGTCATCGGCCCAAAAGACGACTCCGATTTGATCGTCCTTGGCGGCAATAAGGGCTCAAGGTTGTTCCCGAAAGAAATAACCATGAGACCTGCATTTGGCGGTTAGTGATTAAATATTTTCGTACGCGGGCTAGTGATCCGACGCACTGTGCCAGACGCAGACATGGTGTCGCGCAAGACACCCGTCACGTGTGCCGCCAGTTCCTCACCATCTTCGTCAACGCGATGACTGCGCCGGCAATGCCGCGTGGAAAGACGAAGACGACGATGATGAGCAAAATTCCGAACGCCAAGTTGCGACCAACGGTCCATCGCGACGCGAATTCATCAAGACCCACGAACACGAACGCGCCCAAGATTGGTCCCAGGAAATGCCGCATACCACCCAACACAATCGCCAAAACCAGCTGCGCGGAGAAAATCCAGTGAAGCTGCTCAGGGGTAATCTGGCGCGCCAACTGGCCGTACAGGCCTCCGGCAAGGCCCACGAAAAATCCAGATATAATGAACGCGTACCATCGATATTGCCAAACGGGGATCCCGATGAAAGCGGCACGGATTTCATTGTCTCTGATCGCCTTGAGTGCTTGCCCAAAAGGCGAGCGGCTTATTCTCCACAGCAAGAGAACGGTTACGATAAACGCAGCAACGATGACGTTGTAGAACGCCGAATTGAATTCGTGCGGATTGAATTCAATCCCGAGAATGGTGAATCGCGGAAGGTACATCGAGCCCTCGCCCAGCAAATAGAGAGCCCAGCCAAGTCCACCAAAGAGCATAAACACCGCACCATCGATCACGAGGGAGTGCGCGACCATCGAAAATGAGAGCGTGAGAAGCACAAAGAAGATCTTTGTCGTGCGCGCGCAGAAAAATCCGATGACAGCTGCAAAGCTGGCTGAGGCAAGGAGTCCGGACGCCAGGTAGGCCTCGAGAGATTCGATGGAGTAAAACCTGTACAGGAATGCGCCGGTATACGCCGCCACGCCGAAATAAGTTGCGTGTCCGAGCGAGAAGGACCCGGCCGTGCCAAAGAGGACGTTCAGCCCCAGGCACGCAATCGAAAACACCAGTATGTGGGACAATATAGTCAGCGGATAGGCGGCGAGCACGAACGGCATGAGAAGGAGCACGATTGCCGTGGCTCCCGCGAACAACAGGACATGAAAAAATCCGAATGGTCGCGCGGTTGCGTTTTGTGCCGTGGCCTTGTCTCGACCGGCCGACGATGGCGCGCCGGCGTCACCATGGGGCTCAGATGAGATATCCACCGGCGCGTCCTGTCAGTCGGGCTGGCGCAAATACGCCTTCAGCGTCGAAGGATGCATCGCTCGTTCCGCTTGAGCCATGATGTACGAAGACTCATGAGGCTCCTGTGCATGTGCTAAAGGAAGAAGACAAAAACGCCATTTGCTTGATAAATATCACAAAATAGAACTCAGCTCCGACTCGTCGCTGCACTAGCGCGGAGCGAAGTATGGGCATAAACTATTTTAAACGAGCTCAAGAACGAGCCCCCGAAAAGGCGCCCTGATCAAGTCATTCCTTTTCTTCGCGCCTCACACTCCTGGGGAGGAGCATCATGATAAACACAGTAACACGCAGAAACTTTCTGAATAGCGTTGCAGTGGGAGCCGCCGCAATGACCGCGGGACAGGCCACCTATTTCGCCGGACCGCGGCCTGCACACGCGGCTTTCACGGCCAAAGGGAACATCCCGGACAAGCCGTTCAAGACCGGCCACATCACGTTCCTCACCGGCCCCGCCAACCTCTTGGGCGAGCCCGGCCGGAAAGGTCATCTGATGGCCGCCGAGGAGATCAACGCCGAAGGCGGGTTCCTCGGCAAGCGCAAGATCGAAACCATCATGGCCGACGAGGCGGCGGGCACCGACGCCAACGTCAAAGAGCTTCGCCGCATGAAGCTCTCCGAAAATATCGACTTGTTCACCGGCGTCATCTCCAGCGGCAACACGCCTGCCCTCGGCCCGGTCGCCGAGGAACTGCAGGTGCTGACGATGTTCAATGACGGTTGCACCGACTTTCTGTTTGACAAAGCGGTACCCAAGCCAAAATACACCTTCCGCGTGACCAACATCCAGTCGGCGGACGGCGTTACGTCGGCGGTCGGCGCGGCGAAGGCCTGGCCGAATGCAAAGCGGATCGGCTCAATCCAGCCGGACTACAGCTACGGCCGCAACGTGCATGAACATTTCATGCTAGCGTTCCAAAAGCTGGTTCCCGGCTCGGCCCCCGTCTCCGAGGCGTGGCCGAAACTCGGCGCCACCGACTTCACCCCGCACATCACCAAGCTCCTATCCGACCAGCCGGAACTCCTGATCTGCGGCTTGTGGGGCGGAGACTACGTGGCGTTCTACAAGCAGGCGCTGCGCTACGGTCTATTCGACAAGATGAAGGTCGCCACTACGCTGGCATTCGGCGGTCAGCCGCACGCAATCGGGAAGGATCACCCCGAAGGGGTGCTCGCCGGCTGCCACGCCAACTACTTCTTCACGCACCCAGCGAAAGGGCGCTGGCCGATCAACGACTCGTTCGTCGAGCGCTATTATAAGCGTTGGAACGAATATCCGAGCTTCGAGTCGGACGGCGCCTATACGGCGCTTTACCTGCTCAAGGGCGCGATCGAGAAGGCCAATCTGCTTGTCGGCGGCTGGCCCGAGGATGAGGTTATCATCGCCATGCTCGAGGGCATGGGGATGGATGCGCCGGCCGGGTACATCTACATCCGGCCCGACAACCACCAAGGCTATAAAGACACGATCATCGGGATGACCAAGAACGATCCCAAATATGAATTCCCTGTTTGGGACCCGAAGTCGATCATCACGATTCCCATCCGGGACATCACGGCGCCGCCCAATTGGCCGAAGCCCGGCACGTCGCACAACGAGTCGACCGCGGCGGCCAATTGGCTGAAGACCACTTGGCTGACGTGAAGTAACCTGATCGGAGAGCGGCCGTGTTTCACTAACACGGCCGCTTCCTTTCAATCGGAAGACAAGATTCTGGCGATGCACCCGGGCACTAATAGGCTGGTCGGGAGAAGGTTGTTTTCCGGCCGACTGGCGCATCCGTCCCCGCGCGGAATCGTCCGGGGCGCGGTCGGCGCAATCATGGTTGCCGGCTTGGTCGTCGCCGGCGGTCAGGGCGGCGCTGGCCATTCAGTGGGACATTTTCCCTCCTATTACCCCCATGAAATTCGCATCACGGCAATCGAACCGGCTGCGGCGGCCAAGGGCCTGAGCGACGAGACGCTGCATGCCTATATCGGCGCCGCGCCCGTGTTCGCTGGGCCGGCGCCGAAGAACTTGGAGTCGGTGCGGTCGCTTGGATCGATCCTGGTTCTTTCCTTCAAAACGGCCTCCGCACGCTTCGCTTCCGCCGACGCCCGTTGCGCTGCCGCGCGCGGATTCATGGCGGCGCTGCGCGACGAAAAAGCGCGCGGCTTCATCTTTCATCCCTATCCTGTGACGCCTTATCACGCCGATTACCTGCACCACCTGGACCGCGTCGAGGCGGCAATGGACTCAGTTGGCGGCGCGTCCGCACCCGCGTCATCTGAGAAGCTTGGCGCCAAGGGCCAACTCGCGACCGCGATTGTGCGAGAGCGGTGGCAACTCGCAGCCGACAACGCTGACGTCGTCCTCGAGGAGGTGTCGGTCGACGAGCTGCTCGCAAGTACGGGTGTGCCGTTTGACGGTTGGTCGCGACCGCCGTGGGCGAAGGAGGGCTGGTTCGAGGCGCACCGGCTGCTGGCGCCGGCGGTCGACAGCGCAGCACGGGAGGCGCTGGACGACGACTATGTGCGCTTGATCCGCGGCGAAACGATCGGCCTCGCAGAACGTGCGGACCTGGAACGGCGCCTCGTAGCTGCGCTCACGCATGGCTGCGCACGCATGGTCGTCGGCTACACGGTCAAGGAAGAATTCTTCGACGCCGCCTACCCGGCGGGAATTGAAAACGTCGCCTACGACTCACTCAGCGGGCTTAACAGTCCCGTTTTCCTGCGCACAGTGAAGCTCAAGGAATATCCGTGGAACGGCGAACTGCATTTGGGCGTGCGCGAGCGTTCCGCCGGCGCCTGGAATCCGGTGGCCGGTTTCACCGATCCGATGGGACGGTTGATCTGGTCGGCCGTCGGTGACCCCGCGATGATCCAGTTTCCGTTCAACGCCAGCTGGATGCACAACCGCGTACAATCGGTCGTCACCAAGGTGGAGGGCCAATCCGGCGGCATCCGCGTTTCGTCGGATGCATTTCTGCCGCAGCCGGGAACGGGAGCGCTTCAATCCGCGCGGGAGAGAACCTTCGCCTCGGCGAAGGTGGTCTATGAGGTGCTGGCCTCGCCGTTCGAGGACGGCTCCGAGATGGACGTGGCCGACGTGATCTATCCGTTCATGTTCACCTATCGCTGGGGGGCAAAGGCGAATGCCGGCGGCGATGCACACGAACCGCGGCTGGAGCAGTCCCTCGCCGCGATGCAGGAACACCTGGCCGGACTTAAGGTTGCTCGCGTAGAGCGAACAAAGCACGTCATCGCGGAGAACTGGGAGGTTTTTACGAACACTCCCGTGGTTGAGGTCTATCTTCGTGATGTGCCGCACGACGAGCTACAGGTCGCGGCGATGGCGCCCCCGTGGAGCACGACACCGTGGCATTTGCTGGCGTTGATGGAAGAGGCAGTGACGCGCGGCTATGCGGCCTTTTCCGAGAAAGAGGCCGAACGGCGGCACATCGCGTGGATGGATCTGGTTCGCGATCCGGGTTTGCGAGCCAAGCTCTTGCTTCTGATTGCGCAGTTCGAGCGGGAAAGCTATCGCCCCGAGCCGCTAAAAGAATTCGTGAGCCCCGAAGTGGCGAAGGCACGCTGGCACGCGCTTGCCGCCTTTGTCGAAAAGAACGGGCATTTTCTCGTGACCAATGGCCCGTATCGGCTAGCGGGATGGACCCCCGACGGGGCCGTGCTGCAGGCCGTCCGCGATGTCACCTATCCGCTCGGCTTCGGCACCTTCGACCGCTTCGTCCATCCGCCGCGCGCGGTAATCGAATCCGTCACACGCGATTCCGGCACGATAGCCGTGCGCGCCAGCGCGGAAATGATTTTGAAGATGGGGCGCGCCTACAAGCTCACGAAAGAACCGCTGCTACGGACGACGATGCGCGGAACCTATGGGCTGCTCGTCGTTTCGCGTTATCTGCTGATCGGTCCCGACGGCAAAGTGCGCAGCCTCGACAAGATGCATTGGGAGGACGACGGCCGCTTCACCATCAACCTTCCTGAGCGCCTGCCGCCGGGTGAGTACATAGTGAACTTCGCTATTTTCCTTGATGGCAATTCCATGGTTCCATCGGCCAAATCATTACACTTCCGCTTTGGTGGGGCGGCGCCGCCGGGCTAGGTGGAACATGCAGGTGTTGGAGCATATGAAGGCGAGGCAGCAAAATTCGGCGGGGCGGAAATGGATATTCTAATCATTCAAATTCTGAATTCCATTTTCTACGCATGTATTCTGTTTCTCATCGCCGCCGGGCTCAGTCTCATCTACGGCGTCATGCGGATCGTCAACCTGGCGCACGGCAGCCTCTACGCGCTCGGTGCCTATGTCACTGCTTGGGCCATCGGCACGCTCGCCGCGGGAGAACCTCTTTGGGTTCTGTTCCTGTTGCTACCTTCAGGCGCAATCGTGGTGGCCGCCGTCGGCGCCCTGGTCGAGCCGACGCTGCTGCGGCCGCTCTATAAGCGGCCGGAAGAATATCAGCTCCTGGTCACCTTCGCACTGCTGCTGATCCTCGAGGACGTCATGCACTTCCTGTTCGGGGGCGTGCCGCTCACGGCGGGCGCCGTGATCGACAGCATGGGCACCATGCGGGTCATGAACCTGCGATATCCCGTCTACAATCTCGTGGTCATCCTTATCGGCGTCATGGCCGCCGTCTTCCTCTGGGCCGTCATCTATCGCACAAGATTTGGCGTCATCCTCAGGGCCACGTCGCAGAATATGCGCATGGCCTCCGCACTGGGCCTGAACGTAAAGTGGGTTTACGTCCAGGCATTCGCGCTTGGTTGCTTCATGGCCGGCCTCGGTGGCGCGGTTGTGGTACCTGCGCAGGCGGCCGTGCTCGGCATGGGCGTCGAAGCGCTGATCCTCGCATTCGTCGTCGTCGTCATCGGCGGACTCGGCAGCCTCGAAGGCGCATTGATCGGCGCACTCATCGTGAGCTTTGTGCGCACGGCCGGCATCCAGTTCTTTCCCGAAATCGAACTCGCGGCTCTGTATCTGATCGCGGCTCTCGTCCTGCTGATCAAGCCGACGGGCCTGTTCGGGAGGCCATAACGATGCAGGACAACCCCCCGCGCACCGGACCCTCGACACGGTTGATCGCCATCTGCACGATCCCGATTCTCATTGTGCTCGTGGTGCTGCCGAGATTTGCCGACGTCTATCAGCTGCAATTGTTCACCTACGGACTGATCTATGCGATCGCGGCGCTCGGGTTCAATTTGCTGCTTGGTTACACAGGCCTGCTTTCCTTTGGCCATTCAGCCTATTTTGGCGTGGGCGCTTATTGCGCTGCCTTTCTGGCGAAGTATTTCGGGATCGGCTCGCTTGAGGTTTACATTCTGGCTGCACTCTTCATTACCGGCTTCGTTTCAGCGGTGTTCGGTTATGTCTGCGTCCGCCACACGCGGATTTTCTTCGGCATCCTGACGCTTGCGCTGTCGCAGGTGCTGTGGACGCTGGCCTACAAATTCTTCTGGGTGACGGGCGGCACCGACGGCCTGCGCGTCGCCTTTGCCAATTTGACTCTGCTTGGCGGCTTGATCGATTTCAAGGGCCGCAATGCCTATCAGTCGTTCGTGCAGTCTTATTATTATTACGTGCTGCTTCTGTTTTGCGTTTGCACTTTGCTCATGTGGGTGATCGTGCATTCGCCCTTTGGCAAGGCACTACAAGCGATCCGCGATAACGAAACGCGGGCGCAGTTCCTGGGCATTCCGATCCGGCGCTATCGCTGGATCGCGTTTCTGCTATCCGGCAGCTTCACGGGTCTTGCAGGCACTCTGTGGGTCCCACTGAACGGGTTGGTCACACCCGATATTCTGTATTGGCCGTTTTCCGGCGAGATCGTGTTCATGACGGTGCTCGGCGGCTTCCGCACTTTCAGCGGTCCGATCATCGGCGCCATTGTGTTCAATTATCTCAAGGTTTATGCCGTCGCCAGTACGGCTTATTGGCAATTCCTGCTCGGCGCCGTGCTCCTGATGCTAGTGTTGGCATTGCCGACGGGCATCGTCGGAACGTTGTCACGCCCATTCAGCAAGCTCAGGGAGAGGGGATGACATGAGTCTCCTCGAGACCATCAACCTGAAGAAATATTTCGGCGACACGCATGCCGTCGACAATGTCAGCCTGACCGTCGCCGAACGCGAGTTCGTCTCGTTGGTCGGCCCCAACGGCGCCGGGAAGACCTCGCTTATCAATGTAATCAGCGCATTGCTCCCGTCGGACTCGGGTAAGATCCTTTTCCGGGGCGACGACATCACCCAAGCCACCGTGACAGAGCGCGTGAAGGCGGGAATCGCACGCAGCTTCCAGATCGTGAACCTGTTCGACGACCTCACTGCGTTCGATAATGTGACGCTCGCGATCTTTTCGCGTCAGGGCAAAACCGCCAATCTGGTGACGCTCGCGCACCTCGATCACGCGGTGAGCGCTGAAGCCGACACTGTGCTTCGCAACTTCAACCTTGTGGGCAAGCGCAATGAGCGTGCGCGCGATCTCTCGCAGGGTGAGCGAAAGCTGCTCGACGTGGCGCTCGCTTACGCGCTGAAGCCGAAACTCCTGTTCCTCGATGAGCCGACGAGCGGCGTCAGCACCCGCGACAAAGGCCAGATCATGGATACGATTGCCTCCGTGGTACGAGGCGAAGGCATCACGGCCGTGATCGTCGAGCACGACATGGACGTCGTGTTCAAGTATTCCGATCGGATCGTGGTCATGCAACAGGGCGCAATTCTCGCCCAGGGCACGCCTGACGAGATTAAGAACAACGATCAAGTCGCCATGGTCCTGCTCGGCTCTTCCGGACCGGACGCATTCACTCGAAAGGATTGATCGACGTGCTCGCGCTCAAGGCGATCGACACTTACCGCGGACCCGCCCACATCCTGTACGGCGTATCCTTGCACGTCGAAAAACAGGAAGTGGTGTGCCTGGTCGGACGCAATGGCGCCGGCAAGACCACCACGATCGAAAGCATCATGGGATTTCTGCCGCTCCGGTCCGGCCAGATTCTTTTCGACGACGAAGATCTGACGAAACTTCCGCCGCACGAAAGAGCCAAACGCGGCATTGGCTTCTCGCCGGAAGACTGCGGAGTCTTTCCAGAACTGACGGTAAGCGAGAATTTAATGATCAGCCGTTGGCTGGGTGACGAAGTCGCTCGGAAACGCGACGGTGTGGCGCGCCCGAATCCGGAAGCGCAGGCTTTTGGCATTTTTCCCGAGGTCCAGACGCTATTGCAGCGCGAGGGGCTGCACCTGAGCGGCGGCCAGCGCAAAATGGTGGCGATCGCGCGCGCCATGATGCTGTCGCCCAAGCTGCTCCTGCTGGACGAGGCGTTCGAGGGATTGGCGCCGGTCGTGGTCAACCGCTTTATCGAAGCCGTGATGAAGATCAAAGCGATGGGCATTTCAATCCTGATGGCGGAGTCCCATCTGGCCGCCGCTACGCGGATCGGAGATCGCCTTTACGCCATCGATCGCGGCGAAATCATTTTCCATGGATCACCCAAGGAGGCGCTCGCCAATGAGAAGGTCGTGAAGGCCTTGCGCGGATAATGTGTCTGCATCTCTTTGGGAGGTCTGGTAGTGGGACGCCGTCAGCCCGGACGTGGTTGAGCCGGAACGCCTTTCGAAGGAGGATCGACGCCGGAATGAATCCTCGCAGTTCTTGCATCATCCTCGCAGTGGCGTTTGCCATCGTCTCGCCGGCCAAGAGCGGGCACGAGTCGCCGGTCTATCCCTCCTTTTATCCGCACGAGATCGAGCTTACGGCCGTGGCACCCGATCACGCGGCAGACCTATTGCTCGCGGGAAAGATCCAGGCCTATGTCGGCAACGCGCCGCGCTTTGCCACAGCGCCACCAGACTCGATCGACAGCATCGACTCGCTCGGCTCCTTCGTGATCGTCCGGGTCAATCCGGCCTCGCCGAAGGCCAAGGATGAGCGGTCCGCCTGCGCCATTGCCGAGACGGTGGTCCACGATCTCGCAGGCAAGGGCGGAGAAATAGTCGTCCATCCGTATCCGGTCACACCCTTTAACGGCGACTACCTGCACTACGTCGATCTCGCAGAAATCGCGAAGGCACGCATTCTGGGCGGCGGTCCATCGGATTCCGACATCCAACTGAAAGTTAGGGCGGGCAGCAATCTCGCCAAGTCCATAGTGCGTACCGCGTGGGGCACACAGGATTCCGACTGGGACGCGGAGATCGCCGAGGTTGGCGCAGCGGACCTCATCGCTCGCGCGAGCGTCGCGATCAACGGTTGGTCCGGTCCCGCCTGGCTGAGAACTGGATGGTTTCAGACGTATCTTCTTCTGGGGGAACTGGCCGGCAACGAAGACCTGAGAAAACGAGTCGAACTGCAGCTGCAGCGTCTGAAAATGGCCGCCTATGACAGTGCAGTCGAACGCATCAATCTGGAGCGCACGCTCGTTTCGACGCTCGCCGACGGTTGTCGCGCGCGAGTCGCGGGCTATACCGTGAAACACGAATACTTCAGCACCGCGTTCACCTCCGGCATCGAAAACATCTCCTACGACTCGGTGACAGGCTTCAACTCGCCAATGTTCATCCGCACTGTGAAGCTAAAGGATTTCCCCTGGAACGGCTGGCTCATGCTCGGGATCGACGCTTCGCCGGCGGCGGCCTGGAACCCGATCGCGGGCTTCACCGACAATTTCGGGCGACTGATGTGGTCCGCGGTGGGTGATCCGGCCTTGATCCCATCTCCGAACGAACCGGCATGGATGCTCAATCGCATCTCGGACGTTCAATCGAGCAGGACACAATGAACCAGATTATGTGTACCAGGACCAGGATCCCTGCATTCTTCCTTCGATGCTTTTTGACGCTTTCGCTAGTCCTGGCGCCGAGCCTTGCCGTTACCAGCGCGAAGGCCGACGAACTGACATTCGACTTGCGCATCGAGCGCGGCCAATTGCCTGCCAATATGCGGCTGATTCGAGTCAAGCAAGGCGACGTCGTCAAACTGCGTTGGAGTTCGGATCGGTCAATCGCGCTGCACCTCCACGGTTACGACATCGAACGAAAAATCGAATCCGGTGTCGTAACGGAAATGACTTTCACGGCGCGCGCGACCGGAAGGTTCCCGGTTGAGGAACACCAGGCGCGGTCAGGCGGCGGTGACACTCACGGAGTACCCATTGCCCAGGTCGAAGTTCTGCCGCGCTAGCGCGAACGTGTGGCGCTGCATATGCGGCACGATACCGTTTCTCGTCACGGCGGCATCGGTGGTTTGCGCGCTCGCGGCTCCGGCAAGCGCCCATGGCTTTGGCCAGCGCTATGATCTGCCATTGCCGCTCTCTCTCTATCTTTACGGCACCGCGGCAGTCGTCGTTGTCACCTTTGTAATCGTCGGCCTCTTCGTTCGTCATACGCCGGAAGCCCGGCACCGTCCGCGGCTCGATTTGCTCGGCCACGCGGCCGGGAAAATCATCGCGCATCCCGGCGTCATCCTATTGCTCAAGCTAGTTGCCACAGTTTTGTTCGTCGTCACCGTGACGGCCGGCTTTATCGGCGACCAGAACCCGTATCGGAACATCGCGCCGACTATGGTCTGGATCATAGTCTGGGTCGGCGTGGCCTACGTTTCGGCGTTCGTGGGCGACCTCTGGGCGCTGATCAATCCATGGCGAACGATCTTCGATGGAGCCGCGTGGATGTACAAGCGGGTCGGCAACGGGCGCGATTTTTCGTATCGCCTGCCCTATCCCGCAGCACTTGGCGTCTGGCCGGCGGTCGTCCTGCTCCTCGCCTTTTCCTGGATCGAACTCGTCTATCCGACTCCTGCTGTGCCGACGCATATCGCGTGCTTCGCGGCCGGCTATTCAGTCCTGACCTGGACCGGCATGACCCTGTTCGGCCGCGAGACCTGGATGAGGCATGGCGAATTGTTCTCTGTCGTCTTCGGCACCTTCGCGCGCTTCGCGCCGACGGAAGCACGCACTGGTCCGCGGCCGGAATTGACCTTGCGGCCATTCGGTGCCGGTCTTCTCGACGGCCGGAGCGCTTCGTCGTCGATGACGGCTTTCGTGCTCCTGCTGCTCTCCACCGTCCTCTATGACGGACTTCTGAACACGCCGGAATGGACGATCCTGGAGAACGCGATCGGCGCATTCTTCCGCAGCCCCGGCAAATTCGAACTGATCGCTGTGAGGAGCGCCGGACTTGTCGCGTTCTGGCTGCTGTTCCTCGGCGCTTACAGACTGATTGCCGCGATGATGAGTGCCGCGGCAGGGGGAAGCCGTTCGCCGCGCGAGATCGCGCAGCACTTCGCTTTTACCTTGATTCCGATCGCAATCGGCTATCACCTCGCGCACTACCTCGTGTTCCTTTTGGTCCAGGGCCAATACATCATTCCGCTGATTTCCGATCCGTTCGGCTGGGGATGGAATCTCTTCGGAACCGCGGGATATCGGGTCGACATCGCCATCATCGGCGCCCGCTTCGCGTGGTACACAGCAGTCACTGCGGTCCTCGTCGCACACATGATATCCGTCTATCTGGCGCACATGGTGGCGATGCGGGAGCTTGCACCGCGCCGCGCGACCTTGCGATCCCAGGTTCCCCTCACCGCGCTGATGGTAGTCTTCACCTTCATCAGCCTTTCGATTCTTGCCGAGCCGATCGTCGAACGGCGCGAGCCGGCACGTCCGTCGGCGATCGCAACCGCCGACATCGCCATTCCGAGCGACGCAGTGCTGCCGGAACCCGGGACCGGCCGCTTGCAAGCAATCGGTCCAGACAAATTCGCAAAGTTGAAATTGACCTACCGCGTGCTCGGCTCCGCCTTCCATGACGGCACCAAGACCGGCGTCGCGGATCTCCTTTACGCTTACATGTTCGCCTATCGCTGGGGCACGCAAAACGACGCGAACAACGGTCACTACGATCCCCACGTCGATTCCGCGACGGCATCCGTGCGCCGGCAGCTCGCCGGATTGCGGGCGATAGGGAGCGATGCGGTCTCGAGGTCGTTCCGCATCGGCGACATCAACTTCGTTCGCGAGCTGTTCACGATTGAGGTCTATGCAATGACCGCTCCCGAAGACTCGGAACGCGACGCGGTCGTGGAACCGCCATGGAGCACCCTTCCCTGGCATCTGATTGCCTTGATGGAGGAAGCGGTCGGCCACGGTTGGGGCGCTTTCTCAAGAGCCGAGGCGACGCGCCGCGGTGTCGAATGGCTCGATCTCGTCCGTTCGGAGCAAATGAACGCGCGGCTGGCATTGCTGGTCGAGACGTTTGAGCGTGAGGGCTTTCGTCCCGTTGCGCTGCAATCGCTCGTGAGTGCCGATGAAGCTCGCAGGCGCTGGGCGGCGCTCGCTACCTTCTACAAAGCGCACGGGCACTTCCTGGTCACCAACGGGCCGTATCAGGTGAAGCGCTGGTCGGCGGAAGCCGTCACGCTCGAGGCTTTCAGGGACCTGACTTATCCGCTCGGCGTCGGCTCATACGATGCCTACGCGGTGGCGCGGCGAGGCTACGTCACCAACGTCGAGCAGGAAAAACGTGGGATCAGGCTGTCCGGTGACATCGAGACGATCGTCAAATTTGCCCGGAGCTACCGGATCGAGCGGGTGCCGATGCAATCGCTCTCGCGTGATGTCCTGAAGCGGGCGGCACCGGAGTGCCGGTACGTCGTAATCGACGACAAGGGCGGCGTCGTGCTCGCGGGCGTCGCCGTATTGAACGATGAAGTGACGTTTCAAATAGATTTGAACGGAAAGCTCCCCACCGGCAACTACACCATCATGGCCCTGATCGCAGTCAACGGAAACGCGATGAACGCCGCTATTCGACACATCCCTACGCGAATCGTCTCTGGTAGATAGGGCGCACTTTCAGTCCGGTTTGACAATTTGGAAGGTGGAAACACTTGTCCTTTCCGAAAATCATATCCGGACGTATTGATGATGCAGTCCGGCCAAGATTGGAATGGCGACAATGACACCGGATCGCTGAACTTCTCGATGCAAGGGCGCATCTTTCTGTAATGCCAAGTGCGTGCGCGCGTGATTGTAATACGCCGTATATGAGGCAAGAACTCGCCGCAGGTGCGCCTCGCCAAAGATCAGCATTCGGTCCAGACACTCGCGACGCACAGTGCCGATCAGGCGTTCCGCATAGCCATTTTGCCACGGTGATCCCGGTGCGATCGGCCGGTCGCGAATGCCCATGGCCCTCACCCGGGACGTGAAGACGTGCCCGTAGGCACCGTCATTGTCCCGTACCAGATAGGCCGGCGCTGATGTCCAGGGGAAGGCCTCGGTGATCTGTCGGGCCAGCCATTCAGCCGCCGGATGTTGTGTCACCTCGAACCACATTAGCCGTCGCCGGCCATGGCCCAGGACCAGAAACGCAAACAAGAGATCAAAGGTGGCCGTCGGCACAACGCACATATCAATAGCAGCAATCGCCTCAGCGTGATTTTGCAGAAAAGTCTTCCAAGTCTGCGAAGGCGGGTTTTGACGACGCGCCATGTATTTCGAGACCGTCGACTGGGCCACCTCAAACCCGAGCATGAATTCGGGATGCGCCCCACAGCGGGTTTTCCCTGCTCATCCGCTGGATCAGATCACGCAGGCCCCGATCGATCTTAGGACGCCCTGCCCGCTTTCGGGATTTCCAGCACCAGAAAGCTTTGAAGCCCTTGCGATGCCACCGAAGGATCGTCTCTGGCTGAACCACCTGAGTCACACTAAGCAGGCTCGGCCAGAGCTTGGTCATCCCTACGAGCAGTGCGCGGTCACTGCCGCGTAGCCGAAGACGAGGTGGCGCCTGCCACAACGCGATGTTGAGTTGATGTCGGAGAAACAGGTTCTCGGCTTCAAGTCGCCACCGCGACTTGAACATATCGGCGACAAACATTCCGAGCGCGTGCAGGATCGCAAACATCGCTCTCAATGATGCGATGATTCTGCCTTACAATGCGAATCCAGGGCCGGATGAAATTTTCGGAAAGGACATCCAAGCGCGCAAACCTGCTCGCCATTTCATTCTTAACGTTTCCCTCACACAACCTCGGCCCGTGCTTATTGAGCCGATTTCCGACGCATTGTTCTTGCGCTACATCAAAGCGTCGGCTGGTAGTTCGTTATTGCATGTTGGCTGAGCGGAGGTTGCCCCCGCGTGGGGACGGTGCTAGCCGAAAGGTCTCCTCCCTATCGATCGCTACGGCGGGGACCGCCTCCGCCTTAGAGGCGGCGCGCGGTGTGGGTGTTCCGCACAAGTGACCCTGCCAGCCAAACTCTTCCTGTTGATCCAAATCAAAGTCTCACCGACGGTCTGCGCGTTCCATGACATGCTAGGTTTGATACATGGAGGACATCATGGCGACCGCCCATTCTCATGCGCGGCTAAGCATCAGCGGACTGGGCTGGGGCTTTTCCGCCACACTCGTCGCGCTGTTCGTGCTCTGCATGCTGGCCGCATTGTTCATGCCGCTTCGCCTCGCTCACGGCTGGGTCAATTTCTTGTCGGATGCGCCAATCGATTCCTCGCGCGTGTGGGTCGAAGGGCTGATCTGGAGCATCGCCCTCGGATGGCTAATAGCGCTGGTGTTCGGCACAATCTACAATTGGATCGTCGCGCGCCGCGCGTTGCAAGAGATGAGTTGAACTACCCATCCCGCCAGAAAAAATCCGACAAGTCGTGGCTAGGAGCCTCGGAAAGAAGCGATCATCAGGAAAATCGGCTAGATCCTCTTCGGGCAAGGCGTGAAGCCTGCCGGCAGCGTCAATTGACCAAAATCAAAGACCACTCGGCACCAAGTTCCTAAAATTTGCCGATCAATCATCGAGACATGGCGAATGTCAAAAAAAGCTAGCATACGGCGAAAGCGCGCCAAACCGGGCAGCCGCCGAGGCGGCCGTTTCTTTCACATTGAGGTCCGCCCTGCACGGGAATTTGTCAGGTTCCGCGTGCAGGACATCGGTGCAGCCGGCGGCGTGGAAAGGCTCGCTGGTCAGCGTGCCAGTGGCTCCTGGGACACTCAGAAATGGCTGGTTGAGAAAACTCACGCGCACGTCGAAAATGACCTGCTTGTGCCCGATACAGTGGAAGCCAAGAAAGTCCTAGCAAGCCTGGGCTCGGCTCCGATCCATGTCAGAGGTGATCGTTTCAGGGCAAAACCGCGGCGTAATATTCCCGAGGCCGAAAAGCCTACGCCCGCCATGCACAGAGCCCAGATGCAAAATATCAAGAAGGCTCAGGCTTCCCGCAGGCGGCGAGGCAAAACATCAGCATCGCGGA
>Ga0326726_10001782_pt1 | contig 20048 bp, 21 predicted proteins | sample MHFenrmetagenome_2_FD_207603 | JGI IMG/M metagenome (GOLD analysis project Ga0326726, IMG submission 207603) | Lab enriched peat soil microbial communities from Michigan Hollow, Ithaca, NY, United States - MHF15MN | ecosystem: Environmental > Terrestrial > Soil > Wetlands > Peat | place: USA... | reverse complement strand
CGGGAAAGCCGCCGCCTTCTCCCAGGCCAAGCAGAAATCGGCTGGCCATCAGCATGGCGAACTTTGTGGCCAGAGCATGGCTCGCGTTGGCCAGCGACCAGAAAGCCATGATGACGGCGAATCCAATGCGGGTGCCCAACGCGTCTACCAGCTTTCCCCCGCCCATGTACATCAAGGCGTAGGAAAGCAGGAACGCCGACTGCAGCGCGGAAAACCGCTGGTTGGTAAGCGGAATATCTCTTGCGATCGCGCTGACGGCCACCGGAAGCGTCTGGCGGTCCAGATAGCTGATTGCGATAGCGACGCTAACCAGGATGGCGATTCGCCAGCGCAGCAATGCCGTCGTCCTCGATTCTGTTTATTTGTGGAATGCTGTACTGCCTACAGATGACTGCCACGGGCACGGCTTGACGGATTCACGCTTTCGCTTATCGCACCGGATAGGCTTTGCTTTTCTGCGTCCGGGAATTGAAGATTTCAAAGCCTCCGTCGGGATGGGCCGTCAACTCCAGATCGTTGGCTGCATCGGGACCGTCGGGATTGGCGATGAACTCTGCGGCGACGTTGTGCGCCGCTCCACCCTCTTCGGAAAAATGCAGCTGCCAAAGGTCTTCCAGGCCGGGCGATTTTTCAATGATGTCCCAGACCGACGGGCTCCCGCCTTTCTTGGCGCCGTTATCCATGATCGCGACGCGGGGAGTGATGCCGTAAACCAATGCAGGGCTGCCGCTCTGTGCCCAGCCATGATGAGAGACGACGTATATGTCGATCTTGCCGATTTTGTTGAGCGGGCACATCAGCTGCATTTCCTTGTCATGCGTAAGGTCACCCAGGTCCAGGATTCTCAGCTTGCCGAATTGGACAAACGTTCCCAGGGAACGCAGGTTCTCGGTCGTGTCTGCGGGGTATTGCTCAGCACGCTTGCAGGTCGGATTTTCCTGCCCGGCCCCGGCCAGCGGCTTCTCGATCATCGCTCCATCCGAGCTCACGATCGTGGCTCGCATTCCTTTGATGGGCAGGACATCGCCGGGCTTGGCCGTGATGTGTTTGTACTTTCCTGTCGCCAGCACTGCCTGGTAGGCCTGCCAGTCCCTTACGGTTGCGGCGTCGCCGGTCTCGCGGTTTTCTCCGTGGTCGATAAATGTCCCGATCGGAATCCGCGCGGCCAACTGTGAAACTCCGCCGACGTGGTCCTGGTGAAAGTGGGTGATAAGAACGAAGTCCATCTTGTTGAGGCCTGCCTTGCCGGCGGCAGCTACAATACGGTCCGCATCGCGGCCATCATTGCCCGGCCAGCCCGTGTCGATCAAAAGCGATTGCCCCGCGGGCGTGACGAACAATGTCGCCTGTCCGCCTTCAACATCCACAAAGTAGATGTGCAGGTCTTTCTCTTTCTTTGGAGGGGGCGAAGCCCAGGACGCGGTTCCCAGGCCAAGACACAGAACGCCCAGGTATGCCGCTCGCAGCAGGGAAGGCCTCCGTTTGCTCCGCCCGCAGAACGCGGAGAGAGTGCGAGTCATCTTCAAGCTCCTATGTTAGCTTCAATCTCCGATGTTCGACAGAAGATCATCAACCCAGCTCTTCTTTTCGTCAAGAACGGGTTCAGCGACAGTCCGGCCTACAACGCCCGCCCCGCGCTGGCGCCCGACGCCCATGCCCATTGGAAATTGAACCCGCCCAGGTGTCCGGTCACGTCCACTACTTCTCCGATGAAGAACAGGCCCGGGATTTTTCGACTCTCCATTGTTTTCGGCGACAGCTCATCGGTGTCCACGCCGCCCGCCGTTACTTCGGCCTTTCCGTATCCCTCGGTTCCCGCCGGAAGCACGGCCCAACTGTGTATCGAGCTCTCCAGTTGCTGGAGCGAAGAGTTCGTCCAGCTTTTGGGAGCATGGATTTCCATCCACCGGTCGGCAAAGCGGTTGGGAAGAAATCTGCGCAACGCCGCTCGCAGCGAGGCGATATTTCGCGGCACAGCAGATTCGAGAAGCTCCACGGTGACTACCTGCTCCGGCGCCAGGTCGATCGAGATGGATCCCGGTTTCCTCCAGTAGGTCGAGATCTGGAGGATGGCCGGGCCGCTGAGCCCGCGATGAGTCAACAGCATTTTTTCCCGGAAACTCTGGCCGTCGCACGCCGCGATGACTTCCGCGGACACGCCCGCCAGATCTGCGTAGTGTCGGACATCCTCCGCGCTGAACAGAAGCGGCACCAGGCCAGGCCGGGTTTCACGAATCCTCACCCCGAACTGCCGCGCCAGGTCGTAGCCAAATCCAGTGGCGCCCATCTTAGGAATTGACAGTCCACCCGTGGCCACGACCAGAGCGGGGGCCCGAAATTCTCTCTGCCCGGCCGTCGCCACGAATTCATCGGTGCGCATCAGTTTCTGGATTGCAGTCTTCGTGAACAGCTGAACTCCGCACCCGCGGCATTCCTTTTCGAGCATGTCCAGAATGTCCTGAGCGGAGCGATCGCAAAATAGCTGGCCCAGAGTTTTTTCGTGATAAGGAATGTGATGCTTCTTGACCAGGGCGATGAAATCTTCAGGCGCATAGCGGGCCAATGCTGATTTGGCGAAGTGCGGGTTGGCGGAGATAAAGTTTTCCGCCGAGCAGTAAATATTGGTGAAATTGCAGCGCCCGCCACCGGAGACGAGAATTTTCTTCCCCAGCCGCTCGGCATGTTCGAGGATGGCCACCCGCCGTCCCCGCCTGCCCGCCTCGATGGCGCACATCAATCCGGCCGCGCCGCCGCCGAGAATCAGAGCGTCAAATTTGTGGATCAAAGGGTTCGCGAACCTGCTGGAACTAGATGTAGTCGAACAGCGCCATAAAGCCGAAATCCATGTGCAGTTGTTGATGGCAATGAAACAGAGTGAGACCAGGGTCGTCGGCCGTGAAATCAACCTCGACTTTCTGATAGCCGCCAACCATCACAACATCTTTCATCACCCCGGAAGTCTCCTGGCCGGCCACCTGAGTGAGTTCGAAACTGTGGCGATGAAGATGGATGGGATGGATATCATCACTCGCGTTGTGCATGCGAAGGCGGTAGCGCTTGCCTCTCTCCATCCGCAACATGGGTTGCATGCGCTCTTCCGAGAACGCAACATCATTGATCGTCCACAAGTTGAATCCATCCTGTGCGGCATTTTGCTTGGCAAAGGTCATGTCAAAGATCTGGTCGGGTTCCGGGACCGCCTCGGTGCCGCCAAAGTGGGCATAGTTCCAGCGAAACGGTTTTGGAGTGACCCACTGGGGTTTGCCTTTCTCTCCCGCATATTCGACCACGATGCCCATGCCATGATGGCGGTCATCGTCCGACAGATCGCCCATGATCCAAATCCCGGGACGGTTCATGTCCACAACTGCAGAGACCCTTTCTCCCGTTCCCAGCCAAAGCCCTGGGACCTGCGTCGGCTTGGGAATTGCATTTCCATCCAGGGCAACGACGGTGAAGCTGTGTCCGGGCAGCGCCAGACTGCGGATTTCAGTCGCACTTCCATTCAGGACATGGAACAGCACCCGCTCGCCTCGCCTTACCCGTATCGGCTCGCCATGCCCCAGCATTCGTCCGTTGATGGTGAAAGAACCGTACCCAACTTCGAAGCCATGAGGAGCGCCCTTCGCGAGAGAAGCTTTCATCGCGCGCTCTCCGGTATCTTTCAGGCTTTTTACTACAGTCGCCGGGGACAGGAAGTCCATCGCCATATCACCACCGCGGCTGTATGTGGGTTCGAACTCCTTCAAAGTCAGGAAGACTTCGCGATCGTAATCGCCCGTATGGTTTTTCGCTTCAATGTACACCGGACCGACCAGCCCGCTGTACTGTCCCGCGCTCAGGTCCGCTTTGGCGCGGACGTGCGTGTGATAGAAACGAAATCCCGAAGGCTTGGGAACAAACGAAATGCGGCGGCTGCCGTGGGGAGCGATGAAGGGAGTGCCTTCTTCCGCCGCCCCATCCACATCGGTAGAAACGAATTGCCCGTGCCAGTGCAACTGCTCAGGCCGGTCGGTTTGGTTGTAAATGTCGATGGTCACACGCTGGCCCTCTTTCAGGCGCAGCAGCGGGCCCGGAAACTGGCCATTGTAGGTGGTCGTGGAAAGGATGCGATTCGGAGCAAGTTCAATAGGCTTAACCACGATGGTCAGGGTATAGTCCGGAGCGTTTTGCGAAGTTTCCTCCGTTTGCGCCATCGCCGACCGGCCAAAGAGCGCAACTGGAGGGAGCAGGGAACTGCCCGCGATCGAACCCCCTGCCTTCAGGAATTTTCGACGCGAGAGGGAGGAACCTGCCATGGTGTTTTTCTATCAGCGCGAAATCGAATGCCCTCTCGTGAGGGCATTCGAAGAATGCGTGCGGTCTACTTTCCGGTGTAGCTGATCCTCCAGATGCAGTCCCCGCCATCGTCGGTTACCAGCAGTGATCCATCGGGAGCGACCGTGACCGAAACCGGGCGTCCCCACACCCGCTCGTTGTCGATGACGAATCCCGTCATGAAATCCTGATACTCGCCACTGGCGTGCCCGGTCTGATGCAGAGGCACGCGAATCAACTCATAGCCCACGCGCACCGCCCGGTTCCAGGAGCCATGCTCGGAGGCGAAAAGATCTTCATGATATTCCGCTGGAAATTGCTTGCCGTCATAGAAGGTAATTCCCAGCGACGCATTGTGCGGGTTCAGCAACACGTCCGGAACGATGGCTTTATCCTTAAGTTCGGGATGCTTTCCCGCGTGCCGGGGGTCCTGGTGGCTGCCCAGGTACCACCACGGCCAACCGTAAAAGCCGCCATCCTGCACGTGGGTGATGTAGTCCGGCACCAGGTTGTCCCCCAACCCGTCGCGTTCGTTCACCGAGCACCACAACTCTCCGGTCATCGGGTTGGTCGCCAATCCCACGCAGTTGCGAATGCCGTAAGCGAAAATTCGCATGTCGGAGCCGTCCGGATTGAACTCCAGAACATCGGCCCGGTTCTTTTCCCGGGGCGTGGTGTCGGGATCATCAACGTTCGAACCAGAACCGACGGAGACGAACATCTTCTTGCCATCTGGCGAGAACTGAATATCGCGCGTCGAATGGCCCCCGCCCCCGGGCAGGTCTGCAATGTGCTGCGCCGGACCGCGCGCCTCGGTGTCGCCATTCTGATAGGGAAAGCGCACCACCGAGTCCGTGTTTCCCACATAGACCCACTTAGGATTCGGACCGGGAGGATAAAAATTGATGCCGAAAGGTTCGTTCAGGCCGTCGGCGAAACGTGCCATCTGGTAAGGCTTGGGCATGCCGCGAAATACCCTGACGTTGCCGGCCTGGGTCTCGGCCACGAAAATATCGCCATTGGGCGCGGTGCGAATGATCCGCGGATTATCGAGCCCGGTCGCGTATTGCTCCACTTTGAAGCCTTCCGGAACTTGCGGCCACGCGCCTTCCGGACGCGCCACCACTTTGGGGCTGTTGCCCGCTGACGGTGTCGCGAATGGGGCGGGCAGGTCCTGGAGCGTGATTTTGCGAGTCGTTCCCGGCTTTTCATGTCGGAAGTCGGTGAACGGCGGCTTCGGAGCCGGCAACTTCGATGTGTCGGCTGCCATGGCGGGCGCCGCCGGCTTACTGGACTGCGCACTCTGCGGTTGACCGAGCGTTTGCACGTAGCTCACGATCTGCCAGCGTTCTTGCTTGGGCAAAGTGCCCCATGCCGGCATGCCGTTGTTTATGTCGCCCTTGGTGATAAACCAGAAAATTTCTCCCGGAGTCACTTCTTTGATCTTTTCCACCTTGAGGGGAGGAATATTTCCCGAGCCTTCGCCATTCTCGCCGTGGCAGCGGGCGCAGCGCAGATGGAACAGCGCTTTAGCGCGGGGTGCCGGCTGGCCCTCGTAAGGGTTCTTCAGCGCCTTGGCCGACGCCGGAGCATTGTGGAAATTCGAGTTCTGGGCCGGCGCCCGGGAAACCAGAAAGACGGCGGTAACGGCGAACAGGGCAAGCGAGGCTTGAAAAATGTGGACGATGGCTTTCAAAACTGTTTCCTCCGTGAGCGCGACTCGTGTCATAGAAGATGTCACAGCGGCCAGGCGGCTTCAATACCCTTTTATTTTAATCACAAAATAATTGAATTCGGGCGAGCCCTCCAGCAAAAGCTGATGTGGCGCCCCGGCAGGAATACGAACCACATCTCCCGCGGAAAGTCTCCGCCGGATGCCGCCCTGGATTGTGCCATTGCGTTTTTCATGCGGGCCTACGGTCTCTCCATTTACCAGCGTACCGCCAACCACCAGGGTTGCCGAGCCGGATTGTACGAAGAAGACGTCAACCTGGGTTTCGTGCCACTCCGGCGGGCCATCGGATTCCCGGTGGACCACCATGGCGCTGTCGTTGGGAAAGTCCGCCAGCAACTCCACCGCAAAGTGGTGCGGATCGGCGGTGGCATCCGCATGCATTTTATTTTTGAATCTCTTTAGTGATGCCGAAGTCCACTGTTCGAACCCCGCCGGGGCCGCCTCTTGCGCGCCCGCGGCCAGCATCTTGATTGTGCGTCCCTCGACCAGCAAAGTTCGGGGCCCTCAGACCGGATCGGTACGCGTGTCCGAGTTGGCCCGGGTCCCGTTCCTACTCTATCCCGTAGGAACCGTGCTGCGAGTGCTTATCGATCGCTTCTTCAATGACATCGGAGTGAACCCTCATGTTGTAATGGAAGCTGAGGATACTGGGATCATCAAGCGCCTGGTGGAATCGGGTTTCGGTTACTCCAAACTGCCCGAACACGCGCTCCGGCGACGGACCCGCTTTTTCCAGACCTTCCGGGTCGATGGTCATCCCATAACCCGCAGTCTGGCCCTGGCCATGGTGCAAACCGATTATCCCCGAAAGCTGACCGTTTCGATTGCGGAGTCGTTGCGGACGATGTTGACCGCCTGATCGACAAGGCGCAGCCGCGCACCAGTGCAGGTGGATGCCGCAAAAGTCTCAGCTACGGAATCCGAGACTCACCTTATAATTCACTCCACGAAATGTAGAAGGAGTGATTGATGGGCCATCCGCTTCTCGACTTGACGAACAAGACCGCGGTTGTGATCGGCGGAACCAGCGGCATCGGACTTGCTCTCACCAAAGCGCTGGCTCAAGCTGGTGCTGACGTCATTCCCACAGGTCGTCGCGCCGAACAAGTGATCGCCGCCGTTTCCGAGGTCAGCGCGCTCGGCCGGCGGTCGCTGGCTCAGACTTGCGATGTCACCGACACCGCCAGCCTCGACCAGCTTCTGCAAGCCGTAACCGCCGAATTCGGCAACGTGCAGGTCCTGATCAATTGCGCCGGCCGCACCAAGCGAACGCCGACTCTCGAAGTCCCGGACTCCGAGTGGAATGCCATCCTCGAAACTAACCTGAACGGGACTCTACGCGCCTGTCGCGTTTTTGGCCGGCACATGATCGAGCGCGGTTATGGCCGCATTATTAATATTGCTTCGCTGTCCTCATTTGTAGCGCTCTATGAGGTTGCCGCCTACAGCGCCAGCAAGGCGGCGGTCGCTTCCTTGACGAAGTCTCTCGCCATCGAATGGGCCAAATCCGGGGTTTGCGTGAACGCCATTGCTCCGGGCGTCTTTCGCACCGACCTGAATTCCGCCCTGCTCGACGGCACCGAACGGGGCCGTGAGTTTCTGCTGCGCACGCCGATGAAGAGGTTTGGAAAGCTGGATGAGCTTGGCGGAGCCGCCGTCTTTCTGGCGTCAGAAGCTGCGAGCTTTGTCACCGGTCATGTGTTAGCTGTGGACGGAGGCTTTCTTGCCAGCGGCGTGAATCAATAGCAGACCACGTGGTTCCTCAACGGCCCAACCACCCGCCGTCAACCGCCATAACGTGCCCGTGAACATAGTCGCTGGCAGGCGAGCAGAGAAAAACCGCGGCCCCGGCAACATCATTTGGCTCTCCCCAGCGAGCGGCGGGAATCCGCTCCATGATCTGCCGGCGACGTACAGGATCTTGCCGCAGTGCTGTAGTGTTGTCAGTCGCCATGTAGCCGGGCGCGATTGCGTTGACGTTAATGCCCGGCGACGCCCACTCATTGGCCAGAGCTTTGGTAAGTTGCGCCACCCAGCCCTTGGCCGCGGCATAGGCCGGAACCTAGGATCCCGCCCTGAAATGAGAGCAGGGGAGCGATGTTGAGGATCTTGCTTTTCACGCCCCGCTTCAGCATGTCCGGTGGCGCAAGCTGTGACAGCCGGAAAACCGAAGTCAGGTTTACGCTGATGATTTCATCCAGTAATTTAGCGGATATTCAGCTGCTGGAGCTCTGCGTATCCTGCCCGCGTTATTGACCAGACTGTCGATAGAGCCACAAGCCTCCACCGTCTTTCCGATCAAAGCCGGATACAGGTCCGCAACCGTCATACCTCCGCCAGGTAGAAGGATTTCCTTCCCGTCTGACGAACCGTCTCACTGGTGGCTTTGCCATCGGCACTCCGCCCATGACAACCGACGTTGGCCCCGGCTTCCGCCAGAGCGATGGCGATCGCGGCACCCAGTCCCCGGCTGGAGCCGGTCACCAGGGCATTCTTGCCCTTCAACTGGAAAGCTTCCAGGATCATGTCGTTTCTCTTACTGAATATTCTGAACATTGGCAGGTTCCAGCTTGGGCACCAGCAACTGAATGGCGGCCAACGCCAGCAAATAAGCGCAGCCCGCCATCAGGAACGGGACCATGTAACTGCCCGTCCATTGCAAGGTGTAGCCCACGATCTTCGCGATCAACATGCCTCCGATCGCGCCCGCCATTCCTCCCATTCCGACCACCGAGCCCACCGCCTGGGCGGGAAAAGTGTCGGAGGTCAGGGTAAAAAGATTGGCGGAGAATCCCTGGTGCGCGGCGGCCGCAAGCCCAATCAGCAGCACCGCTCCCCACAAACTTGGCATGTTGTAAGCGAACACAATGGGGACAACGCACACCGCGCAAATCAGCAACGCAGTCTTGCGCGCGAAGTTAACACTCCGGCCGCGATGGATCAGCCACGATGACAGCCAACCCCCGGCAACGCTGCCGACGTCTGCGATTACATAGATGACCACAATGGGCAGACCGATCTTCATCAACGACAATCCGTGTTTGCGCTGCAGGAAATCCGGTATCCAGAACAGATAAAACCACCAGATCGGGTCGGTCATGAATTTTCCCACGACAAACGCCCACGTCTGCCGATGGGGAATCAGGCGCGCCCATTTTATTTCCCCGGGGGCCTCCTGGGGGTCACTCCGGATAAAGTCCAATTCCGCTTTGGAGACCCGCGGGTGTTTCGCTGGCTCGCGATACAACAGCAGCCAAAAGGCAAGCCAGACGAAACCCAGCGCGCCGGTAATGATGAAGGCCCAGCGCCAGCCCCATTGAATCGTGATCCAGGGCACCACCAGCGGAGTGATGATGGCGCCGACATTCGTGCCAGCGTTAAAGATTCCGGTGGCCAGCGCCCGCTCTTTCCTGGGAAACCATTCGGCAACCGTCTTGATGCTGGCTGGAAAAACTCCTGATTCCCCGAAACCCAACGCCGACCGGGCAATAACAAAGCTGGTGAAGGAGCTGCCGATGGCGTGTCCCATCGAGGCCAGGCTCCAGAACACCATGGATAGCGCGTAACCCAGCCGTGTTCCCAGCCGGTCTATTACACGACCCACCACCACCATGCCCACCGCGTAAGCCGCCTGAAAGGCAAATACCAGATTGCCGTAATCGATTTCGTTCCAACCCAGATCGTGTTGCAGGGTGGTCTTCAGGACTCCCAGGACCTGACGGTCCATGTAGTTCTTGGTAGTTCCGAAAAGCAGGAGGGCACAGATGACCCAGCGGAAATAGCCGGCCCGTGGAGAGGTCGCGGGCGCTGCCGCTTCGGAATCCGCTGCAGACGCCCGGTTTGCGGAGCTGGCGGCACGGTCCATAGTGGAGGTTGTTACTTCTTACGGCCGGCTTCCAGTCCGGAGGGCCCCTGGTCGAATCCGCGCTGCACGTTGACCACGCCAAACTGCCGGTCCTCGCCCTCGCGGTGCGCTGCCATCGCCCATAGAAAACAGATGCGATGACCAGGGACAGAAACATTCGGATGATATCCACTTGGCATCAGCACCGCATCGCCATCGCGTACCACCGTGACCACTTCCGGATAGTCAGTACGGTTATACACAAGTTGAATGCCAAAGGCCGGATCAGGCATGTCGAAGTACACATACATCTCTTCCAGCATCTTAGCGTGCTGGTGGGGAGGCCAGCTGGTTCAGTTGCCCGGCGCCGAAATGGTAAACCCCGCAACCAGCCGTCCCTCTTCCACATTCTTGGCCAGCAGCATGTGCAACTTTCGCGATGCTCGAAGGTGGACGTTGCCGAGTTTTCAGCCGAGGTGTCCAAGCACCACCCACATTTCGGAATGCACGTGATGGTGTGGCGCGTGCGGCGCACCCCCGGGCGGCAGCGTGGTTTCGTGCACTTCCAGCGCCTCTCCGGTAGCCAGCTTGCCCTTCAGAACTCGGCGCATTTCAGCATTGTCGAGAGTGTGCACAGGCAGCTTGTCATACGGATAATTCGCCGAGGGGAGGGAGTGTCGGCCTCGGCGAAAGCATCGAGCACGACTGCGGCCGATAAAAGTCCAGGAAGCAGAACGCACATTTCACGTCGCGTGATAGTCATGAGCGCCTCTCGCAAATGATATGGTGAAATCCGCCCGGCATCATACCAGAGGTTTTTGGGAAAGGTCTCAGTTAATGTAGGCGCGAGCCTCCCGCTCGTGCACAGGCCAGCAGTGATGAGGAGCAAGGTGAGGGAATCGAAACCATTGTTGGAGAATGCAGAATGCAAGTCGCGAGAGGGCGGTATTCCCGTTAGCGATGAACAGCGGGCCATTCAATCCGGCGCGCTGCAAGTTGCCGTCACCGCCTTCGTCATCCTGTTCTGCATCGTAGGCCTCGCATTGTGGGGGCTGCCTTTCTACTATGACTTCATGGTGCAACAGTTCGGATGGACACGCGCGCAGGTGACCTCTGGGAACGCGCTGAGCAAGCTGGTGGTAGGGCCAGTCTTCGGATTTATCGCCGGTTGGTTCATCGACCGCTTTGGCCCGCGCCGCGTCATGATGGCCGGCATCCTGATGGCCGGCGGAGCGCTGGTGGGACTGGGCTGGGTCTCGACGCTCGGCATGTTCTATTTGTTTTATTTCTTCAACGCGCTGGGTTATGTGTGTGGAGGGCCGCTGCCCAACCAGGTGCTATTGTCCCGCTGGTTCGACAAGTCGCGCGGGAAGGCCATGGGCTTCGCTTACCTGGGAATCGGAATCGGCGGCGCGACCGTACCCTGGATCTCGCACGCGCTGGTGCAGCAGTTCGGATGGCAGGCGGCATTGCGATGGTTGGGCTTGCTGATCATTGCGGTCTCGCTTCCGTTGGCGTTTTTTGTGAAGGAAGGGCCGACGCGATCAGGCCTGGATCGCAACTTGCCTGGAACCGGGGCAGTAATGGGTGCGTTCAAAACTCTTTCGTTCTACCTGCTCACCTTCGGCAGCATGTGCTCGATCGCCGCGGTCAGCGGCACTCAGCAAAATCTCAAACTCTTCCTGAGCCTCGACCGGCATTTCACGCAAAGTGACGCGGCGCGAGTTCTGTCGCTGGTGCTCTCGTTTAGTATCGTAGGGCGCCTACTCATGGGTTGGTTGGCCGATCGCTTTTCCAAGAAGTACGTGATGCTGTTGACTTACTTGCTGGTCGCGGCCGGCATTCCACTCCTGTTTTTGGGACACACCAAAGGGTCTCTGTATGCATCAGCCGCAGTGTTCGGGGTCGGACTCGGCGGCGACTACATGATCATCCCGCTCATGACCGCGGAAATCTTCGGCATGCAGATATTGGGAAGGCTGCTGGGAGTAATCCTGACCGCGGGCGGCATTGCTGAAGCGGTATCACCGTGGCTCACCGGACGTCTGCGCGACGCTACCGGAAGCTACTCCGAGAGCTGTTTCGTATTAGTCGGTATCGCCTTGCTCGGCGCCGCGGCGGTGTTGGGATTGCCGGGACAGAGAAAGATACAGCAACAGACAAGCGTATGAGCACGCAACCCATCCTCCGCCTTGGGACTGTAAAGACTGTTGGGGGATTTCAACTGCATCTGCAATCGCTCGGTTTGACCATTCCGTGTGATGACACGCTGCTGAGAGGAACAGAATCCCCGCTGCGCCAACCGCTCGTCACCGGCGATATCAAAATCGGCAACCGGATCGTGGTGCATCCCATGGAGGGTTGGGACGGCTCGCCCGATGGCAATCCCTCCGAGAATACGAGCCGGCGCTGGCAGCGCTTCGGCCGCAGCGGCGCGAAATTGATTTGGGGCGGAGAAGCAGTCGCGGTGTCCCACGAAGGCCGCGCCAACCCTAATCAACTTGTGGCGGCCGCCCACACCGAGGAAGGCTTGTCCCGCCTGCGTCGGACTCTAATCGAAGAGCATCGTCTGACTACTGGTTCAGACGACGAACTGCTGATCGGTTTGCAGCTCACGGATTCCGGCCGCTACAGCCGCCCTAACGCGCACGGCCAGCCCGAGCCGCGCATTCTTTACCACCATCCGTTTCTGGACCGGCGGCTGGGATTGCCCCCGGACTTTCCCCTGCTGACCGATGCTGAGATCGAGATCATCATCGGAAACTTCCACAAAGCCGCACTCCTGGCCTGGAAGCTGGGCTTCGAGTTCGTCGATATAAAACACTGCCACGGCTACCTGGGCCACGAATTTCTCAGCGCCCACACTCGCGCTGGCCGCTACGGAGGATGTTTCGAGAACCGCACCCGCTTCCTCCGCGAGGTTGTCCAGGGCATTCGCTCCGTCGCTCCACAACTCAAGGTCGCGGTCCGGCTCTCCGCAATCGACAGCGTGCCGTTCCATCCCGATCCGGCGAAATCCTCCGACGGAAAGCTGGGGCCCGGAATTCCGGAGCTGCACGAAAGCGAAATTCCATACCGCTGGGGCTTCGGAGTCAACGCGCTTGACCCGACTGAGTCGGACCTCGACGAACCCGTCCGCCTGCTGTCCCTCCTGGAACAGCTTGGAATTCGGCTGGTAAATATCACGGCGGGAAGTCCCTATTACAACCCGCACCTGCAACGGCCCGCGTTGTATCCGCCCTCGGATGGGTATCTGCCGCCGGAGGACCCGCTTGTCAGCGTAGCGCGGCAGATGGAAGCGACGCGCCGCCTGAAACAGCAGTTTCCCAACCTGATATTCGTGGGCACCGGTTACAGCTACTTGCAGGATTTCCTGCCGCACGTTGCCCAGGCTGCCCTGCGTGAAAGCTGGGTGGACATGGTCGGGCTGGGTCGAATGGTGTTGACCTATCCCGAACTGCTCTGGGACGCGACCGAAGGCCGCACCATTGAACGCAAGCGAATCTGCAGGACCTTCAGCGATTGCACCACTGCGCCACGCAAGGGCTTGCCTTCTGGATGCTATCCGCTGGACAGCTTCTACAAAGATTCCGAGCTGATGACGCAGTTGACCATCGCCAAGAAGCACTGACGCAATCATGAATGTCGGAGATACAGGCCCGGAGAAAACAGACATGACTATCGCAGCCCTAATCGACGGTCGGCGACTGGGCCGCAAAGTCCAGGGAATTGCCGCGGCCTTACTGCCGTATGAGTCGGATGGAAGAGTGGCCGTCGAATCCTTCGAGCAACACTTGATCGCGATACACCAGGCTGGACTCATGAACGCGGTCAACATGGACACCGGCTACGTCAACTACCTGAACGAGCCAGAAAAGCGTGACGTGCTGCGATGGGCCGGTGAAGCCCTGGGCAATGGCGTTGCATTCGCGGCCGGGGCCTATATTGAAAATCAGACCGGCGACATCGTCACCCTCTACCGGCAGCAGATGGACCTTATCGTTCAAGCCGGCGGTATTCCGATACTCTTTCAGACCGCCCGGCTGCATGGTCTAGAGTCCAAAGAAAAAGCTGCCATCTACCAATCCGCGTGCCACGGATATCCCCAAGTGCTGGCTTTCGAACTGGGTACCATGTTCGCGCCCAATGGAGAGATCTTTGATGAAGAGACCGTGCGGCGCCTGATGGATATTCCCGAGATCAAGGGCATGAAACATTCATCTCTCGACCGCCTCATCGAGCTCCAGCGGCTTGCCCTGCGCGACGCACACCGTCCGGATTTCCGCATTTACACCGGAAACGATCTGGGCATCAACATGATCGAGTACGGATCGGACTACCTGCTGGGCCTCGCTAGTTTCGCCCCGGAGAAATTTGCCGAGCGTGACCGCCTTTGGGAGGCAGGAGATCCCGCATACTATGCGCTTTCGGATGACCTGCAGTATCTGGGCAACGTGGCCTTTCGCCCGCCCGTTCCAGCCTACAAGCACTCCGCAGCAGTGTTCCTGCATTTGACCGGGCGAATTCCTACGGACCAGGTCCATCCCAAGAATCCACGACGCCCTGCTTGGGAATCGGAGATATTGCGCGACTGCGCTTGCAGGTTGGGTTATAGATGATTCAGGGTTTCTCCAGCACAACAGCCGTCCCACTGCTTGCCGCCCTATAGATCGCTTCGACCAGAGCTATACTTCGTCGTCCCTCGTGCCCGTCGCAGATCGGAGGCGTATTCCGCTCGATCGCCTGAATAAAATCCTCAAACAATGCCTGATGTCCGCGAACGTCACTGACCACCGCCGATGAGGCGCTCTGATTTTCGTCCGGTGCGATGCCGGCGCTGGAGCCAGGCGGAGGGGTACGCAGGTTCGCTGCCAGGATGCGGTCTTGTTCAAGAATAACCGTGCCCTCGGTTCCCGTAATCTCGACCCGCCGCGGATATCCGGGATAGGCGGCAGTCGTTGCCTGTAGAACACCCAACGCACCGCTGGCAAATTCGAGAATCGCAACCGCGGTATCTTCAGCCTCAATCGCGTGGAGCACCGTCGCCGTACGCCCCTGCACGCGAACCACGTCTCCCAGCAGCCACAGCAGCAAGTCAAAGGTGTGTATCGCCTGATTGATCAACGCGCCCCCGCCGTCGAGCGCCAGCGTCCCGCGCCAGCGCGAGCCGCTGTAGTATTCCGGAGGCCGATACCACTTCACCCGCGCATCCACCAAAAGAGGTTTGCCGATCACTCCTGTGCTGACCCAGTCGCGCAGCTCACGAATTCCAGGCTTCGCGCGGTCCTGAAACATCACGCCAAGCTTCACGCCAGAGCGTTCCGCTGCCGCGATCAGCACATCTGCCCGTTCCGTGCTGATGTCGATCGGCTTCTCAGTGAGCACATGAAGACCGCGCTGCGCGGCGGCAATGCCTTGAGCGGCGTGCATTCCAGACGGGCTGCCAATCGCAACCATGTCCATGGGGCGATGCGCCAGGAAGGCGTCGAAGTCGTGGTACGGTTTGGCGCCGTGCTCCCGGCAGAGGGTCGCCACCTTCTTCGCATTAGTTCCGTAGATCGCAGCGATTTCAACTCCGGCAATGGCGCGAGCTGCACGTGCGTGAGTCTCGCTGATGTTCCCGCCGCCGATCAGGCCGATGTGGATGGTCATGATACTCCCGTCAAAGATCGGTCGGCATCATAGCAGAGCGTCTTGACCGGCTTTCAATCGTGAAAGTGTGAACAATGACTTCACAAAATCTAAATGGAGGGATGCTAGCCAGTGTACGCGGCGTTGGTGTAGGCTTTTGTCCGACTACGGTTTCCGTTACCGATCCTGAAGGAGCTGTCATCGTATTTGCTGCAGCTCAGGGTAGTGAGTCTCGTACAACACTGCAGTTACGGAGAACCATGAGACGGTGTGCTCTTTTGTTATTCCTGACAATGGCGGGTACGCTGCTCGCGCAACCGGCGCGCGTGCCTGAAATCCCGTATCGTTCCGTTCTCGGATTTCTGAAGCTGCCCGCGGATTTGTATCTAGGCGAAGTCGCCGGGGTCGCGGTCAATTCCAAGCGCCACATATTCGTTTTCTCCCGTGCGGGCACTAGCGGCCCCGCCTATGGCGCGAGCTCCGCGCAACTACTGGAGTTCGATACCGACGGCAAGTTTTTGCGCGAGATCGGCCACAACCTCTACGCCTGGTCATTCGCGCACTCGGTGAAGGTGGACAGGGATGACAACATTTGGGTCGCCGACAAGGGCTCCGACATGGTCATCAAGTTTGACCCGGAGGGCCGCGTAGCCATGGTCTTTGGACGCAAGCAGGAAGCCTCCGACGAGGGCACTGCGCCGTTAAAGCATCCCCGTCCGCCGCTGCCACCCGTGGACGGAATGTTCCGCCAGGTCACCGACATGGCCTGGGACGCAGCCGGCAACACCTACATCAGTGACGGCTATATCAATTCGCGTGTCGCCAAGATCGACAAGGGCGGCAACTGGATCAAGTCGTGGGGTGAACCAGGCGACCAGCCCGGACAGTTCAGTACTCCTCACAGCATTGCGGTGGATGCCGAGGGAAATGTTTACGTGGCCGATCGCGGCAACCGACGCATTCAGGTCTTCGATGGGGACGGAAAATTCCTGCGGCAGATGGCGATCGATGTGCCTTTTGATCCCAACGCGCGCCCTGCCATCGGCAACAAGCCGCAGCTTCCGCTCACCGGCAACCAGGCTATGGCGCCCGGCGCGCCCTGGGCCATATGCATCACGCCTCCGCCCAACCAGCTACTGTACAGCTCGGACGGCTACCCAGGCCGCATTTACAAGCTCACCCTCGAGGGAAAGGTCCTGGGCGTACTTGGTGAGTCTGGCAAGCAGCTAAAACAGTTTGGCTGGATTCACGAAATCGCATGCCCGTCGGAAAACGAACTCTTCGTCGCTGAGCTGTTGAACTGGCGAGTGCAAAAATTGATCCTCGAACCGGTTCGCTGACACGCGTCCCCGCGAGCGGCGCGTACCTCACTCCAGATGCTTTGCAAACTCAGCATGACACTTCGCAAGCAAGAACAAATCCAGCCCACCACCCGAGCGATGCTTAATTGTCAGCCATCCGGCGGTGTATAGTACGTCAGACCGTACTCCTGCTGGAGGTTCGTCATGCTCAAGACAGTTTTGCCGCTATTTGTTTGGTTCATCTGGGCAATGGGCGGCCTCGCATCCGGCCAAACGATACACCTTCCACCCTCGGTCCGGCAGGGGCCGACCACGTCGAACATACCGGTGCGGACTCAGGAAGAAGTGGACAGAGAGCGGGCCCAAAAGGCCAACGAACTGCTCCAAGAGGAAATCAAGCGCGACACCGATAAATTGCTTCAGCTATCCACCGACCTGAAGGACTATGTGGATAAGAATCAGGGCATCCTGTCCCTCGACGCCGTCAAAAAAGCTGAACAGATTGAGAAGCTAGCGCACGGCTTGAAATCGAAGATCAAGCAATCCTACTGATGGATAGAACCGGCCGGTAAGCGCGCCAATGTCACGGTCGTGAACCCGGTGCCGGTTTGGCCGTAGCCGCCGCCGGAGAGCCGCTGCCCTCCGTCAGGACCACAATCTGGTTGGCTTTCCCGCCCGGAAAAACTTCTCGCTGTCCGCCAAGCCACTGCACTTGGCCGCTCAAGGAGACAAGGTACAGGCTACCGCCGAATTCGAAAAAGCCGTGCAATTGGCCCCGGGCCTGACGGAAGCTCACCACGGGTTGGCCCGGCTGGCAACCGATTCCCATGATTGGCCTGCAGCGGTGCGCGAGTTCCAGGCGGTGGTTGGGGGGAGCCCGGAGGACGCAGCCGCGCAATATGATTTGGCCACCGCTCTGAAATCTTGCGGCACCTCGACGAAGCCGCGCACGAACTGCAGATTGTGCAGAGACTGAATCCCGCGCTCCTGGCTCCTCATTAGCAGGGCTCGGCGGCGTAGCAGGGCAAGGGTTGATTTGGTGTCAAAGGGTCCAAGGCCAGCGGCTCAGTTAAACCGAGCCTCTATCTGGCGTCATCCTGAGGGACTTCAGTCCCGAAGGATCTGGCGCGCAGCAGCCATACAATTTCGGGCTAACATGGGTGTTCGCATCAGACTGTTGTTTCGCAAGCGCCGTCAGCGAGAACTGTAAACAGGAGAGATCACCAATGCGATCTGACTTTTCACGTCGTGAGTTCATCGCCGGCCTCGGAATACTGGCCGCGGCCAACAGCAACCTCTCAGCCGCTCCCTTTCAATCATCTTCCACTTCCCAGACCCCACGCCTCGGCAAGTCGCCCTTCAGGATCGCTGTGATCAACGACGAGATTTCGCAGGATTTCGGTCACGCCTGCGAGGTGGCTTCCCAAAAGTTTGGCATGGAGTGGATGGAACTGCGCAGCATGTGGAACAAGAACGTGGCCAACCTCGATGCCAGCGAAATTGCGGAAGCGCAACGCATCCTGAAAAAGAACAACCTGCGCGTCACTGATATCGCCAGCCCGCTCTTCAAAGTGGATTGGCCAGGCGCGCCGAAATCGAAGTTCAGCCCGGAACACGATCAATTCAACGCGAACTTTACCTACGACCAGCAGGGTGAAGTTCTTGAGCGCGCCATTGAGCTGGCCAAAAAGTTCTCCACCGATCGCATACGTTGCTTCGATTTCTGGCGTCTCGATGACCAGGCCCCCTATCGCAAGGCTATGAACGACCAGTTGCAGCAGACCGCCGAAAAGCTGCGCAAGATCGGTCTGATTCTCATCCTCGAAAACGAATTCGCCTGCAATACCGCGACCGGAGCCGAATCTGCCAAGGTCCTCAGCGGAGTACCGTCCCCGGCTTTCATGCTCAACTGGGACCCCGGCAACGCCGCCATGTTCGGCGAGACGCCGTACCCGGACGGCTACAATCTTCTGCATAGGAATCGCATTGGCCATTGCCACTGCAAGGATGCGACCAAAACAGCAAAGGGATTCGAATGGGCCGCCATGGGCAAAGGCATGATCGACTGGGTGGGTCAATACAAGGCGCTCAAGCGCGACGGCTATCATCACGTCGTGAGCCTGGAAACTCATTGGCGCGGTGCCGGCACACCCGAGGCCTCAACCATCGAGAGCTGGGCGGGCATGAAAGGTGCTCTGGAGAAAGCAGGAGCGCTGTGATGGGCTCATGTATCAGGGTGGAGCGGCGCTTTAGCGCTGCTTTCCATGTGCTTTGACGCTCCCGGCTTGAGCCGCTGAGAAGTGTCATCCCACCACCCCAGCGGCTGTTTATCTCCTTGGAGTCGCTGGCCCCGCCGGTCGCCATCCAACCGCGCCCGCCGGGTTAAGGCCCGCGAGAAACTGTAGAACATCTCTCAAGGCAGCTTGCTCCCGGGGTTGTGAGTGTAATCGCGATATTTCAACAGTTTCGGTTATTTCGCTGGCTGTTGGCAGTGTCGGAGGCTTTCCTTCACTCTGGAAAGTTCCTCTTCGTTCTGTTTTCTGAAAGGAGCAAGCCGAACTGTTCGACCCTGCGTTTCGCCGCTGTCGCCCTGCAGGTGCGGCACCAGATTCTCAAACACCGTTTGTGCCCGGCGATAGTATTCGCATCCGCCAGTGTCGAGGTCGTCACCAACAATCACATAATTCATGCCCACGTTGAATACGTTGGCGATGTCGTTCGGGTTGGAATCGAGAGCTTTTTCCGAGTATTCCGCGCCGAGCTTCGTCCACTTGCCGCTCTGGTCTTTATCGTGGAGAGAACGCATGAAGTAGATAGTTGCAATCATTTGATAGATGAAATCGTCCCCCGAATGACCGCTTATAGAGTGCAACCCAAGGTCGATTGCTTCGTCAAAATGACCCTCATTCCTGAGTTGAGCCATTTTCGTTACCGTTTGGACGTGTTGACTTGGGGTGAGGAGTGACCACGGCATTTCCATGGTGTCGCGGTAATGCTTGATTGCGATGAGTGCGAACGCGGCTATTACTATTCCAGCTACTACAATCCACATCCTTCGGCGGCTAGGTCCGGTCATACAACTATTGGACACCACAGATTTCGGAGGGGCACGTTACCCGAGTAACTGATGTCATAACGACGTCGGCCTCACCACGGACCGAGTAGACTTTGCGGTATCCAACCAAAAAGGCTCGGAACGAAGGAGGCCGAGATGAAGATT
>Ga0326726_10001781_pt1 | contig 20056 bp, 14 predicted proteins | sample MHFenrmetagenome_2_FD_207603 | JGI IMG/M metagenome (GOLD analysis project Ga0326726, IMG submission 207603) | Lab enriched peat soil microbial communities from Michigan Hollow, Ithaca, NY, United States - MHF15MN | ecosystem: Environmental > Terrestrial > Soil > Wetlands > Peat | place: USA... | reverse complement strand
CAAAGGTCGTACCATAAAAGTCAACGAGGCAAGGCCCCGTGAAGAAAGACCGATGAGAAGGGAGCGCTACTAATAGCGTCCTGACTTGACAAAGTCTAAGGCGGGCAGACTCACAAGGTCTGATCCGCCTTTTTTTTTGCCTTTTTCACACCTCTCTGGCGATCAGATCTGCAAGCGCATCGTGCAGATGCGGCCAGGCGAATTGAAAATTGTGCCCCTGTAAAAATGCCGGCACCACCTTCTGCCCTTTGACGGCATACTCGGCCCCCTCTCCCATGAGAATCTGTACAGCCAGCTTCGGGACCGACAGCAACGCCGGGCGGTTCATCACCGAGCCGAGCTCATCGGCAAATTTTTTCATGCTGACCGGTTCAGGCGCGACTGCATTAACCGGACCGCTATAGGCCGGATTGTCGAGCGCCTCAAGAATAATCGAGACCTCATCGTCGATATGGAGCCATGACAGGCACTGGTTCCCTGTGCCGACGGGTCCCCCGACAAAATAGCTGAACGGTGTCATCATCTTCTGCAGCATTCCGCCACGGGTTGACAGAACGATACCGGTCCTGAGCAGCACGACCCTTACCCCGAGTTTTTCTGCCGGAGCAGCTTCTCTTTCCCAGTCAAAACAGATTTTGGCAAGAAAGTCTACGCCGGGTTGCGCAGATTCTGTCAACGGCGCGGTGTCATCACATCGATCAAACGAACCATAGTATCCGATGGCGGATGACGAAACGAACACCTTCGGCTTATTCGTCAGCGCCGTCATCGCCGAAACCAGCGCACGGGTGCCTTTGATACGGGAATCGTAGCAAGCGACCTTGTGCTCCTCGGTCCATCGCGCGTCAAGTAACGGTTTTCCGGCAAGATGGATAACGGCATAAGCGCCCTCAAGTGAAGCTGTCCAATCACCGGCCTCCATGTCTGAATCCCAACGCACATAATTTGCTGCACCGGGAATGCCGGCGGAAGCGGCCTGGGGAGACCGTGCGAATACGACAACCTTACGGCCTGATCCGATAAGCCTGCGGGCGAGTTCGCTGCCGATCACACCGGTAGCTCCTGTGATGACGATATGTCCTTCCATGATTTTTCAGTTTAAGTGCCTGGTTCGATAAAAGATTCTATTCTAAAGATTAACCGGCAGTGAAGACGAAATAATTCCCGATTCCGGATCACTTCGGAAGAAGCGCCGGTTCACCCCCCGCCATTCTGCAGGATCAAGCCCATCGTACCGGTTATGTGCTGCTTCCGGCTGTCATCTGCCGGAAAGGTTCTTCAGGATACCGTCCATACCCGGTATCCGGCATGCCGATCCAGGCGTTTTTTGCTTGTAACAACTTTAAATCAATTAATAAATTGTAATTAAAGGATTCCTGCCCTGGATTCTGAACAAAAACAGAGAACCGCCATTTAACTGTTTTGGGATATACCGGCAGCGTAGCCGATCCTGCCCATGGAAATGCCCTGGCATCTGGCGATCCCTGCCTCAATCGAACGAACGTAATGCTGAACCCCGCGCAAATACACTCGAAGTTTGAACAAGCTTACCATTGTCATCTTCAAGGAAAAATCGCTCAGGCGCAAGCGCTTTACGAAGAGGTCCTGAACCTGGAACCGGATCACGTCGACGCCCTCCACTTATCGGGCGTAGCTGCTGCACAGATGAACAACCACAGGAAAGCAGTCGAGTTGATCGGCAAAGCCATCGCGCTCTATCCCCGAAATGAGGCCTTCCACTGCAATCAGGGGGTAGCATTCAATGAACTGAAAGAGTTCGCAGCTGCTGCTGCAAGCTTCGACAAAGCCGTCGCCATCAAGCCGGACTATCACGAAGCTCACTATCAACGGGGAATCTCGCTCCAGGGACTCAAGATGCACGAGGCGGCAGTGGCATGCTATGACAGAGCCATTGCCATCAGACCCGACTATCTCGAAGCATACTATCGCCGGGGCATAGCACTCCAGGAGCTCAGGAAATTCGACGCGGCCATAGCGAGCTATGATAAGGCCATCACCATCAAACCGGACTTCGCCGAAGCGTACGCCAACCGCGGCAACGCACTCCAGGAGCTCAACAGGTTTGACGCTGCTGTCGAAAGCTTTGACATGGCCGTCACCATCAAGCCCGACGTTGCCGAAACCCACTATAATCGAGCCAATGCGCTGAAAAAACTCAAGCGGTATGAGTCGGCACTCGAAAGCTATGACAGAGCCAATGCCATCAGACCCGACTATCCCGAAGCGTTCCATAACCTTGGCTTGATGCGCCAGGAACTCAATCAACTCGATGCGGCGCTTGCCTGTTTTGATAGAGCCCTGTCCATCAATCCAGACTATCACGATGCCCGCCTGCATAAATCCCTGGCGCTGCTCCTCGGTGGAAACTTCAGGCAAGGATGGGCGTTGTATGAGTCGCGCCGGAAAGTCAGCCGGCTTGCCGATACCAGACGCAACTTTACCCAGCCGCTATGGACCGGCAACGAATCCATATCAGGAAAAACCATCCTGCTGCACAGCGAACAGGGCTTTGGCGACTCAATCCAGTTTTGTCGCTATGCCCGATCAGTTGCGGATCTGGGTGCACGAGTCATTCTTGAAACGGAACCGCCGCTGACCGGATTATTCAAAGATCTCAGCGGGGTATCTGAAGTGGCGGCTAAAGGCTGCGATCTGCCCGGGTTTGATTATCACTGTCCATTGATGAGCCTTCCTTTGGCATTCAGAACCGACCTGAACACTATTCCATGTCCCCGGCAGTACCTGAGAAGCGATCCGGACAAGCTGGCTTACTGGAACAACCGGTTGGGACAGAAAACAGCGCCGCGCGTCGGACTGGTATGGAGCGGCAACATCACGCATACGAACGACAGTAACAGGAGCATCCCGCTCACAGCTATTACCCGGCATCTCCCCGCGAACGTCATGTATGTAAGTCTGCAAAAAGAGGTACGAGACATCGACAAACCATCGCTTGCCTCTGACGCAAACATCCTTCACTTTGGCGATGAGCTGGTCGACTTTTCCGATACAGCGGCACTTTGTGATCTCATGGATCTCGTGATAAGTGTAGATACCAGCGTCGCTCATCTGAATGCCGCATTAGGCAATCCGACATGGGTGCTGTTACCGTTCTCTCCTGACTGGCGCTGGTTGCTCGGCAGGGATGACAGCCCCTGGTATCAGAGCGTGCGGCTCTTTCGTCAAGAACAACCCGGGAATTGGGATGGCGTTTTCAAAAAGCTCAAGCCGGAGCTGATCAACGCTTATGGAAAATAGTTTCGACCGATTTTTTGGACATCTTGAAAGAGCGTCGGCATCCGGTCACAGAGATGCCGCCCGTCGTCCGGCGATAAAAAGATGAATTGAACACATGCAATGCCAGAATCAGCGCAGGCAAATAAGAAGTTTGAACAAGCGCTCGCTTTCCATCAACATGGACAACTCGCTCAAGCTATAGCGCTTTACGAGGAGGTGCTTGCAACAGATCCGAATCACGTTGACGCCCTGCACTTGTCGGGTGTGGCTGCGGCCCAGACCGGCGATCAGCGAAAAGCGGTCGACCTGATCGGCAAAGCCATAGCGATCGAGCCCTCCAATGCTGCGCTCCACTTCAATCGAGGCGTCGCATTCAATGAGCTGAAAGAGTTCGAAGCTGCTGCAGCAAGCTTTGACAACGCCATAGCAATAACGCCTGAATATTTCGAAGCCTGCGTTAATCGCGGCAACGCGCTAAACGAGCTCAATATGTTCGACGAGGCGGTGAAATGCTTTGATAAAGCCATAGCCATAAAGCCTGACGTTGCTGAAGCTTACTTCAATCGGGGCAATGCCCTCAAAAAGCTCGGGAAATTTGACGCGGCTGTGGCAAGCTTCGACAGTGCTGTCGCCATAAAACCAGACTTTGCCGAAGCATACTTCAATCGGGGCAATATCCTTCAGGAGCTGAACGTTTTCGACGCAGCAGCGGCAAGCTATGATAAAGCCATTGCGATCAAACCCGACTATCACGAAGCCTTCGCTAATCGAGGCAATGCGCTCCTGGAACTGAAAAGACTCGATGCCGCTCTTGACAGCTATGACAAAGCCATCGCCATCAAGCCCGACTACCACGAACTATACTCGAATCGGGGCGTATTGCTCATGGAGCTTTTTCAGCTCGATGCGGCTCTCGAGAGCTTTGACAAAGCCATTGCCGTCAAACCTGACGATCACGAAGCCCGCCTGCATAAATCACTCGCCCTGCTTTTGGGAGGAAACTTCATAAACGGCTGGAAGTTGTATGAGTCGCGATGGGACGTGGACAAGTTTACCTCGCCCAGACGAAACTTCTCACGGCCGCTCTGGCTTGGCGACGAATCATTAGAAGGAAAAACCATCCTCCTGCACAGCGAACAGGGGTTGGGCGACACCATTCAGTTTTGTCGCTACGCGCCATTGGTCTCCGATCTTGGAGCACGAGTCATCATCGAAGCAGAAATGCCTCTCGTTCGACTACTTGAACAGCTCCCCGGCGTTTCTGAAGTGGTGACCAAAGGGCGAGATCTGCCTGCGTTTGACTGCCACTGCCCGTTGATGAGCCTGCCTTTAGCGTTCAAAACGGACCTGGACAATATACCTTGCCCTCAAAAGTACCTGAAAAGCGAACGGGGCAAACTGGCATACTGGAACGCCAGATTGGGTCCGAAAACACAACCGCGAATCGGCCTGGTGTGGAGCGGAAGCGATAATAACCCCAGACTGGCCCATCGCAGATTACCTCTGGATTCGGCAATCAGGCAATTGCCTCCTGAGTTTCAGTATGTGAGCCTGCAAACTGAGGTATGGGAAGCTGACAAGTCGACGCTCGAATCGGCAAAGAACCTCATTCATTTTGGCGATGAGTTGAACGACTTCACCGATACAGCCGCGCTTTGTGAACTCATGGATCTCGTGATAAGCGTAGACACCAGCGTCGCCCATTTAAGCGGTGCATCAGGCAAGCCGACATGGGTGTTGCTGGCGCACTCTCCTGAATGGCGCTGGATGCTCGACAGAGTTGACAGCCCCTGGTATCGGAGCTTGCGGCTCTTTCGCCAGGAGAGCGACGGTGATTGGGCCGGCGTGTTGAAGAAGATCAACGCAGAATTGAACATCGTTTTTGGACGCGATAAGGAATCGGCGCTCAACGACACACCGGCAACAGATCCTGTACCTGGAAACGAATCCGCCGAAATCAATTCGTTGAAGACACAGGGAGAACGGCAGTTCCAGCAAGCGTTCGCGTTGTTTCAACAAGGAAAACTCGCCCAGGCACAAGCGCTTGACGACGAAATACTGAAATCACAGCCGAAGCATGTTGACGCCCTGCATCTTTCAGGTGTTATCGCCTATCAGACAAACAACCCCCGGAAAGCCGTCGAATCGATCAGCAAAGCAATTGCAATCGATCCCGACAACCCCGACCTCTTCAGCAACAGGGGATTAGCGCTGCATGAATTGATGGAATTTGAAGCGGCACTTACAAGCTTTGACAAGGCCATAGCCCTCAAGCCCGACTTTGCGCAAGCGTATTACAATCGTGGCATCACGCTTCAAAAGCAGAAAAAGTTTGAGGATGCTCTCGCAAGCTATGACAAGGCTATAGCGTTCAACCCCGGCTATCACGAAGCTCACCATAATCGTGGAGTCGCACTCAAGGAGATAACTCAACTCGATGCCGCTATTGCCAGCTATGATAAGTGCATTGCCATCAATCCCGACTATCACGAAGCCTATGTCCATAAAGCGATCACTCTGCTTTTGGGGGGAAACTTCAAGGAGGGATGGGAAGCGTATGAGCAGCGATGGAAAGTCGACAAGTTTACCTCTCCAAAACGCAACTTCAGTCCGCCGCTATGGCTGGGCGAACAATCTCTGGCAGGAAAAACTATCCTTCTGCACAGCGAACAGGGGCTGGGCGACACCATCCAGTTTTGTCGCTACGCGCCGTTAGTCGCAGGATTGGGTGCAAACGTTGTTCTTGAAGTGGAAAAGCCGCTCATCGGATTACTTGAAAAGCTCAACGGGGTAACCGTGATCGTGGCTAAAGGGAGCAGGCTGCCCGCCTTCGATTTCCATTGCCCGTTGTTAAGTCTGCCGTTAGCGTTCAAAACCGTCCTGGACACCATACCTGCTCCTCAAAAGTACCTGGACAGCGATCCCGTCAAGCGGGCTTGCTGGCAAACCAGGTTAGGGCAGAAGACAACTCCCCGCATCGGGCTGGTCTGGAGTGGTCTCGATGCGCACACGAACGACAGCAATCGAAGCATACCGCTGTCATTGCTGATCGAACATCTGCCACCTGGCTTCACCTATGTGAGCCTGCAAAAGGATGTACGCGATTCGGACAGGCCAGCGCTTGCTTCGAGCGCAAACCTCCTTCACGTTGGCGATGAGCTGAACGACTTCACGGATACTGCCGCACTTTGTGAACTTTTGGATCTCGTGATAAGCGTCGACACCAGTGTCGCTCATCTGAATGGCGCATCAGGCAACCCTACATGGGTATTGTTACCATTCTGCCCGGACTGGCGCTGGATGCTCGACAGGGATGACAGCCCCTGGTATCCGGGAATGCGGCTTTTTCGACAAGAGAAAATCGGCGATTGGGCGGGTGTGCTTGAGAAGCTCAAGTCAGCGTTGACGGCCGCTTATGGGCGATAGAACTATTATATCCGCTGAATTCATAATCAAATAACCCCATTCAGCCTCGTTGTTTCAGAACGGTGCGGAATGGGGCCAGAGAACAACTCAAATCGAGGCTACTCCACCGTCACCGATTTGGCGAGGTTACGCGGACGATCGACGTTGCAGCCGCGCAATGTGGCGATATGGTACGCCAGCAACTGTAGCGGGATAGCCGTAAGTAAAGGCAGGACCGGCGCGGATGCCTGGGGAATGTAAATAACGTGTTCGGCCAGGCGGCTGACCTCGCGATCACCCTCGCTTGCAATGGCGATCACGTGTCCCTTGCGACTGCGGACCTCTTCGATATTGCTGAGGATCTTGGTGTAGGTGTTGTCCCTGGTGGCGATGAAGATTACCGGCATGTCTTCGTCGATAAGAGCGATCGGCCCATGCTTCATCTCGGCGGCAGGATACCCCTCAGCGTGAATGTATGATATCTCCTTCAGTTTCAGAGCCCCTTCGAGTGCGACCGGGAAATTGTAGCCCCTGCCGAGATAGAGTGCGTTACTGGCGTCCTTCAACTTCAGGGCGATATCCCTGATCGCGTCGTTCTGCTCAAGAATCTGTGCCACCTTGCCGGGAACCTCAGACAGTTCGCGAAGGTTCAGCCTTATTTCATCATGTGAAATCGTCCGCCCTTTGCTCAGTGCCATAGCAAGCATGAACAGCACGATCACCTGGGCCGTAAACGCCTTTGTCGAGGCGACGCCGACTTCCGGACCTGCGTGGGTGTACATGCCGCACAGCGTCTCGCGGGCGATGGTCGAGCCGACCACGTTACAGATGCCGATCACCATGGCGCCCTTCTCCTTGGCAAGCCTGAGGGCAGCAAGAGTGTCTGCCGTCTCGCCCGACTGCGAGATCACGATCACGACATCATCCGAGGTCACGATCGGGTTGCGGTACCGGAACTCGGAGGCGTAGTCCACCTCGACCGGGATGCGGGCGAACTCCTCGATCAGGTACTCGCCGATCAGCCCTGCATGCCAGCTGGTGCCGCATGCACAAATCACGATCCTTTTTGCCTGTTTCAGGCGGTCCAGATAGTCCTCGATGCCGCCGAGCTGCACCCGGCCCTCTTCGAGACGTACCCTTCCGCGCATCACGTCGCGCATCACTTCCGGCTGTTCGAAAATCTCCTTGAGCATGAAATGTTCGAATCCGCCCTTCTCGATCTTTTCAAGGCTGAAATCCAGCTCGGTCACCCTTTTTTCCTGCTCGACGTTTTCGATCGTCTTGACGGTGTAATGGTTTCTGGTCACAACCGCCATCTCACCATCGGAGAGATAAACCACTTTCTTGGTATGCTCGACGATCGGAGCCGCATCGGATGCGATGAAATACTCTCCGTCACCGATGCCTATGACCAGAGGGCTGCCTTTACGGGCAACCACGATCTTGTCCGGCTCGCGTGATGAAACTATGCAGAGTCCGTATGCACCCTCGACGTGACGGAGAGCGTGCCGAACGGCCGCTTCGAGTTCGAGCGAAGGATCGGCCTTCCAGATCCGGTCGATCAGATGCACCAGAACTTCTGAATCGGTGTCGCTGCTGAATTCATACCCCTGGGTGATCAGCTCCTGCTTCAGGATCGAATAGTTCTCTATTATGCCGTTGTGAATGAGGGCGATATCGCCCGATACGTTCATGTGCGGATGCGCGTTCCGATCGCTCGGATCACCATGGGTCGCCCAGCGGGTATGCGCGATGCCTGCAGTGGCACCCAACATCACAGAGCCTGAGACGTTCAGAAGCTCTTCGAGGTTGCCGACGCTCCCTTTCTGCTTGAGCACCTGCATCGTACCGTTCAAAACCGCGATACCTGCCGAATCATAACCCCGGTACTCGAGGCGCTTCAAAGCGTTCAAAAGAATCGGCGCAGCTTCGCGTTTGCCGATATATCCAACGATTCCACACATAGGCCAAATCCTTTTCTTGTCGTTTTTATTCCGCTGCCGGGGCTCTGTGAGCGACCCCGCGCTTCATAAGCGCATCAAACTGTCTCATCTATTCAATATATACATATATGCCGACTTACAGCATTCCAATCATAGCTTCGTGAAGGTCACGCGCCTCTTTTCCTACGGCCGCTTCGAACTCCTCGACGGATCGGAACTCTCCTTCAGGGAAAATCAGCGCCCGGCTGACATTGACAATGGCGCTGCGACTTCCTGAATCGGCCCCCTGCTCGACGGCCTGCTGCAACGAACCGCCCTGTGCTCCCACACCGGGAATCAGAAAGAACAGGTCGGGCGCTTCGCTGCGGAGCTCCTGCAGCAGTCCCGGTTTGGTGGCACCGACCACGATGCCGGCATTGCCGTTGCGCTGCCACTGACTGACCTTGTCGAGCACGGCGCGGTAAAGCGGGCGACCATCCTGCATGCGCTGCTCCTCGAAATCTTTCGAACCAGGATTCGAAGTGAGGCAGAGTACGAAAACAAGTTTCTCCTCATACTCGAAGAAAGGCTCGAGCGAATCGAATCCCATGTAAGGCGCCACGGTGATCGAATCGAACGGCCATGCTTCGAAAAAAGCCTTTGCGTACTGCCGGCTGGTGTTGCCGATATCCGCACGCTTCGCGTCGGCGATGCTCAGGCACTCCGGGGGAAGCGCTTCGAGAGTCTCTTCGAGATCCCGCATACCCGACATGCCCCGGGACTCATAGAATGCAGTATTAACCTTGTAAGCCGCCGCATGGTTCCTTGTGGCCCTTATGACGGCGCGATTGAACTCCAGAACCGGACGATCCATCGCACTGAACACTGCCGGTATTTTGGCCGGATCGCTGTCGAGGCCCACGCAAAGCATCGATTTTAGCGCGGCGATCCTTTCGTTTGTCTTGTTCCTTGCTGAACTCATTGTTGTCTGCTGATTGATAGAAGTGTCCTTCAATATAACGATGCCGGGCAAAAGATTTGCAACGGGGCAGGCCTATCCCTGCGGCTCCATCCGTCGCACCTGAAACTATTAGGCACGGGAATACATTTATCGATTGCGGTTATGTATCTTGTCTGTCGGTTGTTTACTTTATTTAAATATTCACAGCCGAATACCGCGGACTCCTGTTTTCACGCACGTTACCTGCCATTTCAGGGCCGCAGACCGATGAACAATGTCAGTAAATCTTTTCAATCATGAGTGCTCTAGATGGCAAACAATCCTTTCAAGCCGAACAATCCTTATAAGAACGAACCCGAAAACGGGCAACGCCGACCCCGTTTCTCGATAGTCTATTATATCGCTGTCATCCTGCTGATCCTCGGCTTTCAGCTTGCGTTTTTCTGGTCGGGTTCGACACAGGAGATCGCCTACAGCGAATTTCGCCACCTGATTTCGGAAAACAAGGTCGAGTCGATACGGATCGCTCCTGAGAAGATCTATGTCCAGCTCAAGGCGGACTCCCTTTCCGGCGCGCCCCAGAAGGCCCCCGCACAGGAGATCCCCGGCCTCCGCATGCCGAAATCGTCATCTTCGAAAGAGGTTACCGTCAATCCCATCCGCGACGAGGGACTGGTTCCGCTTCTCGAATCGAAGGGCATCCGCTACCAGGCGACGCCCGGCAACTCCTGGATCGGGGAACTTCTGCAGTGGGTCCTGCCTTTCGGCCTGCTGATCGGCATCTACTTCTTCATGTTCCGCAGAATGGGCGGCCCCGGATCGCAGTTCATGAACATCGGCAAAAACAAGGCCGCTCTCTATGAAAACCTGGACGAGCACACCCGGATAACCTTCAAGGACGTTGCCGGACTCGACGAGGCCAAGGCCGAAGTCATGGAGGTCGTCGACTTCCTGAAAGACCCGAAAAAATATACCAAGCTCGGCGGCAAGCTCCCCAAGGGCGTACTGCTGGTCGGCCCTCCCGGAACAGGCAAGACCCTTCTCGCCAAAGCGGTCGCCGGCGAAGCCGACGTACCGTTCTTCAGCATCAGCGGTTCCGATTTCGTCGAGATGTTCGTAGGCGTCGGCGCAGCCAGGGTCAGGGACCTGTTCAAGTCGGCCAAGGAAAAGGCCCCCTGCATCATCTTCATCGACGAAATCGACGCAGTCGGCAGAAGCCGCGGCAAAGGGTTCATGATGGGCGCGAACGACGAGCGTGAAAACACCCTGAACCAGCTCCTGGTGGAAATGGACGGCTTCGCCACCGACAAGGGGGTGATCCTTATGGCTGCCACCAACCGTGCAGACGTACTCGATACCGCGCTGCTCAGGCCCGGCCGTTTCGACCGCCAGATCGTGGTCGACAAACCCGACCTGAAAGGACGTATCGACATCTTCATGGTACACACCAAGAACCTGTCGCTTTCGGACAACGTCAACCTCAAGGCGCTCGCTTCGCAGACCCCTGGGTTTGCCGGTGCGGAGATCGCCAACGCAGCCAACGAGGCCGCTCTGCTGGCGTCAAGACGCGGCAAGCAGAGCATAGAGATGAAGGATTTCGAGGACGCGATCGAGCGGGTCATCGCCGGTCTTGAGAAAAAGAACAAGGTGATCAACCCGAGGGAAAAACAGATCGTCGCCTACCACGAGGCCGGCCACGCAATCGTCAGCTGGATGATGCCGGAAAACGATCCCGTGCAGAAAATCTCGATCGTTCCGAGAGGCGTCAGCGCGCTCGGCTACACGCTGAACATACCGCTCGAAGATCGCTACCTGATGACCAGAAAAGAGCTGGTATCGAGGATCTGCGGACTTCTCGGCGGGCGCATAGCCGAAGAGATCATATTCGGCGAGATATCGACCGGCGCCCAGAACGACCTGGAACGGGTTACCGAGATCGCCTACAACATGGTGGTGGTCTATGGGATGAGCGAAAAGGTTGGCTACCTCTCGTTCCTCGAAAGCAACAACCCATACTATGGCGGCCCCGGTATCGACAAGAAATACGGCGACGAAACCGCAAGGCTGATCGACAACGAGGTCAAGGCGATCGTCGATTCCGCCCGTAAGGAGGTTTTCCAGCTTCTCTCGGATAACCGTGACAAGCTGGAAGCGATTGCACGCGAGCTTCTCGCCAAAGAGATCATGCATTACTGCCAGATCGAGGAGATCCTCGGAAAGCGTCCGACAGACAAGTTCTCTGAGCACCTTGGCCACGACTGCCACAACGGCGTCGAAGTTCATGATGCTCCCCAGGTTCAGGCCGAGATCGCGCCGGTCACCGTCGAGCAGAACGGAAGCGCAGTTCCCGACGAAGAACGGCTGGCGCTGGAGGCCGCCGTTGAAAGGCTCCGCCAGTCGAGAGACCTGTCGGCTAACTGATCACCGTTAAATGGAAAAAAGAGTCAACGTCATCGTACGCGGGCTTGTGCAGAGTGTGGGATTCCGCATGTTCGTCTATCGTGAGGCGAGCATGCGGGGTCTGACCGGATGGACCCGCAATCTTCCGGACGGGACTGTCGAGATAGAGGCTCAGGGTAACCACGGACTGGTGGAAGAGCTTCTCAGGAGAGTCGGAATCGGTCCGTCGCGCGCGAGGGTAAAATCGATGTCCGTAAGGGATGCCGAGTTCGATCCCGACGAAAAGGAGTTTCGGCTTCTGACCTGAGCGGGCCGGACACACGGCAGAAACCGGACAAGGTGCCGCCGCAGAAAAACAATGGGATATCGGGAGATCAAAAGGCAGGGAAGGAGTGGGTCCCGAGGGATTCGAACCCCCGACCTACTGGGTGTAAACCAGTCGCTCTAACCAGCTGAGCTAGGAACCCTTAGACAAGGGGCATCATTATAATACATTTTCGCCAGATAACAAACGAAATCCCGCATTTTCCACGGTGACGGATGGCCCTGCACTTGTAAGCCGCGCCGAAAAAACATAAATTCAGGCCGAAACAGCAATACAGTTGACTGCAGAACGAAGCTCCGCACTCAACCGTCACCCGGCAACCACCGTCCATAACACCATGAAATCATTCTCCGTCCTCGGAAGTACCGGCTCGATCGGTGTGAGCACTCTCGACGTCGTGCGTCAGCATCCCGAACGGTTCCAGGTGGTCGGTCTTGCTGCGGGAAACAACGTCACGCTTCTGGCCGAACAGATCAGTGAATTCAAACCCCGCGTCGTCTCGGTAAGGGATGCCGCCACGGCCGATGCGCTTCGTTCGCTGCTCGGAGAGTTCAAGCCCGAGATCCTCCACGGCATCGAAGGCGCCTGCGCGGTTGCCACGGCCGATGAGGCGGAACTGGTCATCTCGGCGATTGTAGGAGCCGCCGGACTGGTCCCGACCGTTGCAGCCATCAAGGCAAAAAAACATATAGGCCTGGCCAACAAAGAGACCATGGTGGTCGCAGGACGCCTCGTTTCCGACCTTGCCCGTGAAAACGGCATAGAGATACTCCCTGTCGACAGCGAACATTCGGCGATCTACCAGTCGCTTGCCGGACATCGCCACGAAGATGTGCTCCGCGTCATCCTCACCGCATCGGGCGGTCCGTTCCTGAACACCCCGGCGGAAGAGATACTGAAAGTCACGCCGGCTCAGGCGCTGAAACACCCCAAATGGAACATGGGTGCGAAAATAACCATCGACTCGGCCACCCTCATGAACAAGGGGCTCGAAGTGATCGAAGCACACTGGCTGTTCGACATGCCCGCCGAAAAGATCGGCGTGGTGGTCCACCCCCAGAGCATCATCCACTCGATGGTCGAATACATAGACGGCTGCGTGATGGCTCAGCTCGGCATGCCTGACATGCGGGCCCCGATCGCCTACGCCATGGCCTGGCCGGAACGCTGCCGAAGCGGCATCGACCGGCTGGACCTCACCAAAACCGGAAACCTGACCTTCCAGGAACCTGACCCTGTCCGCTTCCCAAGCCTCAGGCTCGCCTACGAAGCACTCAAAGCAGCCCGCACCTATCCTGCAGTACTGAACGCGGCCAACGAAATCGCCGTTGCGGCGTTCCTCGAAGGCAGGATCAGCTTCACCGGCATTCCCGAACTTGTGGAAAAAACCATGCAGGCGCACGAAGCATGGACCCCCGTCGAACTGGAAGAGTACCTCCAGGCCGACCAGTGGGCCCGACGGACAGCCGAACAGCTCATCGCATAGCCATAACCATAAAACGTAAACGCCTGAACAGATCCCGCGCCTTACAGCACGGGCACTGACGGCCATATTGCTTTAATCGACCAGCACAACCATGGACATCCTCAGCACAATATTCTACTTCGTCATCGCGATCTTCATCCTCGTTACGGCCCACGAGTTCGGCCATTTCATCACAGCGAGGATTTTCGGTATGCGTGTCGACCGGTTCTTCATCGGCTTCGACTTTTTCGGCATCAAGCTGTGGCAGAAAAAGATCGGTGAGACCGAATACGGGATCGGGGCGTTTCCGATCGGCGGATATGTCAAGATCGCCGGCATGATCGACGAAAGCATGGACACCGCGTATGTGCATGCTGAGCCCAAGCCATGGGAGTTCAGAGGCAAACCGGTCTGGCAGCGCCTCGTCGTGCTCGCCGGCGGCGTCTGCATGAACATTGTGCTCGCAAGCGTCATATTCATCGGCATCACAGCAATCTTCGGCGAATCGCGCACTCCGCTCACCACACCGGCCTTCATCGAACCGAACTCGGTCTTCTCCTCGATGGGATTCAGGAGCGGCGACAAACTCGTTTCGATCAACGGACAGAAGTTGCACTACTGGGAAGAGGCTCTCGCACCGGAACAGCTCTCCGCCAAAAACCTCCAGTACACCGTCGAACGCAACGGACAGGAGCTGACCCTTCTGGCTCCGCCCAACATCCTGTCTAAACTCAACGACAGCAAGTCCATCGGCATCAGGCCCACAGTGCCGCCGATCATCGACCAGGTGCTGCCCAACGATCCGGCATCCAAAGCAGGCATCAAGCCTGGCGCACTGATCACCTCGATCGACGGCAACCCCGTTTCAGACTGGACCGAAGTCGTCGGCGTCATATCGAAAAGCGCAGGGAAAAAGCTGACCATCACCTGGCTGCACCTGAAAACGGCACCCGCCGGACCGGTCTCGGCCGACATGATCCGCAAGGATGGCCAGACCTTCACCACCGACGTGGTACCGAACAAATCGGGAAAAGTCGGCATCTCGCTCAAACAGACCATCGAGACCGAGCGTCGCAAGCTCTCGCTTCCCGAATCTGTCGTCAGCGGCGTCAACCAGACCTGGAAAACTGCCGTGATGACCGTCCAGGGCTTCGAAAAAATCTTTTCCGGACAGGAAGATTTCAGAAAATCGGTCGGCGGCCCGGTCAAGATCGCACGCATCGCCAACCAGAGCGCAGAGCAGGGCCCGGTCAGCTTCCTCTACTTCGTAGCGGTCCTGTCGATCTCGCTGGCCATCATCAACATATTGCCCATTCCGGCGCTCGACGGCGGCCAGTTCATGCTCAACGCCGTGGAGGGAATCATCCGCAAAGAGATCCCTTTCGATATCAAAATGCGGATCCAGCAGGTCGGCATGGCCTTGCTGCTCGCCCTCTTCGCCTATTTCATGATCAACGATATTTTCAACCCCTGACCTTTAGGGGTACCATCGACCATGTTTGACAAGCTTCAGTCCATCAAGGACAAATACCAGACGATCGAGCAGCAGCTCTCCGACCCGGAGGTCGTTTCCGACCAGAACCGGTTCAGGAAGCTGAACAAAGAGTACAGCAGCCTGAAAGAGATCGTGCAGGCTTACGACGCCTGGGTCAGCATCAGGAACCAGCTCCACGAGACGCAGCTCATGCAGAAAAGCGAGCACGATCCCGAAATGCGCGCCCTCGTCGAAGCTGAAGCGGGTGAGCTCCAGTCGAAAATGCCGGAGCTCGAACAGCGGCTCAAAGTGCTGCTCCTGCCAAAGGACGAAGCCGATACGCGCAACGCCATCATCGAGATCAGGGCCGGTACCGGCGGCGACGAAGCCGGACTGTTCGCAGCCGACCTCATGCGGATGTACCAGCGCTACGCCGAACGTCAGGGATGGAGCTGCCAGCTGCTCGACGCCAACGAAGGCTCTGTACCCGGCAGCCTCAAGGAAGCGGTGCTCGAAATCAGCGGCAACGACGTCTACGGCATCCTGAAATTCGAGAGCGGCGTACACCGCGTCCAGCGGGTTCCCGACACCGAGACCCAGGGGCGCATCCACACCTCGGCGGCCAGCGTCGCCGTGCTTCCCGAAGCCGAAGAGGTCGACGTGGAGGTCCGCAAGGAGGATCTGCGCATCGACACCTTCCGCAGCGGCGGCAAGGGCGGCCAGAACGTCAACAAGGTCGAAACGGCAGTCAGGATCACCCACATGCCGAGCGGCATCGTCGTCGGCTGCCAGGAGGAGCGCTCACAGCTGCAGAACCGCGAACGTGCCATGAAAATGCTGCGATCCAAGCTCTACGACATCCAGATCGCCGAGCAGCAGCAGCAGCGTGCCGACATGCGGCGCTCGATGGTCACCACCGGCGACCGCAGCGCCAAGATCAGGACCTACAATTTTCCCCAGTCGAGAGTCACGGACCACCGGATCGGCTTTACGAGCCACGCCCTGCCCCAGATCATGCAGGGAGAACTCGACCCCATCATCGACGCCCTGAGGATGCACGACCAGGCCGAACGCCTTCAGGCCGAAACGACCTGATCTGCAAAGCCGGAAGCCCATTCCAACGACATCGTACATTATTGCCGGATTGTCACTATATTTTTATATGGATGTCGCACTGGCCTGCTGACGAGTGGCGAGGCGTACCGGTCCCCTGAAAGATTTAACAACATAACGATACGACATCGCTCAGACGGCATGAACCGGTTCACGAGCGGGAGGGCATGATAACATGGAAATGGACGCCACAGGAAAATGCAAGGGACAATGGGTCTTCCACGGCGATTTCGACAGAACTGTCGACTATCTGTCCGATCACTCCAGAATCCTGGGATTCAACCCATTCTGCCACAAGGTGGAACCTCTCGGGCCTGATGAAGCCTACCGCTGGTACTTCAGGGTAACCGACCCGCAGAACAACCCGTTCGACGTCATCTTCAACATCCAGCAGGAAACCGAGCTGCTTCTGGAACTGCCTGAAGACGCCGCAACGATGGATCCTGCTGAACTGACCGACGACATGATCAGCGAATATACCGTCGGGAGGAAGATCTCCTGGCATCACCTTCCCGCCGGCGAAACGATTGAAATGCCCGAAAAATACCTGTTCGAAGGCAAAGCGACGGCCGAGATGCTCATCCTGCCGCTGCAGGGGCAGAAGACCAAGGTCGATTTCGACCTGCGGGTCGATGTCCGGTTCATCCTTTACCCGGCGTTCCGCATCATCCCGGAACAGATCATCCGCGCCATGACCAACGCAGGCATGTCCCTCGTCATGCAGACAGCGACCAACAAGATGTTCCAGAGCATCTCCAACGATTTCGGAACGGTCCGCCAGCTCTGACGATCAAACCGTAACCACCATGACGACCATCGCCCCTTGACAAAGGACACACAACAGTTTTCAGCCATACGCCGGTTTGCGATCTCCATCGTCAGCCTTGCGCTGCTGATCCTGTCCGGCACGACCGGATACATGTACATCGAGCACATGTCCCTGCTCAATTCCGTGTACATGACAGTCATCACCCTGGCGACGGTCGGGTTCAGCGAAGTCCACCCTCTCAGCGATCTCGGCAAGATCTTCACCATTTTCCTGATCATCAGCGGCACCAGCCTCTTTTTCTTCACCTTGAGCAACGTCGCAGTCTTCCTGCTATCGGGAGAGTGGCGGGAACACTGGGAACAACAACGCAACGAACGCATGCTTCGCAAGCTGAACGACCATTTCATCATCTGCGGCTACGGCCGTCTCGGTGGCAACGTCGCCGAGGAACTCAAGCTCAAATCGATCCCCTTCATCATCATCGACAACACGATCGACCCGGTCCTCCGGGCCAGGGATAACGGCTACCTGTCCATCAAGGGCAACGCCGCAGACGAAAGCGTGCTGATCGACGCCGGCCTTCGCAGGGCAAAAGGGCTGATCGCCGCCGCCGGAAACGACGCGGAAAACGTCTTCATCGTGCTGACGGCACGAAACCTCAAACCCGACCTGCACATCGTCGCCAGGGCCGACAGCGAGGAATCGGAAAGCAAGCTGCTCAGGGCAGGCGCCGAAAAAGTGGTGCTGCTCTACCGTTCAGCCGGTAAAAGAATGGCAAACATACTGATCGAACCGGAACTCGAAGAGTACCTCGACGAACTCAGCGACGCCAGCAACCTCAACCTCAGGATTGCCCAGTTCCTCATCCACGAACACTCTTCACTGATAGGGAAGTCATTCCAGGAGGTCGACCTGTACAACAACCACCGCATCAACGTCGTCGGCTACAAACTGCCCGGCGGAGAGCTGCACACCACGCCGCGCCCGGCCGAGATCATCCAGAAAAACGGCACCATCATCGCCATCGGAAAGGGAGGCGACCTCGAAATGCTCAACCACCTCGCCCAGGGCGCACAGGAAGGAGAAAAGAAATCATGAACCTGCACGAACTCGTAGAATCCAGGAAAAGCGTCCGCGGTTACGATCCGGATCGTCAGGTACCTCGCGAAATACTCGAACGGATCCTTGACGCAGGCCGGCTCGCACCATCGGCCAAGAACCTCCAGCCATGGAAGTTCCTGCTGGTCAGCGCGCCGGAAATGCTCGCCAGAATCCACCAGTGCTACGGGCAGGCGTGGTTCCGTCAGGCCCCGCACGTACTGATCGTTCTGGGAGACCGCAACGCCGCCTGGGTAAGGAACTCCGACGGATGGAACTCCCTCGAAACCGACCTTGCCATCGCCATGGACCATCTGGTGCTCGCAGCCCAGGCAGAAGGACTCGGCACCTGCTGGATCTCAGCCTTCGACCCGATCATTCTCCGTCAAGTGCTCTGCCTGGAGCCCAACGAAGAGGTCTTCGCCATCACTCCGCTAGGCTACACCTCCAGACCTCTCGAAACCCGACCCAAGACACGTAAGCCCCTCGACGAAGTCGCAGTATTCCTGTAGACCGATAACGATTGTTCCAACCTGAAGAAACGATGAATACGAAAAAGGAGAAGATGATTCATGATGCATCGACACGCTAAAACCGTCGCGCTGACAATCATGCTCTGCGCTTTGGCTTCGCCGAACCTGACAGCCAGACCAGCAGCCATTCCGGTTTCGGAAAGTGGCGTCACCGCCGACAGGTTACCCAAATCCAGAGTCCGCCTCGGGAAAGTCACCGTCACGACCGATATCACGTACTGCACACTCCCAGGCTACCGCCCTCTGCTGCTCGACGTTTATGCCCCTGAAGGCAAAGGCCCGCGGCCGCTTGTCGTCTACGTTCATGGCGGACACTGGACCAACGGATCGAAGCGCACTACCGCCTGTTTCTCTGATTTCCCCGGAGTTCTTGCCGAACTGGCAAGGCGTGGATTCACTGTCGCCTCGATAGATTACCGTTTGAGCAGCGAGGCCAGGTACCCGGCCTCCCTCCAGGACATCAAGGCCGCCATCCGCTTCCTGCGGGCCAATGCGAGCCGATACGGAATCGACAGACACCGCGTGGCGGTGTGGGGTGCGTCCGCAGGAGCCCATCTGGCAGCCCTGGCCGCGCTCACCGGTGATGAACCCGCATTCGAACCGGCAGACAGGAGCAATCCCGACCAGTCGGACTGCGTGCAGGCCTTCGTCGGCTGGTACGGCCCCTATAACATGCCTCTCATATTCAAGTATGCGATGGCAAACGCCCCTGCACCAGGAACCCCCATGACACCTGAAGAGGCTTCAGAAGCCACTGGACCGATGAACTTCTTCGGCTGCACCACGGAAGGCTGCCCCCCCGGAGTGCTCGAAAACGCCAGCCCGGTCACGCACGTCGGCAAAAACGATCCGCCGGCCCTCCTTATCCACGGCACCGCCGACGCCTCGGTACCATCCGAGCAGTCCGTCGAACTCTACAACGCATTGAAAGCCTCGGGAGTAAAAGCCAACCTCCTCCTGATCGACAACGCCGGCCACAACTGGAAAGGCGCGAACCAAAAAGCAACCACAACCGCCTCAAGAAAAGCAGTCTCAGCAACGTTCGACTGGCTGGTTAAAGAGCTCAAAAAAAGGGACTGAAAAGGGAAAGAAAAAGGACCAAAGGGACTCAATGGACCAAAAGGACATAAGGGGGAAAAAAGACCATTGGCCGTGGTCTCACAGCCAAATACGTCTTAACATTTAGGTCCTTTAAGTCCTTTTGGTCCTTTTAGTCCCTTGAGTTCCTGTTCTTCCCTTTAAGTCCTTTTGGTCCCTTGAGTTCCTGTTCTTCCCTTTAAGTCCTTTTGGTCCCTTGAGTTCCTGTTCTTCCCTTTAAGTCCTTTTGGTCCCT
>Ga0326726_10001780_pt1 | contig 20069 bp, 21 predicted proteins | sample MHFenrmetagenome_2_FD_207603 | JGI IMG/M metagenome (GOLD analysis project Ga0326726, IMG submission 207603) | Lab enriched peat soil microbial communities from Michigan Hollow, Ithaca, NY, United States - MHF15MN | ecosystem: Environmental > Terrestrial > Soil > Wetlands > Peat | place: USA... | reverse complement strand
CGCTGTCAACGTGGCCTGGCGACGGCCGAACAGGTACGCCGATGCCAGCGTCGGCAACGTGTAGAAGCTGAGCATCATCCGCTGGGCGTCGACCAGCAGGTTCAGCAGCAACGCGATGATGAACATCGACAGGATGAGCCACAGCTCTTTGTTCACCTGCTGCACTTGCCGGATGACGTGCGAGGACGTCGCTCTCGCCGTCGGTGTCGACGGCTGGCTCGGACTCAGCGACTTCATCGTGACCGCGACACTGTTACTCAAGGCTCTGCCCTTTCCTGAGCGCCCCTCACGACCGCCGGCGGCTCCGATCGCGTGACAGTCGTTCAGCCAAGCTGGCCGGTCCAGCGCACGAGCAAGGGTAGCAAGCCTCGCGCCGACGAGTCATTCAACGACAAAGCTCATGTTTACAATATGTTAGATAAGTGTATGTGCAGTAGTGGCAACGTGAAGATCACTCAAAATTGAACACGCGATAACGATAATCTCTTATTTGTGAAGACTTTACGTGCATGGACGCTGTGCTGTCTCAAAGTGGATCACGAAGTGACAAAATAGGACTTTAGAATCGTATTCAGACATGCCTGAAATCGGAGGAGGGAAGGACCTTGGCGGCGCGACGCTGAATCAGCGACTCCGCGCGAAACGATTGCCGCATTTTGTCGCACCGCGTTACGCGAGTTGCCGCGTTCGAAGATCCACTCGCGGGCGTCGGTCGAGTGGTGCGGTCCGGGTTGGGGCAGACTAATGTCTGCTGTGGGCCCACGTTCTCTGATGGCCTCGCTTGCAACGTCCAAGCAGACTCGCCGAATCGCCCGGAAATGTGGCGAGCCTCGTAAGGACGAGGTGGCGTTTGATTTGCACGCCGCCGGGCAACCGCTCCAAGAGCCGCTTCGGCGGTCGCAGCTCAGAAGAAAGGAACCAGTTCCAATGCGATCCTTGCTCCTTCGCAGCGCAGTCGTCGCCAGCGGCCTGCTGTTGCTCGCCGGTTCGGCGCACGCGACCACGATCACGATTGACGACACGTTGCCGGGCAACATCGTGGGCGTCACGTTTGTCCCGCACCCAGCCATCTCGAATTTCGCAGTTTCAGCCAATTGCTCGTCGTCCGGCGTCAATCACTGGAACTGTCCGGAAGCGCTCGGCCCGGTCGTCTTGACTTTCAATCTCCAAATCGCGGCCGGAGAAGATACCGGTGCCGATGACTACGTCAACTGGTGGGATGACGCTGCCATGACCACCATCAGCGACACCATTCTCTTGGCAGGAAGCCTTGTGAATCCCACGCTGGCCTCGCTCCAGTTCACGTTTCAATCCGGCCCTGGCGTGACCGCGTTCCTCCCGGCGCCGGGCCGCTCGCTGGCGAATTTCATCGAAGGTCCGAACTCGAACGTCGTGGACTTCGACCTAGGTGACGGCGCCACCTTCAGCGTGCTCACGTCCCCCGTGCCCGAGCCCGCCTCTCTTGTGCTGCTCGGCACTGGCCTCCTAGGCGCGGGCGCGAGGCGTTGGCGGAAACGCCGAACAAGGGCCTAGCGACGTTTCACTAAGTCACGGCCCGCACAGACTGTGCGATGTCGGGCGTGTTGAAATTGCGCCCGGAAGGGGCGCGGCCGACGGCCTCACGAAGTCAAACGTTGGAACACTGACGGTTAGGAAGTGGTGGCGAGGGACAGAATCGAACTGTCGACACTACGATTTTCAGTCGTATGCTCTACCAACTGAGCTACCTCGCCACGGCCGGATTGCTGCGCTCAGACGGAATCCCGATTCTAGCACGCGCCATCCCGGCCGTTCCACGGCGCCCAATGCTCTACAAGAGCCCGCGGTTCTTCAGTCGAATCAGTTCTTCAGCGTCCGCAGGTTTGTAGCCGCGGGCGCGTGCGTGACTCACGAAGCCGGGCGTGACGCCGTGGTCGCGCAGCCTGACGATCTGCTCGAGCGTGAGGTCCTTGAGGCCCAACTGCTTCATGTCGGCGATGTAGTCGGACGAGACGCCGTGGTCCTTCGTGCGGACGGCCTCCTCGAGCGAGACGTTCTTGAAGCCCTGCGCCGCGAGGTCCTTTACATACGCCGGCGTGACGCCGTGGTCCTTCAGACGAACAAAACCCTCGAGCGCCGAGACATTCGGGCCGAGGCCGCGCATCTCCTGAACGTATTGCGCGGTGACGCCGTGGTCCTTCGCCCTGACGAGATCTTCGATCGTGGCGTCCCTGAACCCGGCCTTGCGCATGTCCTGAACGTAGGCCACCGTGACGCCGTGGTCGCGTGTCCGGACGAAGTCCTCGAGCGTCGCCGCACGATACCCTTCGGCCTTCATCGCCTTGATGTAGTCAATCGTCAGGCCATGATTTCGCGCACGACGCACCTGTTCGAGCGTGAGCTTGTCGTAGCCTTCAGCCTTCAGGGCGTTGATGTACCGCGGACCGACATCCTGCACGGCGAACTGATACCGCTGCCAGAGCGGAATCTCCTCGGTGTAACCGAGCCGCCGCATCTCGGCCGTGAACTCGCCGCGCGGTGCGAACGTGAACAACCCGGCGCCGCGTCCGTCGCGGAACGAGCCTTCGAAGGCCAGCATGCCGGCCTCGCGGCGCACTTCGAACTTCACATTCGTCGCGGAGAAGTGGTCATCGTTGGGCGGAAGCCCGGCGACCTGGTCGAGATCGAGGCTCTGGCCCATGCTCCAGCCGCCGTTCCAGTCGTTGGACCGCTCGCGGTCGGGCGGCGGATCGGTCCGGAGCTGGAGGAACGCCTTGCCGGTGTGAAGTTCAACGGTCCAGGTGCCCTGGACGCTGGTTTGCGCGGCCGCGGGCGCGGCGATGGCCACGGCGGCGAGAATCGTCGGGATGGTGAGGCGAGAAAACATCGGCCCTCCTGTCTAACTACAGTCTCGGGTTAGATAGACGAGGAGGACCGTAAGGTTGATCAACGCGGGCCGAGCAAGCTCGGCCCCAGGGTTCTAAACCGCAGCCGGCTCGGTCTCCCGGAGCATGCCCAGCTCGCGCCGGACACGCTCCTCGATTGCCTTGTAGATCTCGGGATTCTCCTTCAGGAACTGCTTGGAGTTCTCGCGGCCCTGGCCCAGGCGCTCGCCGCCGTATGCGAACCACGCGCCGCTCTTCTCGACGATGCGCTTGTCGACCGCGAGGTCGAGCAGGTCGCCGGTCTTGGAGATGCCTTCGCCATACATGACGTCGAACTCCGCCTCGCGGAACGGCGGCGCGACCTTGTTCTTCACGACCTTGACGCGCGTCCGGCCGCCGACGACGACGTCGCCGTCCTTGATGCTGGCGATCCGCCGGATGTCCATGCGCACCGACGAGTAGAACTTCAGAGCGCGGCCGCCGGTCGTCGTCTCCGGGTTGCCGAACATCACCCCGATCTTTTCGCGGAGCTGGTTGATGAAGATGAGGCACGTCTTCGACTTCGAAACCGCGCCGGTCAGCTTCCGCAGCGCCTGCGACATCAACCGTGCCTGCAGACCCATCTGCGCTTCGCCCATCTCGCCTTCGATTTCCGCCTTGGGCACGAGCGCGGCGACGGAGTCCACGACCACGACGTCGACGCCGTTGGAGCGGATGAGGACCTCGACGATCTCGAGCGCTTGCTCGCCGTTGTCCGGCTGCGACACGAGCAGGTTCTCGATGTCGACGCCGAGCTTCTGCGCGTACGCCGCGTCGAGCGCGTGCTCCGCGTCGACGAAGGCGGCCATCCCGCCGAGCTTCTGGGCCTCGGCAATCACCTGCAGCGCCAGCGTCGTCTTACCCGACGACTCCGGGCCGAAGATCTCCACGACGCGGCCGCGCGGCACGCCGCCGACGCCGAGCGCGTAGTCGATGCTGATGGCGCCTGTTGGAATGAAGTCGATCGGTTGAATCGCGCCTTTCTGGCCGAGGCGCATGATCGAGCCCTTGCCAAACTGTTTTTCGATCTGGCCGACGGCGAGTTCGACGGCTTTGAGGCGCTCGCGGTCCTGACGTTCGTCTCGTTCGGTACGGTCAATGGGCGGCATGCTGTGAATCCTCCGGAAGTCGAGTCATTCTAGAAACGTGCCGAGCGAAAGTCAAGGGCAATTCTGAGCACTGATATCTGGAACCCATTGGTAATAGGCTATTTGTAAATCATGACACTTTCGCCCCTTGAGAGGTGAAATTGCAGAATCTGCGACGTTCCGATGCGCGACCCATGGCAGAAGTCGCCATGCGCGGCGTGTGGCGGGTTGGCTAGTAGGTGTAGAAACCCCGACCCGACTTGCGGCCCAATTGTCCCGCGGCGACCATCCGCCGCAGGAGCGGGCACGGCCGGTACTTCGGATCGCCGAGCCCTTCGTGGAGCACGGTGAGAATCGCCAGACAGACGTCCAGACCGATGAAATCTGCGAGCGTCAGCGGCCCCATGGGGTGGTTCATCCCGAGCTTCATCACGGCATCGATGGCCTCCGGCGTCCCGACGCCTTCCATGACGGCGAAGATCGCCTCGTTGATCATCGGCATCAGGATGCGGTTGGCGATGAAGCCCGGGTAGTCGGCGGCTTCCACAGGGGTCTTGCCGAGCGTCACGCACAGCTCCAACGCGATGCGCATTGACTCCGCCGATGTCTGTTGTCCGCGGATCATCTCGACGAGCGGCATCAACGGAACCGGATTCATGAAGTGCATGCCGAGCACCTTGTCCGGCCGTTTGGTGGCGGCGCCGAGCGTCGTAATCGAAATCGATGACGTGTTGGAGGAGAGGATCACGTCAGGCCGGGTGATGCTGTCGAGCGACGCGAAGAGCGAGCGCTTCGTTTCGACGTCCTCGATGATCGCCTCGACGATGTAATCGGCGCCGGCCAATCGATCGACCGCGGTCGCCGTGGAGAGGCGGCCCAATGCGGCGTCGCGTTCGGCGGCGCTCAGCTTGCCCTTGTCGACGAACTTCGCGAGGCTCTTCTCGATCGTAGTGTGCGCGCGATCCAGGAGCGGGGGCGCGACGTCGACAAGACACACGGCGAACCCCGATTGCACGAACACCTGCGCAATCCCGTTGCCCATCGTGCCCGCGCCAACGACGCCGACGGTCTCGATCATTTCAGGGCCGCTCGACCGCGAGGGCCACGCCGTTGCCGCCGCCGAGACACAGCGTGGCGATGCCGCGCGTCAGGTTGCGGCGCTTCAGTGCAAAGATGAGCGTCGTCAGGACGCGCGACCCGCTCGAACCGATCGCGTGGCCGAGCGCGACGGCACCGCCGTTGACGTTCACCTTCGCCGGATCAATGCCAAGCTCGTTGAGGACGGCGACGGCCTGGACGGAGAAGGCTTCGTTCAGCTCGAAGAGGTCGACGTCCGCCAACTTCCAGCCGATCTTTGTACTCAGCCGGCGCACGGCCTCGACCGGCGTCATGAGGACGAACTTCGGCGCCAGGCCGCTGGTCGCTTGTCCGACGATTCTGACCAGCGGCGTCAATCCCAGTACTTTTGCACGCTCCGCGGACATGACGACGAGCGCCGACGCGCCGTCGTTGACGCCGGGGGCGTTGCCGGCGGTCACGCTGCCGTCTTTCTTGAACGCCGGCTTCAGCGCAGCCAGCAACTCCACGGTCGTGTCGGCGCGGATCGACTCGTCGCGATCGACGACGATCGGGTCGCCTTTCTTCTGTGGAATGGAGATCGCCAGCATCTCATCACAGAACGCGCCCTCTGCCGTTGCTCGCGCGGCCTTCTGGTGGCTCAACGCGGCGTACTCGTCCTGCGCGGCGCGCCCGACGCTGTAGTGCTCGGCGACGACCTCGCCCGAGTTGCCCATGTGGCAGTCTTCGAATGCGCACCACAGGCCATCGTTGATCATGGAGTCGACCATCGTCGCGTGGCCCATGCGCAGGCCGTCGCGGACGCGGGGCAGCAGGTACGGGCAGTTGCTCATCGATTCCATGCCGCCGGCGACCGCGACGTCGATGTCGCCGGCGCGGATGCCCTGATCGGCGAGCATGACGGCCTTGAGTCCCGAGCCGCAGACCTTGTTAATCGTGAGCGCGGCGACCTGATCAGGGAGTCCGCCGCGCAACGCCGCCTGCCTCGCCGGGTTTTGTCCGAGGCCCGCGGCGACGACGTTGCCCATGACGCACTCGTCGACGATGGCGGGATCGATGCCGGCGCGACGGACGGCTTCAGCGACGGCCTGCGCGCCGAGTTGTGTCGCCGTGAAACCTTTGAGCGCGCCGAGGAATTTCCCCGTCGGTGTGCGCACGGCGCTGACGATGACGGATTCGCGCATGGCTCAGGCTTTCGGCGCCCGCGTCGTGATGCTCGTGACCGTCTCCTTGCCGAGCAGCGGCTGCAGCCGGCTGAGGATGACGCGCTGCGAGCGCTTGACCTCGCGGGCCCATTGCGCGCTCGAGGTCTCGACGATCAGGACGCCGTGCTCGAGTTTCACCGCCGTCGCGCGCGCGAGCGCAGGCCCGACCGCCGTCTGCCACGCAAAGCTGACCTTGCCGTCGGAGAGCGGCGCCGCCTGCATCAACTCGATGAGCGCTCCGGAGACGGCGTGTTGAAGGGGAAGCATGAGGGAACTAGGATCGAAATTCTAGCATGCGACTGATTCTCGCCTCCGCTTCGCCGCGCCGCGCCGAACTGCTGCGCGCCGCCGGGTACACCTTCGGGACGATCGTCACTGGCGTCGACGAGCAACTCCGGCCGGGCGAGGCGCCTGCTCAGTACGTGCGGCGGCTCGCCGCGGAGAAGTCCGCGGCCGCGCTTGCGTTGGTGACGGGTCATGGTATTCCCGGACGCGTGGCGTCCGGCTTCAGCCGGACCGACGATGTGATCGTCCTGGGTGCGGACACGGCCGTCATCGTCGATGGCATCGTGCTCGGCAAGCCGCGCGATGATGACGACGCCGCGGCGATGATGAGGCGGCTGTCCGGACGGGCGCACGAGGTTCTGACCGGAATCAGTTTGCGAGATTCGGCGTCAGAAGTGGGGAAGGTCGAGACGACGTTCGTCTCGTTCAAGCCGCTGTCCGACGGCGAGGTCGCTTCGTACGTTGCCAGCGGGGAAGGGCGCGACAAGGCGGGGGGGTACGCGATTCAGGGGCTGGCTTCGCGGTTCGTTTCTGTGATTCAGGGTTCATATTCCAACGTCGTCGGATTGCCCATGGAGGCCCTGGGGCAATTGCTGTCGGAATTCCGGCGGTAACGGACCCGAGAGAGTGGATTCAGGCGTGATTGCCGGTGGCACCAATCCTTGCATCTAGCGACGAGAGGGCGTATTCTGACGTGGACACTTCCCGGAAGTCCTTATGACACACCGATATATCAAGATTGGCGCAACGGTTCTCGTCCTTGGTCTGGCCTTTTCCGGAATGCTGTGGAGCACGCTGCGTGAAGGCACCGAGTATTTCAAGAACATCGACGAAGTCATCGCCAACCAGCAGGAGTGGCAAGGAAAGAAGCTGCAACTCCACGGCTACGTCGTGCCGGGGACGTGGGTGAAGAACACCAAGTCTCTCGAATACAAATTCAAGGTCCAGAACAATCCGGCACGTCATGAGGCGACCGGCGGCATCGTCGAAGCGTCGTACACGGGCATCCTGCCCGACACCTTCAAGGATGAAGCCGAGGTCGTGCTGAAGGGCCAATTCGGACCCAACGGATTCCAGGTCGAGAAAGACGGCGTGATGGCGAAGTGTCCTTCCAAGTACGAGGCAGCGAGTAAATCCGCGACATCCGGTTCGTAGGACCACTCCTTATGGCGTCACTCGGCACGTTTCTCCTGCTTGCCAGCTTCGTCGTGTGCAGTTATTCCGCCGTCGTGGCGGTGGTCGGCGCGCGCCGCGGGTCGCGCCGGCTGATTGAGAGCGGCATCGGCGCCTTCTATCTGGTCTGCGCGCTGATGGCGTGCGCGTCGGCGGTGATGATCAACGCGTTCCTTACCGGCGACTACTCGATCAAGTACGTCGAGCATTACTCCGACAGCGTCCAGCCGCTCTTCTACAAGATCACTTCATATTGGGGCGGTCTCGACGGCTCGATCATGTTCTGGGTGTTTCTGCTGTCGGTCTTCGGATCGATTGCGGTCTGGGTGAATCGCGAGCGCCATCGCGAACTGATCCCCTACGTCGTCGCGACCATCTCGACGGTGCAGATGTTCTTTCTGTATCTGATGGTCGTGCACAGGAATCCGTTCACGACGTTCCTCACGACGGCGCCGGCCGAGGGACAGGGCCTCAGCCCGCTCCTCCAGAACTTCTACATGGCGATTCACCCGCCGTCGCTCTACACGGGCTTCGTCGGCATGACGATCCCGTTTGCGTTCGGCATCGCGGCGCTGATCACCGGCCACCTCGACGACTCGTGGCTGCGCGCCGTCCGACGGTGGACGATGTTCGCGTGGCTGTTCCTGTCGATCGGGTTGTTCCTCGGCATGATCTGGGCGTACGAGGAGCTGGGGTGGGGCGGTTACTGGATGTGGGATCCCGTCGAGAACGCGGGGCTCCTGCCGTGGTTCACCGCGACCGCGTTTTTGCACTCGGTGATGGTGCAGGAGCGCCGGAGCATGCTGCGCGTCTGGAATGTGATGCTCGTGATCATCACGTTCTTCCTGACGATCTTCGCCACGTTCATGACGCGGTCGGGCGTCGTGCAGTCGGTGCACGCCTTCGGCGAGGACCGTACGCTTGCGTGGCTGTTCACGGGCTTCATGGTCGCGATCCTGACGTTCAGCATCTCGCTCGTGATCTACCGGCTGCCGCTGCTCAAGGCGCGCAACGAACTGGACTCCTGGATGTCGCGCGAGGCGGCGTTCCTGGTCAATAACTGGATTCTGCTGTTCTCCGCGATGTTCGTCCTGTTCGGGACGATGTTCCCGACACTGAGCGAGGCCGTGACCGGCCAGCGCCTCACCGTGGCGGCGCCGTTTTTCAACAAATGGATGCTGCCGGTCGGACTGATCCTTCTGGTGCTGACCGGCGTCGGCCCGCTCCTCGCGTGGCGGAAGTCGACCGTGAAGAACCTCGTCGATCAATTCATGTGGCCGACGATTTCCGGCGTCGTGACGGCGGCCGCCATGATCGCGCTGCGCATTCCGCTGTGGTCGTCGGGCTTCTGCTTCGCGCTGTGCGCGTTCGTGACGGGCACGCTCGTGCAGGAGTTCTGGCGCGGCGGCGCCATCCGGCGGAAGAACACCGGCACGGACATGCTGACGGCGATGATCGGCCTGGTCGGACGCAACAAGCGCCGCTACGGCGGCTACGTTGTTCATCTGGGCATCGTGCTCATCTGCCTCGGATTCGCCGGCAACGGGTTCAAGCGCACGAAGGCATTCGTCCTCGACGTCGGCCAGGAGAACACGGTCGGGCGCTACACGCTGAAGAATCTGGCCCTCAAGATCAGCGACGACGGGCAGAAGCAGATGGTGACCGCGCACATCGCGGTGTTCGCGAACGGCAAACAGCTCGATACCGCTTACCCGGCGAAGTGGTCCTACCGCCGGCACGAGCAGGAGCCGACGACCGAGGTTGCGATTCGCCGAACGCTGGCCGAAGACCTCTACATCGTGCTCGGCGGGTACGAAGCGGCGACGCAGTCGGCGACGCTTGAAGTCCACGTGAACCCGCTGGTCGATTGGATCTGGCTCGGCTTCGGCATCCTCGCGCTCGGGACGGGCATCGCGCTGTTGCCGGAACGGGCGTACTCGTTCGCCGTCGCGAAGATGCCCGCGGAAGTCGCGACGTCCGCGGGACTGCTGCTCGCGTGCGTTCTCCTCGGGACGACCACGCTGTCGGCGCAGGCGGGAATGCCCTCGGCGTCCGCGTCCACGCAGACGTCGTACTTCGCGCGCACGCCGCTCGAGGCGCAGATCCAGAAGGAAGTCGTCTGCACGTGCGGTGCGTGCGGTCACGCCGCGATCGGCGAATGCCGCAAGGATCCCTGCCAGGTGTCGCACGAACTGCGCGCGGAAGTCGCCGGGCTGATCGATCAAGGCAAGACGCACGATGAGGTCATCCGCGCCGTCATCGCGAGCCACGGCGGCAGCCAGGACATGCTCGGCGCGCCGCTCGACGAGGGCTTCAGCCGCCTCGCGTGGCTGTTTCCGTACCTGCTTGGCAGTGGCGGCGCGGTCATGATCGGCTTCGCGGCTGTGAAGTGGTCGCGATCGGCCGCCGCGTCGACGGAAACGCCGGCCGCCACCGACTCGGAGCTCGAAGAGCGCATCGACGATGAGCTCAGAGACCTCGACTGAGAAGGTCCGCCTGAAGGCGGATGCCACCGGTCTTCAACCCTGGCAGTTCTTCGTCCTCGCCGCGCTCGGCTGCGCGACGGCCGTCACGTTCATTGCGCGCGGCCAGGGCGCGACGTCGGTCATCCTGCTCGCCGCGCTGATCGCGACCGCGGCGATCGTCGGCATGGCCGCGCTGCGCGCACTGCGGCCGCTCGTGTCACCGGAGGACGATCGCACGGTGATGATCGGCGAGCGGACACGGGTCGCGCTCGAGCGAGAGAAGATGCTCGCCCTGCGGTCGATCAAGGAGCTCGAATTCGACCGCGCGATGGGGAAACTCTCCGACGCCGACTGGCAGGAGATGTCGAGCCGCCTGCGCGTGCGCGCGGCGCGGCTGATGCGGCAACTCGACGCCGGCACCGGCTACCGCGAGCAGATCGAGAAGGACCTCGGCAAGCGGCTCGGCGGTCAGCCGAGCGTCCACGCGAAGCCGGCATCGGAGCGGGCGTGCGCAGCGTGCGCCACGATGAACGATCACGACGCGCGGTTCTGCAAGGCGTGCGGCCAGCCTCTGACCAGCCGCTGATCACACACAATGGACACGAAGGACACAAAGGTGAGACCTGGGATCAGGTACCCGATCCGTTTCCTTTGTGTCCTCTGTGTTCTTGGTGTCAGCACGCCGCAGGCGCAGACCCAGCCTCAGGGCTCTTTCGCGATGCCCGACATGAAGCAGATGTCGGGGATTCCGCGGCCGGTCAACGACCTGCCCGATGGCGCGATCTCGGTGCGCCTGATTCGCGGCGACCTGTCGAACAACATCACGAATCATCCCGTTGAGCTCCGCGCCGGCGGCAAGACGCTGACGCAGAAGACGGACGACAGCGGACGCGCGCAATTCTCAGGCGTCGCGCCCGGTACTCCGGTCAAGGCGTCCGCGGTCGTCGACGGCGAGCGACTCGAGTCGCAGGACTTTCCGATACCCGCGAGCGGTGGCGTGCGGCTCATGCTCGTGGCGACCGACACGGCGAAAGGCCCGGCGACGACGCCCGACGCGCCCGCGATCACGGGTGCCGTCGCGTTCTCCACGCAGACGCGCATCGTCATCGAGCCCGGCGATGATGGCGTCAATGTGTACTACCTCCTCGATATCGAAAACACGGCGCGTGCGCCGGTGAACACGCCGGCGCCGTTCGTGGTCGACGTGCCGGGCGACGCGACGGGGACGACGATGATGGAAGGTTCGTCGCCCAAGGCGACGGTGAAGGGCACGCGCATGACCGTGGAGCAGCCGTTTCCACCGGGTCACACGCTGGCCCAGGTCGCGTTTCAGCTGCCAGGCGGGAGCGGCTCGGTCGATCTGACACAGATGTTTCCGGCGGATCTCGAGCAGTTGCAGGTCATCGTCAAGAAGGTCGGCGACACAACGCTGCAGTCCGGTCAGCTCGCCGAAGTGCGCGACATGCCCGCCGAGGGCGAGACGTTCATCGCCGGGATGGGCGGAAGAGTGGCGGCGGGCCGGCCGATCACGCTGACCGTCGCCGGGTTTCCGCACCATAGCAGCGTGCCGATGATCGTCGCGCTCGCGCTGGCCGGCGGGATCGTGTTGATCGGCGTGTGGGCGACCAGCCGTCGAGACGACGACTCCGCCAGCCGCGCCGCCGAGCGCAAGCGGCTCATCGCGCGGCGCGAGAAGCTCTTCCAGGATCTGGTACGGCTCGAGCACGATCAGCGGAGCCGGCGAGTCGACGATCGCCGGTACGCCACGCGCCGCGAAGAGCTCCTCGCCGGGCTCGAACACATCTACGGCGCGCTCGACGACCGCGACAGCACTCCCGATCCGGCGGGCCGCGCGGGCGTGGCGGCCGCGTGACCGATTTCGATTCTGTTGAGCTCCTCGACGTCTCACGCCATTTCGGACGGCGTCGCGCCCTCTCGCACGTGTCGCTGACCGCTCGCGCGGGTGACATCCTCGGGCTCCTCGGTCCAAATGGGGCGGGGAAGTCGACGATCATCGGCGCGCTGGCCACGCTCGTCGCGCCCACATCCGGTGAAGTCCGCTACGGCGGCAAGCGCGCCCGGGCGCTCGGCGACGGGCTGCGCCGGCACATCGGTCTGCTGGCGCACGAACTGCATCTGTATCCCGAGCTCACGGCGCGCCAGAACCTCGAGTTCTTCGCGAAGCTCTACGGCGCGGACGGCGCGCCGGCGATCGACGCCGCGCTGGAGCGCGCGGCGCTGGCCGACCGTGGACACGAAGAGGTGCAGGGCTTCTCGCGCGGCATGCGCCAGCGGCTCGCCCTCGAGCGCGCGCTGCTGCATCAGCCGCGGCTCGTGCTGTTCGACGAGCCGTTTACCGGACTGGACGACCACGCGGTCAGCATCGTCGCCAGCCGGCTGCGCGAGCTCGCTGCGGCGGGGGCGATCGTCATCATCGCTACGCACGATCTCGATCTCGCGGACGGGTTGGTGACGCGCGTCGCGCTGATTCGGGAAGGCAGGCTGCTGTCGGACGAGCCGGCGGCCGCGGGGCTGCGCGCGCGCTACCGCAGCGTGATGGGGCACGCCTGAGTGTTCGCCAGGACCGCCCTCCTCGTCCTGCAGAAAGACTTCGCGATTGAAGTCAGGAGCCGCGAGATTCTGTACACGACGCTCCTTTTCGCGCTGTCCTGCGTGCTGATCTTCTCGATCGCGTTCGTCAAGGAGGGGGAGCCGCTGCTCGACGCGGCGGCCGGCATCCTGTGGATCGCGGTCGAGTTCGCGGGCACGCTCGCGCTCGGGAAGACGTTCGAGCGGGAACGGTATGCCGAGACGCTGCGCGCCCTGCTGCTCGCGCCGGCGCCGCGGGCCGCGATCTACCTCGGCAAGATGCTGGGCGTCGTCGCGCTGCTGGCCGTCGCCGAGGCGCTGCTCGTGCCGCTCGTCGCGCTCCTGTTTCACGCGCCGCTCTTCGCGGAGCCCCTTCTTCTCGTCGCGCTGCTGGCCGCGGGTACGGTGGGGTTCTCCATCGTGGGGACGCTCTTCGCCGCGATGCTCGTGCGGGCGCGCAGCCGCGATGTGATGCTGCCGATCCTGTTGTATCCGATGACGGTACCCGTCATGATTGCCGGTGTCCGCGGGACCTCGGCGCTGCTGCAGTCGCCCGCCGACACCCCCAGCGCGATCATGTGGATCGGGCTGCTGGCGTCGCTGGACGTGGTGTTCATGACGATCGCGCTCTGGACGTTCGAGCCGCTCATGACAGAATAGCGAGCCACCATGCGCAAGATCTTTCTTCCGCTCCTCGTCGTTGCGACCGCAATGTTCGCGTATGCGCCGTACCTGATCGACGGGGCGGCGTACGAATCGTCAATGGGTCTCGTACAGAAGATCTTCTACTTTCACGCGCCGTCCGGCATGGTGATGCTCGTGTCGGCCATCGTCTGCGGCGTCGCCAGCGCGTTGTATTTGTGGAAACGGAATCCGGGAGCCGATCATCTGGCCCTGGCCTCGGCTGAACTGACCGTGCTGTACGGGCTGATCGTCATGCTCACCGGGCCGCTCTGGGCGCGGAAGGCGTGGGGCATCTGGTGGGACTGGGACGCGCGGCTCACGATGTCCTTCGTCGGCTGGCTCATTGCCATCTCGTACTTGTTCGTCCGGAAGTACGGCGGCCCGGGCTCCGACAAGCTCGGAGCGGCGCTCGCCGTCTTCGGCACGGCGAACGTGCCATTCATCTACTTATCGGTGAATTTCTGGCGGACGCTGCACCCGAAGACGAGCGTCGTGCCTACGCTGCCGCCGCTCATCGCCGGGCCGTTCTGGTTCAGCGCGCTCGCGCTCTTTCTCCTGTACTTGCTGTTGCTGACGGCGCGCCTGCATCTCGAGCGGCAGCGGGCCGCGCTCGACGCGTTGTATCTGGAGGAGGAGGACTGACGCCCATGCTATCCACGCTGCTCGTGAATCGACTCCTGATGGCGCTCGCGCTCTTCCAGCCGGCCGCACAGGGTGAGTTCGTGCCCGTCACGCCGGGGACCGCGACGGAGCAATTGCCGGCCGGGCCGCTGGTGATCGCCGCGTACGCGATCATCTGGGTCGCGATGATGTTCTACCTCTGGACCATCTGGCGCCGGCTCAACAAGGTCGAGTCGGACATGCGCGCGCTCGAGCGCCGCCGGGCAGCGTCGTCGAGCGCGAAATGACAGCCGGCCATTTCATCTTCATCCCGGCCACCATCCTGGTCGGCATCGTGATCGGATGAATGCTCGGCTCGCGCGCCGCTCGCGACGCGTACGCTGCAGAACTTAGACGACGAGAAGAGAAGAATAGAAAAGTCGGAAGTCTGAAGGCTGAAGTCTGAAGACGACTGTACTTCTCACTTCACTTCTGCCTTCTGCCTTCACACTTCTACCTTCCAAGGGCCAGTCGCTGCGCCAGGACCTCAGGTAGACCGGCTTTTATCACTTTTGCCTGTGCCTCGTCGACCGGGTAGACCAAGCGGAACAACTCGATGCGCCGCTGGGTGGTGTCGACGATCGCGTACGCCGCGCGCGCGTCGCCGTCCCGCGGCTGGCCGACCGATCCCGGATTCACAAGATACTTCGAGCCGTTCTTCATCTTGAGTTCGGTGACGGCTGCGGCCGAGGGACCGGTGCTGTCGAATCCCTCTGCGGATAGCTCGAACGTGATGGGGTAGTGCGTGTGGCCGAAGAGGCACAACGGGCGCGTTGAGAGCTTGAGCGCGCGGACGGCGTCGAGCTCGTCGAAGATGTAGGCGTCCTCGTCGAACGGCGATCCGTGGCAAATCTGGATGACGTCGTCGACGTCGTGCGGTCCCGTCGGGAGATCCGCGAGCCAGGCCCGATGTTCCGGCGTGAGCACTTCGAGCGTCCAGCGCGCGGCGCTTCTCGCGACCGAGTTGAACCCCTCAGCCTGCTCGAGACCGCAGGCGACCTTGTCGTGATTGCCGCGCACGATCGCCACCGGCTTGAGCCCCTGCACGCGCTCGACGACGGCGTTGGGGTCGGCGCCGTAGCCGACGAGGTCGCCCAGCACGAGCGTCTGGTCGTACGTGCGCCGTACCGCGTCGGCCAGGCACACCTCGAGCGCTTCGAGGTTGGCGTGGATGTCGGTGAGGATCAGATACCGCAATCGCTATCCCTCCAGCCAGTCTGTCAATTGTTCCACCAGGGCGTCGACCCCGGCGCGCGAGGCGTCCAGCCGGACGTGGGCCTGTTCGTACGCCGCGCGCCGTTGATAATACAAGCGTTCGAACCCGGCGCGATCTGCGGCCAGCGGGCGCCGGCCGTCGGCGGGGACTCGCGCGATCAGGCGTTCGAGGGGGACGTCCAGCCAGACCGACGCGCCGTCGCCATTGATGGCGGCGCGATTCTGGGGATCGACAAAAGTCCCGCCGCCCGTTGCCACGACGAGGTGACGCGGTCTCAGCTGCTCGAGCAATACGGCGCGCTCCACGGCCCTGAAGTACGGCTCGCCGTGCTTGGCGAAGATGTCCGCGACGGCCATGTGCTCGCGCTGTTCGATCAACTCGTCGATGTCCACGGCCTGCCATCCGAGGCGGCGAGCCAGCGCTCGCGCGAGCGTGGTCTTGCCCGCGGCCATGAACCCGACGAGGTAGATCTTGTCGGCCTTCACCGGACGAGTCGGTCGAGCGTCTCGAAGAAGCCGGGATAAGAAATCGCAACGGCATCCGCGCCGTCGATCCTCGAGGGCGTCTCGGCGCCGAGGGCCGCGATCGCAAACGCCATCGCCATCCGGTGGTCGCCGCGCGCGTCGGCGATGCCGCCACGCGGCCGGCCGGCGCCGGCGGCTGGACCGCGGACGACGAATCCATCACCGCGTTCGTCGGCATCGATCCCGAGGGCACGCAGACCGGTGACCAGCGCGGCGATCCGGTCGCTTTCCTTGACGCGCAGCTCGCTCGCGCCGCGGACGCTCACTTCGCCGCCGTGCGCGGCCAGCGCCGCGATCGCCGGTAGTTCGTCGATGAGCCCGGGGACCTGGTCCGGAGCAATCTCGAGCGATCCCGTCCGGTCGTGCTCGACGGTGACGCGGCCGCGCGGCTCACCGGCCTCGGTCGCGGTCACCTCCACCTGGACGCGGGCGCCAAACTGGCGCAGCACGTCGAGCAGCGCCGATCGAGAGGGGTTCAGCCCGACGTCTTCCACGATCACCTGCGAGCCGGGCAGCGCCGCCGCGGCGACCAGCCAGAACGCCGCCGACGAGAAGTCGCCGGGAATTGTCAGGGCCTGCGCGGCGAGCCGCTGGCCGCCGGACACCGAAACCGTCAGCCCGTCGATAAGGACCGTACCGCCAAATGCGCGCAGCGCCCGTTCGGTGTGGTCGCGCGTCGCGGCCGGCTCGACGACCATCGTCGTACCGTCCGCGTGCAGGCCGGCCAGCAGAACGGCGCTCTTCACCTGGGCGCTCGGCGTCTCGGGGCGATGCTCGATCGCGCGCAGGGGCCCTCCGTGAACGACGAGGGGGGCATGCCCGTCGGTGGCCTCGATGCGCGCCCCCATCCGTTCGAGCGGGGCGATCACGCGCCGCATCGGACGCCGCGACAGCGACGCGTCGCCGACGAGCGTGGAGGTGAACGGGTGCCCGGCCAGCACGCCGGCCAGCAATCGCAGCGTCGTTCCGGAATTCCCGGCGTCGAGCGGGCTTTCGGGCGAACGGAGTCGCCCGAACCCTCGTCCCAATACAGCGACGGCGCCCGCCGGCCCTTCCGCAATCTCGACACCAAGGTGACGCAGACACGACAGCGTCGACCGGCAGTCGGCGCCAGGGGCGAAGTTCGAGAAGGCCGAGCGGCCATCCGCGAGCGCCGCGAGCAGCGCGTACCGATGGGCGATCGACTTGTCGCCGGGCACGCGCAGGCGGCCGCGGAGCCGCCGGGCCGGCGTAATTGTGGCTGCGGACGTCAGGGGCATCAGGAGATGATCTTACGCGACCTACAATGGTATTCGGCCCTTTGCTTGACGCCATGCAATAGATGGTATTTACTCGCGGCCAGCACGGCGACGCGACTCGCCGCGTCCTTTAGGAGATCATGGCGGCCAACGGCGCACAGCTGATTCGACTCGAGTTCACCAGCGCGTTCGAGATGCTGGATTTCGTCCAGGTCGTCAGCGATCACCTGGCGCGCAGCGTGGGGCTCGACGAAGACTCCCTCCACTGGGTCAGCGTCGCCATTCGCGAATCGGTCATCAACGCCATCAAGCACGGCAACCGGAACGACACGAGCAAGCGCGTTTTCGTCGAGTTTCAGACGGCGGCGCCCGGGGACGTGCCCGAGCTGGCGATTCGCGTGCGCGACCAGGGCGAGGGGTTCGATCCGGAAGTCGTCGCGAATCCGCTGGCGCCGGAGAACCTGCTCAAGTCCAGCGGCCGCGGCATCTTCCTGATTCGCAACTTCATGGATGAAATGCAGCTGCAGCGCGCGCCGGAAGGCGGCATGGAAATGCGCATGGTCAAACGCGTGCAGCCCGCCGCCGACGCCGCCCCGTAGACAACATCGAAGAGCTGCGTGCCCCCTCGTCCGATCTTCCTGACGACCGCAATCGAAGCCGTCGTACGCGCCGGGGACATGCAGATGGCCGGCCTGGGCACGGCGCTGCACGTGGACAAGAAGGGCACCATCGATCTCGTCACCGAGGTCGACCTCGCCGTCGAGCGCATGTTCCGCGAGATGATCGGCGCGCGGTTTCCGGACCACCAGATCCTGGCGGAAGAGATGGGCGGCGCGGCCAGCGTACCGCCAGGTCCGTGCTGGGTTTTCGACCCCGTGGACGGCACGACGAACTTCGCGCACGGCCTGCCAATCTTCTGCGCCTCGCTGGCGCTCGAGATCGATGGCGTCGCCGAACTGGCCGCGGTTTACGATCCCAATCGCCGTGAATTGTTCACGGCCGAGCGAGGTGGCGGCGCCTTCCTCAACGGCGTTCCGTTGCACGTGTCGTCCGCCCGGCAGTTGGTCGATGCGATGCTGGTCACGGGATTCCCGTACGACGTTCACGCGCGCGTCGACGAGATCGTCGGGCTGTTTGCGAAGTTCGTCGGGCGCGCCCGCGCCGTGCGGCGTCTGGGCTCGGCGGCGATAGATTTGTGCTGGGTGGCTGCGGGCCGTATGGATGGATTCTGGGAGAGCGATTTGAAACCGTGGGACATCGCGGGCGGTGCGCTGATCGTGGCGGAAGCCGGCGGTCGCGTCACGACGCTGAGCGGGACACCGTTCACCTCACGCGGCGGCCACGTCCTTGCCACGAACGGACACGTGCACGACGCAATGCTCGACGTCATCCGCGACCACCGCGCGACCCGCTCAGCTCTGCCCTAGGCACTCCGAATCCCGTTGAACCCGGTCCAGGACGTTTTGACACCCTCGTGAGACACCGCGCAGCGAAAGCTCCCAATTCTCAGCACTTAGAGCGCATTTTTCTGGCATCGCTTCTGCTACAGGCACTTATGAAGGAGCGCGCCATGCGTCGACTATTGCCGTTTCTCGTGGTAGCCGTGTTTGCCGTCCCCGCAGTCGCTTCCGCGCAGCAATGGGTCAGCATCAACGTGGGTGGATTCGTACCGCGCCCTGCGGATGCCCGCGGCGACACCGTCAACGGGCAGAGCAACGACGTCCTCGTGAACAACATGGATTTCCTGTCCTTCAACATCAAAGACTTCAACGGGCCGACGATCGGAGGCGAGTACCTCGTCGGCCTCGGCAACTGGTTCGAGGGTGGACTTGGCATCGGCCTCTACTCGAGGACCGTGCCGACGGTGTACAACGACTTCGTCAACGCGAACGGTACGGAAATCAGCCAGGATCTCAAGCTGCGTATCGTCCCGTTTACCGCCACCGTGCGCTTTCTGCCGATGGGCCGGCACAACGGCATCGAGCCGTACATCGGCGGCGGCGTCGGCGTGTTCAACTATCGCTACACCGAGACGGGACAGTTTCTCGCGAACGACAACTCGATTTTCAGCGGCAACTTCGTGGGCTCTGGTACGGAACGCGGTCCCGTGATTCTGGGCGGACTGCGCGTGCCGGTCGGCGGGTGGGCGATCGGCGGCGAGATCCGCTATCAGTCGGCGGTGGCGAATCTCCCCCTCGATCAGGGTTTTGCGGTCGCCTACGACGAAAAAGGAAATCCGCGACCCCCAAGGATCGATCTCGGCGGCTTCAACTACCTGTTGACCGTGAGTTTCAAGTTCTAGGGCTAAGGGCTGAAGGCTGAGGGCTAGGGCCGATCAGCCCTCTGCCCTTTGCCCTCTGCCCTTTTGTACAACGCCAACCCAGCCCCCTCGCACACGCGCGAGTACCCGTTGAGAAACGCCGGGTGCTCACGCGCCCGCTTCGCCAGCATGTCGCCGCCCTGCGCTTTTTCCTCGATCAACACCCAGCCGGCGAACGGCCGCGGATCCTCGAGCGCGGCGAGCCAGAGATCGCCGTTGCCTTCGTGCAGGAAATTGCGAATCGCGAACCCCGAGCGCGAGGCCTCCTGCATGTAGTGGGCGAGCGATCCCATGCTGGCCATGATCTTCTCGCCGGAGTCGGGCGATCCGAGGCACGCCGTCACGGCCGCGCGCGCCGGACCGTTCGGGCGATCCCACTGCGCTTCGACGACCATCGGCGCCGACGCATCGAGCGGCCGCAGCTCGTACGCGGCGAGCGCGAGAACGACGGCCACCGTCGCCGCTCGCACCGCGCGCGGGCGCGCGATCCCCGCGAGCACGCCCGCGCCGACGGCTTCCATGGCGATGAGCGGCACCATGTACCGGATACGAAACGGGTGACCCTTCAGAAAGGCGATCCACGGAATCGCCGCCGTGGACATCAGCGAGAGCGCGATCAGGGCCCTGGCTCTCTGTCGGCTC